>Ga0316600_10000341_pt1 | contig 23494 bp, 23 predicted proteins | sample OWC_soil_day5_CT_FD_207652 | JGI IMG/M metagenome (GOLD analysis project Ga0316600, IMG submission 207652) | Wetland soil microbial communities from Old Woman Creek delta, Ohio, United States - OWC_soil_day5_CT | ecosystem: Environmental > Terrestrial > Soil > Wetlands | place: USA: Ohio... | reverse complement strand
CGAGCCGGCGCTGTACCCGCTCGCGGGCCCAGTGCCGCGCCGCCAGAAAGGCCAGCAGCGCGCCGAGCGTGGACGCCAACCCCACCAGCAGCGTGCCGGCCAGCGTGCCGAAGGCGCTGCCGGCCAGCAGCGAAAGCGCGGCGCAGCCGGGCAGGGCCAGTGCCGACAGCAGCACGAAGGTCAGCATGAAGCCGGCCAGGAACAGCGCCGGCGCCTGCTGCTGCCAGGCGAGCAGGCGCAGCGCCTGCTGCGCCCACCAGGACGCGTCGAAGAGGGCGGCGGCATCGGCGTCGGCCAAGCGCAGCGCGGCGGCCAGCCCGAGAGCCAGCGCGCCTGCCAGCAGCACCAGCCGGCGCCACGGCAGGACGCCGCGCCGAGCAGGGGGGTGGTGCGGCCTCATCGCGTGAGCCACCGCCGTGCGGCATAGCTGAGGGCGTCGACCCACGCCACCAGCAGCAGCATCGCGGCCAGGATGGTGGCGGTCTTGCCCATGTGGAACAGGCCCATGTGGAAGCTCAGCAGCTGGCCCAGCCCGCCGGCACCGACCACACCCAGCACCGCGGCGGCGCGGATGTTGTTCTCCCAGCGGTACAGCGTGTAGCTCATCAGCTGCGGCAGCACCTGCGGCAGCGTCGCGTACAGGAACAGCCGGCCGTGGCCCACGCCCTGCGCGCGCAGCGCGGCGGCCGGCCCGGGCGGCGCATTTTCCAGGCTCTCGGCGAACAGCCGGCCGAGCACGCCGGTGGTGTGTGCGGCCAGCGCCAGCGTGCCGGCGAAGGGGCCCAGGCCGGCGGCGATGAGCAGCAGCGCGGCCCAGACCAGCTCGGGAATGGCGCGCAGCGCGTTCAGCAGCAGCCGCGTCGGCGTGCGGGCGCGGGCCGCATCGCCATCGTGCAGCCGGCTGGCCGGCAGCGCCAGCAGCAGGCCCGCAGCAGCGGCCAGCGCGGTGCCGAGGGCCGACATGGCCAGCGTCTCCCAGGTGCCCAGCAGCACCTTGCGCAGGAAGGCGGGCGAGGTGTCGGGCGGGAAGAACTCGCCAAGGAAGCGCCCCATGCTGCGCAGCGCCTCGATCGACAGGAACTGCCCCCACTGCAGGTTCAGGCTCCAGAAGCTGGCCCCCACCAGCAGCAGCACCGCCGCCATGAACCAGCAGGCCTTGCAGCGCGCGCTGAACAGCGGCGGCGGCAGCCGGTAGGGCTCGTTGGCCGCGGGCACACGTTGCCGATTCATGCCAGCGCCTTGCGCAACTGCGCGCTGACATGGTCGGCCAGTGCGACCAACGCCACGAACACGGCCAGCAGGGTCAGCACCTCGCCGCCGTGGAACATCTTCATCGAATTGTCCATCTGCTGGCCCAGCCCGCCGGCGCCGACGAAACCCAGCACCACCGAGCTGCGGATCGCGCATTCCCAGCGGTAGACGGTGTAGCTGGTCAGCTCGCCGGCGTTCTGCGGCAGCAGGCCGTAGAAGAAAGCCTGCAGGCGCGAACTGCCGTTGCGCAGCAGTGTCTCGGTGACATGCGTCTCGCCGCTTTCGAGGATCTCGCCGTACACCTTGCCGAGCATGCCGCCGTAGGTCAGCGCGATGGCCAGCACGCCGGCGGTGGGCCCCAGCCCGACGACACGCACGAAGACCAGCGCCCACACCAGCTCGGGCACGCTGCGCAGCACGATCAGCAGCCAGCGCAGCGCCTGGCGCAGCCAGAACGGGCCGCGCGCCATGCGTCCTGACAGGGCCGATACCGACAACACGCGCGTCGACAGCAGCGTCAGCGGCAAGGCCAGCCCCAGCGCCAGCGTCAGCCCGGCGGTGGCAATGGCCACCGTGCGCCAGGTCTCGCGCGCGACCATGGCCAGGAATTCGGCCGAATGCGCCGGCGGCAGGAAGCTGGCCAGGAACTGCCCGGTGACCTTCAGGTTCGAGGCCTCGAACAGGATCCAGGGCCGGAACTCGGTGGCCACGAACAATGGCCACAGCAGCACCAGGGCAGCACCGGTCCAAAACACACGGCCGAGCCAGGCCGGGTCGCGCGTGGTCGGCCCGCGCAGGCCGGCGGTGCGGGCGGTGGCGGTGTTCATGGCGCGCTCATCGGCAATGCATCACCACCGGCGCGCTCGGCTGCGGCGCCGGCTCTTCGGGCAGCGGTGTGGCGTCGGCATACAGCTCGTGCTCGTGCTGGGCGTACAGCCGGGCCAGCCGATCGCGGCCGACCTCGGCGGCGGGCAGGTCGAAGGCGAGTGCGCCGTCGCGCAGGCCGACGATGCGCGGAAAGTTTGCCAGCGCCGCGTCCACCTGGTGCAGCGTGGCCACCAGCGTGACGCCGCGCTCGCGCGCCTGCTGCACCAGTGTGGCCAGTGCCTGCTGGGCACGCGCCGGGTCCAGCGCCGACAGCGGCTCGTCCACCAGCCACAGCCATGCCGGCGCCAGCAGTGCCCGCGCCAGGCCGACGCGCTGGCGTTCGCCGCCGGACAGGCGGTCCACCCGCTCGAACAGCTTGTCGGCCAGGTCGAAGCGCTGCAGCGCGTCGTGCGCCGCCGGAATGTCCCGCGGATAGAACAGCGAGCGCAGGCTGGCCGGCAGGCTCATCGCCGGCAACCGGCCGGCCAGCACCGAGGTGACCACGCGCTGGCGCGGTGGCAGCGGCGGCACCTGCGGGGCCAGGAACAGGCGGCCGCGCAGCCGCTGCAGCTCGCGCCGCGGCAGCGCCCACGGGTCTTGCCCGTCCAACTGCAATTTGCCTGCGCGCGGTGGCAGCGCGCAGGCCATCACCTCCAGAAGCGTGGTCTTGCCGGCGCCGGACGGGCCGATCACCGCCAACTGCTCGCCGGTGGCCACCTGCAGGTTCAGCGGCTGCAGCGCCAGCGCCCCGGCCCGTGCAGCCGGGTGGCACGCGGCCACCCCGCGAAGCTCGAGCTTCACGCGCTGCGCCTCAGATCAGCCCGGCACTGCGGCCCGCGGCCTCGATGCCCTTGTAGTTGTCGGGCGAGGTCGGGATGTAGCGCGTGGCGCGGTTCAGCTGCAGGATCTCCTTGCCTTCGGGCGTGGACGGGTCCAGATCGAGCAGGGCCTTCTGCAGCTTGTTGCGCAGCTCGGCCGGCATGGCGGCGTTGACCGACCAGTTGTAGTTGTAGAAGGGCGGCGTGGTGAAGAACACGTCGACCTCCTTGGTGTTGACCTTGTTCTCGGCGACGAACTTGCGCCATACGGTGATATCCAGCGCCGCCGCGTCGACCTTGCCGCTGACCACCGAGGCGATGGTCGCGTCGTGCGCGCCGCTGTAGGCGATGCGCTTGAAGTCCTTTTCCGGGTCGATGCCGGCATTCAGCAGGTTGCTGCGCGGCATCAGGTGGCCCGAGGTGCTGCTCTGCGATCCAAAGCTGACCTGCTTGCCCTTCATGTCGGCCAGCGTCTTGATGCCCGAGTCGGTCTTGGCGATGAACACCGACTGAAAGCGCGTGTCTTCCTCGCGTTGGGCAATGGGGATGATCTTGCCACCCGAGCGCAACTGCGCCTGCACGTAGGTGAAGCCGCCGAACCACACCAGGTCGACCTTCTTGTTGACCAGCGCCTCGACCGCGGCCGGGTAGTCGCTGACCGGCGTGAACTCGACCTTCATCCCTAGTTTCTTCTCCAGGTAGGCGGCCAGCGGGGTGAACTTGCGCACCTGCTCGGTGGCGGCTTCCTCGGGAATGGTGGTGACGCGGAACACCTGCTGCGCATGGGCCAGGCTGCCGAAGGTGAGCACGGCGCAGGTCAGCAGGGCCTTGAGCGTGCGCGAGGGGGAAAGGCTGATCATCGGAATCTCCTCTTGGGGTTGAAGCGGGACGGGGGTCGGGCGTGAACGCCGCCCGGCACTCTACGCGCATCGGGCTGATAGAGTCGGCGCCCGGTTTATTACCACCTTCGCGGGTGCCCGAGGCTCAAGATGAAGACCCCCCGGTTCATACAACTGCACCGCATCGACGATGCCGCGCTGGCCGACGAGGCGGCGGCCGGGCTGCGCGCGCAGCCGGCGCAGGTGTCGCCGAAGTTCTTCTACGACCCGCTGGGCTCGCGGCTGTTCGACGCCATCACCGAACTGGACGAGTACTACCTCACCCGCACCGAGGCCGCGATCCTCGCCGCGCAAGGGCCGGACATCGCGGCGGCGGCGCTGGCGCTGGCCGGTGTGGCGCCGGTGCTGGTCGACCTGGGCGCCGGCAACTGTGCCAAGGCGGCGCGGCTGTTCCCGCTGCTGGCGCCGCGCCGCTACGTGGCGGTGGACATTTCGGTGGAGTTCCTGCGCCAGGCCCTTCAGGCGCTGCAGCGCGAGCACCCGGCGCTGGACCTGGTGGGCGTCGGCCTGGACTTCTCCGCGCGGCTGGCGCTGCCGGCCGAGGCCTGCAGCGGGCCGGCGCTGGTGTTCTACCCCGGCTCGAGCATCGGCAATTTCGCGCCCGAGGCGGCGCTGCACCTGCTGCGCCAGGCGCGCGCGCTGGCGGCCGGCGGCGCGCTGCTGATCGGCGTGGACCTGCTCAAGCCCACCGCGCTGCTCGAGGCCGCCTACGATGACGACCTGGGCGTCACCGCGGCCTTCAACCTGAACCTGCTGAAGCACCTGAACCGGCTGCTCGGCGCCGACTTCGCCGTGCGCGACTGGCGCCATGTGGCGCAGTTCGACGCGGCGCAGTCGCGCATCGAGATGCACCTCGAGGCGCGCCGGGCGCTGCAGGTGCGCTGGCGCGGCGGTGAGCGTGCCTTTGCCGCCGGCGAGCGCATTCATACCGAGAACTCCTACAAATGGGCGACCGCGGACTTCGAGGCGCTGCTGCACCAGGCCGGCTTCAGCCACGTGCAGCGCTGGAGCGACGAGCGGGGCTGGTTCGGCCTGTTCCTGGCCGGCGGCTGAACGGAGCGCGGGGCGCATGCAGCCTCTGTCGCTGGCTGGCGGCCGGACCTTACAGCGCGCAGCTGCGCAAGCCCGCCGGCACGTCGTTGCGCTGCGCCGCAAAGTAGTTGCGGTAGCGCGGATGGCACATGCGCGGTTGGGTCATGAACGAGGCGCCGCGCAGCACCGGTCGGCCGTCGAACCAGGGCGCCGAGTAGTCGCGGTAGGGGTGCGGCTCGAAGCCGGGGTAGGGCGCAAAGGCACTGGCCGTCCATTCCCAGACATCGCCCCAGCGGAAGGCCGCGCCGCCGCGGCAGGCGGCGCGCTCCCACTCGGCCTCGCTGGGCAGGCGGCGGCCGGCCCAGCGGCACCAGGCCTCGGCCTCGAAGCAGCTCAGGTGGCAGGCGGCTGCGTGCAGATCCAGCGCCTGCCAGCGGCCATGGCGCCATTGCTGCCAGCTGCCTGCCTCGCGCCGCAGGTAGCGCGGCGCGGTCGCGTCCTGCTGGCGGCGCCATTGCAGCCCGGCCGGGCTCCAGCACCGATCGTCGGCATAGGCGCCGGCTTCGATGAAAGGCAGGAACTCGGCCCAGCGCACGGCCTGGGCGTCGATGATCGTCGGGCCGAGCGGCAGCTCGTGCGCGGAAAGCTCGTTGTCGAAAGCGAAGCCGGCGTCGCCGCGGCTGCCCAATTGCCACGCTCCGGGCTCGAAGGCCAGCGGCGCCGGCGGCTCGGGCAGCGGTGCTGCCTGCCACTGCGGGTCGGCGATCGGCACGCCCAGCGCCTGCGCCATGTACAGCGCCGCCTCGTGGTGCATGTCCTCGTGCAGCAGCGCCAGGCGGAAGAAGTACAGCGCGTCATCACCGCTGTGGTTCGGGCCGTCGAGCAGCGCCAGGCTGGCCTGCAGCTGCGCCTGCAGATCGGCCCGGGTGGCCCGGGCATCGGGCAGCGGCAGCGCCCAGCGGTTATCGTGCGGCACGTGGCTGCTGTGGTAGAGCGCGTCGGCATTCGCGCGCAGCGCCGCGCGGCGCGGCGCGTCGGGGTCGGCACGGTGGCCCAGCCCACGCTGCGGAAAGCGCGCCAGCCAGAACTCCTGGAACCAGCCGATGTGGCCCAGCTCCCACAGCGGCGGGTTCAGCTCGGCGCGCAGCGGCACGGCCAAGCTGGGCAGCTCGGCTTCGTAGACGGCAAAGGTGGCCAGCGTGTCGCGGCGGCTGGCCTGCAGCGCTTCGGCCAGTTCGGCGGCGTCGCCGCAGCGCGCGGCGCGGGCCGGCGGGGCCACGGGCGCATCGTCTAGGCTTGCATCGTGCATCGCTCGTCCATCGTCATCGTCACGCCGGCACTGGCCGATGCCAACAACGGCAACTGGCAGACCGCGCGGCGCTGGGCGCGGTTCCTGACGGCAGCTTACCGCGTGCGCCTGGCCGCGCGCTGGGACGCCGGCGACGAGGCGCTGATGATCGCGCTGCACGCGCGCCGATCGGCGGCGTCGGTGGCGGCCTGGAGGCAGGTGAATCCGGCACGGCCGCTGCTGCTGGTGCTGACCGGCACCGACCTGTACCGCGACATCGAGCACGATGCCGCCGCGCAGCGCTCATTGGCGCTGGCCGACCGGCTGGTGGTGCTGAACGCGCTCGGGCCGCAGCGCCTGCCGGACACGCTGCGCGGCCGCTGCGAGGTGGTGCTGCAGTCCTGCAGCGCGCGCCGGCCGCTGCACAAGACCGGACGCCACCTGCGCGCGCTGATGGTCGGCCACCTGCGCGAAGAAAAGGACCCGCTGACCTACCTGCGCGCCGCGCAGCGCCTGGCCGGGCGCGACGACCTGCGCTTCGACCACATCGGCGCCGCGCTCGACCCGGCGCTGGGCGAACAGGCCGCGGCGCTGGCCGCACGGCTGCCCGCCTACCGCTGGCTCGGTGCGTTGCCGCACGCGGCCGTGCGCCGCCACATCCGGGCCGCGCATGTGCTGGTGCATGCCAGCCGCATGGAAGGCGGCGCGCACGTGGTGATCGAGGCGGTGCGCAGCGGCACGCCGGTGCTGGCCTCGCGCATCGACGGCAACGTCGGCCTGCTGGGCGAGGACTACCGCGGCTACTTCCCCGCCGGCGACGATGCGGCCCTGGCCGCCCTGCTGCAGCGCTGCCGCGACGATCCCGATATGCTGTCGGGCTTGCGCGCGCAGTCCGACCCGAGGGCTGCGCTGTTCGCACCCGCAACCGAAGCAGCCACCCTGCGCGGCATCGTGGCCCGCCTGCTCAGCCCCCACCCTGGAGATTGCCGATGAACGCCCCCGAACGACCCGCCGAACCCCGTCTGACCTCGCTGTCCCACGGCGGCGGCTGCGGCTGCAAGATCGCCCCTGGCGTGCTCAGCGAGATCCTCAAGGGCACGGCCGCGATGCCGATCCCGAAGGAGCTGCTGGTCGGCATCGAGACCGCCGACGATGCCGCCGTCTACCAGCTGAACGACGAGCAGGCGCTGATCGCCACCACCGACTTCTTCATGCCCATCGTCGACGACCCCTTCGACTTCGGGCGCATCGCCGCCACCAACGCCATCAGCGACGTTTATGCGATGGGCGGGCGTCCGATCATGGCGTTGGCGCTGGTGGGCATGCCGATCAACGTGCTGTCCACCGCCACCATCGGCAAGGTGCTGGAAGGCGGCGCCGCGGTGTGCCGCAGCGCCGGCATCCCGATCGCCGGCGGCCACACCATCGACTCGGTCGAGGCCATCTACGGCCTGGTGGCGCTGGGCCTGGTGCACCCCAAGCGCGTCAAGCGCAACGCCGACGCGCGCCCGGGCGATCTGCTGGTGCTGGGCAAGCCGCTGGGCGTGGGCGTGATGAGCGCAGCGCTGAAGAAGGGCGAGCTGGGCGAGGCCGGCTATGCGCAGATGATCGCCAGCACCACCCGGCTCAACACGCCGGGCCCGGATCTGGCCGAACTGCCGGGCGTGCACGCGCTGACCGACGTCACCGGCTTCGGGCTGGCCGGCCATGCGCTGGAGATGGCGCGAGGCGCGCGCTGCGAAGTGCAGCTCGACTGGGCCAGCGTGCCGCTGCTGCCGGGCGTGAAGGCTCTGGCCGCGCAGGGCTTCGTCACTGGGGCCTCGGGACGCAACTGGGCCGGCTATGGCGCCGACGTGCTGCTGCCCGATGGCTTCGCGGCCGAAGACCGAGCCTTGCTGACCGATCCGCAGACCAGCGGCGGCCTGCTGGTGGCCTGTGACCCGGCGGCGCTCGATGCGGTTCGCTCGGTATTCGTCCGCCATGGTTTCGATCATGCGGCGGTGGTCGGCCGCATCGCCGATGCCGGCGGTACGCCGCGGCTGCGCGTGGCCTGATACGGGTTCCCGAACAAAGGCATCGCGGTCAGCCAACCGCGGCATTGCTGTTGTTCCGAAGGACTGCTGTCTTCGTCGCCTCTTGAGTCCGCCGAGGCAAAGCCGACGAGGGGGTGCCGGCGGCGCTCAGCCAAATTCTTGTTCGCTCCGCCGGCCAGCGTGCGCCACGTTGGAGCGCTCGAAGGCGCGCGTTCTATAGAACGACGAACACGCGCAACGCGCCGTTTCCAGCCATCGGTCTCTCGAGATTGGAGCGCAGCCCAGTATGAAGCAGTGCGTGCCGTACTGCGCCTACAGCAGCGCGTCAGGCACGATCGGCGACAGGATGAAGAGCTTGAAGCGCAGCCACAGCGACACTTCGGGCTCCTCTTCGTGCAGCACCTCGCGTTCGTCCTCGATGCCGGCCCAGTAAAGCCCACCGCCGGGCTTGCGCGTCACTCGGTAGGCGCTCTGCAGCCGGTCCAGGTCGATGATGCGCAGCATCTCGCGCGCCAGCTGCGGGCTCTCGATGACGGCGCCCAGTTCGGTGTTGATGGTGGCCGAGCGCGGGTCGAGGTTCATCGAGCCGATGTACACCGTGCTGCGGTCGACCACGGCCACCTTCGAATGCAGCCGCCCGACCGACGCGCCGAACAGCTTGTGACGCACGTTGTCGCGGCTGCGCGTGGCGCTGATCTCGTAGATCTCCACGCCCAGGTCGAGCATGTCCTCGCGGTACTTGCGATAGCCCAGGTGCACCACCGGCTCGTCGGTGGCGCCCAGCGAATTGGTCAGCGCCATCAGGTGGACGCGGCGCTGGGCCAGCTCGCGCAGCATCTTCATGCCGTCGGGGCCGGGCACCATGTAGGGCGAGCTGACGACGAGTTCGGTCTGGGCCTTGCCCAGCGCCTCGAAGACGTTGTAGGTGACGCTGGTCTCCATCAGCTCGCCGCCGGCTTCGCCGTCGAAAGGCTTATCCGGATGGTCGGCAAAGACGTAGGCATAGGCCCAGATCAGGCCCAGGCGGCCGTCCTCCAGGTCGTCGCGCAGCGGCCCGTAGCCGAGCAGGTCGTTGGGTGGCAGCGGCGGTGGTGGCGGCGTGGTGGCCGGGCCGGTCATCGCGTCGAAGCGCCGGCGCAGCTCGGCGGGCGTGGCGTCCGGTGCGACGACGGCCTGCAGCGGGTAGACCGCCGGGCTGTTCCAGTAGCGGTCGAAGAGCGCCTGCAGTGGCGGCACCACGAAGCCGACGACGAAAGCGTCGATGTCGATGAAGTTCTGTGTCGCACTGCGCAGGAAATACTCGTTGGCGACGTTGCGCCCGCCGAACACGGCCATCGCGCCATCGGCGATGAACAATTTGTTGTGCATGCGGTGGTTGACGCGCTTCCAGTCACCCACCGCGGAGACGAAGCGCGTCACCTTGCCGCCGTCGCGCTGCACGACGAAGGGGTTGAAGATGCGCACCTCGACGTTGGGGTGCGCTGCAAAGGCCTGCAGCAGAGCGTCCTGCCCGGTGGTGTAGTAGTCGTCGATCAGCAGCCGCACGCGCACGCCGCGCTGCGCGGCGTCACGCAGCGCACGCAGCAGCCAGCGGCCGGTGTCGTCGTGCTCGAAGTGGTAGTACTGCAGGTCCAGCGACACTTGCGCGCGCCGCGCCAGCTCCACCCGCGTGTCCAGCGCATAGCTGCCCAATGGCATCAGGCGCAACCCGGAATGCAGCGGGTCGGGCCGGTAGGCGCTGGCCATGCGGCCCAGCGGCGTCTGCATGGACAGCGCAATGGCTTCGCTGGAGGCGGCCTGGCGGTCGACCGTCGGCAGGCTGGTGCAGGCCGACAGCGCGCCGGCCAGCAGTGGCAGCAGCAAGGCTTGCCACGGCCAGGCCGGCAGCCGACGAGGGTTGGTGCACACGCTCATGTCTGGCGTCAGTCTCCGGGGTCGGCCGTTGTCTTACGGCGGCAGGCGGGCGGGCAACGCCCGACGGCTCCGGCATCATAGGCAGGTGACAAGCACCGAAAGCGCCGCCGCGGCGGACGCATCCGCGACGCGGGCAGGCAGCAGCGCCTGGGGCCTGGAGCAGGGCGTGTGGACGCTGCGGCTCGTGCCGCCGTGGGCCGCCAAGGCCCTGGACGATGCCGCGTTGCCGGCGGCACTTGGCGTGGGCGGCCGCGTGCGCATCGACGGCAGCGCGCTGGGCCACTGGGATGCCGGCGTGGCGGCGGCGCTGTGGTCGTTGCGCGAGCGGCTGCAGCAGCGTGGCCTGCAGGTCGAGCTGGCCAGCCTGCCGGCCGGCTTGGGCGAGGTGCTGCTGCTGGCGCAGCCCGGCGATGTGCCGCGCGAGCCGGCCGCGCCGGCCCGGCCCGCGCTGCAGCACGCGCTGCACGAGGCGGGACGGACCATCGCCTTCTTCGGCGAGGTGCTGATCGCGCTGGCGCGCTGGTTGAGCGGGCGCGTCACCGTGCGCGGCACCGAGGTGCTGCAACAGCTCGACCAGACCGGGCCGCGCTCCGCGCCCATCGTGCTGCTGACCTGCGCGCTGGTCGGGGTGATGCTGGCCTATATGGGCGGGGCGCAGCTCGAGCGCATCGGCGCGCAGGGCTTCCTGGCCGGCGTCGTCACCGTCGGCATGGTGCGCGAGCTGGCCGGGCTGATGACCGGCGTGATCCTGGCCGGGCGCGTCGGCGCGGCCTTTGCTGCGCAGCTGGCCACGATGCAGGCCGGCGAGGAGGTCGATGCGCTGCGCGTGCTCGGCGTCGACCCGATCGCGCATCTGGTGCTGCCACGGCTGTTGGCGCTGCTGCTGATGGCGCCGGCACTGCTGGCCTTCGGCGCGCTGGCCGGCATTGCGGCCGGCGCGCTGCCGGCGCTGTGGGTCTACGGCGTCACCCCTGCCGAATACCTGCAGCAGAGCCTGCGCGCGCTGACGGCCACGCACCTGTGGATCGGCCTGTTCAAGGGCATGCTCTATGCCGCGCTGGTGGTCGCGGCCGGCTGCCGCGAGGGCCTGCATGCCGGCCGCAGTGCGCAGGCCGTCGGCCAGGCCACCACCGCAGCGGTGGTCAAGGCGCTGGTCTGGATCGTGGCGGCGGCCTGCGCCACGACGGTGGGATTCACCGCGATGGGTTTCTAGCATGGTGGCGAATGACGCAGCGTCGCCGCTGCTGCAGGTGCAGGGCTTGGCGGTGACAGCGGGCGGGCAGGCCATCCAGCGGGGCCTGGACTTCGACGTGCGCCGCGGCGAGGTGCTGGTCATCGTCGGTCCCAGCGGCTGCGGCAAGAGCACGCTGCTGCGCCACCTGGTCGGCCTGGAGCAGCCGGCCGCCGGCCGCGTGCTGTTCGACGGCCACGATCTGCACCGCGGCGCCGAGGCACCGCGCGCGGCGTTGCGCCGGCGCTTCGGCGTGATGTTCCAGGCCGGCGCGCTGTGGAGCTCGATGTCGCTGGGCGAGAATCTGATGCTGCCGATGCGGCTGTTCACCACGCTCGATGCCGCCGAGCGCGAGCGCCGGGCGCGATTCAAGCTGGCACTGGTGGGGCTGGACGGCGGCTTCGAGCTGATGCCCGCGCAGCTGTCGGGCGGCATGCGCAAGCGCGCCGCGCTGGCCCGCGCGCTGGCCCTCGACCCCGAACTGCTGATGCTGGACGAGCCCGGCTCCGGCCTGGACCCGCTCAATGCCGCGCGGCTGGACGAGCTGGTGCTGCACTTGAGGCAATATCTGGGCACGACGGTGGTGATGGTGACGCACGAGATCGCCAGCGTCTTCGCCGTAGCCGACCGCGCCCTCTTCCTCGACCCCCAGGAACGCACCATGACCGCCATCGGCGCCCCGCAGGACCTGCTCGTACACGGGCCGGCCGCGGTGCGCGCCTTTCTCGGCCGGGCCGACGCGGCATGAGGCCGATGGCCTGGCGCGTCGGCCTGTTCGCCCTGCTCGGGGTGGCGCTGCTGCTGGCGGCCATCGTCGGCAGCACGCGCTGGTTCGCCGCCACCGAAGCGGCGCGCATGCGTTTCGACAGCTCGGTGTTCGGCCTGCAGGTCGGTGCGCCGGTGGTCTTCCGCGGCGTGCGCGTTGGCCAGGTCACGGCCTTCGGCCTGGCTCCGCTGGGCCCGGGCGGCGTGGCAGTGCCGGTGACGGCCGAGTTCGACCGTGCGCTGCTGCGCGACCTGCTCGGGTCGCAGCCGGCGCCGCTGCCGTCGATGGTGGCGGAGCTGGTGGGGCGCGGGCTGGTGGCGCGGCTGGCGATGCAGAGTCTGCTCACCGGCCAGCTATATGTCGAGGTCGACATCGACCCGACGCGCGCCTCGGCTGCACCGGCGACGCCCGGCCCGGGCACGCTGCCGCTGATCCCGACCGAGCCAACGCGGCTGCAGACGCTGCAGGCACAGTTGCAGGGGCTGGACCTGGCGCAGATCGGCCAGGACCTGGCAGTGCTGGCGCGTTCGGCGCGGCAGCTGATGGCCGGCCCGCAGCCGGAGCGCGTGCTGGCGCGCACGGCCGATGCGGCGCAGGCGCTGGAGCGGCTGGCCGCACGGCTGGAGCGCGAGCTGGGCCCGCTGAGCGCATCGGCGCGGCAGACGCTGGCCGGCACGCAGCGCACGCTGCAGCAGGTCGGGCAGGGTGCGGTGCAGCTGGGCGATGCAGCGTCGGCGGTGCAGGGCCAGGTGGGCAGCGTGGCGCAGGGCCTCGTGCCCCTGACCGCGGAACTGCGGCTCACGGCCGAGGAACTGACGCTGGCGGCCACCACACTGCGCGAGGCTGCGGCCGGCGATTCAAGCCTGCGCCTGGGCGCCGACCGTGCGCTGCAGGACGTGTCGCGCGCCGCACGCGCGCTGCGCGAACTGAGCGAGACGGTCGAAAGGCAGCCCGACCTGCTGCTGCGCGGGCGGGCCCCCGCGCCGGCCACGCCCTGAACACCACCCGCCTGCCGGAGCCCTGCCGATGCCGACCCGTCGCCACCTTCTGACCGCCGCCCTGCCGGGCGCGGCGCTGCTGCTGGGCGCCTGTGCCGGGGGCAGCCTGCCGCCGGTGCACTGGGTGCGCCTGCCCGCCGAGGCGCCGGGCCCGGCCGCGGCGCCGGCACCCGCTGTGCCCGGTGTCTGGCAGCTGATGGCGCCGGTGCAGCTGCCCGGGCACCTGGACCGCGACGCGCTGCTCGTGCCGCAGGGCGCGGCAGGGCTGCAGGGCCTGGGCGGGGCACGCTGGGCCGAGCCCTTGCGCGACGCCGTGCCGCGGCTGCTGCGCCAGGACCTGGAGCGCGAATTCGGCGCGCCGGTGTGGTCGGCGCCGCTGCCGCCGGGCGTGCTGCCGACGCGGCAGCTGCGCGTCGAGCTCGGCGCCTTCGACGTGGCCGCCGACCGCCGCGGCGTGCTGCTCGCGGCGCGCTGGAGCCTGGCCGATGCCAAGGGCGGCGCGCGGCCGGCGATCTTCGACGCCCGCTTCACCACCCCAGCCGCGGGCGTGGACGCCAACGACCTGGCCATCGCCCACCGCCAGGCGCTGGCGGATCTGGCGCGGCGCATTGCCGACAGCGCACGCGCAGGCTGACTGTCCCAAGGGGCGGGTTGTGCCCAGCCCGCCTGCGGCGTCTTCGCCGCAGCGCAACCGAGCAGCACGTCCAGATCCACAGACCGAGCGATCGCGGCCCGCGCTGGGCAATTTCATTTGCATGCGCGTATCATGGCAAGTATTCAATTACTTACCTACGGACTGACGGCCCACTCACCATGCAAATCCGATTGCCCACCGAGGAACGCCAGGCGGAAATCGTCGCGGCCGCGTTGAAGCTGGCCCGGGAACACAGTCCGGTATCGATCACCACCAGCGCCCTGGCCGCCGCCATCGGGGTCAGCCAGGGCGCCGTGTTCAAGCACTTCCCCACCAAGGACGCCATCTGGCTGGCGGCGATGCAATGGGTGCGCGAGCGTTTGCTGCTGAAGCTGCATGAAGCAGCCCGGGCGGAGGCCACCGCACCTGAAGGGCTCGAAGCGGTGTTTCGTGCCCATGTGGCTTTCGTGATCGCGCATCCCGGCGCGCCCCGGATCATGTTCCACGAGTTGCAGCAACCCACCGATTCCCCGGTCAAGCAGGAAGTGCGAGCGCTGCTGCAGGCCTACCGGCAACTTCTGCTGGGTCTGTTCCAGGCCGGCGTCAAGAATGGCCAGTTGCCGGCCGGGCTCGATCAGGAAGCCGCTGCCACGCTCTTTGTCGGCATTGTCCAGGGCCTCGTGATGCAGTCGATGTTGACGGGCAAACCGGCGGCGATGAAAGCGCAGGCGGACAGCGTGTTCGCCCTGTACCTTCGCGGCATCCGGGTGGCGGCATGAAGATCCCCTCGAACTTGTGGCGCCGGCTCGGCCTGGGTCTGCTGGGCGTGGTGTTGATCGTGGCGCTGGTCTATGTGGTCATGCGCTCGGGTCCCTTGGCGCCGGTTCGCGTGACGGTGACCCAGGCCACCGTCGGCAGCCTGTCGCCGTCGCTGTTCGGCATCGGTACGGTCGAGGCGCGCCGTGCCTACCTGATCGGGCCGACCGCCGCCGGCCGCGTCAGCAAGGTGCTGGTCGATGTCGGCGACACGGTCCAGGCCGGGCAGCTGCTGGCCGAAATGGATCCGGTGGACCTCGACGAGCGCGCCGCAGCCCTGGATGCGTCGATTGCACGCGCCGGCAGCGCCATCGCCGCGGCGCAGGCGCAGCGGCGCGACGCCCAGGCCCGCAGTGAACTGGCAGCCATCACGGCGCGTCGCTATGTCGAACTGGGTGCGCAGAAATTCATGAGCGCTGGTGCCGTCGAGGCCAAGCAGCAGGAGCAGGCCTCGGCCGAGGCTGTCGTGGCCAGCGCCGACGCGAACCTGGCCGCCGCGCGCCAGGACACCCAGCGCCTGGCGGCCGAACGCGCGGGCCTGCGACAGCAGCGTGACAACGTGCGCTTGCTGGCACCCGCCAACGGTGTGGTGATCAGCCGCGATGCCGAAGTGGGGTCCACCGTGGTGGCAGGCCAAGCCGTGCTGCGGCTCATCGAGCCCACGTCCTTGTGGATTCGGGTGCGGCTGGATCAAGGTCGCTCGGCCGGCCTGGTCGAAGGGCTGCCGGCATCGATCGTGCTGCGCTCGAAGCCGAGCGCGCGTCTGTACGGCAAGGTGGCTCGGGTGGAGGCCACGAGCGACAGCATCACCGAGGAACGTCTGGCCCTCGTGGCCATGGACACGCCGCCCGCCGGCCTGTCCACCGGCGAACTGGCCGAGGTCACGTTGACACTGCCGACCCCGGCCCCGGCGGTGTTGCTGCCCAACCCCGCCATGCGACGTCAGGCCGATCAGGTCGGCGTGTGGCGTCTCGAGGGCGGCAAGCTCCGCTTCGCTCCAGTGCGCATCGGGCTGACCAGCCTCGACGGCCAGGTGCAGGTGCTCGAAGGCCTGAAAGCCGGTGACGAGGTGGTGGTCTACAGCGAGAAGGAGCTCACGGCCGACAGCCGCATCAAGGTCGTCGACGCCCTCACCGGCAGCCAGCCATGATCAGCCTGGCCGGCCGCGACATCCTGCATTCCTGGGGCAAATTCGTGCTCACCGGCATCGGCCTGGGCCTGCTGATCGGCGTGACGCTGTCCATGGCCGGCATCTACCGCGGCATGGTCGACGATGCGCAGGCCCTGCTCGACAACAGCGGCGCCGATCTGTGGGTGGTGCAGCAGGACACGCAGGGGCCGTATGCCGAGTCGTCCAGCCTGCGCGACGATGTCGTGCGCAGCGTGCTCGGCCTGCCGGGCGTGGCGCGCGCCGCCAACGTCACGTACCTGACGATGCAGGTACGTCGAAGCCAGGGCCAGGGCAAAGGCTACGAGGGCCGCGAAGACCACGAAGTGCGGGCCATGGTCGTCGGCTTCGAGCCCGGCCAACCTGGCGAACCCGGCTACCTCGTGGCGGGCCGCCACATCACGCGCAGCCACTACGAAGCCGTGGCCGACGTGCGCACCGGCTTTGCGCTCGGCGATCGCATCCGTATCCGGCGCCACGACTACACGGTGGTGGGCCTGACCCAGCGCATGGTGTCGTCGGGCGGGGACCCGATGGTCTTCATCCCGCTGAAGGACGCGCAGGAAGCCCAGTTCCTGAAGGACAACGACGCCATCCTGAATGACCGCGCCCGCACCGCCGCCAACCCTGCCCTGAACCGGCCGGGAGTGCCCGGGCTGCTGGAGGCGATCCAGGCCTCGCAGGCCGCCAACCACAGCGTCAACGCGGTGCTGGTGCAGGTGCAGCCCGGCGTGCCGGCCGAGAGCGTGGCCGAGCCGATCCGGCGCTGGAAGCACCTGGAGGCCTACACACGCGCGCAGATGGAGGAGATCCTGATCGCCAAGCTGATCGCCACCTCGGCCCGGCAGATCGCCATGTTCCTGGTGATCCTGGCGGTGGTCAGCGCGGCCATCGTGGCCTTCATCATCTACACCATGACGCTGGGCAAGATCCGCGAGATCGCGGTGCTCAAGCTGATCGGCACGCGCAACCGCACCATCGCCGGGATGATCCTGCAGCAGGCCCTGGGGCTGGGCCTGATCGGCTTCATCGTCGGCAAGGTGGCCGCCACGCTGTGGGCGCCCATCTTCCCCAAATACGTGCTGCTGGAGTCCGGCGACGCGGTGCGCGGGTTGGTGGCGGTGATGCTCATCTGTGCGCTCGCCAGCACGCTGGCGATACGTGCGGCCCTGAAGGTCGACCCGGCCGCGGCCATCGGCGGCTGAGGGCGCACGACATGAGCGAAGCCGGCATCCGCATCGAAGGCCTGCGCAAGCGCTATGGCGAAGGCGACACGGCGGTCGACGCGCTGAAGGACGTCAACATGGTCGTGGCGCCCGGTGAGGTGGTGGGTCTGATCGGTCCGTCGGGCTCGGGCAAGAGCACCCTGCTCAAGTGCCTGGGCGCGGTCATCGAGCCGACGGCCGGACGCATGATCCTCGGTGGGCAGACCATCTACGACGATCGCTGGAAGATTTCCGACCTGCGCGCGCTGCGCCGCGACAGCATCGGCTTCGTGTTCCAGGCACCGTACCTGATCCCGTTCCTGGACGTCACCGACAACGTCGCCTTGTTGCCGATGCTGGCCGGACGCCCCAACGGCGAGGCGCGCACGCGGGCGCTCGAACTGCTGACAGCACTGGACGTCGGGCACCGCGCGAAGGCCCAGCCGTCCGAGCTCTCCGGCGGTGAACAGCAGCGCGTGTCGATCGCCCGCGCCCTGGTGAACCGGCCGCCGGTGATCCTGGCCGACGAGCCCACGGCCCCGCTGGACAGCGAACGGGCGCTGGCGGTCGTGCGCATCCTCAACCAGATGGCGACGCAGTACCACACGGCCATCATCGTGGTGACCCACGACGAGAAGATCATCCCGACCTTCAAGCGGATTTATCACATCCGCGACGGCCGGACCGAAGAAGAGGCGGGGCAGGGCTTGAGCCTGTGACCCCGGCGGCTTGGGGCTTTGGAGGCAGTTGCGCGGGTCACTGCTCGGCGTGGTCTGGGCCGCGGCATCGCTCGGCGTCGTCTCGAATCTGCGCGATCGGCTGAAGCCTCCATTGGGGTCGACCGGTCCGTACGTTGCCATGGGGTAGGCGGTGCTGTCCGAGCGAATGTCGGCCTCCGGTCTGGCTTGGCTGTGGCCAGTGGTGTCTCGCACTGCCTGGGTGCGGTGATCTACCGCTTCGACTCGAAGCTGCGGTATGCGCACTTCGTGTGGAACCTGTTCGTGAGGGGTGGCAGCGCCCGCCTCTTTTTGGGCGAAGCGCTGCCGCGGGCCGGCTACGATCGCGCCGCACTGTCACTTCCCGGGCCCCACCATGCACACTTGGCACAGCCGCTACTGGTCGGACCACACCAGCGAACAGTTCACGCGACTGCCGCGCGAGCAACTGATTGCCGTGCTGCCCGTGGGCGCGGTCGAACAGCACGGCCCGCACATGCCGATCTGCACCGACCATGCCACCATCGACGGCGTGGTCGCGGCCACCGTGCCCAAGCTGCCCGACGAACTGCCGGTGCTGTTCCTGCCGACGCTGGCCTACGGCAAGAGCAACGAACATTCGCGCTACCCAGGCACGATCACGCTGTCGGCGGCCACGCTGATGCAGATGTGGATGGAGATCGGCGCCAGCGTCGCGCGTGCGGGGGTGCGCAAGTTCATGCTCTTCAACGCCCATGGCGGACAGATGAACGCGATGGACATCGTCATCCGCGACCTGCGCGAAAAACACGGCCTGATGGCGGTGTCGGCGCACTGGTACATGCTGGGTCTGCCGCCAGGCCTGTTCAGCGAGCACGAGCTGAAGCACGGCATCCATGCCGGCGACCTGGAGACCTCGGTGATGCTGGCGCTGAAGCCGCAGACCGTGCACATGGACAAGGCCAAGGCCTTCGGCTCGCTGACCGAAACGCTGGCCGAGCAGAACCGCTTCCTGTCGATCACGCCTAGCGGCAAGCTCGGCTGGCAGACGCAGGACCTGAACCCCGAGGGCGCCTGCGGTGATGCCACGCGGGCCACCGCCGACAAGGGCCGCGCGGTGCTCGACCATGTCAGCGACCGCTTCGTCGAGCTGCTGCACGAAGTGCACCGCTTCGACCTGGCAAGACTCGGCAATGAGCCGGCCTGGAAGTAGGGCGCCTCAGCCCGCCAGACCCAGAGCCCCCACCACCGCACCGACGGCCACCAGCCAGATCGGGCTGATCTTCGTCTTCAGCATCATCGCCACGGTGAAGGGCACGAGCAGCAGCGGGCCGACGCTGTCGCGCACCGGCTCGGTGAGGATCCAGCCTGTGGCCAGCAGCAGGCCGAGCGTCAGCGGCGCCATGCCGGCGGTGAAGGCGCGCATGCCGCGCGAATCGCTTCGCTCGTCGCCGAAGCGGGTGGCGGCCAGGGCCAATGTCGCCGACGGCAGCAGGCTGCCCGCCAGCGTGGCGGCCGCGCCGGCCAGGCCGGCGATGTTCCAGCCGACCACGGCGACGAAGAGCACGTTCGGCCCAGGCGCGGCCTGGGCGATGGCCACCGAACTGGTGAATTGCGCGTCGCTCAGCCAGCCTTGCTTGCCGACCACGTAGCGCTGCATGTCCGGAGCGGTGGTGATGGCGCCGCCAATGGCCAGCAGCGACAGCAGGCCGAAGTGCAGGAACAGCTGCAGCAGCACGCCGCTGTCCTGCCCGTGGACGCCGAAGAACAAGTCGTTCATCGGCCGATCCGGGCCCAGGCCGTGGCCACGGCCGCACCGCCCAGCCCCAGCACCACGCCCACCATCGGCCAGCGCAGCACGCCGATGGCCAGCAGCGTGAGCACGGCGAACAGCGCACAAGCCTTCAAGCCCATCGGGTTGCCGCGCAACGTGCCCACCAGCTTCAGTGCGGTGGCGATCACCAGGCCGGCCGCCACGGCGCCCATGCCTCGCAGCGCGCCGGCCACCATTGGCTGCGACATGGTCTCGCGGTACAGCGCGGCCAGCAGCAGCACGATCAGCAGCGGGGCGCACATCAGCCCGGCCAACGCCGCCGCCGCGCCGCGCCAGCCGAGGAAGCGGTCGCCGATCATCAGCGCCATGTTGACGATGTTCGGCCCGGGCAGCACCTGGCCCAGCGACAGCAGTTCCAGGAACTGCGCCGGCGTCATCCAGCGCTCACGCTCCACCAGTTCACGCTGCGCCACTGCCAGCACGCCGCCAAATCCCTGCAGCGCCAGGCGGTTGAAAACGCGGAAGACCTCCATCGCGCTGCGCGGCCGGCGCTGCCCGTCGTCATCGTCGCCGGGCAGCTCAGACATGCGGCTGATCGCGCATGGGCCGCGCGGCCCACAGACTGGTGCCCAGCGCCGCGCACATCCAGGCCAGAGCCATCCAGCTCAGGCCACCGAAGCCGGCGGCGCTGATCATTGCGCCGCCGCTGGCAGAGCCGGCAAAGTGTCCCAAGTACATGGCCGACGAGTTCAACGAGATCAGCGCCGTGGCCAGCGTCGGGGCGGCCAGCGCCAGCCGAGCCTGCTGTGCCGAGTTGGACGCGAAACAGCCCAGTGCCCAGGGCGCAGTGACCAGTAGGGCACTCGAGAAGCCGAGCGCCAGCGGCCAGGCCAGCAGCGAAACCGCCATGCTGGCCAGCGTCAGCGCCACCGCTGCAGCGGCGCCGATGCGGTCGATCAACCGGGTCAGCAGCACGTTCCCCACCAGCCCGAGCGCGCCGAACCACAGGAACAGCAGGCTGATCTCGGCCGCGCTCGCGCCCAGCACCTGGCGGTAGTACGGGGCGAAGTAGCTGAACAGCGTGAACTGTCCGGCGCTGCTCATCGCCGTCACCGCCACGATGGCCATCAGCACGGGATGGGTGAACACGCTGCGCCAGTCGGCCAGCGACAGCGCCGTCGGACGGATGCCGTCGGGCAGCGCGCGCCAGACGCCAGCCGCCGCGGCCAGCGAGAGCAGGGCCACGCCGACGAACGCCCAGCGCCAACCCCAGGTCTCGCCGACATAGGCTGCAAGGGGTATGCCGACCACCGATGCCACTGCCCAACCCAGGAAGATGAAGGTGATGGCCCGCCCGCGCTCCTGCGGAGGTGTGAGCGCGCTGATGGCCGAGGCCGCCTGTGGCGTGAACGCGGCAGCACCGAGCATGCACAGGCAGCGCAGCGGCAGCAGCGTGGCATAGCTCGCCATCATGGCGCTCAGCAGATGCCCTGCGGCGAACCACAGCAACGCCAGCACCAGCAACTGGCGCCGATCCCAGCCGCTCAGCAGTCCGGCCAGGATCGGCGAGCCGAAGGCCATGACCACCGCCGCCGCGCCGATCAGCTGGCCGCCCAGTGCCACCGATACGTTCAGCGAGCGCACGATGTCGTTGAGCACGCCGGCCGTGACCATCACGCCGCAGCCGATGGCGAAGTTGCCGCCTAGCAGCGCCCAGCGTGGCGTGAACGCGCGGCCTGCCACGCTCAGCGCAGCACCTTCAACGCATCGGGGTTGACGATGTTCGTCGGCTCGTTGTTGACGAAGTTGACCACGTTGTCGAACGCGGCATTGAAGTACAGCTCATAGCTGTCCTGCTCGACGTAGCCGATATGCGGCGTGCACACCGCGTTTTCCAGGCGCAGCAGCGGGTGGCCCTGCAGGATCGGTTCGCTTTCGAACACGTCAATGGCTGCCATGCCGGGACGGCCGCGGTTCAGCGCCGAGACCAGCGCATGGTCTTCCACCAGTTCAGCGCGCGAGGTGTTGACGAAAAGCGCGGTCGGCTTCATGCGCGACAGGTCTTCCAGCTTGACGATGCCCTGGGTGGCCTCGCTCAGGCGCAGGTGCACGCTGAGCACGTCACAGGTTTCGAAGAAGCTCTCACAGGACGAGGCTGCCTCGTGCCCGTCGGCAATGGCTTTGGCGCGTGCCGACTCGCTGCCCCACACGCAGACCTGCATGCCGAACGCGCGGCCGTAGCCGGCCACCAGCTGGCCGATCTTGCCGTAGCCCCAGATGCCCAGACGCCGGCCTTTGAGCACCTGGCCGATGCCGAAGTTGGGCGGCATCGACGCCGTCTTCAGCCCCGACTGCTGCCAGGCGCCGTGCTTGAGGTTGCCGATGTACTGCGGCAACCGGCGCATGCTGGCCATGATCAATGCCCAGGTGAGCTCGGCAGGCGCCACCGGCGAGCCCACGCCCTCGGCCACGGCGATGCCCAGCTTGGTGCAGGCGGCCACGTCGATGTGTGCGCCGACCCGGCCGGTCTGCGCGATCAGCTTCAGCTTGGGCAGCTTTTCCAGCAGCTGCTTGGGGAACTGCGTGCGTTCGCGGATCAGCACCAGCACATCGGCATCGCGCAGGCGCACCGACAGCTGGCCGATGCCCTTGACCGTGTTGGTGAAGACCTTGGCGTTCAGTGTGTCCAGCTTGGCCGCGCACTTGAGCTTGCGCACCGCGTCCTGGTAGTCGTCGAGGATGATGATGTTCATGGCAGTGGGCATTCTGCCTTGCCGGACGCGCCGGGTTGCCGGGCGCTACGATCGGCCGCGTACACCCCCATGAGGAGACCCCGACCATGAGTCTGACGATGCACTCCGCCAGCGCCCCGGTGTTCAGCCGCATCCTCGGCAACATGCTGGCTTGGCTGGACAAGGCCGAGGCCCACGCCAAGGCGCGCAAGTTCGATCCCAACAACTACCTGGGCCTGCGCCTGGCGCCGGACATGCTGCCCTTCGCGCGGCAGATCCAGATTGCCAGCGATGCCGCCAAGGCCTGCATGTCGCGGCTGGCCGGCACGGAGATCCCGAAGTGGGAGGACAACGAAGCCAGCCTGGACGATCTGCGCGCGCGCATCCGCAAGACCCTCGACCATGTGCAATCGTTCAGCGCGGCGCAGATCGACGGCTCGGATGCGCGCCCGATCAGCGTGCCGATGCGCAGCGGCGATGCGCTGCAGTTCAGCGGCGAGACCTTCCTCAAGCACTACGCGATGCCCAACTTCTACTTCCACGCGACCACCGCCTATGCCTTGCTGCGCCATGCCGGCGTCGAGCTCGGCAAGGCCGATTTCCTGGGCCGCTGAGCGGGCGCCGACGATGTCCCGCACCGACACCTGGCACGGCGCCGACTACGCCCGGCATTCCACGCTGCAGGCGGCGATGGCCGACGAGGTTCTCGCACACCTGCCGCTGCGCGGCGACGAGCAGCTGCTCGACGTGGGCTGCGGTGACGGCAAGCTCACCGCGCGCATTGCCGAGCAGTTGCCCCGTGGCGAAGTGCTGGGTGTGGACGCCTCGGCCGACATGGTGGCCTATGCGCAGCAGCAGTTCGGCACGGACGCCTGGCCGAACCTGCGCTTCGAGGTTGCCGATGCGCGCCAGCTGGACTTCGGCCCGCGCTTCGACCGGGTGGTGTCCTTCAACACGCTGCACTGGGTGCCGCAGCAGGACCAGGCGCTGCGCGGCATCCGCCGTGCGCTCAAGCCTCTTGGCCAGGCGCACCTGCGCCTGGTGACCCGTGCCGACCTGACCAGCCTGGAAGAGGTGGCCGAGGCGGTGCGGCGCGAGCCGGCCTGGGCCGCGGAGTTCGACGGCTTCAGCGACCCGTACCTGCGCCTGGACGCCGCGCAGTACGCGGCGCTGGCAACCGGCCTCGGGTTGAAGCTGCTGTCCAGCCGCAGTGCGATGAAGCGCTGGGATTTCGGCACCGAGGAGGCCTTCTTCGGCTTCTGCAATGCCGGCTTCGGCGCCTGGACCCATGTGCTGCCACCGTCGCGGCAGCGCGCCTTCGTCGAGGCGGTGATGCAGCGCTACTTGTCGGTGATCGACGCCGCCTTCGGCGA
>Ga0316600_10000340_pt1 | contig 23511 bp, 19 predicted proteins | sample OWC_soil_day5_CT_FD_207652 | JGI IMG/M metagenome (GOLD analysis project Ga0316600, IMG submission 207652) | Wetland soil microbial communities from Old Woman Creek delta, Ohio, United States - OWC_soil_day5_CT | ecosystem: Environmental > Terrestrial > Soil > Wetlands | place: USA: Ohio... | reverse complement strand
GGTGATCTCCGAGGGGCGTTAGAGGCTCAGTACCAACTTGCGCCGTTGCGTAATGCCTTTGGTCTTGGAAGCTGGCCTGTTGTAACTAAAGATGCTACCAATCTAATCGGCATCCCGGCCGGTAAACCGATTCAGCCGATTACCAGTTGCTCGGAAGCTAATATGCTAAAATTGAAAAACATAGTGCAAAATATAGGGATTCTTAAATAGAGTTACAAAAAAGAGATTACAGTAGGCAGCCTGGATTAGATGCTGCAAAGAACAAAATAAGACCTCTTATTTTTATAATAAGAGGTCTTATTTTAAAAGAATGCTATTGAGCTGACTTGAATTTGGGATCAGTCGTATTGGAGATTCAATTTAGCGAATGCACTGTAAGAATAGGGATGCAATGTTGAAAGGAGAACAGTAATGAGTTCAAATATGCGAGGTGTATTTCCAATCCTGTCAACTACGTTTACAGGAGAGGGAGAACTAGATGAAGCGGGATTACGGAGCATTATTCAGTTTTGTTTGAAATCCGGAGTACATGGCGTTGTTACTCCCGTGAATTCCAGTGAGTTTTATGCTTTGACAGATGAAGAGAGGCAAAAGGTGGTTTCCATCACAATAGAAGAGGTTGCCGGGAAGGTTCCTGTGGTAGCAGGCGTAGCCGGAGGCTCTATTGAGCATGCAGTGTATCATGCCAAACATGCCGTGGCGGTGGGGGCAGATTCTTTGATTGCTTTTCCACCTTACGTAAAGAAAGCTCCGCCTGTAGAAATCATTCAGTATTATCAGCAACTGGATAAGGTAGCTGCTGGCAGACCCGTATGGATTCAAAACGATATGCTGCCAGTAGGTACGCCAATGAGTCCAGAGCTGATTGCGAAAATCATATATTCGACAGAGTCCACACATTATGTGAAAGAAGAATGTCCGCCAGCTGGGCATAACATTACGAAGATTCGAGAGTTAGCTGGGGATAAGCTCAAAGCAATTCATGGTGGAAAAGGCGCCATTCATATTATGGACGAATATGCGCGAGGCCTGGACGGAATAATGCCTGCTTGTGCAGTTGTGGATGTATATGTTGAATTGTGGAATCAATTAGAAGCTGGCAATGTGACAGAGGCAAGAAAGCTGTTTGCCACAATGCTTCCCTTCATCAGTATGGCATCTTTGTATGTGGCTTGTTTGCATAAGGAGATACTGTATCGCAGAGGAATTATCACGAATACCTATACAAGGACTGGCGGGGGTATTGCATTGGATGAGTATGATAAACTTCAGTTAGATATCCTATTCGCCGATCTTGAGCCCTTATTTAAAGTATAAATTCGGAGTATTCCTATATTGATTGTACCTAAGTAAGGGGATGGTGACTTTCGAAAAGGAAATGGAATTTGGGGGTAGGCATCATTTTGATGCCTACCTTATCGTACTAACTTCTAAAAGCATTAAAATTGATATCGCATGCTTACGCTATACATTCTTCCGGAAGTTGCTTCGCTGGCGTAAAATTCCTTATCGAAAATATTTTGGATACTAAATTGTAATGTCGTATTGGGCGTTACTGTATAATAAAAATTCAACTATAGTTTTCTAATGTCTACTATCCAAAAGTACTATTGAAGTTTTCTAAAGTTCTGCTTATATTTTTTCAACTAGTCATAGTGTAAAAGGGCTGAACGTAAACAGTAAGTTGATTAAGGGCAGATAATTAATAATTGTTTATGGTATTTATGGGTAAGATGATAGCACTTTAAGATAGTATTGTGTCTCAAGGTAAAGGAGTATTATTAAAAGGGAAGTTAATATTGGCTGATTAGTAAAGAACTGAAGGTCAGGATTGTTCCTATGGACATTTCTGGTCTTTATTGTTTTTTCAGGTCGCAATATTCTTATTTTAGAGAGGAAAGAATGGGGGAGGTATTCATCTTCAGATAAAATTACAGTTTAACGCTCTTATAACAGAATAAAGGATGATGATTTGATGAAAAAAGTACGGACCTTTGTGATTTCTTCACTGTTGCTGTTCTCAGCGAATACGCAGTCAGCGTTAGCGGCAGAGGAGGAAAAAGTAACATTTACATTGGATGAGATCGTTGTTACCGCACCGGCGGTTAGTGAACCATTGGTTGTGGAGACCGATCCTAAATCACCAAGGCAGCCAGTTCCAGCTGCTGACGGCGGTGGGTATCTAAAAAACATTCCGGGTTTTTCGGTGGCTCGACAGGGCGGGACAGGCAGCGATCCGGTTTTCCGGGGATTGGGAGGGACGCGCCTTAATGTTTTATTAGATGGTACGTATCAGTTTGGAGCATGCCCTGGCCGGATGGATCCGACCACTTCTTATGTTTTTCCTGAAGCGTATAGCAAAATTTCAGTTTTGAAAGGACCTGAGACTGTTAAATACGGTGGCGGTAACGTAGCGGGAACGGTATTATTTGAACGGGAGACGAAACGATTTGACCAGCCGGGGGTCAGGGTTAACAGCAGTGTGCTTGTTGGCAGTGCTGGACGTGATGATGAATTATTGGACGTTACCGCGGGTGATACAAAAGGCTATGTGCGGATTATAAAAACCAGATCAAATTCGAATGACTATAAAGATGGTAATGGTAATAAAGTTCATTCTTTTTATACTAGGCAAAGTCTGACTGGTATTTTTGGCTGGACACCTGATGAAGATACACTGTATGAATTTACTGCAGATACCAGTGATGCTGAAGCGGCTTACGGTGGAAGATCAACGGATGGTCCGAAATTTGACCGTAATGATTATAATTTTAAGTTTAGTAAGAAAAATGTATCACCGGTGATTAGTAATATAGAATTCAAAGCATTTCATAATTATGTGGATCATGTGATGGACAACTATTCGCTGCGACCGAACTCATCCACGAAGAGTGCCATGGAAGTTGACCGGACAACCAACGGCGCGCGTCTGGCCGCAGACTTAATTTTAGGCAAATCGACGACGGGAACGGTAGGGGTGGATTATCAAAACAATGAACATGCCGGGCGAATGGCAATGTCGATGATGGGAACTCCGGTTTATACCACAGGCATGGTCCGCGATCTGACTTTTACCAATTATGGCTTATTTAGCGAGTTTAAACGTCAATTAAAGAATAACAGCCGTTTGCTGGCTGGGCTAAGGACCGACAGTCTTGATGTAAAGAATGAAAAAACAGGGGCGGAAGATCATAACCGGACATACGGTGCTTTTCTGCGTTATGAACATGATCATGCGAAGGCACCGGTTACCTCGTATATCGGTATTGGACATGCACAAAGACCAGCTGATTACTGGGAACGGAGCACCAACTTTTACTTGAAACCGGAAAAGAGCACTCAACTTGATACCGGACTTATTTATCGTTCAGGAAAACTTAATACGAGCCTATCTTTGTTTTATGCAAATATAGATGACTTTATCTTATTTAAAAATGCAAATAGCTCAGCGACAAAGACAGCAGAAAATATTGATGCATCACTCTATGGGGGCGAAGTCGATCTGATCTACTCGCTGAATAAGCATTGGATGGCAACAGCTTCACTTGCGTATGTACGGGGCAATAATGATGCGGATAATAAGCCTTTAGCCCAAATTCCACCCCTGGAAGGAACGCTGGGACTAAAATACAATAATGAGAAGGTTGAAGCTGGCTTGCTGTGGCGTGGCGTTCAGGCACAAACCCGTTACGATTTAAACAGCGGCAGTGAAATTGGCTATGATCTGGGTGCAAGCAGTGGCTTTGGTATCCTTTCAGCCAACCTGGCCTATAAGGCGACCAAGCAGGTTACTATCGCGGCTGGCATTGATAATATCTTTGATAAAAACTACGCTGAATTTATTAGCCGGTCAGGGGCAGCAATCCCTGCGCTGGGTATTGCTTCTTCATTTAGAGTAAACGAACCTGGTCGTACAATATGGGTAAAAGCAAGCTATAGTTATTAATAAAATTTTCAAAATGAATTTCATTTTGGACTGGATGTAGAAGGGGGCAACTGCCTCATTTGAAATAAACTCTAATGCCCCTGCACTTTTAGTGCAGGGGCGTTAGAGTTTATGAGCAACGGCGGCTTGATCCTCCTGCCGCTAAAATTACGTAGTTAGGTATTAAACCTTCTGTATCATAACGGAAGGCATTTAGTATTTTAAAGAAATAATACGTATGTTACTATTAACACGAGATAAGTAGTGCAGATAGTAATAAGGAGGAAGAATAAGTGTCTATATTCAATTTACGACAAAAAGAATTAATCAGACTACTTATTGCAGAAAATGATTTTAAACCAATTAAATATTATTCCGGAGTTCTTAAAGTATCTGATAAAACACTATCCAAAGATATAAATTTTATTGAAAATTATTTGAAAAATAAAAATATTGAGATTACTAGAAAGACGGGGAGTGGTATACAAATAAAGATTGCTAATCATCAAAAAATCAATTTACTAAATGATATCAATGCGAATTTAGGAGCAGTCGATCCATTGTCAATCAAAAATCGCAGAATAGAAACTTTGAAATTGTTGCTTACGAAATCAAATCAAAATACATCCATTCAAAAATTGGCAGATACATATTATGTTAGCAAAGCCTCCATTGCAAATGATTTAAAGTTCATAGAGGATTGGCTGCAAAGTTATGATATTACACTCAATAGAAGTGTAGAAGGCACAAAGATTAATGGATCAGAAGTAAATATAAGAAAAGCAATTGCCTCTATTACCAATGAATTACTAAACGATACTAGTGATAATCTTGATGAAGGTAGTATCTCCAGGCTTGATTCACAGACAATAAAGGGATTATCTAAGATCTTTGATATTGATTTAGTCTTATATATTGAAAAACTATTGATTGATTTAGAAAAAACATTGGAATATACGATTGGTGATCCATATTTTATTAATTTATTAACCCATATTCTTATCTGTATAAAAAGAGTAAGTGAAGGCAACCAAATCCAAGGACAGAATAATAGCAGCTTTATGCTCCTGTCTACTGATGACCTATTATCGGAAAGTGCTGCTAAGTTAGCGCTAAAAATTTATGAAAAATGTGAAATTAATATTAATGATTCAGAGATTTATTATATTTATCAATACCTGGTTTCATGCGGAGTTGGACAACGGCTGCTGGGAAATTCATTAGTCATTAAAAAAGATCAGGAAGTGAATTACATTGATATAACAACTTCTCTAATCAAAATGGTCTCTGATATTTTAACCTTTGATTTGACCAAAGATCCTTTGCTGCATGATGGATTAATATTGCATATTAGGCCAATGTTAAATCGTCTTAAATACAACATTCAAATAAAAAATCCATTATTAAAAGAAATTGAGGAACGATTTACTGAAATGTTAAGCATCTGTCAGATCGTGGTGCATCTGATTACCTTAAAATACAATCTAAATAGTATTAGCATTGATGAAATTGGATATCTAGTGACTTATTTTCAAGCAGCCATTGAAAGAGGGATCAGTTATAAGAAAGTAATTGTAGTTTGCCATAGCGGCTATGGTACTTCACAATTATTGACAACTCGGTTGAGAAGGGCATTTCCCCAGTGGCAAATTGGCGATGTAATATCAGAACGTAAATTAAGCACGATCAATCTAGATGATATCGACTTTATTATTTCAACAGTTCATTTAACGATTAAAGAAAAACCATATATGCTTGTTTCAGCATTGTTAAATGAAAAAGACATTAAAAATATTAAGAGCATCTTGATTGAAGATTCATTTGAAAATACTAAGCAAGATTTACAACTAGAAAATCTTGGAAAATTAATTTCTGCTACTGATATTTACATTAACACAGAAGATGCATTCATTATTAATGATCTAGAACATAACAATGGGCAAAAATTATTGTTTTATAATGTTGGATTTGGAAAAGAAATACAGATACTCTTGGCCGGAAATTCCAGTGTTAAACGGTTTGCAATCCAAATTATGAATAATACAGAAGACGGTAATTGTATAAAATTTTATATTCTCAATCATGATTATGAACACGTAAAAAATATAGTCGTGGAGATCTATCATTTATATGAGGCAAAAAATGAAATGAATTATCTGCTAGAGTGCACTCGCACTATCGATGTACAACGCTTTTTTAATGAAAAATTGAGGACAATGGGGTGAAATTATGGATTTATCAAAAGTGATAAGAAGTGAAACAATCAAATTGGATATGGAGGCTGCCACAAAAGAGGAAGTTGTAGAAGAATTAACGGACTTATTGTTTCAAGTAAATGCGATATCAAATCGAGAGAGCTTTCTAAAAGATGTATTTTATCGGGAATCAATAGGAACAACTGGGATTGGTAATGGCATCGCCATTCCCCATGGAAAATCAAAATTTGTTAACAAAACATCACTGGCTATTGGGAGAACGAAAGCTGATATTGATTGGAAAAGCCTGGATGATCAGCCAGTTCGTTTTATTATTTTATTTGCGGTTACAGAAGAAGATAAAAATAGCACTCATATAAAGATATTAGCAAAAGTAGCTAGTAATTTAGGAGATGATGATGTTTGTGCCAAGTTATTAAAGGCTAAATCACCTGAAGAAATCTTAGATATATTTTCAGGCAGATAATTAAAGAAAGGGGAGGGATGTTATGAAAATTGTCGGAATTGCTGCTTGTACTTCAGGAATTGCTCATACGTATATTGCAAAAGAAAAATTAATGAAAGCGGCTAAAGAGTTAGGGCATGAAATTCACATTGAGACCCAGGGAACAATAGGGACGGAGGATGAATTAACGGATCTTGATATTAAAAATGCTGATATCGTAATCGTAGCAGCTGATATCAATGTTGGCGGTAAGGAACGGTTCGCAGGGAAGAAAATCCTCAATATTCCAACCAACATTGCTATTAAATCGCCAAAATCAATCATAAAAAAGATCCAAGCTGACTTAGGACTATAATTAAATATGGATAATTAGAGGAGAGATAGTATGCTCAAAAAATTACAACTTAAAAAACATGCAATGACGGGTATTTCCTATATGTTGCCTCTAGTTGTAACAGCGGGTCTCCTTATTGCTATTGGGAATCTCTCAGGCGGATCAGTAATAAAGAATTACAAAGAAGCGTATTCAATTGCTGATGCACTCGTTTCTCTTGGTGTATTTGGCATGGGTTTAATTGTTCCGGTAATAGCAGGTGCTATTAGCTACTCCATTGCTGATCGTCCAGGTATTGCTCCAGGTTTAATGATGGGTTTAATAGCAAATGCAATTGGTGCTGGTTTCCTAGGCGGCATGCTGGGAGGATATATCGTTGGCTATTTCGTACAATATTTAAAAAATAATTTGAAAGTACCAGTATGGGCTCAAGGGCTAATGCCAATGATGATCTTACCCTTAATTTCAACTATGGTTGTAGGCTTGCTAATGTTTTACGTAATTGGTACTCCCATCGTTTGGTTAACAGTAACACTAACAGAGGTATTAAAAGGCTTGCAAGGTGGCTCAAGATTTATATTCGGTTTAGGAATGGGCGCGATGGCAGCATTTGACTTTGGCGGACCTGTAAATAAAGTTGCTTCATTATTTGCAGATGGTTTATTAGTAGAAGGAATATTTGGACCAGAAGCTGTTAAAATTCTTGCATCCATGGTCCCGCCATTCGGCGTTGCATTATCATGGATCATAGCAAGGAAAAAATATTCAAAAGAAGAGGCAGAAAATATTAAAATTGCATTCCCCATGGGCGTTGCGATGATAACGGAAGGCGTTATTCCCATTGCAGCCAGAGATCCAATTCGTGTTATCGCTGCTTGTTCCATAGGTGCAGCCATAGGTGGCGGATTTTCCATGCTTTGGAATGTAGGAAGCCCCGTACCTTCAGGCGGTATGTTTATCGTGCCTGCAATGGAGAATCCAATAGGATTTTTAGCTGCCTTATCCATTGGCACCGTGATAACGGCTGCAATATTAGTTTTAACGAAAAAAACAGCCGCAGACGATTCATTCTTTGATGAAGAAGATGAAAGCGTAGATTTATCAGAACTTAACATCACAGATCAAATTAGATGAGAGGGTGAAACATGTACGTTTCAATGAAAGAAATGCTCAAAAAAGCAAATGAAGGATATTATGCAGTGATGGCAATTAATTGTTTTAATCTAGAAACGATTAGAGCCGTTATTACTGCAGCGGAACTTGAAAAAGCACCAATCATCGTAAATATAGTACAAGATCATTTAGTAAGACATTGTGATAGCGGCTTAATTGCTCCCGTTGTGAAAATGCTGGCAGAACGAGCTGATGTGGAAGTTGCTCTGAATTTGGATCATGGTACAGAGTATGAGCATGTAACCAAGGCAATGATAAATGGGTTTTCTTCTGTAATGGTGGATGCTTCTCGCTATGATTTAAGGGGAAATATTGAATTCAGCAAAAAGATTGTGGAATTTGCCAAAGAATACAATGTAAGTGTTGAGGGAGAAATTGGCTGCATGGGAACCAATGAAGATGGTTCTTTTACACAAGCTGCGATGTATTCAGACCCTGACGAAGCAAAACTCTTCGCAGAGGAAACAGGAGTTGATGCTTTAGCGATATCTTTTGGATCATCTCATGGAAACTATCCGGATGGAATTGTGCCAAAATTTGATTTCCGGCGATTAAAAGCAATTAAAGACAATACGAAGGTACCCCTGGTTTTACATGGGGGATCAGGTTCTGGCGAAGAGAATATCTTGCAGGCAGTACAGTTTGGCATTAACAAGATCAACGTGGGCTGTGATTTTTTCAATGCTTGCACAGAAAGCACGAAGGGTCAATTAAAAGAAATTCCCGATAAAAATTTTTTTGAATTAATTCACCAAGTAGAAGAGGATAGTATTGAGAAAGTTAGATATTATATTCGATTAGCAGGATCAAATGATAAATCAATATAAAATATGAGGAGAGACACACATGTTAATGAATATGAAAGAATTGTTGAAAGTCGCGCAGAAAAATCAGTTTGCAGTACCTGCATTCAATATCGGCAGTGGACAAATTTTAACAGCAGTAGTTCAAAGTGCTGAAAAGATGCAGTGCCCAGTTATATTAGCAATTCACCCAGATGAATTATCCTTCTTAGGAGATAGTTTTATTGAATCATGCATAGCAGAAGCTAATGCGACAAAAGTGCCAATGGTTATTCATTTAGATCACGGTGGAAGTTTTGAACAAGTAATGCGTGCAATTCAATGTGGTTTTACTTCCGTAATGATTGATGGCTCCCATTTGTCATATGAAGACAATATTGCAATAACCAAAACAGTTGTAGGAGCAGCCCATCCAATTCATGTTTCAGTAGAAGCAGAATTAGGAACAATAGGAACTACTGGAACTTCTGCCGAAGGTGGGGCAAACGAGATTATATACACAGATTCTAAATTAGCCAAAGACTTCGTTGCCAAAACTGGAATTGATACATTAGCAGTTGCGATTGGAACGGCTCATGGTATTTACCCGAAAGGAATGAAACCTAAACTTAAGCTGGATTTATTAAAAGAAATAAGAGATGTTGTTAGGGTTCCATTAGTTTTACACGGAGGTTCATCAAATGCAGATGAAGAGATTGCGGAATCCGTAAAAATCGGAATCTCTAAAATAAACATTTCGAGCGACGTAAAAGCGGCCTACTATAAAAAGGTGCGCGAAGTGTTAAAAGATAATGAAGGTTGGTACGAACCTAACGCTATTTATCCGCCATGTATAGCCGCTGCACGTGAAGTTATTGAATTCAAGATGAATTTATTTAACGCAGTGGATAAAGTGAAATTATATAAATAAAAAAGCTTTTAGCCTCATAGCCTATTGGACCTACAATGATTCACATCCAGTTAATTTCTAGAATCTATTACAGGAAAATCAATCTCTTGGGAAGAATTTAGAGACATAATTCACCTTTATTTGGTGAAATATGTCTCTCTTTGACATGTTTTTTTAAAATGTTCCATATATTAAGCAACATGTAAATGACTATGATGTGATATTATAAAATGGACACCCCTAAAATGTGAGAATGGTAATAAAAAACTAAATTTTCTGCTTTCAATTATCTATTTTTACTTGGCTGTATCATTCTGTAACTATTTTTTCACCGGGATCATCATTTGTAGCTGCCCGTACTTTAAAATAAAATAGCTGTAAAACAAATAAGCTCAAGGGTAACTGATTTTATATTGTGCTTTGAGCTTGCGAAAGGAATAGTTATAACTATGACAAGAAAGCAAAACATATATGAAACGTTAAAAGTGCTATGCAGTAAAGTTAGCTTTGAGGACTTGGAGCAGGGCTTTTCTGGATTTGATACAAATCAGATCAGTAAAACCGTTGGTATCATCAGAAATAACGTCAGCAAAGAATTAAATAAGCTTGTAAGGGAAAAGAAAGTTATAAAAATAAAGGGGCATCCGGTTTATTTTTTTGATAAAGCAAGACTTGAGTGCTTAATCGGGGGCAATATGGCGATAAGAGAAACAGAAGTGGCTTCTATAGGGGAACTGATACATAGTAAGCCCAATTCCATGCAAAGGGAAAGCGATAATCAAGATGTTTTTGATCAAATTATTGGCTCTAATATGAGCTTAGATGTTCCGATTAAACAGGCAAAGGCTGCTATCTTTTACCCACCAAGAGGATTGCATACGCTGCTGCTTGGTCCAACTGGCAGTGGAAAGACTACCTTTGCAGAGATTATGTATCAGTGTGCACTTGAATCTGGCACTTTAAAAGAAGATGCGAAGTTCATTATATTTAATTGTGCAGAGTATGCAGATAATCCCCAATTGATCTTATCCCAGTTGTTTGGACATATGAAAGGTGCTTTTACCGGAGCTAATAAAGATAATCCTGGATTAATTGAAAAAGCAAATGGCGGTATATTATTATTAGATGAGGTACATCGATTATCTCCAGAAGGTCAGGAAATGCTATTTTTGCTAATTGATAAAAATAAATATCGCAGAGTGGGTGAAACAAGCAATACGCGAAACGCGGAAGTGCTTTTGATAGCAGCTACTACAGAAGATGTAGAGTCCGTATTATTAAAAACATTTTTACGAAGAATTCCGATGGTGATTAAGTTACCTTCGTTATCCGAAAGGTATCTGACTGAACGCTATGAATTAATCAGCAGTTTCTTTTCGATCCAATCAGAAATGATCAATGCACCTATCCGTGTGTATAAAGATGTATTGAAGGCATTATTATTATATGATTGTAAGGGAAATATAGGGCAGTTAAAAAGTGATATACAGCTAATCTGTGCTCGTGGATTCCTAGAATATAAAACCCGCAGGAAAGTATTTATCGAAATCGATATACCTTTAGTTCCAGAGCATGTGTACAACGGGCTTTTATACAGTCAGGAAAAACGTGATGAAATTTTTGAGCTTCTAGAAGATGACAAGAGAATGTATTACGAATTTCCTCAAAACAAATCTAATAAAAACTTTTTTAGTGATAACGATAACGATTCAGATAAAGTATATTCTGAATTAACAGCAAAATATAATTTATATACCAAAAGAGGATACTCACAAGAGAATATAAACAAGAAGATGAATCAAGTGATTGAGAAGTATCTAAAACAGCTTTTAAAAAAGGTAGATATTCATGAGAAAATAGCTGAAAATGAAAAGCTTTTTAAGGTAGTCAGTCCTAGAGTATATTCCGTCATTGAAAATGCCCTTTCTATCGCTTCTGATATGTTAAAGAAAAAAATAAGTAAAAAAGTAGTCATTGCATTGGCGATGCATATCAATGCGCTGCCAAAACGAAAAACAGAAAATTTCAGCTATACAAAAGAAAGTTTAAACAAAATTGCAATTAACAACCCAGAAGAATATAAAGCCGCCAAGGTCATTCGAAGAGAGATTGAAAAAGCATTAGATATGGAAATTCCAGAAGAGGAAGAAGGATTCATAGCCATGTTCCTATATGCTGTTGATTCTGAAGAAATGAACCAAAAAGTCGGCATCATCATCATGGCCCATGGAACCAGTACTGCTTCTAGTATTGCTGAAGTTTGCAATGTTTTATTGAGCACAAATCACTGTAGGGCAATTGATATGGCTTTAGACGACAAAATTCAAGATATTTTGGATCAAGCAGTGGAATTAGTGAAAAAGGTAGATCAGGGAAAAGGTGTTTTACTATTGGTGGATATGGGGTCTTTAGCAGCCTTCGGGAAGATTATTGAAGAACGAACGGGTATTCCTATCATAACAATTCAAATGGTATCTACTTCAATTGCGTTAGATGCTGTTCGAAAAAGCTTGATGTCTGGTATGACGTTAGCTCAGCTTACAGAAGAATTACAAGATGTAACTCCTGCTAATGGGATAAATGAGTTAACAATCGCAAGGCCAGGTATAAGCTCGAAAATGATTGTTACTACCTGTATGACATCAGAAGGAACCGCGATAAAACTTGCCAGCTTGATTAAAGACTCTATTCCAAGCATTATTGAGCATGATATTGCTGTTCAGCCGATGAAAATACATAAGATTAAAAGTTTAACTCGTGATAAATTGGAGAGTATATTCTTATTTGTGGGCAGCTTAAATCCCCAAATAATGGGTATACCCTATATTTCAACAGATGAAATTGTGATACATAATGGGCTGGAGCGAATCAGTAATATGATTGAGGGCAGACGCTTTGACATAGATAAGAAAAGATTGATTCCAAATGTAACTATGGAAATTATTGAGGATTCCTTAAGCTTCTTAAATCCTCAAAAAGCCTATGATGTGCTGGATAAGGCTTTAAATGACATTGTAAGTATATTGTGCATCGAAAAAACCGATCGTTTAAAAGCATGTTTCCTTATGCACTGCACATGTATGATCGAAAGAGTAATAAAGAAAGAAGCGCTGCCCTATGAAGATATTGCAGTGTGTATTCAGGAAAACATGGATATCTATCATGCACTGAAAAGATCGCTGCAGATTGCAGAGGATACCTTTAGTATGATAATTCCTGATACAGAGCTTGGATATATCATTGATCTGATTGATACAGATCGACGCACAAGAGAATAAAAATAATAAATCAATAAATTAATAAAACAATTGATAAAAAAAGTGCCTTAAAAGCCTGCATTTATCAATTGTTTTATTATTTTTTGTCAAATATCAGGGAAGAAGATAGTAAAGTGGCATAATACTTGCGTTAATACAAAAGTAAATATAAAAATAAAATAACAAAGATTTTCCAAGGATTTTAATTTATTTGTAAAGGTGGTATTACCATGCTTATCAATCGTACACGATTTAGTATCTGCAAACGGATTATATTAGCAACAATTGTCATCGTTGTGGCCTTTTCTGCGGTTAATGTTTTCAATTACGTTCAGTCTCTCAAGATGCAGCATGGTTATGACGAGGTTGTCAATTCTGCACCCGTAATTAGCTTAGTGAAGGATATTAACGCAGAATTGTGGTTGCAAAATGCCCAGATCAGAGGTTATGTTCTTACTGGAGACTCTAAATATCTAAAATCATTTGAAAATTCTCGTAATCGAATTGAAGCTAATTATGAGCAGTTGGATCAAATGTTATTAAATGAAGATGCCAAAAAGATCAGTCGTATCTTGCGTGTTGTTATTAATGAATATAACAAACAGCAAGATAATACGATAAACGTTCGAAATAAGCTGGGACCCGAGCAAGCTGTGAAATTTATTGCAGCAACAGGTGAAAGGACAGAAGCAATTGGTTTCGCATTACAATCAATTGCTGCTACTATCAGTAAAACTATGGATAACAAAGTAGTTGTCAATAAACTTAGTGCCACCAGAGGGCAACAGATCGTTTTATTTATTAGTATTGCGATATTCATCACTGCGTTATTAGGCGGCATTTGGCAGGCGCGACACATTGCTCGTCCTTTAGAAATTGTCGCCGAAGAAGCCCGATTAGTGGCTGCCGGCGATCTAAGCAGACAAATGCCTACATATTTGGGGAATGATGAAATCGCCGATTTAATACAGGCTTTTTCTACTATGGTTACCAATTTGCGTGCAATAGTTAATCGTGTGAATGCATCAGCGATACAAGTGTCTTTATCCAGTGAAGAACTTAAGTTTAGTGCCGAACAATCAGCCATAGCAGCTGGTAGTGTGGCTCAGACCGTTACAGAAGTAGCAGCAGGAGCTTCAAATCAGCTCAGGGCTCTTGAAAATGCCGTTTCTATAAGTCTAGAGATGGTCGATACTATCAATCATATTGCCAACAGTGCCTCGGAAGTATCAGTTAAGTCAAACGAGGCCTCAACTGTTGCGGCTACAGGAGGTAAGACAGTAGAAAAGGCTGTTAGCCAGATGTCCATCATCAATGGTGCAGTAAATCAATCTGTTGCTGTTGTTGATAGATTAGGGAAAAGTTCTCGGGAGATTGGCGAAATTGTTGACGTTATCAGAAATATTGCCGGGCAAACCAATCTGCTGGCTTTGAATGCCGCGATTGAAGCGGCTCGTGCTGGTGAAGCTGGTCGTGGTTTTGCTGTAGTGGCAGATGAAGTACGGAAATTAGCAGAACAGTCACAAATAGCAGCGCAGAAAATCACTCAGATTGTAAGTTACATTCAGCAAGAAACCTCTACTGCTGTTAAAACTATGAGTGCTGGCTCAATTGAGGTAACTAAGGGGACAGAAGCCATTACTGTCAGCGGTAATCAATTTAATAATATTATCGAACTGGTGCAGAACCTTGATGGTCAAATTATGAATATTAATGCAGCTGCCCAACAATTATCTGCCTCAAGTGAAACAGTAGCAAGTTCCGTAAGTGGAATTAAAATCATTGCCGCAGAGACAGCATCAGGGGCGGAAAATATTTCGGCAGCCACCGAAGAGCAATCAGCGTCTATGCAGCAAATTGCCGCCGCCAGCCAAGCTATGTCCCATGTGGCTGATGATTTGAAGGCAGAAGTTAGCAGATTCAAATTATAAATTACGAGAGACGGGGGTATAAGCAATGAAAAAAACATGGATACTGGTATTAGTCGGAATTATGGTTATCGCGTTTGGGAGCAGCTGGTGGCTGAGCGGCGACAAAAATTCATTTCAACAAACTAAAGACAAAACGGATTTTGTCCTGCGGTTAGGACATGGATCACCGATCAGCAGTATGAGGCATGAGTTGATACAACAATATGCTGATTGGGTATATGAACAAACTAATGGTAGAGCAAAAATTGAAGTATTTCCTAATGAAATTCTGGGTTCTGAGAAGCAAATGACTCAGTTGGTAGTTGATGGAACATTAGATATTACTATCGTCCTTCATGGTTTGGCTGCAGATTATGCTCCTAAACTTGCTGCCGTGGAATTACCATTTCTTTTTAGTTCAATGGATAAAGTAGGCGCGCTATTAGATGGTCCTCTTGGTGATGAACTGGCAAAAGATATGCCAGCAAAAGGTTTGCGACTACTATCTTATTGGGATAATGGTTTGCGTCAAATAAGCAATAATAAACTGCCGATTGAAAAACCAGAAGATCTTAAAGGTTTAAAAATCAGAACGCCCGAAAGTAAGATGACCTTGAGCATATTTAAAACACTGGGCGCAACTCCAGCCCCGCTAGCCTTTAACGAAGTATACTTAGCGTTAGCGGACAGTAGGTTTGATGGTCAGGAGAATCCTGTCGTTAATATTCACATGATGAAATTCAACGAGGTGCAAAAATATTTGTCTATTACTAATCATAAGTATGAGAGTAATCCTATGCTTATGAACGAACAGGCATGGCAAAAGTTACCGCCAGACATTCAGAAGGTCTTGAAAGAGGGGGCCGTTAAATTTGCCGTTGAAAGTCGTAGAATCAACCAGGAGGCAGAAGGCAAAGCATTAAGTGAATTAGAGGCTAAAGGTATGAAAATCAGCCGTCCAGATATCGGATTATTCCGCGAATCTACTAAGTCGGTATATGATGAATGGTCAGCTGCTCTTGGAAAAGAATTAATCGATAAAGTAATTTCGGCGGCTAAATAAAATTACCTCAGCTCTTGTGATCCTGAAAAATAGAGCAGATGGGCACATTGTTTCCTGATTGTATGATTTCAAATAACAAAATGCATCACCTTAAATTTAATAGAGGTATTCTATTGCCATCTTTTATTGAGCCAATTCTTTTTAGTTAAAGAGTTGGCTCTTATTAGTGGGCCCAAATCCCAAGCATAATTGAACATATCTTATACTCAACGGATGAAATTGTGATACATAATGGACTAAACGAATTCGTAAGATGATTGAGAGCAGGCGTAAGGGAGCGCTGCCCTATAAAGATATTGCAACGTGTATTCAGGAGAAGACGGATATCTATCATGCATTGAAAAGAGTGTCAGAGGTACCTTTAGTATGATAATCCCTGATACAGAGCTTGGATATATCATTGATCTGATTGATACAGATTGATGCACAAGGGAATAAAACAAATAAATGATAAAATCAATAAAATAATTGATAAAAAAAGTGCCTTAAAAGCCTGAATTTATCGGTTGTTTTATTATTTTTGTCAGATATCAGTGAAGAAGATATTAAATTGGCATAATTTTTGCATTAATTATAGAGTGTAGAAAAGTTTTAACAAATCTAAAGGAATCGATAGTTGTAAGATTACTTGACAAAGAAAGGAGGTAAAGAAGGATGAATGAAAAATCATGGATTCTAATATTAACCCATGGAAACGTGGGAGAAGCATTCGTTGAGAGTGCTGAAATGATTATGGGGACTTTGGCAAATGTACAGGCTTTCTCATTATTACCAGGGATGTCTCCGGAAGAGTTTATTGAGATGATTAAAGTAAAGTTAGATACTCTACCCAAGGGTGTGCTGGTATTAACGGATTTATTTGGCGGTACACCTTTTAATGCAGCAATTGCATTATCAGGACATTATGATATCAATGTAGTCAGCGGTGTGAATATTTCAATGATCATTGAGGGAGATTTGCTGCGCAATGATTTATCAGGAAGAGAATTAGCCGAAGCGGTTCAGCAAGTTGGAATGAAAGCATGCTGTGTGGCAGACTTGCCACAACAAAAGAATATAAAGTAAAAAGAGGGATGGAGGGAACTTTTATGGCTGAAATTAAGCTTATACGAGTCGATTTTAGATTGATTCATGGTCAAGTAATTACGCGTTGGTTAAAGCAGACTGATGCAAATCGAATTATAGTAATCGATAACAAGTTATCAAAAGATCCATTTATGAGCCAAGTATATGTGATGGCTGCTCCTCCAGGGGTAAATGTTGAAATGATGTCGGTAGATGAGGCAGCGGCTTCATGGGGGAAAAACCAATTAGGCAACGGAAGTGTGTTAATTCTTTTTAAAACAGTTTCAACTGCTTTGGAAGCAGCAGAAAAAGGGGTTCCGCTGAAACGATTACAAATTGGAGGGCTGGGAGCTGGTCCGGGAAGAAAAGTTGTTTATAACCAGATCACGTTAAACAAGGAGGATGCAGAAAAACTTCAAACATTAAGTGACGCTGGGACAAAAGTATTTTTCCAGACAGTTCCTGAAGAAACAGCAGCAAGTTTAGAAGATATTCTTAAAAAAATATAATGCAGGAAGGAAGATGAACGAATGATTATCCAGGCAGTATTGGTTGGTCTATTGTATTATGTAGCGACAAACCGAATTTGGTATGGATTCTCAATGCTAATACGGCAGCCATTATCACTAGCAGTATTTATTGGACTCATTTTTGGAGATATGCAAACCGCATTAATTATGGGGGCTACCTTACAGATGATGTACCTTGGTGCAATTGCTCCTGGAGGAAATATTCCAACGGATGAAGCATTAGCAGCTTGTGTAGCGATTCCCATTGCAATTCAGGCACATGTTGGTCCAGAAATAGCTGTTGCCATTGCCGTTCCCATTGGTTTATTAGGAGTTCTGCTAGATGAGCTTAGAAGAACATTATTTACAGGACTTGTACATGTGGCAGATAAACGTGCAGAAGAAGCGGATGCAAAAGGCATAAGGAGGCTGGCGTTTCTTTACCCGCTTCTCTTTGTATTTCCTATCCGTTTTATTCCGGCATTTTTAGCAAATTACTATGGTGTTGATGCGGTACAGAGTTTTATGGGGGCAGTTCCCAATTGGGTATTACAAGGACTTGGTGTAGCGGGAAATATATTACCAGCACTAGGATTTGCTTTAACAATGGTTATTATCGGTAAGAGGAACTTTATTCCCTTTTTCATTCTTGGATTCTTCGTTGTAGCATACACAGGAATCAGTATCGTGGGAATCGCAATATTTGCATTTTGCATGGCAGCTATCTACACTCATTTTCAACCAAATACACAGCAAAGGCAGGGTTAATAATGAATCAGAAAGTTGTGAATTTAGAGCCCGAAAAACTTACGAAAGGTGATATTACAAAATCATGGATCAGATGGTTTGCTTATTCAGAAGTATCTAACAGCTATGAACGTTTACAGGCATTGGCCTTCTGCGGAGCGATGTCGGGAATCTTAGAAAAACTATATAAAAATAAAGAAGACTTAGCTTTAGCATTACAACGACATTTAACGATGTACAACACACAATGTAATTGGGGATCGGTTATTAATGGTATTTCCATTGCATTAGAGGAAAAAGCTGCATCCCATACTGAAGAAGACGATGAAGAAGTGAATGAAGAAGTCATTACAGGAATTAAAACTGGTTTGATGGGACCCATTGCTGGTATTGGAGACACCATTGACTATGGTACGTTACGTCCAATTTTAATGGGTATCTTTATTCCCTTTGCTCTGGCAGGTTCAGCAATTGCCGCGTTACTTCCATTGATTATTCAGACCGTATTTACAGCAGTTATGGGCTACACCCTATATCATAAAGGATATACTGTTGGTAAAAAATCAATTATTGATATTTTGCAATCTGGTAAGATTCAACAGGTTATCACTGGTGCCGGTGTAGTAGGTATGTTTATGATGGGAGCATTATCCGCTTCTTATGTAAAACTTACAACTCCAATGACAATTACTACATCTGTAAAAGTACTCGAAATTCAAAGTGTAATTGATAAGATTGCGCCTAAATTATTACCTCTGGTTGCTGTATTAGGAGTATACCTCTACTTGATAAAAGTTGGCCCTAATTATGTTAAGATTGTTGGATTTCTTATTTTAATCAGCTTAGCTGGTTCAGCAATCGGTATTTTCTAAAAGGGAGGAGATAAAAAATGCTAAGTGAAAACTATGATAAAGAATTAGAATACTTTTTAAATACATCCCTTACTGAATTTGAAAAAATTCGAAAAAAAATAGACCGCAGTTTTTATGAGGATGCAGTAACCTTAATTGTTGACGCTGAAAAAAAGAAATGCCATGTTCATATTACAGGCATCGGCAAACCAGGGCATGTAGCTGGATACATTGCGTCACTATTGTCTTCTACGGGTACGCCGACCTATGTACTGCACGGGACGGAAGCCGTGCATGGCTCTGCTGGTCAGGTTGTTTCTGGTGATGTTGTTATTGCAATCTCCAATAGTGGAGAAACAGAAGAATTAAAAGCGACAATACAAACGTTAAAGAATAATGGGGCAAAGATTATAGCGGTATCCGGTAATCCAGATTCTTGGCTTGCGAAAAACGGAGATGTGTTCTTATATGCAGGAGTAGCACAAGAAGGGGATTCACTAAATATGGCGCCGAGAGCATCGATCATCGCCGAAATTTTAGTTCTGCAAGGATTAAGCCTAGTACTTCAAAGTGTTAAAAAATTATCCCACCAGCAATATATCAAATGGCATCCAGGCGGATCTCTTGGAAAAAGAAAGGGTGAATCCTAGATGAGAAAGATTCTAATTACGCCCCGATCATTTTCTAGGTATGGAGCTAAAGCAATCGAGGGAATGAAATCCAAAGGCTATGAAGTTATTGTTAATACTACTGGAAAACCCTATTCCTATGAAGAATTCTATGAACTATCTTCTGACGTAGATGGAATCATTTTAGGGGTAGATACGGTTGATGAGCATGTGCTAATGGGAGCGAAGAATTTAAGGGGAATCTCACGATTTGGAGTGGGGATTGACAACATTGATGTTGAAACTGCTAATCGATTAGGAATTAAAATCGCTCGAGCCGTTGGATCAAATTGTACTTCTGTAGCAGAACTAGCAGTTGCTTTCTTCTTCACATTAGCTCGTAATGTTGTCATAAATGTAAATGAAGTAAAGGCTGGTAAGTGGAATAAAAGTTCTGGTCTGGAATTAAAAAACAAGACGGTAGGAATTCTTGGGTTAGGAGCTATTGGTAAGGAAGTTTCAAGGATTTCCCAAGGAATTGGTATGAGGGTTATTGGGTATGATCCTTTTGTCAGCAAAGAGGAAATGAAAGAAAAATACAATATAGAGATGAAATGTTTTGAAGAAGTTTTAAAGGAAAGTGACTTTGTTACATTGCACATGCCTTTGACGGAAGAAAATAATGGTTTAATGAATAAAGCTACACTAGGCTTAATGAAATCTACATCCTATTTAATTAATACTGCACGAGGTGGCTTAATCAATGAAGAAGATTTATATGCTGCATTGACTAACAAGGTGATCGCAGGAGCTGCTACAGATGTATTTTCTAAAGAGCCACCGTCAAAGGATGAAAAGTTACTGAGGCTTGATAACTTCATATTATGTTCTCACATTGCTTCATTAACTGTGAATGCAGAAATGAATACCATTGACTTAGCGACTCATAATCTATTAAAAATTTTAGAAAAATAACATGAAAATTGGAGAATTATTATGGAAGTAAAAGGAATTATCACAGCAATGGTTACTCCTTTTGATGAAAATCAAGGGATTAATAGCAAGGCAACAAAACAGTTGGTTAACAAATTAATCCATTCAGGTGTAAGTGGTCTTTTTATCCTTGGTACAAATGGAGAATTTCATTTACTAACCAATGATGAAAAAGTCGCCTTTGCAAAGATCGTTATTGATGAAGTAAACAAAAGAGTGCCAGTATATGTTGGCACTGGTGGAAACAGTACTAGTGAAGTAATGGAACTGTCAAAGAAGATGGAAGCACTTGGTGCTGATGCCTTATCGGTTATTACTCCCTATTTCTTAGTTCCTTCACAGAGTGAAATCATTCAGCACTATACAGCAATCGCGGAAGCTGTAAGAATACCAATTGTTTTATATAATATTCCAAAGAATACTGGTATAAACCTAGAGCCTGAGACAGTACGTGAATTGGCAAAGATAAAAAATATCATAGCCATTAAAGACAGCAGCGGTAAGATTGAAAATATTGAAAAGTATATCCAAATCACAAAAGATGAAGACTTCTCAGTATTATCTGGATCAGACTCATTGATTTTAAGTGCTTTAAAAATTGGAGCTGCAGGAGCGATTGCCGCTACTTCAAATTTAATCACAGAGCTAGATGTTTCTATTTATGAAAAATTTTTAAAAGGAGATATAAAAGGAGCTGAAAAAGCACAACAGGAAATTGAAGTATTGCGCACAGTTTTAAAGCTGGGAACTGTTCCGTCTATTCTGAAAAAAGCTGTTCAAATGTCAGGAATTCCCGTTGGGTCTGCTAGATTACCAGTTACTGAAGTAAAGGAAGAAACGGTTAAGAAAATCCAAGAAATGCTGGATTACTATAAATTATAGGAAGTTTGAATCTGTTCTCTCTCATTAAGCGCTTAACGCGGCTCACGACCGATAGTTGGCGCTTTTTGGTTTTAAATGCCTTGACAGGCATCGTGGATCATGGTTTTTCTCGTAAAAAATAATAGGAGTGGAGGAATATAGTTTGAAAGAATTTATATTTATCTCGGATTTTGATGGGACCATGAGTGAAAGAGATTTTTATCATATCATTATGGACAAGTATCTTGGGGAATGGGGTAAAGAGCTTCACGCAAGCTGGAGGCGCAATGAGATGGAAGATGTAGAACTTCTTTCAACCGTATTTAAATCAATGAATAGAACAGAAGAAGAAATCCGTGAAGATATTTTGAGTATAAAACTAGATGAATATATTCCTGCATTTATTGAACACATAAAATTGGCTGGTGGCGATTTCCTTATTTTGAGTGCAGGAACCAAATATTATATAGAACGTTTACTGACTTTTAAGGGGATACAGGGGATAGAAATTATCTCGAATGACGGAAGATACGAAAACAAAGGCGTTACATTAATACCTCCAGATACACAGCATCCCTTTTACTCACAAAGACATGGCATAGATAAAGCAAAGGTAGTACAGAGCTTAAAACGAGAGTATAAAAAAATATATTACGCTGGTAATAGTAAACCGGATGTAAATGCAGCGCTGCTAGCCGATATTGCTTTTGCAAAAGGAAAATTAATTACGCTGTTACAGGCAAAGGCTGCAGAACATGTGCCTTTTAATTGTTTTTTACAGGTAGAAGAATTTTTGAAGAATAGGGAGTTAATCTAGTAACAGTCCCTTGATATGCTGGGGAAGCGTACAAATATCCACCTCATTGAGAGTAAATGAGGTGGATATTTGCAAAATCTTTGAAGCTCTCAATCGCAGAAGCCAGAAGGAGAGGCTGACATGTAAAGGATTTCAAATGTGAAACTTACCAACAGCTTGTCGTAAATCCATTGCCAAATTGGCTAACGCTTGGCTGGAGGATGCTACTTCCTGCATTGATGCTGATTGCTCTTGGGTTGCAGCCGATACGGTCTGGGCTTCACCCGATGCTTTTTTACTAAGTGTGTCGATCTGTTTTACTGATTCGACAATCCGTTGGCTGCCAACAGCCATTTGTTCTATCTCAGTAGATATTTCTTTTATTTGATTCGAGACTTTATATATTAGATCAGCAATTTCCTGAAAGGCTTTTCCGGAAGCGTTCACTACTTCTGCTCCCACCTTAACTTCCCGGGTGCCATCATTCATGGCATTTACGGCTTTGTCGGTATCTCCTTGTATTTCTCCAATCAAAGCGGCGATTTGTTTGGCTGCATCTTGTGATTGTTCCGCAAGTTTACGGACTTCTTCTGCAACTACAGCAAAACCGCGTCCTTGCTCTCCTGCACGTGCAGCTTCTATGGCAGCGTTTAGAGCCAGTAAATTTGTTTGTCCTGCAATACTGGAAATTGTATCAACAATCTGTCCAATTTCTTTGGAACGCTCTCCTAATTTGGCAACTACTTGTGCAGAGGAGATAACCGTCTGCTCGATAGAGGTCATTTGATTTACTGCCTTACCAACGGACTTGTTTCCTTCGTTGGCCTTTTCAGCTGCTAGAGACGATTGTTCAGCCACCTGATTTGTGTTAGCTGAAACTTGCTGGATACTGGCTGACATATTTATGACAATCTCCGCGGTGTCATTGGCTACACTTAATTGTTCGTCCATTCCATTGGCTACATCGGTAATGGCTCCGGCAACTTGGTTAGCAGCTTGAGATGATTGATCAGCACTAGCAGTCAGCTCTTCGGAAGAGGCAGCCACCTGTTCAGCTGAGTCATTG
>Ga0316600_10000339_pt1 | contig 23533 bp, 35 predicted proteins | sample OWC_soil_day5_CT_FD_207652 | JGI IMG/M metagenome (GOLD analysis project Ga0316600, IMG submission 207652) | Wetland soil microbial communities from Old Woman Creek delta, Ohio, United States - OWC_soil_day5_CT | ecosystem: Environmental > Terrestrial > Soil > Wetlands | place: USA: Ohio... | reverse complement strand
TGATGAAGCTTGAAGAAGTAAAAAGTTTTTTAAGAGTGGACTTTGAAGATGATGATAACCTGATTAAATGTATCATGGAGGCGGCTGAACTGTATATCAAAGATACGGTAGGAGAGTATGACAAAAATAATCCTAAAGCCAATCTGCTTTTTATGGCACTGGTGCAGGATCTGTACGACAATAGGGAGCTTATGGTTACAGAGCAAAAGAAAAAGCGCATGTCATATACCTATGCTTCCATTATCCTTCAACTGCAGTACAGTAATAAGGAGGTGGCAGAAGGGGAATAAATCCGGGCAGACTGAAAAAACGAGTTACCATTATGCGGTATAAGGATACCCCTAACGAATTAGGCAATACAGTCAGCAGACTACAAAAGCATAAAACGGTATATGCAGAGATAAGACCCATAAGAGGCCGTGAATACCTGGAATATTACAAGGACAGCAATAGCCTGGAGTATAAAATCACGATCCGGTATGTACCGGATTTACTCCCCTCAGACGTATTAGAATACCACGGCCGGCAGTTCCTCATTAACAGTATCATTAATGTAGAGGAACAGGGATATATCCAGGAAGTCATGTGTACAGAAAAAATCCATGAAAAGAAACCGGAGGCAGAGAATGGCGTTTGAAATTAGGGGACTGGAAGATCTTCAGCGGGATATTGAAAACGTAGTAGTAAAACATCCCGATGAAGTTAATAAAAAAATGAGGTCATTGGGAAATCAATTTAAAAAAGATTGTAATGCCAAGATGCCGGCAAATTATCATTCCGGGAAACGCGCAATTCCAAAATCATGGGAGGTCCGGTCAGAGCAGCAGGCTCACGTTGTCACGGAAGTGCAGATCAGGAACAAAGCTCCTCATTTTCACCTGGTAGAAAATGGTCATGAAAAATACATTCGGGGGAGATCAACCGGTGGATTCGTTCCAGGAAAGCATTATGCCGAAAGAACCAGACAGGAATATGAAGATAAGTTCCCAGATGAAATCGAAGAGTTTTTAGACGAGATTCTAAGGGGGAATAATCTATGATTGAATACCAGGAATTGATTTGTGCATTAAACGGCCTTCTAGGAAATAAATTTCCTGATATACAGAAATACGGAAATGATACAACGGAAGGCTGGAAAAAGCCATACTTTTTTATTGAGTGCGTCCCAGGGGTAACTGCTTATGAAACAATTAATTTTGCAAAAAGATCCTGTGTATTGAAAATTACATATTACCAGGAAACAGTAAATGAACCGGATCAGCTTCATAAGGTTGAAGAAATTCGGAAATTAATTGGGATAAAGTTCTGTGTTGGCAGCAGGAAGCTGGACGTAAGAAGTTACAACCATGATTATGTTGGAGAATATAATAACATTCTGCAAATATCTGTGGAACTGGACTGGTATGAAAATCTCTGCCAGCCGCCAGCCGGTGAACTAATTGATAACGTTGATGTGGCATTAAAGAAAGGAGAACGATAAGGGGAGCACCTTCGATTAATATTGTATTCATAGAAAAAGGAGTTACTGCAATGGAACGTGGAGAACGTGGTGTAGTAGCTCTTGTTTTAAAAGATAAGATAAAACAGATAAAAGTCATTTATTCAGTTTCAGACATTCCAAAAGAGTTAAGTGATGAAAATAAGGAACTTGTGGAATTGGCACTGAGAGGATATCAGAAAACACCGCAAAAGGTAATTTTGTATATCATGAGCTCGAAGCCGGAAGACATGGAAACAGAATATCAGGAAATGGAAAAATACTTTGAAATCACTGGCTTTAACTGGCTGGCCATTCCTTCCGTAGAAACCGATAAGAAAACAGAAGAAATCGCAACATGGATCAAAGCACAGAGGAAATCAAAACGGACCGTAAAGGCAGTTCTTCCCAATGTTGAGGCAGATTCAGAGGGAATCGTAAATGTAATATCCAGTCTCTTTAAGAATGAGACAGAATACAAGCCGGAAAAAGTCACAGCAAGGGTGGCCGGGCTCATTGCCGGTACTCCTATGACCATTGCCTGTACCTATGCTCCATTAACTGATTTTACAGACTGTACACGCATGACAGCAGAGGAACTTGATTCCGCTGTGAATGCCGGAAAGTTCGTGTTCCTGTGGGACGGGGAGAAAGTAAAGACCTGCCGGGGGATCAATAGTGTTGTAACCGTTGGTAATGAGAAAGGAGACAGCTTTAAAAAGATCAAGATTGTAGAAGCAATGGATATGATTCAGGACGATATCCGGATGACGGTCCAGGACAACTACATTGGTAAGTTTGCAAATACTTACGATAATAAGTGTCTGCTGATCACTGCAATTAATGGTTATTTTACAGAGCTTATTCGGGAAGGCATTATCGAATCTGGTACATGCGAGATAGACATTGATTCTCAGAGAAGCTATCTGCAGACAAATAAAATTGCTGTTGAAGATATGAGTGAGCAGGAAATCAAAGAAGCCAATGTAGGTTCCCATGTTTTCTTGAAGGCAAAGGTATCTATTCTTGATGCCATCGAAGATATTGACTTGAATATCTACATTTAATCAGGGGGTGAAACGAAATGAGAGGTTTTAATCCAGATAACGTCATAAATGGTACCTACGGGGAACTGTGGTTTGATGGAGATTATATGGCTGAGGTGCTTTCCTGCAAGGGAGAACTGAACATTAAGTATACATCAATTACAAGAGTAGGGCATTTGATTGACGGACAAAAGATGACTGGACTTGAAGGTAAGGGAGAATTCAAACTACATAAGGTTTCTTCTACAGTAATGGGGAAAGTGTCAGATGCATTAAAAAAGGGAAAAACCCCATCGTTTACGATTATATCAAAGGTAGCTGATCCGGATGCGTTAGGGGCGGAGAGGGTTGCCTTTTATAATTGCAAGCTGGATAAAGCCATTCTGGCCGATTGGGAAGCGCAGAAAAATGGAGAAGAATCCTATTCTTTTACTTTTGAGGATTGGGAAATATTAGACAGGATATAAGGAGGAGATATAAATGAATTTAGCAGAAAAATTAATGAAACTGGACCGGAAAAAATTGGAGGAAGTACCGACCGGGGAGATAGAGATTAAGAGATTATCACAATTAACTGGAGAACCGTTCACTGTAAAGTGCAGAGCCATTCCAGGGGAACGCTATACAGAAATCGGCTCTGTTATGACAGACCATAAAGGAAAACTTGATCTTGGAAAGGTATATAGAGTCAATACGCTGCTTGCCGTAGAAGGCGTTGTGGAGCCGGATTTAAGAGACACAAAACTTCAGGAACACTTTGGCTGTAAGACCCCAAAGGATTTGGCAGAAGTTCTTTTCCAGGGCGGCGAGATGTCGAAGGTAGGAGACCTTGTTACGGAGTTAAGTGGATTTGGGGAAGAATCGGATAATGAAATAAAAAACTGATCAATACCGATTCAGAGGTTCAAATGATGTACCTTCTGTTTCGGTATAAGAACTGGAGTCCATCTGAGTATTTTGATATGCTGGAAAGTGATAAGCGAATTGTTCGATTGTTTATGGCCAGGGAAATAGAAGAGCGGAATAAGGAAATAGAGGAGATGAAGAAGGGCTAGAGTAATAGATGCAGTTTTAAGACTGCGGGATGAATTCAGTGGTAATTTGAGAAGATCTGTAACTTCTATGACCAACATGTCAAACAGTGCAATAAAAATGTCCCGTGATATTGAAAAAGCAGGAAAGTCCATTTCAAATACCGGAAAAAAACTTACCGGTGCTGTAACAATGCCTATCGTAGGGCTTGGAGTGGCGTCTACAAAGATGGCACTGGATTTTGAAAATGGTCTGGCTAAGGTATCTACCATAGCAGATACAACGGCTATGAGTATGAATGAAATTCGAAATCAGACCCTTAACCTTTCTAATCAGATGGGAATTGGCGTTACAGAAATTTCCGAGGCACAATACCAGGCGATTTCTGCAGGAGCCAAAACCGCAGATTCCCTTGACCTGGTCAAGACAGCAGCCATGGCGGCAAAAGCAGGTTTTACAGATACAGCAACCTCTATAGATGGTCTGACTACCGTATTTAACTCCTATCAGGGAGCCGTAGACTATTCAACTATCGCCGATCAGATGATGATGACCCAGAATTATGGAAAGACCACCTTTGGAGAACTGGCTTCCAGCATGGGACAGGTGACCCCTATAGCCAATTCGTTAAATGTATCCTCAAAAGACCTGTTTTCCTCTATTGCGGTCCTCACAAAAAATGGTATAGCGACATCACAGGCAGTAACGGGCATGAAGGCGGCGTATTCCAATATATTAAAACCCACATCAGATGCACAAAAAGAAGCTCAAAAGCTGGGGATTGAATTTAATGCAGCCCATTTAAAGTCAGTGGGCTGGGCTCAGTTCATGGCAGAAATTAAAGATAAGACAAACGGAAATACGCAATCCATGGCGAAGCTTTTCGGTTCGGTGGAGGCGCTTAATTCTATGACCGTCCTTGCAGGCGCAGGGTTTGGAGATTTTACAGAAGCCCTGAACCAGATGGACGGTGCGGCCGGACTGACCCAAAGGTCCTATGAAAAGATGCTGACACCAACGGAGCGGTGGAACATTGCCCTCAACAAGGTGAAGAATGCAGGAATAAAGGTAGGAGAGAAACTGCTGCCTTTCTTTGAGAAAATAACGGAGGCGGTAAGCCGGGCAGCAGACCGATTTAATGGATTATCCGATTCACAGGTAGATATGATTATGAAACTGGCAGGAATAGCAGCTGCAGCAGGACCGGCACTTTTGATCTTTGGAAAGCTTGTGACTGGTGTGGGAAAAGGATTGCTGATCTTTAATAAACTGGGTAAAGCCATTAAGTTTGCAAAAGGCGTTATTCCTCTCCTTACATCTCCTGTTGGGCTGGTCATCATAGGTCTTGTGGCGCTCATTGCAGTTATCATATTAGTGATAAAGAATTTTGACAAAATAAAAGCTGCAGTGAAAAGATTCGCCTCTCACTTTAAAGGAGAGATATCCACGGTAAAAACCACCATTGAAAAGGTAAAAACCGCTTTTGCTTCTGTAGCTCCCCAGTTTAAGTCCGTAGTCGATAAAATTGGACCTATGATTGAAAGCATAAAGACAGCACTACAGCCGGTCATCACATTTATTGCTTCTGTATTTATAGCAAAAATGAAGACTGGTTTCTCTGCTTTGACTGGCTTTATATCTGGTTTTGTCACTCAGTTGGAGCCTATCTTGCATGGGGTCATTAAAATATTTGATGGAATCATCACATTTATAACAGGTGTATTCTCCGGAAACTGGTCAATGGCATGGGAAGGAATAAAATCTATTTTTTCCGGCATATTTGAAGCTATCGTAGGCATTGCCAAAGGAGTGATAAACGGAGTGGCTTCTGCTATTAACAGCGTAGTTAAGACAATTAATGGAATGGGAATAAAGATACCGGATTGGGTACCGGGCATTGGGGGAAAAGTATTTAGTCTGAATATATCAACCATACCAATGCTTGCCAAGGGAACGGATTCCTGGAAAGGTGGAATCGCTCAGGTCCATGAGCGTGGTGGTGAGATTATAGATCTGCCGCATGGCAGCCGGGTATATCCTCATGATGAATCTGTGTCCATGGCCAGAAAAGAAGGAATGTCTACAGGAGGAATCACGATAGCTAAGCTGGCCGATCAGATCATTGTTCGGGAAGATGCGGATATCGATAAGATAACCAATGCTCTTGTCAGAAAACTGCAGAAAGCACGTGTAAATATGGGAGGAACTTAATTATGGAGATATGGCTAAAACAGGGTGAAAATTGTTTAAGAATACCAGTGCTGCCCTCATCCTATCAGGTAAGTACTTCTCAAAACAACACAACAGTAAATATCAACGAATTGGGAGAAATCAATCTTCTGGGAAAGAGAGGACTTACTGCGGTAAGCTTCTCTTCTTTTTTTCCTTGTCATTACGAAAGCTTTTGTTCAACCAGTATTAAACAGCCAAAGGAATATATCAGGCTGTTAGAAAAAATGAAGAGGAGCGGAGCAATGAGGCTCCATATAACTGGAATCCTATCATTGAAAGTAACAATAGAGACCTTTGATTATGAAGAGAATGATGGAACCAGAGATATTACCTATACAATAGGCCTGAAGGAATATCGGTATCTAAGCATACCAGAATCATCACTTACAAGCCAGACACAGGAGACTGTCACAGTAAGAGAAAGTCCGGTTCCTAAAGTGGGCAGGACCCATACGGTAGTGAAAGGGGAATGCCTAATAAGCATTGCCCGCAAGGAGACAGGATCTACGGACTGGGGACCGATTTACGAGGCTAATAAAAGTACCATAGGGAGCAATCCCAACAAAATAGATCCAGGGCAGGTGTTGATAATACCATGATTATAAAGCTTACGAAACAAAGTGATAATAAAATTTATGATATTACGCAGATGGTTGAAAGCATGGACTGCTCTGGCTCTACGGATTCTGTGGCACGTACCGCGGATATCACCATTATAAATGCACCTTATGATGTGAATATTTCTTTCCTTCCTCGTCCAGCTACTGGGGATTTTATCTCGTTGATAGAGGAAAAAGAACTGTTTTTTGGTAGGGTGTATGGAATAGAAAAGACATCAGAAATTGGAACGGTAACGGTCAATTGCATTGATAACCTTCAGTATCTCTTGAAATCCAAATGGAATTATAATTTTAAGAATAAGACAGCAGAAGCGATAGCAGCCCAGGTCCTTGCTGATGTACAGTTCCCATTTCACACCCTGGAACCTACCGGGATTAATATAAAATCCATGCTCTGTCAGGGTGAAACCATTTATGACATTATTATGCAGGCTTACACCATAGCACACAAAGTGAATCAGAAGCTTTATATGTGCATACTGGAAAACAATATGCTATCCGTGGTAGAGAAGGGAATCATTGTAACCAATTATAAATTATCTGAAGGGTTGAATATAACAAAATCCTCATTTACAGAATCCACGGAAAGCATTATCAATAAAGTAAAGATCTATGATGACAAGGGAAAACAGGTAGGAGAAGTCACCGATGAAGAATCCATAAAACAGTATGGACTTTTTCAGGAACTATACACGGTAGAAGAGGGAGTCAATCAGAATACAGCGGCCAATCTGATGCTGACACAGCCAGAACAGACACTATTCATTGAAGCTATAGGTGATATGAACTGCCTTTCAGGATACGGGGTCACTGTAGAAGACAGCGTAACGGGCATGAAGGGCTTATATTGGATCAAGTCAGATAAACACAGTTTTAAAGATGGAGTGCATACCATGGAGCTGGAGTTGAGTTTCAAGAATCTAATGAATGAAATAGAAAGTCAGGAGGAGAGTTAAGGGTAGAAGATCTTGTGAGAATCATACAGGAGGAAGGAGCAAAAAACAATCCTCCAACCATAGAATTTGCGACAATGACAGGACCAAAAAGCTGTAAGTCAGGTGATTTCCTTTTGGTGGAAGAGGATCTTATATTTTCCGAACATCTTTTGAACCGGTTAGCCACAAAGGTATCTGTCAGCGAATCGCATTCCGATCAGAGCCAGTATATGCAGCCTCTGCAGGCCGGTGATGAAGTGGCAGTTATAAGAGTAAGCCAAACCAGATATCTGGTTCTAGATAGGGTGGTGGGATTATGAGTCTGCTTCCGACCTTCGCCCAGAATAAGATAACAGCCCTGTCCGGGGAATATACGGAGCCTGTGGAGTATGAAATCAATTTAGAAACCGGACAGCTTACCGGACAAAAGGTCAAAGGAAAAGAGGCTGTCAGGATGTGGATATGGCTGTGTTTGCATACAGAACGGTTCCGTCACCCGATATACTCGTGGAACTACGGTACAGAACTTGAACAGTATATAGGCCAGACTTTGACGCAGGAGTTTCTGGAAACGGATTGTCAGGCATCGGTGGAAGAGGCTCTTATGACAAATCCATATATAAATGAAATAAGAGATTTTCAGGTAACAATAGAAGAAAATCGGCTTTCAATTAGTTTTACAGCGGTCACAAAATTTGGTGAAGTGGAGGTGGATACGAAGGTTTGAAGATAAGACTTATGAGGTTATCTTAAAACAGATGTTAGACCAGGTACCGACCGGTATGGATAAGAGAGAGGGATCCATCATTTATACCGCTCTGGCCCCGGCTTCCATGGAGCTTGCTGCCACGTATATTGAACTTGATACGGTATTAAAAGAAATGTTTGCAGACACAGCAGACCGGGAGTATTTGATCCGGAGAGCGGCGGAGCGCGGGGTGATCCCAAAAGGGGCTTCCTATGCAGAGCTAAGGGGAGAATTTAATATGGATATTCCAGTAGGCAGCCGTTTTTCTCTTGATGAGCTTAACTACATTGCCATAGAATGGTTGGGAAAAGGTGAGTACAGGATGCAGTGTGAAACACCAGGAACCGCCGGAAATAATAACTTTGGTTCATTGATCCCGATCGAGTATATTAAAGGACTTACCAGGGCAGAACTGACCGAAGTATTAATACCTGGAGAAGATGAGGAAGAAACAGAACATTTCCGAAAGCGGTATTTTGAAAGCTTAAACTCTCAGGCATTTGGTGGGAACATTGCTGACTATAAGAAAAAAGTATCTGCGATTTCCGGAGTGGGAGGTGTTAAGGTTCTTCCTGCCTGGAATGGCGGAGGAACCGTAAAACTGGTCATTGTTGATTCCTCTTATAATATTCCAACTGCCGACCTGATCCAGACAGTGCAGGATACCATTGATCCGGATACTAACCGTGGAAAAGGTTATGGGCTGGCTCCGATCGGTCATGTGGTCACGGTAACCGGGGCGGAAGCAGAAAAGGTATCTGTTACTACCAATATAACCTATCAGACCGGGTATGATAAAAGCCAGTGCATGGAAGATATCAGCGGGGTGATAGATGAGTACCTGACTGAATTAAATCGTTCCTGGCAGGAGGTTAATGAAATTGTGGTAAGGGTATCTCGGATTGAAAGCAGGCTTCTTGATGTAGCAGGGATTCTTGACGTATTGGATACAAGTATTAATGGAGTCAGTGGAAATTATTTAATTCCTTCTGAACGGATTGCAGTAAGGGGTGATATCCATGTCTGACCATAGAGAAATCAATCTGAATTATTATTTACCGGATCCATTTAAGAACATGAATGAATTTGATAAGATAACCGACCTGGAATCAACAGAAATAAGAAAATTATTAGAAAAATGCATGGACCTATGGAACGATGGATTTATATTGACAGCGGGCTATCAGGGAATAAAAAAATGGGAATCTCTTCTGAGTATTCGGCTTGACGCGGGGCTTTCCCTGGAGGAAAGAAGGACCACAGTTCTGGCAAGCTGGAATAAACAGCTTCCCTATACGGAAATTAAGTTAAGGGAACAGCTTACAGCACTGCTGGGAACGGATTATAACCTTGACATCTGGAATCAGAGGTATGAGCTGAGGCTCATAGTAAAAGAGAGACCTTATTCTGTAATTAAAAGTATAAGAAAGATGGTAAAGGAAATTATACCTGCAAACCTGATCTCTGAGTTTTATGGCCGCTATCCGGCAAGCTATATGGAGCCAATTAATTGTGATACCGTAATCCGCTTTCAAATCCGTTTCTATCCTAGATACAATCTTCCTTATTTATTTCTGGACCGGACCTGGTCTCTGGATAACAGACAGAGTCTTAACGGTTATAACGGGGAGGAATCTCTAAATTTTTATCCACTAAAATTAAATATATCGGCGGAGATTTCGGAATCTGCGTATTTCAAAGAGCAGTTCCACATTGCTCTGGCTATACAAAAGCATCAGATCACAGCATTCAATACCTTCAGTATACGAAACAGGGCAGATGAAAAGGTAACACTGGCAGAACGGTTTTCATTCAATATGCAGGTTAAGGCAAGAGCGGAGCCTGGACAAGTGACGGTTATGAACAGAAATGAAGCTGACAGTACATGGATATTAAGTGGAAGCCGCCGGTTAAATGGCGGACAGACAATTTTATAAGAAGGGAAGTAATTATGGCAGACACAACTAATGGAGTTATTACAGTAACGGGAAGGAAAAAATTCTGCAAAGCCCATGCGGGAGATATAACTCTTCCCGTGATCACCCATATGGCCTGGGGAAGCGCGGGTGTAGATGAAAGCGGACAGCCAAAGGCTGCGTCAGGAAATGAGATCGGACTTTATAATGAACTAATGAAAAAGCCAATAGAGTCTCATATTTATGTAAATGACGAAGAAACAACCTGCAGGTATACTGCAACTCTGGAAAAAGGAGAACTAACAGGAAGTGAGATTTCAGAAATGGGGCTTTTTGATGAAGAGGGAGATTTAATTGCATACCGTACCTTTATGAGGAAAGGTAAAGACGCAGATATACCTCAGATCTATGACATGGATGAGATATTTTAAGGAGGTTTACAAATGGCATTTTGTGATGTAAAAAATCCGCCGGAATATACAGCGGAAATACGAAAATGGGACAGGGAGACGTTGGCCGACGGGCAGGAAATGGCTGTTGAGATTGAGCAGCTTTTTAATAATACCTTTTATAACAAAACAATTTTGGAACAGCATGAGCAACCTATTGAGGTGGTCCTTCCTGCAGCTGGTTGGAGTAATTCCCTTCCATACAGCCAGAGAGTCGCTGTAACAGGAATTAAAGCATCAGATAATCCGATACTGAGTCCCTGTACTCCAAAAGGTATGAATACCACAGCTGTGAAATTAAGAAGAAAAATGACCGGAATGATCACTGATGGTGAAACAGAAGATGGATTCATCACATTCTACTGCGGTGAGAAAAAGCCTACGGAAGATTTTAGCGTATATCTGAGAGGGGTGAGTACAAATGGGTAAAGTGTTAATAACTGGATCAGGCAGCGCGGGGGCTGGGTCTGATGAATGCACTACCACAAGAGCAGAAGTGTTGAAGGGTTATACTGCTATTACAGGGGATTCAGATGACGAGGTAGTGGAAGGAACACTGGAGTTAATCGGCGATGCTGCAGACAGTCAGGTACTGGCAGGGAAGACCTACTATAATACCAGTCCTAAACTTAAAAGGACCGGAATCATGGTTAATCATGGAGCTGTGAGCCAGACATTGAATGCAGGCGGAAGTTATATGGTCCCCGCCGGCTATCATAATGGCTCCGGAAAGGTCACAGCGAATAGTCTGGCGAGTCAGACAAGTGGAACGTCTGCAGCAGCGCAGATTTTAAGTGGATACACTGCATGGGTGAATGGCAGTAAATTGACTGGCTCTATGCCCAATATTAGCTCAGATGACACGGCCAAGTCTATTGGGCAGAATAATAATTACCTGTATGTGAGAATGTCCTATGGAGCGCATATTACCAACGCTGGTACTGGATACCCGGAAGTAAAAGCCTCGTTTTCTTCAATCGCTTCCCTACTTGGAATCAGTGCGTCAAATATAAGGAGTGGAGCATCAATTCTTGGAGTGTCGGGAAATATGGTTGATTATTCATACCTTGCTACCGGCCAGGTGTCTTTTTAAATGGCACGTTTTCAGGTGTACTGCTGAACGGCGTGCAACAGTATTCAAGACAGTACGGTATGACGATAGGGTCTGTAATATCTCTTAATGCTTATCAAGCCGGTGGAGACGATGACAATCATATGTATTCATCACAGATCGTTAATAACAAAAGTTTTAACACGACACCGTTTAACACATTACGAGTAACTTGTAGATCGGATTTTCAGTTGACCGGAAGTTGGGTTAGTTATAGATGCATTGTAACGGTGCTAAGCGCTGCAAAAAAAACATTAAAAACATTAACTGCTTATATTGATGAGGCTGGGCCAAGCGATGATATTGTTTCTTTTGATATATCTGGTATAAATCAACAGGTATTTATAGCTATTAGATTTGAATCAACAGGCCATGCTGGTGGAACTTACGCATCTATAAACAAGATAGAATTTTTAAATTAGGAGGCTTAAATGAAAGTATTTATTGTATACGATGAAACTGGAAGAATTTATGGGGTGGAATACGGAGAAAAAACTACCGTTCCGGCCCAAATGAATTTTGTGCAGTCTGAGGTGCCTGATGGTGCTCAGATAAACTGGGTGGACGTAAGCGATCCGGATAATCCCCAAATTACATATACTGAGTCAAAGGAAACCGCTTTAGAAAAGCAGATTCAGGAACTTAACGCTCAGATAGAGTATCTGTCCATGATGTCCGGTATAACAGAGGAGGTGTGACCATGAGTAAAAATTACGAAAAAGTTAAAAGGTTTTATGATGCTAAATTATGGCCCTTAAGCTGGGTGACTAATGCAGTAGATAAATGGATCACGGCAGCTGAGTACCAGGAGATCACAGGAAAAGAATATAAAAGCAAGGAGGCATAAGCGTTTAGTATGGATATGTTTAATTTAATTGAATACCTCCGGCAGTTATTTAAAAATCATGTCCTGGTTGCTATTTCCGCAGCTGGGGCATTTTTATATAGTTGGATACTGCCTGCGCCAGAGTATAAAATTGGGGCTTTTGCGGTCCTTGGGGCAATGATTGTGGATTTGTGGTCTAAGCTGTACTCTATCAAGCGGAAAGGGGGCGGGTGGAGAAAAGCTGTATTTAGCCATTCCATTAACAGTGCATCTTTTTTGAGGGGAACCATTGATAAGCTGATTATTTTTGGTGTGATGACCATTATCTGCGGACTGGCCTATCACATTTCCCTTATATCAAGCATTGCAGTCTGGTTTACTCAGATGGTGTACATACTCATGTTTTTGAGGGACGCACTCTCAGTCGTCGAAAACCTTACAGATTCCGGTGTAAAAGGGCTTGGAATTTTTAAGAAACTTCTCAAGCTGAAAATTAAGGATTACGTGAAAGATCCGGAGCTGCAGGAAAGCATAGATGAGTATTTGGAGGGAAATACAGAGCATGATCAGAAGAAATCAAAGGAGCCGGATGACCCCCAATATCAGCAGCCTGAACCGGTCAAGGCGCCGGGAGCATCGAAACTAGAAGTGGCACCGGAACCAAGGAGCCGGTTGGACCTATAGAACCTATTAACCCAAAATCTAAAAAGGAGGAATTTAAATCATGACACAGTTTTTTGATATTGCAACACTCATTTCTGCAGTAGCGGTACTGGTTGCCCTGGTAAACATCATTACCCAAGTATTAAAGGGGTCGTTCGACAATCTTCCCACGTCCCTGCTGGCTATCGTCATTTCTATGATTGTAACGCTTTTAGCATTCTTCATGTACTGTGCGATCAAGGATATTACCGTTACCTGGTATTACATAACGGGAGCAATCGCAGTGGGCTTCATGGTCGCATATGCCGCAATGTTCGGCTTTGATAAATTAAAAGAGATCCTGAAAGGGTTAGAATCAAATGAATAAGCTGTTGCGACTGTCGCAACGGTTATAATGTCACAATTTTAGGGGCCTGGGTGATCCCGGGTCCTTTTTCAATAGGAGGATAATAATATGCAGATAAAACAGTATCTTACACCATATAACCATAATTCCGGCACCGTGGACCGTATCAAGTACCTTGTAATTCATTATGTGGGAGCACTGGGAGGAGCAGAAGCGAACTGCAAATATTATGCAGAGGCAGACAGGAGCGCATCGGCTCATTACTATGTTGACTTTGATGGATCAGTCTGGCAGTCCGTAGAGGATAAAAATATAGCTTGGCATTGTGGAGCTAAGTCCTACGTCCATGCAGAATGCCGGAATGCAAACAGTATCGGTATTGAACTGTGTGTAAGAAATAAAGGCGATCAGTCCAGCATAAGCAAAGACTGGTACTTTGAGGACGCAACGGTGCAGACGGCCATTGCACTGACAAAGGAGCTTATGGAAAAGTATAACATACCTGCAGATCATGTAATACGGCATTATGACGTGACCGGGAAGATCTGTCCGAACCCTTATGTCTATAATCATACACAGCATACCTGGGAGGATTTTAAGACAGCACTGGCAGTTCCAGCAGAATATTCTGTAGGCTGGAACCACGATGATAACGGCTGGTATTTCGCAGATACGAAGACCACTTACCATAAGTCTTGCTGGCAGATCATTAATGGCCACAAATACCGGTTTAACTCAGATGGGTATGCTCTCACCGGTTGGCAGGAGATAGATGGGAAATGGTATTACTTTGAACCCAGATCTGGGCACAATCTGGAGTGCGCGGTGTATGTATCCGATCAGGAGGGAGCGCAACACGTTGGAGAGTTTTCTGATTAGTGAAATAGTGCTAAATTTGTTTGGTAAGGTTACCGATTGTCCGGATTGAAACAAGGTGATAAGATGAAGGCATTCTAAATCATAAATGAAAGAGCTGAAATCCCAGAATACTATAATCGATTATAATAAAAATTTATAAGTCATTTGTTACATTCAGATGGCTTTCTTTTCTGCACTTTTTTATTGATTTAGAATGTTTATAAAAACAATGATTACATAAGATAAATTTTGGAGGTTTGTGTATGAATAAGAGAGCATTGCTAAGATTGGCAACGAGTATTTGTTTTATGCTTTGCGTGTTGTTTTTAAGGCAGATTACTGTATTTGCAGATGAAGTTAAACCTGTACATGAGTATAATTTTGATAATGATAGTGGAACTACTGTTCTGGATTCAGCTAATGAAAATACTATAGACGGTATTGCTAATGGTACAAATAGCGGTGCATTTGTTACTGGTTATAATGAGATAGGAAACGCAAGACAATTTAACGGAACAGATGATTATATAAGTTTTAGTGATTCGGTTATACCTATAGGTGCAAAATCAATTAGATTTAAAATTAGAAAAGATGCTTCAACAGTAGCTAATACTGATCGTTGGGAATCAATTTTATCTACCGAAGATGCTAAAAGAACCAATGGACTTTATATAGGTATTGGTCCTAAATATAAACAGTATGTACAAGGTGGAGTTTTTATACTTTTAGTTAATGCATCATCTGATATTCTTATGATACAAACTCCTACAAGTGTGTGTGATGGTCAATGGCACGATATTTTGTTTTCCTGGGATGGCACGACAGATACAAATTCAGTTAAGTTATATTTGGATGATATGAAAACACCAGTTGCACAGGCAACCCCAACTTCAACTGAAGGGGATAATAGAAATAATTTATCAATCGGTAGTTGTGATTATACTGGGCCTTTAAAAAATGTAGTGAAATTTAACGGAAACTTAGATAATATTCAAATATATAATTCGGTAATTTCTCCTAATTTATCAAATTTAACAGCATCAGGTGGCACTTCCAAAATAGATTTAACCTGGGACGCAGTAGACAAAGCTACAAGCTATACCATTAAACGTTCCGCAACTGCAGGAGGCCCATACACAACCGTTGCTACTGATATAACAGAAACTTCCTATACTGATACTGATGTCACAAGTGGCACCACCTATTATTACATTGTAACTGCCGTTAATACAGGAACTGAAATAACGGATTCAAACGAAGCTTCAGCAGAGCCTACTGCAGACCAGACAACTCCCACAACCGAAGCTAAATTAAAAGTTGTTTTAGAGGTTGCTGAATCACTCCGATTAAGTGTAGATGATGATTTAAGTGTAAATACACAAATGTCCTGGTCTTCTTCTGATCCAACGGTTGCTACGGTAAACGAAAAGGGTATTGTGACAGCTTTAGCAACTGGTAATACAGTCATAACAGTAAAGAGTATAGACGGCTCCTATACCGATTACATAAATGTATTAGTAGTAGAAAATGCTGACGATTACAGACTTGCGATTGACTTAAAAGTCGGAGAGACAGCCAGATTAACAGCAGATGATTACACAAATACAGCGAATATCACATGGGCTCCTATGGATTCATCAATAGCCAATGTAACCACCAAAGGAAAAGTCACGGCACTAAGCAAAGGATTAGTTTTAATCACTGCAAAGGATGCAGACGGAAATATCATCGGACGGGTATACGTAAGAGTTAGAGAATACTGAAAATACTAAATACTATAATCGATTATACAAGAACTTATAAGTCATTTGCTATTTATATATGGCTTTGCTTTCTGCTGTGTCATTTTTTGATTTAGGATATTTGTAACAACAAAATAACTTAAGATAAATTGAGAGGTTAAAAATATGAAAAGGCTTACAGTAATAATAATGCTGCTTGTTATAATGCTAGGAATGACTAGCTTTAATACATGGGCAGATGAAGCAGAATGGCAAATTGAAGCGACTAACGCCAGTTTAAAAAGAGATGGATCTGCTACTGTTGCCATCGGAAATGATATTTATGTAATAGGTGGTAGAAGCACAAAAGTTGATATTTATAATATACAAACAAAAGAATGGAGAGTAGGAAAGTCTATACCAAATAGTATACATGCTTCTGCAGTCTCGGTCTATGAAGATAAAATTTATGTGTTTAATGGGGTTGGTGCTGATAAGTTAGTGCAAATTTATAACACGGAATCAGATTCTTGGTCGAATGGCGCGAATATGTCAGTGGCTAAGTATGGGGCTATGGCGGTAACAGTAGATAAAAAAATATACGTTATGGGCGGGAGATTTCTAAACGGTTTAGATATTTATGATATAGAAACGGATACTTGGTCGGCAGGGACATCTATGCCAATTGCTGTAGATAGAGGGGCTGCGGTTGCTTTTGGAAAATATATTTATGTTTTTGGAGGGTTGGTAGATCTTTCTACAAACGGATCAACGAATGCTGTTCAGATTTATGATACTGAGACAGGCAACTGGACATCGGGGACATCCATGCCGTCAAAAAGGTCGTTGTCTGCGGCTGTTGCTGTAGGTGAAGATATTTACGTAATAGGAGGTATTACCGCCTCAAACGGAACCGTTTTAACGACTGTAGAAATCTTTAATACAACAACAAATACATGGTCGACTGGTCCATCTTTAAATTCAGCAAGATATAACCTTGGTGCTGCGTTCATAAATGGAAAAATATTTATTGCAGGAACGTTGGATACTATTGAGTCTTTACAACTTAAAACATCATCAAATTTAAAAGCAGTTAGTGGAAATTCAAAGGCAGATTTAACCTGGAATACAGTAACAGCAGCAACAAGCTATACCATTAAGCGCTCCCCAACTACAGGCGGTCCATACACTACAATAGCAACAGGCATAACCGGCACTTCCTATTCAGATACAGATGTTGACAATGGATCAACATACTACTATATTGTAACCGCAATTGTGAATGGTAGCGAAGGTTGGAATTCCAATGAAGCCTCAGCCACTCCCCAAGCTTCCACTGATCAGCCAACTGGCAATAAAGCTCTTCTTGTGATTTCCATGGTTACCAGCGAACGGAAGGAATATGAAATGACTGCAGACGAAATTAATGACTTCATAGCATGGTATAACAGTAAAGCAGCTTCCAGCCCGACATATGTGATCGAGAAGGATTACAATAAAGCTTCGTTCACAGCTCGAAAAGATTATATTGCTTACGAGCAGATTTCAAATTTTGAAGTAAACGAATATAAAGAATAATAATTTAGGCGGTACTGGTGCTAATATGTTCCAGTCCGCCTTTTTTGAATATTTAAGTAACAGTGTGTGGTTTATTGTAATAATTATTTCTAAAAATCGCAATTATTTTTCCGAAAAAGCGTTGACAAATTAACCTATATAGGTTAATATAAAAATGTAATCAAAGGTTTAAGTCTCTAGAAGGAGGATTGCAAGATGGTTAATAACTTCGGAAAATTTTGCCGTAAACTAAGGATCGACAGAGGTGAGTTACTATTTGACATGGCTAAAAAACTCGGGGTTTCATCTGCATTTTTGTCTAAGGTAGAAAATGGTAATAAGAAGCCACCGAAAGAATGGGAAGACAAAATTATTGACTTATATAAACTTGATCAAAATAAAATTGTAGAATTAAAGCAATATATTTTTGAGGCAATTAATTATGACAGTATTGATATGTCTGAGTTTAATGAGGATAATAAAAAGTTGCTTCTGTCTTTTGCGAGGAGATTAGGTTCCATGGAAGATGGTAAGAAAGATGAATTAAAAAAAATGTTTGAAAAATAAGTGGAGGTGTTGATATTTGAATGTTTGTGCTACGGCATTGTCAAGAGTCAAAATAAGAAATTTGACTAGAGAATTACGTGAGATGGTTGGCGTCCAAAAAGATTTGTATTTTCCCATTGTACCATTTATTGAATGGGTATTAGGCGATCCTGATAATGATTTTAGTTATGAAATTATTCCGGTGACTGAAATGAAAGATACCTACGGAACTACTAATACTGAAAGCAATATAATGAGAATTAGAGAGGATGTCTATGTTGGAGCTATAGAGAGAAATCCAAGAGATCGCTTTACTTTGTGTCATGAGTTGGGGCATTTTCTGTTACATCAACCTCAATTTATAAGTTTTGCAAGAGGTGGGGTTCCTGTGTATCGTCAACCGGAGTGGCAAGCTAACACTTTTGCCGCTGAACTTATGGCTCCGTATGATTTAGTAAAAGACATGTCGCCAGATGAGATTTCAGTAAAATGTGGAATGTCAATGATGGCAGCAAATATTCAATATAAGGAATGCCACAAGTTTGATGTTTAGAGTAATCTCTTTACATAGAAGAAAACCAGGCACCATGAGATGTCTGGTCACGACCAAAAGTATTACTACTTGTGGCTGGTTATATTCTTTTCTCGACAATTGGAGTATAACACCTTAGTAATGCTTTTGCAAGTGAAAATTGCAAAGGAGGTTGATAACATGTATATTTTCCGTACATGGATTACCACTAAGGATGGCGAAAAGATTTATGCAAAAACTTATGGTAAAAGGGCTTTTCGTATTTGGATAGGTCCTGGTCCGGAACCAGTTAAGAAGAATTAGGTGACTGAAGAGGCACTTTTACCAGCCAAAGTGTCTTTGACTTTTAATATGAAAGGAAAAGAATAATATGGCAAAAACAAAATCAAGCATTAGAGGACAACAACATAAGAAAATAGTAACTGTTAAGGCATATACTAAAAGTGACGGTACAAGAGTAGGCGCATATAGAAGATCAACGCCAAATTAAATTTAGGGGGCCTTTCATGGAAGATTATTTTAAAAAATGCTGCAATGAAGAAGACTATTTAGGATATCTAAAAGAGTTGATAGATTATGGTGAAATCGAAGAAGATACGGCAGCTTATGGAATTACAAAAATGATTATTGACGGAAGGATCGATGAACTTTCGCAGTATCAGTGGAATACGTTTTTAAATTATGTAGCTAAATCTTTTTATGTAGATTCTTGTAAGAGGTGTGGGGCAAGTATCCCATGGTGTGAAATGTATATGGCTATGGATAATGGTGGCTATTGTGGGTTTTGCGATCATATGATGAATAAGGATGATTAGAAGGGGTTATCCCCTTCTTTTTATTAATATAGTTGCTTAAATACAGAAATATAATGAAATAGGTAAATAAATTACAATTTGATAATGGAGGCAGAAGATGAAAATGTTTGAATTCACTGGGTTGAGAGTTTTACATAATGATATGAAAAATGTTGGGGAAAAAAGAGCGATATTTACCTTTGATTATAATAAGAAAAGTTTTAGTTGTATTTTTTTGACTGATATAACACCGTATAGATTATATTTAACTACTCTTGGCTTTTATCCGATGGTATTTGAGTTTGAGATACATGCAGGATATAATGTAAAATGTTATATAGATGAAGTCGAATATAAGAAATTAATTAAGTATCTAAATTTAGAATACAGTTCTGATCATAAATTTATGCCAATAGATTTTTTTGAAGCTTTGAATAGAAAAATCCCGTCGAAATTCGAAGACAGACCTAAATATTCAGAGGTTATAAAAGTTGCATCTAGACGTAGGAGAATTGAAGAGATTGATAAAGTGTTTTTTTGTGGCTGGAGGAGAAATCCGAAAGGTAACAAGGTTAGTATAGAGAACTTAGAAAAGACAAGAAGTGCTTTTGGTGAAGAAAAAGCAAAAATTTGCAAAGACAAGAATATAAGTTCTTGCTGGACCGATCTGGTGGGTGACGAGGCGCTGAAAAAGCTGAGTGAGTTAAACGCAATGTAGAAAATGCATCTTTTATGTTTAGGAAATCGGTATAATATAAGTGGATTTATAGTTGTTTATCAGCTTAAATCCACTTGTAAGAAAATAGTGAATTATATTACATAGTGTGTTATAATTAACAGGTAGAGTGGCAGAAAGGATGGCCACATGAATATAAATGATAATACACTTAAAGCAATAAATGTAATTTCTTATAACGGAAAATCAATAAATCTTAATGATCTGTGTATGTCGCACACAAATTTCAAACCTGGACAAATTTTAGAAACTGCTATCTACGGTAATATGATAGTAATTACTCCAGCAGTGCTGGATAATAAGCAAAGAAATAATTAGTAAATTTATGCTACTCTACAAATAAAGTTGTTGTAATAAAATAAATATACTTATTGTTGAAAGATTCGGAAATTAGCATATAATTAGAATATAAAATTAGATACATAAATCATATTAAAAAATTGGTTGTGTGGAGTTGAGATGAAAACAATTAAGGTGGTAGCTGCAGTTATTCAAGATCAGAATGAATTTTTTGCAACTCAGCGTGGTCACGGAGAGTATAAAGGTGGCTGGGAATTTCCTGGTGGTAAGGTGGAACCAGGAGAAAGTAATGAAGCTGCTCTTATTCGTGAAATAAGAGAAGAGTTAAAAATCGATATATCTATAGAAAGTTATTTGGGAACAGTTGAGTATGACTATCCTTCCTTTCATTTAAGTATGGCATGTTATGTATGTGAGATAATTGCCGGCCAGCTTACTTTAGTGGAGCATTTAGCTGCAAAGTGGCTGACGGTAAGTGAATTAGATTCAGTTTCATGGCTGCCAGCAGATGTAGAGGTAGTGAAGATGCTTAAAAACATATGATAAAAAGGGGGAAGTGAGATGGCTTTGAATCCTGAATTTAATATTGGGGATAAGGTTTTTCATAAAGATATAATCAGTGCATTTAAATGCGGTAATATGGGTGGTATGTTGCCATCTAATAAAACAAAAACTATGGTAATTATCTCAGACTATACTAAAGGGTTGTATCATGACAAATGGAAAAACGGGGTACTCCATTATACCGGAACTGGAAAAGTTGGAGATCAACAGATTACCGGTAATCCAGGATACAAAAATGGTATACTATATAATTCTAAAACAAACGGTATGGAAATTCATTTATTTGAAGTGTTAGAAAGCGCAGTATATACATATTGTGGTGTTGTGGTTTTAGATGGAGACCCTTATCAAGAGATGCAAACAGATGACAATGCTAAAGACAGAAAAGTATGGATGTTTCCTATGAAACCAATCAATGATATTTCTTCAATAATTCCAGAAAGCCAAAAAGATTATAAATTACAGAATCAGGTAACAAAAAAGAAGATAGCGGAGATTGAGAAAAGAGCAGACTTAGACTTATTAGAAGAAGTAGAGAGTGCTCAGGAAAATGAACTTCCTACAACAGTAGATTATATCCCAGTGCCTGTTAATAAACCGGATCCAGTGATGCATGAAGGTAATATATCGTACCCAAGAAATAAAGATACTTCACTCAAAGCTTTAAAACGTGCTAATTTTGCTTGTGAGATTGACGTATCACACCCGAGTTTTGTACGGAAAAGTAATGGAACAAATTATACAGAGCCGCATCATCTGGTGCCAATGGCTGAGCAAGGGCGTTTTGAATATTCCTTAGATGTACAGGCTAATATTGTATCGCTCTGCAGCAATTGTCATAAAAGATTACATTACGGAAAAGATCCTGAACTGTTGCTTAGACAGTTATATGAGGAACGTAAGGAAGAACTAAAGGCGGTAGGCATAAATATTTCATACCAAGAATTACTAATTATGTATAAGTAAAATAAAAAAATGAGTGAGGTGAATACATGCCATTTTTAGGACTTAGTAAAAGTGATAAATTAAAACTTCAATACGAAGTAATACCTTATAAGGCACGTCTTGATTTGACAAGACTTATTCGTTATATTAGTAAACAAGATGATATGATATTTACAATGATTTGTCAAAATAAATTTATTAATATAGCAAATGCTGTTATGCATAAACCAGTATATAATTTAGAATGTGACTATTTGGGAGAGTATCAGACCGCTGAGCTAGCTTGGCATAATGGCCAAATTGAGTTAATCATGCGAATTCCTGATACATTTGAACTTATAGAGATATTAGCTGATTTAATTGAAAACAAACTTCTTGAAGAAAGTATGGTCAATATAATATTAAAAGAAAATGGCTGCTCATTTTCTTACAAAATAAATAAAAATGATAATGTTAAAATAATAATAATACCAATAGATAAAATTGATAGCGAGCTTAAGGATAGCGGAATTCCTAATATACGATCATTGGTTAATCGAATGGCTATTTTATTGGACGCAAATGACTTTTCAGGTGTTATTCATACTAGTGCTAGTATCTTTGAAACATTAGCAAAATATATTATTGGAAATTCTAGTATTGAAAATAAATCATTCGGCAGTTTTTTTGATTTATATAGGAAAGAATCAAAGTTGCCGGAACCTATTCTTGACTATATTCTTAGTATATTCAAAAAGCGAAATACTGAACCTATAGCAGGACATGGAAGTACATTACAGCCTACTATAAAAAAGGAAGAAGCTATAGTTATTGTTGAAATGACTAAAGCTATTGTAAGGATTGAACGTAATTTAGCTGAACAAGATTAATTATATTTAATAAACCATAATAAAATCTTGTAATATAATTATTATATGAAGCACTATATATTACTTTAATAGTAATTATATATAGTAAACGCTTCTTGATCTTTATTAAATCACTGAGTTTATCAATGTAGAATGGGAGAAGGTATAAGGTATGAAAGCTAAAGGTAACAAAGATAAAAAATCTTTGACACAAAAAAATAATATTCTGCCAATTGTTTCTTTTGTTAGCGACGTTTTTAATGCAAAAAACGAAATAGAAAACACTGAGAAGAAGATACAGAAGGGAATTTCGAAACCAACAGCATCTACAGGCACTCCAATTGATAAATTAAATGGAGCTGCAAAGTTTATGGCCGTATTATCAAATATTGGTGGAGGATCAGTTAATTCTGGAGGAGGTGGAGTAAAAGAAGGATTCAATACAATTACAAAAAATGTTAGTGCAAAATCGACATTAAAAGCGATGAAAAAATTTGATATTAAAAAAATAGTTAAAAGATGATTTATAATATAAAAAAATTGGTGTGAACTAACCAAACCTATTAACATAAGAAGAATAAAACTATATATTAATTACCTATACCCTCTGGGGCCATATACATACGGCCCACCCATGGCAGTCGCACCAATCAACATGGTCAGAAAAGTGGTAGACTACGCAATAACTGAAATTCCATTGTATAAGATCAGTCTGGGAATTCCAAATTACG
>Ga0316600_10000336_pt1 | contig 23740 bp, 17 predicted proteins | sample OWC_soil_day5_CT_FD_207652 | JGI IMG/M metagenome (GOLD analysis project Ga0316600, IMG submission 207652) | Wetland soil microbial communities from Old Woman Creek delta, Ohio, United States - OWC_soil_day5_CT | ecosystem: Environmental > Terrestrial > Soil > Wetlands | place: USA: Ohio... | reverse complement strand
AAAAAGTTGGTGTGTCGTCATTTGTGATAATATATGTCGCATCCACACTTGGTATGGTAAAGGTAATCCCCACTGGAGTGCCACTCAAATAATAAATACTGAAAATATGCCCCGGTCGCGCGGTAAACTTTGTGGTACACATATTATATAAAGAATTCACAACCGTCGCGCCGGTCGTCGTGTCTATTATCCTAAGATAAAAATTCGTGTAATTGATAAATGTTACAGTTGGGAGGCTTGTAAATATCGCATACACTGACGTGTTCGCGGTCGGCTGTGATATGGTCTTATTGCATCCATCATATTCCGTTGTAGTCGCTGCCGTTGTGTCCCCATTTACAACTATACCTGAGAAGAAATAGTCTCCGCTGTATGCAATCGTATAGGAGACCGACCCCTCCGAGGTGCATGTCGTGCTGCCGCTGGGGGATATCGTGCCGCCCGTACTTGCGCTGCTATAAATCGTGTATGATGTCGCCGTCAGACTTACGCTAGCGCTGCCGCCGCTGCTTGTGACGGTGACGCTATCACTGCCGCCGCTGGTCACATAACCCGTGGCGCTGGCGGTGAAGTAATAGGTTCCGGTAGCAATTCCGGTGAAGGTGCCCACGCCAGTGCTATCTGTGGTTGCCGTTTGGGTTGCCGAGCCTACGGTGAGGTTGACCGTCGCGCTCGGTATTACCGTTCCGCTTGCATTCATTACTGTGATGAGCACCTTGCCCACTGAACTGGTGAGCGCCACAGTGGCACTACCGCCGGTACTGGCGCTGACAGTCACGCTGCCACTGTTTGTCACATAATCGGTCTTAGTTGCCGTGAAGCTATAGGTTCCAGTAGCAATACCGGTGAAGGTGGCCATGCCGGTGCTATCTGTGGTTGCCGTCTGGGTCGCCGAGCCTACGGTGAGGTTGACCGTCGCCCCGGCCAGTTTAACGCTATTGGTATCGGTCACGGTGATGGTAACCGAACCGCTCTGCCGAGCAAGAGGCACCGTAACCGGGGTAGTCGTCCCTCCGGCAATGATGACGCTGACGGTTTTGCTGACATACGTGTCGAGAGTCACGGTAAAGTCATAAGTACCCACTGCCAAGCCGGTGAAAGTCGCTACGCCGGTGCTGCCTGTCTGAACCGCTTGGGCCGTGCCGTTTACCGTTACGCTGACCGTCGCCCCAGATAGGGCATTACCATCGGTATCGGCCACAGTGATGGCCGCGTTGCCAATCTGGTTCACGAGAGGTATGGTAGCCGTCGCCGTGACGCCGCTGGCGATGGTGACTCCGGCGGTGCAGGTCGGATAGTCACTCTTCGTTGCGGTGAAAGTCTGTGTGCCTGTTGGCAAGTCGCTGAGCACCGCTACTCCATAGCTATCGGTTGTGGCCGTTTGGGTCACGCCGCTGACAGTCACGCTGACTGTTGCTCCAGATAGAACGTTGGTGCCGTCGGTGACTTTGATGGCCGCGCTACCGGTGCCACTCGTGGCAACCACCACATAGGCGGTGGATGTAGTACTAGCGGTGACGGTGACCGAACTTGAGGTCATGGTCTGTCCGCCGTAGGTTACGGTAAAGGTGTAGGAGCCTGCTGGCAGGTTACTGAAGCCGGCCGTACCGGTAGCACTGGTGGTTGCGTTGATGCTGTAGCCGGTGGTGGCCGCATAGGCCATTTTTACCCCCAAGATTGTGTCGAACAGGCTCTTTTCTGCCTCAGCTATCGTAGTACTTGTAGTGATGCTGACGCTTGCCCCGCTCAGAGGCGTGCCACTGGCATCCATGACGGTCACCGTGACGTCGCCGCCCGATACCTCCAGACTAATCGTGGTACTCATCGTCTGGTCTTTGGTTACCGTGACCGAGCTGCTTTCCGCCGTAGTGCTGAAATATGTAGCCTTGACGGTATAGGCGCCGACGGCCAGATCGCTGATGACGCCGACACCGGAGGAATCGGTAGTTACAGTGCTGCCCACAGCACTATCGTTCTGATAAGCCTGAAGGGTGACGCCCGACAGGGCCGTGCCACTCGTATTAGTGACAGTAACACTAATATTTCCGGTATAGGCGACGAATTTTTTAAAGGTTTCAGTTTTGATGTCGTTTTGTCGTTCGACTTTTTGCAGTAGCTTGGCGGTAAGGTCATCAGACTGCAGGTGCTTAGGTTGTACCGGTTGACCACTCTTATCGAGATAAGTCGCTTTAACGGTGTAATGGGCATTTAGTTTTGCCTTGTCTAGGATGATCGGCGCACCCACTGGCTTACCATCTTCATAGATTTGGAGGGAAACTCCTGTAATGTCTTCACCATCCACCCTGCTGGCTAGATCGCCCCAAAAGGCTGATCCCAAGGTGTCAGCCATGTTGTACATGATTTTTCCGGCTAAATCACCGCCGTTAGTATTGGAGTGCAGGTAGCTGACTTCCAGCGATACTCTTGGGGTAAGCTGCATTGAGCTGCGCAGACTAACCCCTTTCTCGTCGGCATTGTATTTATTATCCCAATAGTAGCCACCGGCGTAGAGTTTCCACCACGGAGCGCCGTGCAGTGCGGTTCCTAATTCGAAGTCAAAGCCTTCCACCGCCCGAATGTAGGAATACAGAATACCGCTGTCGAGATAACTTGTGCCAGTCAGCCGGTCACCTGACACTGGGTGATACCAGTTGAAGCGGTATTCGGCCTGTTTATTAAAGTATTCCGCGCCCAGTCCGACTCTCGCTAGGTTGTACTGGAAGCCGTGGTCGTAGAAGGTGTTGAAGCCAACTAGGCTCTTTTTGTCCTCCGACAGTTTGCGCCAGCCAAAGCCCACGTTGGCGGTGCCGCCGCTATCGCTTGCGTTGGCGTAGCGTCCCTGCCAGAACCATAGTGCCCCGTTTTTGTCCACTTCACCGAAGGGCTGGATGGTTTCAAAGCAATAGAGGGGTTTGTTGTTTTCATTGAGCTGAAAAGAAAAATCGCTGGTTTTGAGCCACTGCGGGCCACTTTGTTTGCCATTGCTGAGGAAATAGGCCAGCAGGTTGTTGCTGAATTTTAGTGCTTTTTCTTTTTCCGTCAGATTTTTGTCGTATTCACTAGTATTGGCTGTACTAGCCGTGGTTTCTGATTTATCTCCCTTCTCCACAGCTAGGGTGACGGTTTGCTCCTGCGCGTCTTTTTCCGTTGTGTCTTTGTCTACTGTGATGGTGGTGCCATCTGCGGCGTGCACTGCTGCTACTAGGCCCGGATTGGCAAGCAGTAGAAACGCAATTAGTGTTTTTGCTAAGAATTTTTTCCATTTTTTTAAAACAAACAATTATTTCGCCTCCAAAAGGTTCTATTTCTGGGCCAGTTGAAACAATTCGCTGACCGATATTTCCACCAGTCTGCCCCAGCGGATAAAGCAACCATCGTTTTTTGCTGTGGCAAAAAACAACGGATCGGTGAGTATCCCAAAACGGACAGTACCCAAGCGGCTTTTTAAGCTCAAGGTAATGCTGCTACCGTTGTCTAGCAAAACTTCCAGTCGGTAGTCATCTTTTATTGCAATGCTCTGAATTAGGCTCACGTTTTTCCCCCCTTAAAATAAAAAATTCTCTATACAAAAATTGTACAGAGAATTTTTTGTGATTCATACTACCCACCGGGTAGTCTTTTAAAAAATTTTTATTGGTTTAGGGTATCTAAACCTTGTTTGAGCAGCGATCTTGAATTAATACCCATTTTTTCAAAAATGCTTTTTAACGCCATTTTGACAGTGTTTTCCGAAATATATAATCGTGTGCCGATCTCTTTGTTGGTTCCCCCGTCTGCCGCGAGCTGCGCTATTTCTTGTTCCCGTTCGGTAAGCTTCGCCTTTTCCCCTGAGCAATGTTCCCTGACAATTTGTTCCGCCGCCTTTTCATAAGCGACACAAAGTGCCAGTATCTTGGCAAGATCTTCGCGGCAATAGCCTGCACTCAAAAGCTTTTCTAGCAGAGTTTTGATATAATCGCCATTTTCCACGAAAGGCATGTAAACCTTGTCTAGAAGGGCGATGGCTAGGGCTTTTTTCAGGTGCTCCAGCGCCTCGGCCTCCTTGAATAACATATAATAGGCCGCAGCTAGGTAGATGTGTGTGTAGATTTAGCCCAGCAGGTTAGAAAATACCGTGGCTATACCGAAGAAGTATTCCTCACTGCCGAGCAGTTTCAGATATTCTCCGCCGACAAGTAGCACCCGTCCATATAAAATGTTGAAAGCGCCAAACCCGGGAAAGCCCAGCCTGAGACTTTTTGGCTCGGCGCCTGTCAGGCTGGCGGGTATTTTGTCTTTTTGTTTGAGGGCAGCGTAAACGCTGCCCTCACAGATTTCCACTAGGTGGATGAGCTGGTAGTCTTTTTTACTAGTCATTTCTTCGCGCATTTTTTGCAAAAGTTCAAACACCCGGGTGCCGTTACCTTGCATAAAAGCGAGACGTATCAGGAGATAATCGGCGCAGAAGGTTATATTGGGCTGGTTGGCTTCTTGGGCTTTGTACCGCGCTTTGTGAACGGCAATTTCAGCTCCGTCCAAGTCACCCAAGTTAAAGAGCCATTCGCCCTCCATGATATATTCGCCGCCACTGCCGTGCCCACCAGTCAGCCGATTGTACACGGGCATATGCGCTATCAGATCACGGACATGTTCGGCCAGTCGGCCACTTTCCCGGTAATACAGATACAGAACAGATGGCGAACCAAAGGTCCAGTTGAGTTTTGGATCATAGATGGCTGTTGGCTGACCAATAAGCGTCCAAGATTTTTCGTAGTGATCCGCCATTTTTTTGATGTCGTTGTATGCGGTGAACCCCAGCATAAGCTCGAATTCTCCTAGCAGCCGGTTACGCTGTTCATCTTTTAGTCCCGCGTCAGCTTTGATCTGGCTGATGAATTCGCCGCAGGTTTTGCCAAACAATGCTGTTTCGTTATGAACAAATAAGTACAGTAGATATTTGAGCATGGCGTAATGATGCCTAGCCCTGATCTCGGGTGGACATTCGGTAATATATTTTTTGATGATTTCTTTTTTGACTGCAGTAAAGTCGTGAGAAATATCTTCTTCCAGCGATAGCAACAACCGATCAAAATCGCCGCATTCGTAGTAATAACGCATGGCGGCGAAATAGTCGCCGTTTTTCTGCAGCCATCCGGCTGCTTTCCGCCAGAGGGCCTGACGATAGCCAAGGTCTTGCCCAGACAACGCATCTCGCAAAAAGCCTGTCAGGATATTGTGAGCATAATAGGTTTTACTCCGGCGGTCATAGTTTACGAAAGCATTTTGACTTGTGACTTCGGCGAGCAGCTTGTCAGTATTTTCTTTATCCCATATGCAGGCGGCTTGTTCTTGGGTAAAACTGTTGAATATGGACAGATTGAGAAGAAATTCTTTCGTTTCGTCCGAAAGTGGCTCGTATACCGCTTTTTCGATCAGTTTATAGATATTGTTTTCCGGCGAATAACTGCCGTTAGCGACAAATTCCAGCAGAAAGAGGTAAAGCGCGCTGATCCAGCCTTCGGTCAGGGCGTGCAATCTCTCGGTTTCGTCGTTGTCGAGGCTGATGCCGCAGGTCTTGTAGTATTCGGCAATTTCCGTCGGTGTCAATTCGAAGGTTTCTTTAGAGATATGGTGCAAGTAGCCCTTAAGCGCCAATTCCTCAATGTTTAACCATCCACTGTAGCGAGTGATCAGAACGATATGCAAGCCTGGAATTCCATACATATCCACCTGTTCGATCAGGTGGTCGATCTGAGGGCTTTCAAGCAGGTGATAGTCGTCAATGACTAGGAAAGTGCTGTCAGAAAATGTAATGTCAGCAATAATCCGTACGGCTTCCTGTAGCAAAACGCTGTCATAGGGAAACCCAAGCTCTAGCAGATTTTGCGAAGCGCCTTCATCAATTGTCACAAACAGGCGGCCAAAACCATTCCAAAAACTGTCAAGCGAGGTATCGAAGACCGTCTGCCATAATACAAGGGTATCATTATTGTCCAAAAACTCCCTGATGGCGGTTGTTTTGCCGTACCCCATCGGAGCATCAACAAAGGTGAGCGGATGATCGAAGATTCCTTTCATATTTTCGATCATCCGCGAGGAAAAATATAAGCTTTTTGTATTGTATTGCCGTGTTTTTGCCATAGGTGCACCATCCTAAATGTTGCGAGCGTTTCCGTCACGTTTTTTATCTACTTTTAATAAATATTCCTAAAATGATACAAAACTCCTGCAAAAATACATACATTTCATTTTTTTATGTTCTCGTTTTAAGCGTTCTGATACATTTTTCGAAGAATTTGTATTACTATGATATTTCTGACTATTTTCATTTGTGATTGGATATATTTTACGTATAAAACTAAAGGTAACAAAGAAGGTTGCACTCACCCTTGTTACCTTTAGTTTATCTAATACGCTTACTCATTCACTTCAGAGAAGTAAATAACAGTCACCGTATCTTCTAATGTAATTCTTTTTTTATAAATTCTTTCAAAATCAGTGATTAACTCATCCCGTGTTTTAATATCAGGATTTTGATGACCTAAATCATTAGAAGTTAAATCAGCCATTGTTTTTACTTGAGTTCTATCAATAAACGCTGTAAACAATTTACGTTTTGGTTCAAACTTCACACCTGTTGTAATCCATACAATTGAATTTTCAGGGTAATGATTGCTAACATCGCCTAATCTAACTGTACAATTTTTTTGTCTAGCCAGTAATAGTTCTTCATGTTTTTCTGATTGGAAATTAAGTGCAAGCATTTAAGTCTCTCCCTTTATATTATATTTAAATTAAATAGCTTTTTCATTCATTAAATTTTATCACGCTTTCTACTTTTTATAAAGCTAAAATTATAAAGATCAATAAATAAAATCTATTTTTTACCCTTTATTACTATGACTACAAATTATATGATAAAATATAGATATATTACTATTTGAGGTAACAAAATATGCCATCTATTTCATTAGCCAATCAAAGCTATGCTTATACAATTGAACGACAAAAAAGAAAGACTCTGCAGTTAAAACTTATCAGCATCAATACATTACAAATAAAAGCACCAGCAACTATGCCATTAAAAGAAATTACCAACTTCATCTATCGCAAGGAAGCTTGGATAAAACAAAAAAATGCATTGTTACAGGATGCTGATTGCGAGCTTCTTAATAATACACTAAAAGATGGGGCAAATTTATTATTTAAGGGTGAAAAGCTCACCTTAGCAATAACGCTTTCTAGTAGAAAACCATCTATCCATATAAACGCTGATAGATTAATGGTAAACTTATATGGAAATCAGCCAGCGCCAATTGACTCTTTTTTAAAACAATGGTATGTAAGACAAGCAGCTACATTACTTGAAGAAAAAACAAGGTTTTGGTGCAAAAAGCTTGCGGTAACTGTGAATCGCATTACGATTAAGGATCAAAAAACTAGGTGGGGCAGTTGCTCTTCTCTTGGTAATATAAACTACAATTGGCGTATTGTAATGGCACCAGATGCCACAATTGATTATCTCGTTATCCATGAACTATCACACCGCGTTTTTCTAGATCATTCGAATAAATTCTGGAACTTAGTTGAGACACATTGCCCAGATTACATCGCCCAACGTCTATGGCTAAAACAAAATGGGCATAGGTTAACAAATATTTTATAAAAATATTTTAATTAAAAGGAGCTTTTCTCAATGAAACTTATAAAAATTTTATCATTCGTATTCTGCATGCTGATTCTTATTCCAACCAGTTATGCGAGTAACGCAACTGAAAACAATCCAAAGGTAAGTACAATCACAGTGCAGGGCAATGGATCTTCATCTGCTACACCGGACCAAGCAACGATCATGATTGGCATCGTTACTTCTGCTTCAACCGCAAATATCGCTGAACAACAAAACGCAGATATCGCTACCAATATTCAAAATAAATTAATTGACCTTGGCATTGATCAAGACAAAATTTCAACTACACGCTATACCTTTTATCCTACATATAATAACGAAAAATACAAAACAAATGAAATCGTCGCTTATAATGTAAATAATACGGTTTCCGTCACGATAACTGACCTTACTAAAATCGGTAATATCATCGATGACAGTATCCAAGCTGGTGCTAACACGATTAACTCAATTGATTTTACGATAAAAAATGATAAATTAGTAAAACAAAATGCGTTGCAATCTGCAGTTAAAGATGCCAAGTCAAAGGCCGAAGCAATTGCCAAAGCTTTAGATAAGCGCATTGTAAATGTTTTATCTGTAAATGAAAGTGGCACGTCCATGGAAAATCATAATTTTTCACGTTTTTCCTTAAAGGCTGTTTCTGCTGATAGTATGTCTACACCAATTACGCCAGGCACTACCAATGTTAATGCAAATGTAGAAATAGTTTTTGAAATACAATAATACGACCCACAAAAAGTGACTATTAACATTTTTGCTAGTAGTCACTTTCTATTTATGTTATTGCTTAACGAATTCTCCGGGAGCCATTTCCACCCAAAAATCCACTATTACCAAACATCATCCAACCTAAAACCGCAAGAACAATTAAATTTCCGATATCACCACGTAAAATTCCTACGTCAACTAAAATAGAAATAAACGTAATCCCACCGATCATTATCATCATTTTACGTATATTTAAGAATCGATAATTTTGCATTAGAAGATAAATGATACCTAAAACAGCAATATCGATTAAAATACCACCGACTAAAGCAACTGTTCCGCTACCAAATATCATACTTACAACAATTTTCAATAACCCACTCATAATAAAAACCACGAGTAATTGAACTGTAATATTTTGCATAGCAAGCGCCTCCCCCGTTAATAATATCCTTTATATTATTTTAACACTTTTTGTCGTTTGTTGACTAGTCGGGTGAAAAATTTATTTACTTTTTTCCAAGCACCATTTACTTATCTCCAATTGCACTTTATAATAGATGATTATGAAATAATTAGCTTGATGCTATCTAAAAATAGGAGTTTATCATGATAAAAAACCGAATTAATGCTATTGAATACATTCGTGGCATTTCTATGCTCGGTGTTATAGGAATACACACCGGCTCACAATACTTAAGCAATCAATTTAGCAATATCCACCTCGTCGCCTTATTTGAAATTGTTACGCGGTTTAGTGTACCGATTTTTTTCTTTGTATCAGCGTTTGGTCTGTTTTATAATCTAAACTTAAATGAAAAATTTAATTATCTTCAATTTATGAAAAAGCGCTTTAAAACTGTACTTATTCCTTATTTAAGTTGGTCTTTTATTTACCTTATCCATTACACACTCAGCTATGGAGATTATTCTCTCTGGTCAATATCGACGATCTTATATTATTTATTTTTTGGTTTGTCCTCCTATCAATTATATTTTCTGGTTATCCTCTTATGGTTCTATGCTTTAATGCCAATCTGGATTTCGATGATAAAGAGAATGACCGTGGCAAAACTGGCATTACTCCTCATTTTTCAAATCATTTTTGATTATTATTCTAGTTTCATACTATCACCTAATTCCAGTAGTAAACTCATCAATACATTTATTGAATATCGTTTAAACTATATCGTTCTTCATTACATATTTATTTTCATTTGGGGCGGATACTGCGCTGTGCATTATGAAGCTTTTCATGCAAAATTGCAGAAATATTACCAACAACTATCCTCATTATTTATTGTCAGTCTCGCTTCTTTGCTTGGTTACTATTATTATTTAATTTATTGCAAACAATATACTGCCGAAGGTGCAATCAATACCGCCCATCAACTGAGTCCTGCTGGTATTTTTTACACAATTGGCGCAACACTATTTTTCTTTGGCATTTTCACCTTTGCCAAGATACCAAATTTTTTGCAACCATTGTTATCAATTTTAGGTAAACATTCCTACTTTGCCTATTTATTTCATCCATTTGCCATTTCTTATTTGTATTTATTCATTTGTTACACCGGACATCTAATGACCGCACCAATTACCATCGTCTTCTATTTTGCGGTAGCTACGATCAGCATTCTACTTGCAGTGCTGATGAGAAGGATCGGCAACAAATTACCACTCATCAATATACTTTTAATTGGCATATATCCCAAACCAAAGAAATTAGAAAAACGCTTAGGTTCATCATGATGAAAAACCTAAGCGTTTTTTTTCATTTTCCGTAAACAATGGATCTTTGATCAACTCATTACCAGACTCACATAAGTGTTTTACACGACTTTGTCTGCCACTAAGTAAGTATTGTAAAACAAGCTGGCAAAATTGATTGACGGACTGTTTATTTTTTTCTCGTTTGAAATATGTAAGCCAAACAGCATTCATTTGCATAAAAAAATCAGTTGCCATTATTCTTTCTCTCTTCGCGAGCAAATCCAATAATAAAATCAATTCTTTAATTATGATAAATAAATATCGTTGCCTAAATTCGCTACTATAATTTACAAATTTCAATTCACAATTTAGTAATTTCCGTCCTTGTTCTAATACTGGAAATAAAAGCGAAAATCCCTTTTGCACGCCATATAACTCAATTGCCATTTTCGCCATTTTCGTAGTAACGTTTAAGGCTAATCGCACTGTATCATCTGCTCGGTTTGCAACTATCTCGAATAACAGCTTCGATAATTCCGGGCCACACTTTGAGTGAACATTGGCCGCGACAATACCAACAAAATTCATACATTCTTCAATAAACTCTTTAACGATATCTTGGTTAAAACCTTGTTTTTCTGCTAACTCCAGACATAATGCTCTAAACACTATAAATAACTCTATATTGTCACATTTTATGATTTGGTATATCCAACTTATTAATAATAAAACAAGTTTTCGATTGCTTTCCTCCCTGTCACAAAAATCAAGCGATATGATTATATCTTTTGCCTCGTTTATCAATGCACAATCTCTGCTCTTTATTGCAATTAACCCTATACTTTTTAATGCTTCTAGCGCTATGATTGCATTTATCTCTTGTCCGACATCAATTTTTCTAACACCATCAAAAATACAAGTTGCAACTTTGATTACAAGATAATTTTTGCCTATTTTTTTTGTTACATTCCCTAAGACAATAAGTTGTTCTAAAATTTCTTTACTATTTAGATGAATCGCACTTCTCATCAGTGGCTTATAGGCATCTAATATGTATCCAGTCGTAGCAAATTGTTTTTCTTTCATCGAGGCAATACATAAATTCATCAGCCGCATCGGCTCGTCCAAGCGTAAAAGCCCATCGCCATACGCAAGTTTCAATAGATCTACCATTTTATATGCGATAATTTCATCTTGTCTAAGAATGGCAAGGTTAATCAGAAAAAATATATTTCGCATTAACCTTGCTACTTTTTTAGAACTTCTCGTATTTTGTCTCATGCATTGATTTAATTGCCAACTTAAATATTTGTACTGCAAGTTAAAAAACCGCACTGAAAAACACCGTTTTAATAGCCATATTTCCCAGAGCATAGATAACCCCCAAATTCAAATTTTAACTATCTAGGCACACCTTGACAAATAATTGTTTGCGCCTCGTCAACTTCTGATTCTAATACTTGAATTTCATACATTCCATCGCCGGTTGTAGCCGCAAGCCCTACTGGACGAATATTAGCGAGAATACCTTCATCACTTAATAATTTTTTTAGACTCTCCGCCTGTTTTCTATTATTTGCAATATATATAGACGTCCACATAAAACTTCTCCTCCAAGTATTTTTTAGTTAGCATAAACTTACGTTATTGTTGCTTTCTCCATAGAGTTACTGATTCCTGCTTAAATTTAATATAAATATTTCCTACTCCATATATTATACGAAATACGACAATTTATTCATTTTTATTTTATCTGAACAGACCCAGCACCTAAAATATGCTCCAACTTTGCAACGACAGCATCGGTTGGTGAAATCCAAAATTTAGTTTCCGTCTTAATCACCTTATTACTACCAGTCAAGTGTAAGAAAACCGTACTATCACCATGATACTCAAGAAATACTTTTTTTAATGCGTCAAATACCTCTGCATTTTCTTGATCTTTACGCACTCTAACTCTTACTTCTGGTTGGTATTCATCAATGTGACAAACACTATCGGCTAAAATCTTCACGCCTTCATCCGTGATGTTGATACGACCACTCACCACAACTGGCATATCTGGCACCAAGGCATTCATCGACTGATAAAATACTTTCGGAAATACTACGATTTCTAATTTATTTGTAAAATCTTCGAGATCCAAGAAGCACATCGTATCGCCTTTTTTGGTTGTAATCCTTTTGGCCGTAATAATCATTCCAAAAATTTTCACAAGCTTATTATCAGCAAACTCACCCGCCAATATTTGTTCTAGCGTTATAAAAGAATTCATCTTATCACGGTATTTATCCAGTGGATGCCCCGTAATATAAAAGCCAGTCATTTCTTTTTCAAATGCTAAAATTTGCTCTTTCGGTAATTCTTCAATATCAGGCATCACAATATCATCAACGTCTTCCATTGTTTCCATCCCAAATAAACCGATTTGCCCACTGGCAGCGTCGCGTTGCTTACCTAGCGCTGTTTCCACTGCACGCTCAATCACTGCAATCAGTTGCGACCTTTTTGCGCCAAGGGAATCAAATGCACCACATTTGATTAAACTTTCAATCACGCGTTTATTGACAACCCGCATATCTACTTTCGTACAAAAATCAACAAGGGATGTAAATTCACCAGCTGTTTGACGTACTTTTACAATATTAGCAATTGCATTTTCTCCAACGTTTTTCACTGCCGCGATGCCAAAACGAATCGCTTCTTTATCCACGCTAAACGATGCTTTACTTGCATTGATATCAGGTGGCAAGACTGCAATTCCCATATGACGACATTGTTCTATATAGTAACTAATTTTATCATTGGTCGCCATAACACTAGATAACATCGCAGCCATAAACTCTTGTGGATAATGGGCTTTTAAATATGCAGTTTGATAAGCAACGAGAGCATACGCCGCACTATGTGATTTATTAAAACCATAGTCAGCAAAATGCGCGAGTAAGTCAAAAATTTCTTTTGCTAATTCTATATCAATGTTATTTGTTTTCGCACCATTTAAAAAATTTTCTTTTTGGGCAGCTAGAATCGAATGTTTTTTCTTTCCCATCGCCCGACGAAGCAAATCTGCTTGACCAAGGCTAAACCCCGCCAAGACCTGTACAATTTTCATAACTTGTTCTTGATATAAAATGACTCCAAATGTCTCCTTTAATATCGGTTCTAACAACGGATGCATATACGTTACTTCTTTTTTACCATGCCGTCCATTGATAAAATCAGCAACCATCCCACTCCCGAGTGGACCTGGACGGTACAGAGCCACGAGTGGAATAAGATCGGCAAAACCTTCTGGTCTTAGTTCTTTTACAAGATTGGTCATACCACCAGATTCCATCTGGAATACCCCGCCAGTATCACCACTCGCTAACATTTTTGCCGCCTTTTCGTCTTCTAAATCAATAGCTTCCATGTCGACAGTAATGCCGCGACTATCTTTGATTAGTTCAAGCGCATCACTGATGACAGTCAGCGTCCGGAGTCCCAAGAAGTCCATCTTTAGTAGCCCAAGTTCTTCAACACGATCTTTATCATATTGGGTCACCGCAAACCCATCCGACGAGGTTTGTACAGGAACATAGCTGGTAAGTGGATTGCGAGCAATTACGACTCCTGCTGCATGGGTAGATGCATGACGTGGTAAACCTTCCACCTGCATTGCTAAATCAATTAACTTTTTCACTGGTGGTTCTTCATTATAAACATTTTGCAGTTCTTGGTTGTGTTTTAGCGCCTTTGCTAACGTAATGCCAAGTTCATTTGGTATCATCTTTGCCACACGATCAACTTCACTATAGGCCATATTAAGAGCCCGACCAACATCGCGAATGGCACCTTTTGCTGCCATCGTACCAAACGTAATAATCTGCGCTACTCGCTCTTTTCCATAACGTTCTACAACATATTCAATCACTTTCTCTCTTTTTACATAGCAAAAGTCAATATCAATATCGGGCATCGTCACACGTTCTGGATTTAAAAATCGTTCAAAAAGCAAATCATATTTTAACGGGTCGATATCAGTAATCGACAGTAAATAGGCAACAATACTACCCGCAGCAGAACCACGACCTGGACCGACTGCAATATTATTTTCTCTTGCATACTTAATAAAATCCCATACAATAAGGAAATAACTATCATAACCCATTTTTTTAATGACAGCCAATTCATAATCCAAGCGTTCACGAATTATTTGCGTAATCTGGACATAACGTCTCGGTAGATTCTGCTCACATAACTGGCGAAGATATGCAACATCGCTTATGCCTTCTGGTACAGGGAATGTTGGTAAATGCAAGTGTCCGAAAGTAAATTCTACATTACAGCGTTCAGCAATTTTTACGGTATTTTCAATTGCTCCCTCATACGCATGAAACAACTGCTTCATTTCTTGTGCACTTTTTAAATAAAATTGGTCATTAGGAAACTTCATGCGATTCTCATCATCTACTGTTTTCCCCATTTGAATACATAACAGCACATCATGAAATTCGCTATCGCTTTTATTGATATAATGTAAATCATTGGTTGCAACCAATCCCACATCATACTTTTTCGCAAGCTCCACTAAGATTAGATTCGCTTTCTTTTCTTCCGGGATCCCATGGTCTTGTATTTCAATGAAGAAATGTTCTTTACCAAAAATATCAATATATTCTTTCACGAGCTCTTCTGCACGGTTATTATCATCACGAATAATCGCGGAAGGCACATCGCCAGCAATACAGGCACTCAAACAAATAATGCCTTCACTATATTCACGAAGCAACTCTTTATCGACGCGCGGTTTATAATAAAAACCTTCACTATACGCTAGCGAAACCATTTTGATTAAATTTTGATAACCAGTTTGATTCTCCGCAAGTAAAATCAAATGGTAATACGTTTCGCCATCAATTGCCATCCGATCAAAGCGAGATTTTGGCGCAAGATATACTTCGCAACCAATAATCGGCTTGATTCCATTTTTCTTAGCTGATTTATAAAAATCAATAACACCATACATGGAACCATGATCGGTAATTGCAATAGCTGGCATATTTAGTTCTTTTGCTTTTTGGGTTAATTCTTCAATACGACTTGCACCATCTAGCAAACTATACTCCGTATGCACGTGTAGATGGACAAATTGTTCAATTTCATTTTGTTCAATCATAACTTACGCCTCTCCAAATAATAAAACACACGATAAAAATAAAATTCTGTTCTATAAATTTTTATTTTTTTACATTTAAAACACTTAATAAACAAGCTTCGACGAAAACTGATACAAATCCTTTTTGATATTTTTTTATATTTGTTAATTAAATTTTCCAGAAAACACCGTCAATCGATTAAATTCAATATATTTTTCAATATTATATCAAATTTTGCAGGTATTTTTTATTATTACGTTGAAGATTTATAAGTTTAAATTATATAAATGAGGTGTATACATTTGTTTCATATAGGTATTTTACAATTAACACAAAACCTTGATGATGCTGTACGTGGTTTCAAACAAGGGTTGAAAGAATTGGCTGTCGAAGCTGATTTTCATTATTTTAATGCCGATGGCAATGTCAGTGAATTGCCAAAACTGGCACAGAAATTAGCTGACTTAAAGGTTGATTTGATATTTGCTTGTTCTACTCCAGCAGCAAAAGCAGCTGGTAATTTGGTGGTAGATATTCCTGTACTATTTACACCAGTCTTTGATCCAATCAGTGTAAACCTAGTGGATAGTTTAGAACTTCCTGGCGGTAAATTAACTGGTATGAGTGGTATGGTAAATGCAGAGGATAAAGTAAACTTTATCCAAGAATTACTACCTAACGCAAAAAAATTAGGCATGCTATATTATACCGAAGATAGCAATTCTTTAATAGAAGCTAACAACTTCCGCAACGCTGTTTCTGACAAATTTACACTCAGTGAACTTACCATTAAATGCAAAGAAGATATTTCTTTACTTGCAGAAACACTTCCGCAAGATATCGATGCATTATTCTTGCCAATCGGTAGAATCATCGAGGAGAATTTTGCCAGCATTGCTTACTACGCGGATGCAATCGATGTTCCAATCATCACTTCTCATGCACCAAATGTAGTGTTAGGCTCTCTTGGCGCTTTGGTTGCCAACCATGTAACGCTTGGTAAAGCTTGTGCAAAACAAGCACACCAAATTTTAGTCGAAGGTAAGGATGTAAAAACCATTTCTGTCGGTATAACTGACAAACCAGAAATTTTATTGAATGCTTTTGTCGCTGATAATTTAGGCATTGAAATTCCAGATAGCTTACTTGCTAAAGCAACCGAAGTATACGAATAAAAACTCTTATTTTAATAGATACAAGGAGATGACCTCATGTTATTAACTCGTAAATCTGTAGAACTTCTCGCTCCTGTTGGAACTTGGGAAGTACTAGAAGTAGCCATTGCCGCTGGTGCTGATGCTGTATATTTAGGGGGTAAACGCTTCAATATGCGCATGCACCGTACCGATACAAATTTTGATGATAAAATGCTAAAACAAGCAATTGAATACGCACATGCACATAACGTAAAATTATATATTACAATCAACAATTTACTTAGCGATCGTGAAATTGAACCAATGCGCGATTATTTAACCTATCTAGAAACGATTCAACCTGATGCTTTATTAGTACAAGATCTAGCTGTACTGGAACTGGTCAAGGAATTACACATCACGATTCCTCTGCACACCTCTGTTATGATGAATACACATAATGAACACGCAATTCATAAATTAAAAGAATATGGTATTACTAGAATTGTTGTTGGGCGTGAAATGACCTTACCACAACTGAGCTTATTTAGAGAACGTACTGGTATCGAAGTAGAGTACTTTATGCATGGTGATATGTGTATTTCGCAAAGTGGTCAATGTTATCACTCTGGTATTTTATTTGGGCAAAGTGGTAATCGCGGTCGTTGCCTAAAACCTTGTCGTTGGGCATTTAAATTGATTGATGAAGATACCAAAGAAGTTCTTGATGAAAACGGCCCTGGCCCATATAAATTAGCACTAAAAGATATGTGTATGTATAGGAATATCCCTGAACTCATTCAAGCGGGTGTACATTCTTTTAAAATTGAAGGACGCATGCGCACAGCGGCTTTCGTAGAACGCATTGTAAAAACCTATCGTAAAGCAATTGATAGCTATATCGCAGATCCTGCAGGCTATGTTACAAATGAAGCTGACTGGCAAGACTTATATGAAAATCGTTCCCGTGATTTCTCTACTTGTTTCGCACTGGGTAAACCAGATGCATCGGCCATCGGTTTTACTGGCGAGCGCGAACCACGCTTTTTCAGCCAAGCTGTAAAAGAAGCTAGTATTGATTCAATGGTAACGATGAAGGATACAAAACAAGCAATTACTATTGCAGATACTTACAAACCAAAGTTATCGGTGCGGGTAGCAGATATGGCATCACTAAAAAGTGCTTGCGAGAATGGCGCAAGCGTTGTTTATGTTGGTGGTGAAGCTTTTAAGCCACATAAAACTTGGACACTGGATGATATTAAAGAAGCCCTCATAATCACGAAAAAATATAATGCAAAACTTATTATAACAACACCACGTGCAACAATGGAACGTGAGTGCAGTGAATTAGAACAATTATTTACCGCATTAAATAAAATAAAACCAGACGGAGTTATGGTAAGCAATATGGGCAGCTTAAATCTAGCAAAGAAATTTACGAGTTTGCCTATACAAACGGACTTCTCTTTTAATACCTTCAATCACTTAGCGGCAAAACTATTAAAAGACAACGGTTCTGTGATGGCTACTACCTCCCTTGAAGCAACCTATACACAAATTAAAGAACTACTTTCTACTAGCCAATTGCCAATTGAGATTATCGTTCACGGCTCTATTGAAGCCATGCTCCTTGATCATAACCTTCCGGCTATGAGTTTAGACTATAATCCTCTTGAAAATCCCGATATGTGCAATAAGCATTTTGCTCTTTTAGATACGGCAAATGAAATTCATCCGATTCGAATTGACCAATATGGCCGTAACCATATTTTATTTGCAAAAGACTTATGTTTGTTACCATACCTTGCGAATTTAGCAGGTGCAGCTTCTTATCGTATTGAAGCGCAACATTATACGCCTGAACTCGTTAGCATACTAACAAAAACCTATCGCGAGGAATTAGACAAACTCACGACAGATTTTCAAACTTACCAATACGACAAAACAATTGCGGAAAAAATCGCTAAGGTTAGTCCTCGTGAACTTGGTGTTGGTGCATTCCGCTATCGTATTTCTAGATAAAAAGGAGCACGAACTATATGCAAAACTATATTGGACCTGAAAAAATTCTTGAAAAGAAAAAAGATTACATTATGCCTTGTTTAGGTCATTTTTACAAAGAACCTATGCAAATAGCACGTGGTTCTATGCAATACTTATACGATACTACCGGCAAGGAATATGTAGATTTTTTTGCTGGCGTATCGGTAATCAACTGTGGACATTGTAATCCAGAAATCACCGATAAAATTTGCGAACAGGTTAAAACTTTGCAGCATGTTTGTAATATTTATTTAACTGAAAACTTCGTTAACCTAGCAGAAGAGCTTGCCAAGATAACTCCTGGTGATTTACAAAAAGCCTTTTTCTGCTCCACTGGAACTGAGGCAAACGAAGGGGCTGCGCTTCTCGCTTCTATTTATACTGGCAATAGTGAATTTATCTGCCTAAGAAACGGCTTACACGGTCGTACAAAACTAACGATGAGCATGACAGGTATCAGCATGTGGCGTACCGATCCAAATCCAGTTGGCGGCATCAATTTCGCACCAAACCCTTATTGTTATCGCTGTCCGCTCGGCAAAACCTATCCTGCCTGTGATCTTGCTTGTGCCAATGCAATCGAAGATGTGATCAAAACAAATACCTCCGGTAATGTTGCTGCATTCTTTGCTGAACCGATTCAAGGCAACGCTGGTATCATCACCCCACCAAAAGGCTACTTCAAACGCGTCAAAGAAATTTTAAATCAATACAATATTTTATTTGCCGTAGATGAAGTACAAACAGGTTTTAGTAGAACGGGTAAAATGTTTGCAATTGAAAATTTTGAGGTTACTCCAGACATCATGACTGTTGCAAAGGCACTTGGTAACGGCACTCCAATCAGTGCATTCATTGCGACAGCAAAAATTGCTAATTCTTATACTCGACCTGGCGCTTCCACCCTTGGTGGTAACCCTGTATCCTCAACCGCAGCTCTCGCAACATTAGATTACATGAAAAGAAATGACTTGTCACAAAACGCATTAGACCGTGGCGCACAATTGAAGGCTGGTTTAATGCGATTACAAGAAAAATATTCATTCATTGGTGATATTCGCGGCTTAGGCTTAATGATCGGTGCCGAAATCGTTCATCCTGATAAAACACCTGCCGGCCTAGAAGTTGATATCATTCTCGAAGAAATGAAAAACCGTGGCTTCATTATCGGTAAAAATGGTATTGAACGCAATGTTATTGCTTTCCAACCGCCGCTTGTCATCACGGAAGAAAACATAAATACGATGTTAAGCAATTTAGATGACGTATTAAAAACAATAAAATTATAATAAAGCAAACAAAAAACTGGTATAAAGTAGTCTTGATATCCTATCAATAAACTACTTCATACCAGTTTATTTTCTTTAACGTTTTTCCATTACGCACACGCAATTATAAAACTACTTGAAATTTATTTTTATAGTTTTACCTGCATTGAAAGCTTTGAACTATCCTTTTAGTCTTTTTAATGTTTCCAGAATTAATTTTGCATGTGGTACTACGGTATCTAAAGATAACTTCTCATGTGGACTATGCACACCAGTAAGGGTCGGTCCTATTGAGATTATATCAAGCGCAGGATTCTTTTCGTAAAACCAACTACATTCAAGCCCTGCATGAATGGATTCTGATTTCATTGGTATTTTATTTTGTTCTTCAAATATTTCTGCTACAAGCGGTGCTAATTTACTATCAGCATTTGCTGGCCAACCTGGTGATTGCGCAGAAAAAATAGCCTTAAAGCCACAAAGTTCAGCTAACTTAGTAGTTTCTTGTTTGATTTCTTTGATATAGCTATCAACAGCACTACGTGGGTAAACTCGGATATGTAGTTCATCTGCACTCGTAGTAATCGTACCTAAATTAGAAGAGGTTTCTACCAATCCATCAATTGTTTGGGACATGGTAATGACGCCGTTTTGCACAAGGCATAGAAAGTTAATGGTTCCTTTGCAATCTTCACTAGATAATACCAAGTTTGGCATTGTCGTCGGCGTAAATTCTAAATAATAGCCTTTTTCAATAGTACCAAATGCATCATGAAGATATTCATTCATTTTCACAATCACATTATTCACTTTGTAAATATCTAAATCTCTAATTACGATTGTACTCGTTGCACTAGCCGGAATTGCATTACGTGCTGTCCCACCGTGAATTTCTGCTAATTCAAAATCAATCCCAGCATTTTTCATTGCATCTAATGAAAGCCCAAGAACACGAATCGCATTTGCATGACCTTTGTTAATTTCCATACCAGAATGACCACCCAATAAACCTTTAACAGCAAATTGATACGGTGCAGTATGCTTTGGTTTTGACCAAACCGGAACGCGTTTTACATCAATATTAATACTACCAGCACTACTAACGGTAACCCTATCGAGATCTTCAGAGTCACAATTAATTAAATAGCCACCTTCTAAATATTTTTTATCCAAAGCCTTTGCGCCTGTCATCCCATTCTCTTCATCAACGGTAAAAATCACCCGAATCGGTCCATGTTCCTTTGCCGCTTGTAAAAGATAAAGCGCCGTCGCCACACCAACTCCATCATCTGCGCCAAGGCTAGTTCCCTCTGCAGTCAAATATTCGCCATCATTTAGCAATTTAATAGAATCGGTAAGTGGATTATACTTTTTCCCTTCTGACCCCACACATACCATATCCATATGACCTTGTATAATCGTCGTTGGTACATCTTCAAAACCAGCTGTTGCTTTTTTTTCAATGATAATATTATTCACTTCATCTTGGACTACTTGCAATCCAAGTTCTTTTGCTCTTTTTAGTAAATATCCACTCACTTCTTTTTCATATCCAGATTTACGTGGAATAGCAGCTAACGCTTCAAACTCCGTTAGAATATGATCCAATATTTGTTGGTTTTCATCTGAAATTGGCATTCTTTATACCTCTCTTATCCTTACTATAATACTATAATATCATATCACTTATTCCGCAAATATTCAGCAAATTTTATCATGAAATATTATTCTGTTCAATCACACTTTCCCTTGCTATAATAAACTTTATATAAAAGCAGTAAGCGAGGTTATCTATGTTAAACCAAAATAAATTTCAAAATTATATCATTACAGCGGCTAATACAGACTTAACAATAGAAGCATACTTAAAACAAGTACTGCATTTTTCTAATCGCAACCTACAAAAATTAACACGTGCGAAGGGAATTTTTATTAATAAAAAGGTGGCTTTTTTAAAACGTCCTTTAAAAGAAAATGATGTTCTGCGTGTTTTAATATTAAAAGATCACGACTACGGTGTTACACCAGAAAGTGGCACTATAGAAATACTTTATGAAGATGACGATATAATTGTATTAAATAAGCCACCATTTCAACTCGTTCACCCAACAGGCAATACAACAAACCATACACTAGCAAACTACTTAGCATATTATTTTCAGTCAAAAAATATACTGACAACCATTCGTCCTATTCACCGTTTAGATCGTGATACTTCTGGTTGTATTATGTTTGCTAAAAACGCCTATGCTCAGTCCCAACTAGAAGATCAATTAAAATCGCGGACGCTCAAACGCAATTACTCCGCTTTTGTGCGTGGCCATATAGAACCATGCGATGGAACGATTCATCAACCGATTGGTAAACATCCTACAAAAGTAAATCAACGGGCTGTAAACACAAAAGGTGACACAGCAATTACGCATTACCACACTATCACCACCTATTCACCAACTTGCACTATGGTAGCGCTAAATCTAGACACTGGTAGGACACATCAAATCCGTGTTCATCTTGCGCATTTAGGATATCCAATCATTGGCGACAAAATGTATGGAACACGATCTAGCCTAATTGACCGACAAGCGCTCCATGCTGAATCCCTTACGTTTCAACATCTAAAAACAGGTGAGATGATAAAAATAGTTGCACCACTTCCTGCTGATATGCAGAAATTGCTTTCATTTTACAAATCATAAGAGCAATTTTTGTATATAACACCCTTTATCAAACCTCTATACAAAATAAAGCGACCATGATTACATAATATAAACATAATCATAGTCGCTTTTTGTTATTATCTCGCTTGTTTTTCATAAACTGGCATCGTATAAGAACACATTTCTTTACTTATTTCTACATTATCTGGTACATAAAGAACACTCACATTCGTTATGCGTTGCACCCCACCATTTAGCACATAACAAACACCATTTAAAAAGTCGCATAAACGACGTTGTTCCTTATCATCAACTTGCTCATAATTTACAACAACCGACTCTCTGTTTTTCAAACAGTCAGCAATCAAATTTGCTTGATCAAATGTCGTTGGTACAAAAACCTTAATTTTCAAGTCTGGGTTCGTATGTACAGTTAAAACTGGTCTTTCCATTTTATCTTGAGACTCAAAACTGCCTGTTCTTTCGGTCGCCCTTTTAACAGGTTCTGCTTTTTTTACTTCTTCCTCTTCTTCTGGCATCAAAACATTCGTTAATTTATCAAGTAGGCTAGACATAACACTGCCTCCAAATCCATTCAAATTATTAATCTATTGCTATGTTTATTCGACAGCAATAAAAAATTTCCTGCAAAGATAATGTTAAAATTCAACAGTATCTTTGCAGGAAATGAAAATGAGTCTTTTATCCTAAAAGAACTTAGCTATTTTTACGATCACGACCACGTTGCGTTCTATCAAGCGTTGCTTTACGTAAACGAACATTTTCAGGTGTTACTTCTACCAATTCGTCTTTATTGATATATTCAAGCGCTTGTTCAAGGCTCAATAAACGAGGTGGAGTAATTCTAATTGCTTCATCAGAAGAACTCGTCCGCATGTTTGATACGTGTTTTTTCTTACAAGGATTAACATCCATATCTGTTTCACGAGAATTTTCACCGATAATCATGCCTTCATAAACTGGTTGGTTAGCCCCTACGAACATTATCCCACGGTCTTGCACAGTATAAATACCATAACCAGTAGTTTCGCCTTGTTCGAATGCTACCAAAGCACCGCGACTACGTCCTGGAATATCACCTTTAAACGGAACATAACCATGGAACAAGTGATGCATGATACCATTACCCTTAGTATTTGTTAAGAACTGAGAGCGGAAACCAATAAGACCACGAGCAGGAATGACGAATTCCATACGTAAATAACCAGATAACTCAGTCATGTTAACAAGTTCAGCTTTTCTAGTTCCAAGAGATTCCATTACTGTACCCATGAATTCTTGTGGAACGTCAATTGTCAATGCTTCCATTGGTTCGCAACGTTGTCCATTGATTTCACGATAGATAACTTCTGGTTTACCAACTTGTAATTCGAAA
>Ga0316600_10000334_pt1 | contig 23850 bp, 16 predicted proteins | sample OWC_soil_day5_CT_FD_207652 | JGI IMG/M metagenome (GOLD analysis project Ga0316600, IMG submission 207652) | Wetland soil microbial communities from Old Woman Creek delta, Ohio, United States - OWC_soil_day5_CT | ecosystem: Environmental > Terrestrial > Soil > Wetlands | place: USA: Ohio... | reverse complement strand
ATACCAGTCTCAACATGACCCACCACTACCTCCGGAACATCACTTCCCAGGAAGAAACAGCATCAAAAATGAGAGCTATCCTGGATTAACAGCCCTCAAAAGCAAGAAAAATGCCCACGTAAACAAGCACAAACACCAAATACACAAAGTAAAAACCCCAGAAACCCTTATTTTATCAGGTTTCTGAGGCTTTTGTCATAGAGGCGACAACCAGATTTGAACTGGAGATCGCTCAAAAAACGTAGGAAAAAGGAGGGTTTGGCGTGCCGGGATGGGTTTGCGCAAGCGGGGGGCAAACAAAATATACAAAATTAATACTGACTAAAGCGACCATATCTTCCTCTATATGTAATTTTTCACAGAATTAGTAAAGAAAATCTCAAAAGTTTTTAATTAGATAAATAATAAAAAATCAAGGTCTACATACTCTCAATTAGCCTGTTAAGTTTATCCATTAAAACGTCATCTGGTTCCTGATGATGAATGAAGGAGCTATTGACTCCATTTTCTCTAATTTGATCAAGCCAACGCAAGGCAGCTTCTCTCCCAATCCCACGTTCCAACATCCCATAATAAATATAAGCCAATTCATTGGATACATTGGTATTAAACACTGCCGGGTCATCTGAATTAATACAAACAATTACGTTTTCTTCATCATATATATTATTCATATGGTAAAGCTGACTATTTCCAAATACATCTAAATCTGCAATTGCTGTATTTGAAGACGGATTAATCTCTACAACTATCCCTTTTCTTCCCAGCTTCTTTATCAAAATTTTTTGCAATGCTTCTATAACCAATAAATCCTGTTCTGTTACCTCATAATGAATGGGTCTGTCCATCTCGTTTACAAATCGCTTACAATGCCTAGCTGCTGCTAATAAGTTAGCATTCCAATGTATAGGTTCTCTCGACCATAGCTTTTTACACAATAGTTCTTCAGACATCTTAGCCACTTCCATATTCGTAACCACATTGCAGTCCGCCATGAACACATTTTGATAACCAGAAATAAGGGTCTCTACTGCTAATCCCTCTGTACAACCATAGATTTTACTAGAAAATTCAAAAATACGTTTCTCCATATAAGCCAAAATGGTTGCCTGAAAATCATAATAATTTTTGCTTAGTGTATCATAAGCCCAAAGATAGTTTTCTAATGCTTCAATTTGCGGAATTACAATTACTGGATTTTGACTTTGCCATATCCTTGCTGGCATTCCAAGTGCAATTCCATGTCCAATTCTATCTCCTGCATGAAACTTTAAATATTCTACTGCTTCATCTATCCTCCTTAGTCCAGATAATATATGCCTGAAATCTTCACCTGCATGAAAGGTAAAGCCAAGGCTTTGTGTATATCCACCATCTTTAAAATTTCTTCCAATACCTTCGACTCTACTATCTCTTGCAGCCTCATAAATTGGTACAAAAACCCAAATTGGAGTAGAGTTTTCAAGACTAGCAGCATCAATTCCAACTAGATATCGGGTAAGTTCATTGAATTCTGATCTCAGTTGAATAAATGAATCAATTTGTTTTTGGTAACTCTCCTGCAATTCACCAAATTGAAAGTAAGAACAGTCTTTTTTCCCATTTTGAAAGCATTTATCAGGTATTGTTTCATCCGGTCTTTTTAAAAAATGAAGTACCAGCCCTACCTGCGGAATACGCCTAACTGGCATATACCGTTTTCCATCCCAAAAGCAATAATCCTCCTCAAGAATCTTTTTATATGCCTTTAAAAAGCTTAATATCTCTTTTTTTAATCCTCCATACGTTTTAGGTATAGAAGATCGAAATTCGATTTTATGCAAATCCTGATTCTGTAGTTGCTCTCTAATTGCGTTTTCCCAAAAATCCTTTATGTTAATATGGTTTAATGCCGAGTTTAGCATATAATGCTCTTGCTGAAAATAATCAAGCCCTTTAATTGTCTTCTGCTGCACGCTAGAATGAAATATATTATTTCTAACTCTCATGTATTGCATAATACATTGGTTAATACCTAATATATCTCTCTCATCTAGCAATTCCTTTAAAGCATAATATAAAAATATATTTTCATCAAAAGTATGAAGCGTCAAATCTTCTTGGAGAATCCGAGTACAAATCTTATCTTGAAAAGATCCTTCTGGAATAAATGATTCTAATGTCTCCCAGATATTCATAAAATGCGAAGTAATCTCTTCTGCATCCTTATCTTGAAAATTCTTTTTGTAATAGTTTTCAAATGGTTCTCCCTTACTGAAAAGAGATACTATTTCTTCTATCTGAGAGTAAGATTCTTCTATTCCATTTTCATTAATTGAGAGTTTTGACATTCTTAAAACCAACCAAACTCTTACAATTCCACACCCTAATATATGAAATAACATCCATTTGTTTTTTTCTTCTGTATCACTTAATAATTTTTTATCACAAAAATTTTTTCTATTATTTACAGTTAGTGGTTTCATAAGAGCATCCCATATACTAGGAAATGTTCTGGACACCCCTTTATGAAGATGATTTTCAGACACTCCTTTTTCAAAAATCCGAGATAATTGTTGATCTGCTACTTCTATATTTCCATAAAAATAATCTAAGCAGCGTATATCTGACCGAGTCTGGCTAATAATCATATAAGTAATAGCAATGACATCCATTGGTATATGGCAATTCAGGCTATGAAACAAGATAATTTTATTACTACCCGCAAATCCCCCAAATACCTCCTCATCATCCTTATTTTTCCAATATTTAAAAACAATTTTTCCATCTCTATGAGAAATCAGGGTGGTTGCCATTCTCCGCAAGATATGTTGGTATAGTTGTAAGGCACTGTCATATTTTTCAGCATCATAAAGATAACATTTTTCCAAATAAAGATAAATTTCATCATATGAATAAATGTTATAGTTTTGGCGGATGTATCCTATCAGTTCTCCCTTTAGGCGTTCCCTGATTTCTCTAACTTTTTTCTTATCTTTTTTCTTTTCATTTATAGCCACAATATATTCCTGAAGAGAGTCCCTTCCAAAAGCGTCCATTGAAGTGAACGGATAGCAAAGAATTCCCAGGAAACGATTAATAGAATCATTGATCATTCCTACACCTCTATGTTGTTAAATAGCTAAATAACTTATCAAAGTCGTCGCTATTAATCTTTTCTGTCAACTCTCCGTTTATGTTTTCTATAAATTCGTCTAGTGCTTTCTCATCTGCACTTTCCTGTGCTTTTGATAAGGTATTTGCTATATCTGCCAGCAAAAAACTTTTTTGATGTATGTCATCAATAGAATTAAACGATATTTTATACCTCAAGTAACATTGTAAAAGAAAAATAAAATAAGAATAAGCATCATTAGTACCATTTTTTATTATCCCCCAGGATCTACGCAAGGAATTTAATAGCTTTTGCGCTTCATGTTGCCCATACCATACTTGGCTATTTCCTGCTAAAGTAGAGACTTTCTGGCAAACCCTTTTATACGAATCATATGGGATTCCATCATTAAAATCAGATTTTATTTCATTCAAAATATTCCTTACACCACTTTTAGTTTTTTTTGCAATTGTAGTTGATACACCATCTTTAGATTTAATAAATTCTTCCCATGCATCAACAGAATACGTTGTATCCAGTTTGTATGTGTCAGATTCGTCATTGTTAAAAATCTTTCTGGCAACATTATTAAGATATCTAAGTATCTCTCTATTTAAGTATTCAATCACATCTTTAACCACTTCCTTTTTCCAAAGCTTTTTTGAATCAATTACTTGTAATATTGTAACTCTTTGTATGAGCTTATCTTTCTCACTATCATTGATAAGCATACCGTTTGCTGCCACTACTTTTTCAAAATTAATATGTTGCCACTCGTTATTAACTTCATCTTTTTCCGAAGTTTTCAATAATTGCGCTATGGTATTTAATAAAACACGTTTTTTATTTTGCATCTCCCAAGATTCTTTTCCTGCAATTTCTTTAATTACCGTCTCACACTGTACATCAAATAGACGCATGATAACATTTTGCGTAATAGAACTAGACACTTGCCTCTGAATATAAGCAAACTCTTTATGGAAAACCGGATAATATTCTATTATCTTTTCCAACGGTTCTATACCGTTTACTCTTGCAACTGAAGAAGCAGCTTTCCAGAATGCAATTATACTATGTTGCCTTAAATCTACGTCTGATAAATCCCAATTTAGATCTTTACCTTCAATATCATAAAGTGCAATTACACTTTTTAAAGAAAGGTTCTTATAATAAGCCAAATTCAGAACTAATTCTCCTTCTGTCAAGAAATTGAAATTCACATCATATAAGGTTAAATTATCTGGTGACTTTTTTTTCGTTTCCAATATAGAGTAGCTAGGAACATCAATAACTTTTTCTGCAATAACCGAATTAAAAAACAAATCTTCCATTGCGCTTTTCTTTAAACTTTTATAATTTATATCATCTTTTGTCATAAAATCAAAATCTTTTTCATATAAAAGTCTCGCTGCGAAATCCACTAAAATAAACAAAGAAAATCGCTCTACTGGATCCTCTATATAATAACTTTTTTTAGTATTGCTTTTTTCTTTTTGACTGTTACTCGTTCCTGCTTCACTCTTTTTCTCTTTATAGATAATAGCGTAAGCATTATCAAAAAACACTTTACAATCTTCTTCTGTTAAGCCAACAATAATCATATCTTTTTGTATTTCATCCCGATGTTGATTATACATTGGCTTAGAGGCTACAATCGTATCCAAAAACTGTTTCTTCTCTCTCAAGTAATCAGCTTTTTCTTCATTTTTGTTTCTCTTTTCTGCAAGCTGGTTTAATAGATTATAGATATTATTAAGTCCCCTAGATGTGTTATCAAAAAGGTGATATGTATATGGCAAAGCTTGATTATTCTTTTCTTTATCTTCATTATTTTGCTTCTCTGTGTAGTTAAAGAATGATTGATCAATCCAATCTTTTAAAGCCACGGAAAGCAGATTAGATAGAGTTTTATTTACTATTAATGCTTTTCCCCCGCTATTATTCTCTTCTCTTTTCTGAAAATCACCATTTTGGGCAGAAACTAAATATTTCCCCTTTTCTTCCAAAGACCAGTGCTTAATGATATGTCGGTAAATAGGAGGGAGGATTTTTTTCAAATACTCATAAGCAAGTTGTCTTTTACTTTCCAGTATAGTCTTTCTTCCCACTCGATCTTTTTTTGAGTAATTATTTAACACACCAGTATCTAATACCACTTTTTCCTGCCTAAGAAAATCTAGAATCAAAGCTTCTTCAAATGTTTCAAGATCCCCGGATATAATTGTGACTATATTTTCATTAGACAAATACGAAAGTAAGGTTTTTACCACATCTGAACAACGGTGAGTACTTAAATCAATATCATCTATAAACAAAAAGAGAAGCGTGTCTTTCTTCTGTTCCGCCTTTACAAGAACATGAATAAATTCATTAAACTTCTTAATAAATTCGGTGTCAGAATTAAATACCTTAGCAGAGCTCTTTAAATAATCATTCTCCGTTGTATATTCATGAATCAAAATATCTCGATACTCTTTTTGTATAAATGTATATTGTTTTACAACCTCATTATATGTTTCCTGAAGCTTGCCCTTTTTAATACAATCTATAGGGTCTACTTTATCATTATTATCACGATATTTTACTACTTCGCCTAACATTCCCAAAATTGTAGCCATTAGAGTGCTTGATTCTGACATATTTTCTGGAATAATAATAGGAAGAATAATATCCTTTGACTCTCTTTTTTCATTTTCTTGATCTAGAACGTCTTTAACCGTCTTCAAAACAGAGGTTTTTCCAGCACCTCTAACGCCTATAATTCCTATATTGTTTGTTTTTTGAAGTTTATCTTGACCATAAAACTCCTTTTCTTCACGAAAGTTCTGGATTTGGTCGTAAATTACCTCATATGTTGGCAAAATTAGCTTTACTTCTTCTTTTGATAAAGATCTTGCTCCTACTTTACCTCTAAATTCATTTTTCATACTCATGTTATTCCCTCTTATGTATTATATTTTAAATTATATTTCTTTTAACTTTATATCTATAAGGATAATGTAGAAGCAGATTAATAAGATATCATTTCGTCATTGTCTCCTAAATCTAATGTTTAAGACAATAATTATCTAAACCGTAAACGTTGAGAATAGCGTGGACGATCGATAACTATATCATCTGTAGAAAGTCTTTCAATCCATTTTATTTGATTTGATAAAAGTTTTTTAACATCTTTTCTATATGGTTTAGGATCCTCTATTATTGCTTCATGCAGTAATGCTGAAAGCTCTCCATAATATATTTCACCATCATGCTCACTTAAAACTTTTCGCAACCACAAATTACAGCGACACCACTTAAAAGCTTCGGCAACATCTTCAATATCACTTCCTACTGGTAAACCAAGTAAATGTTGAATGCTATTATCGTTCACCTCCCCTTCATCTGGAAAATCATAGGAAAAAAGTGTAGTAATACATGGAGTAAAGAACTTTTCAATATCCTTACTCCATTTTTTTTGTTTTCTATCCAAAGCATCATTATTTATAGCGGAATAATACTGTTGTTTTAATTCTTGGAGCAATCCAGCCTCAACCTGGATTGCCTCTGAAAACATCATATCTATTTTATACTTGTCCCTTTCATCTATATCAATTAGTGTCGCAATTTCTAGATTCGCCTTTTCGACAAGTGACAGCCCACTACCAGTTACATTAGCGCTTCCCACAATTCCTCGTTTTTTATCGATTATAAAAGTCTTTGCATGCAAGTCAAATCTAATATAAATTTGCCACCCTCGCTCGATGCATCGTTCGATAACACAAAAATCTGTGATTCCACTAATTAAATCATCTAGTCTAAAACGTAATAATAACTTTTTCGAGGATATATTAGCCGGAATATGATTCAAAAGATCATCAAACGCATTGCATTTACAAAAAGCTGATATGATATGAACCGACTGAGTAGCGGATTCCAGTTCCTGATATACTGCCTGTTTTATTTCATCTGACATAAGTAAACTCATTTGTCACACCAATTAACGCTTTCTGGGATTTAACTGTTCATTAATATATTGAAGTAACCTCTGTTGCCATAACGTTACTAACCTATCATTCTCTTCTTTCTGATAGACATTAGTTTTATTTACAGCCTGTACAAAAGATGCAATAAGTAGTTCAAATGCGGTTTTTACTTCTCCACTATTAAATATTTCACTTAAAAACTCAGTATAAAACTTATGGTCTGTATTAATTGTTATCATTACACATGATAGTTCAAAATTAAAATCAAATAGTGGGCCAAATTGTCCTATTTGTGTATATTTAATGTTTACAAAGTTATTAATAAAGCGTTGAGCATCTTCATCAGTCGGATTTGCTATTCCTTGCTGTTTTAATTCATCTTTTCCTTTTTCAATTAAATCCTGTTCATTAGTCCTTGAACGCACTTCCTTTGTTACAGATGTCTCCTCATCATCAGAATCTTGTTCTACGTTATTAATTATATCTACTGCTGCTGTTTCAATATCATTAGTGGATCTAGTCATTTTTCGAATTGCTTTATTCCTGGCGTACATGCTTTTTATAGTGTCATATACTGTTCCATAAAGCTGATACCAAACAGGCTTAACTTCTTCATCAGGATCAACATCATTCTGATCTGTTCTCTTAAGTTCTACATATTGCTTATTATTTGAAACTCCAAATAATTCATCCAATTCTGGTTCAAATACTATCTCACACCCCCACCATCGATGTTCAGGTTCATTAATATTTTCATAAAAGTCAAACTGCCTAAAATCTATTTCACGATTTGCCCTTACAACAGAAATTCCTTCTAGTTTTTTTGCATATTTTCCAAACGGTTGCTGCCCTGGGTTAGATTTACAAGCCGTTTCATCATAAAACTCTTGTTTTACAATTGAGAATCTAACCGTAACTGTAGATTCGGAAATTTCCCCACTTTTATCATAATATTTTACCGGAACTTCAATAGTTCCATTATTAATCTGATGATCCTTTCCATTATATGGTTCGAATTCCGGAACGTATGGAGCGCCACGTTTTCTTTTGTTCAATTCTGTCGGATGTGATGGATCACCAAGAACAAGGTTATTTTCCATAAGGAAAAGCGGATCATTTGGACATACGTCTATTGCACTTTCTTGGTTTTCATCTGGAATAATGCGAATTGATGATATACCCTTACTAATAAAGTACCTAAATTTTTGTCCTAATGCAAATTCAAGGCGTTCAGAAAGAGGTCCGCAAGTTTTTGGTTGAATTCTATCACAATTTTTCCAAATAACAAGCGTTCCACTATTCGAAAAATCATAAGTTTTCCCCGGCGTAATATAACTTATATATTTTACGTATTTCTCCGGCAATGCCTCTGCAATCGGATCTTCAATTTCTCTCTGGGTACCTTCTTTTACCTTTTCAATATTAAGGAAAACTTTATGTGCAGTATCCACACCCGACTGCCAAGAATACACCTCAACTTCTGGACATGCATATAAAGATGATTGCGGTAATCCCACACCAAATCTGCCCATGCCTCTACGATCTGCCCTTGTTGTAGAGCCAAGTCCAAGACAACTTCCAAGAATTTGTGAAGTCATCCCATAACCGTTATCTAAAAAACCAATTTCACTAACTTGTTTTCTCCCAGTATTAAAATTTAACTCCTCACTGATAATTATAAAAATATCATCTGCATCTGCTTCTACTGAATTATCAATTATCTCAGATACCGCACTTTCAATATTTTTATATCCGGTATTTCTCAAAGCATCCCCCATATGGCGAACATCAACTATACTGTGGCTCATCGTTAACCTCCTTAATTCCAATAATCATCAAAATGTTGAAAAGCTTCTTTACTATCAAATGCCTCAATATTGTCTTTCACATCTACGAGAAGGCACTCCTTGTTACCTCCCATTAATGGTCCACGTAGTCCTCTACCAATCATCTGACTATATAAAACGACCGATTTCGTAGGTCTTGTGATAAACACACATCGAATATTAGTTGAATCGAATCCTGTAGTAAGAACATCATAATTGATAATAATGTTGACTTTAGATGTTTTATCCTTAAAAGAATCAATTGCATTTTTGCGTTTTATTGGATCCATATCTCCTAACACTAGACTATTCGGTATATCATCAATCGTAAGCATTGCTGCAAGCATTTTAGCATGTAAAACATTACACGCAAATACTATTGTCGGAACTTGTTCATAATTTAATATACGCAATCGTTTTAATATTCCTAAATTTCTATTTTTGTTACTAGCCAGTACTTCCAATTGTTTAGCAGAAAAGTCTGTATCATTATTTCTAATAAAAGCTAGATCTTCCCTTAATCTTTTTAATTCCTCTTCTGTAAAATTCTTTACATATTCTAATCTCTCTATATTTAATTTTGATAGAATATGTCTCTGTTGAAAATACTTAATAATATTAGTTTCAGCAACAGTGTTTAACGCTTGGAGCTTTCCTAAATTAACTTGATTTAAGATATTAGCATCTATCCTAATCAAGCGATTACCAAACATATGAACCAAAAGATCATTATCAGTAGAGAATTCGGTTGTTCTACCCGGCGTTGCTGATAAACCTATTAAATGCCTATCTGGATAATCTGCCTTCATCTGCATTAGGTCTTCAATTACTTTTTTAGTTTCTGTAGCCGCTGCTTTATGCGCTTCATCGAAAATAATAAGTCTACAATTAATTTTTAATTTTTCCATCATATCCGGATCACTTTTGGCCATTGATATAAGCTTTTGTAATCCGCAAAAAACAATTCCATCTATTATATGATTATCAACTAAATCTATATCGCCCCATAATTTGTATGCATTAATTTCACCATCACCCAAATGCCCCCATACCTCTTTAAAAGTTGAAAATGCCTGGAGAAGTAATTCTTTAGTGTGGGCAACCCATACTACAATGCCTTTCTTATGTAAACAAAAATTAATATAGTCAACAATAATATGCATCGATGTTTTTGTTTTTCCAGTACCTGTAGGCATATGAATTAACATTCTCTGCAAAATATTTCCAGATAATAATACATTCATGGCCTGCTGCTTAATAAAGTATTGATAATCCAATAATTCATAAAACCTTTCGCCGGCAGATACTTGATTTTCAAGAGTATCATCACTCTTTGATGTATTAAGAAAATCTACTGGTAAATCCCATAGCTTTACCAAATATAAAGTTGTACGATTTTGTCCCCACGGCTTTTGGGATATGATTTCTACCAAATCTCTCGGTGACGCACCTTGCCTCTCTACTTTAGTAAGACAATGAACGCTGACTTTCTCTACATCTTCTTCTGTCCCTGCCAAAAGCAAATCTTTCCTAAAGCTGTTTTTTTTGAAAATTTCAATTCCATGTATTTTATCTATATATGAAATCAGACGAGCTTTTGTTAGGAGTGATTTCCCAGAAGGCATCCATTCCACCAAAGTATTAATTACTTCTGCCCCTAAATACTCTCTTAACTGCAGTTCACTAAAATTAAACATCACATCTTTATAGTCTGGCATTGCCCCTCCTTTTACCTATGTAGCATTTCACATTGAATTACTATCGCCCCAAATTTATCCTGAAGAAATTTCAAAAGATTTTGTAAACTTCTTCCCCATAAAATATACTAAACTAAACCTTAACGTCCCTGTAGAGCCTAAAGATTATCCTGGATATATTCTAGGGCCTCCTGTAATTCCTCATAATCTCTCTCTTCAGTAAAATAATTTACACTTAGCCGTATCGTTCCAGCTGGAAATGTTCCCAGGAATTTATGTGCTAACGGTGCACATTGTAATCCCGCTCGAACAGCAATTCCACATCGATCAAAAATCGCACCTGCATTATCACTGCTGATTCCATCTATCACACAAGATACAATACCCACATAATTTCCCTTTTCACTATTGCCCACAATTTTGATAAAATCATATTCTTCCAATATATCTAATAAGCGTCTTCTGTTTACGTTTTCTTTAGTAAAAATATTTGTAATCTCTGTTTTCTCTATCCAATCCAAGGCAGCATTAAGCCCTGCAATCCCCGCGATATTAAGAGTTCCCATTTCGTAGCGCTCTGGAATACTATCGGGCATATTCTGGTTTGCCGATTCATAACCTGTCCCTCCAAAAATCATAGCCGGAAGTATAATGTCTTGGTTCATCACAAACCCAGAAATTCCAGTTGGTCCATACAGCGTCTTATGTCCCGCAAAAACTGCAAAATCAAATATAGGGAGCCCTACCTTGCAATCAACAAGACCTGCCGTCTGAGACATATCCACCACCGTTATAGCTCCATAACCTTTAGCTACTGAAAAAATTTCTTCTACTGGAGCCACCAAACCACAAACATTACTAGCATGGCTAACAATTACAATATCTGGGCGCATCATATCGAATTGATAATGTATCCTCTGCAAATCATATTCCATATCCTTAGACACCTGGAGCTGAATCACCTTTATAGCATTTTCTTTTTCATAATGATGGAGGATTCTTGTTACTGCATTATGTTCAAATGGACTGATGTATATATTGCAACATCCATCTATAATTAATCCTTGAATGATAATATTTAATGCTAATGTTGCTGTCGGTGTAAACACAACCTGCTTTGTTGGGCAATGCAACATATTCTGTATTTTAATTCGAGTATCAGAAATCAAGTTACCGGCACTCTGGGAGAGCTTGTATTTACCTCGCCCTGCATTAGCACCGTTTTCTCTATAAAATTCATTCATGAATGCATAGACACATTCCGGTTTTGGAAATGTCGTCGCTGCATTGTCAAAATAGCCCATACTTCCCCTCCTAAAGTAATTTTTTAAAAAGGTCCATTAACACTTGTCTCTTCTCTTGCTCTGTAATAGATTGTCCCATGCCATCAAGCGTAGACGCTAAAGATTTATAAAGCATTTTACCTTTTGAACTTATTTCTACAGGAGCAAAACGTTTTGTTACCTCCACCCTCTTTTCATCCACAAAGCTAACTTGGAATCCTGTCATCTCACCTCCATCAATACTAAACATTTTCTCAAAATGATATTCCTCCGCAGTAACTTTGTACATCTTGATATTTTCAACAAACTTTATACGGGTATCTATACCCCAATCTTCTATTCGTAAATCGGTAACAAGCTTTGCCAAACGCTCAATGAAGGTATATTCATCATTTGTAACAGTTTGAAATAGACCCAGCATCCTCTCTGTTCCATTACTAAATATTTGTTCAAATACTCCCTGTTCCAAAGTATCACACCAGTCAGTTATGATAGAAGCAAGTGACATCTTCTTCAGATTTTCTTTGCTTTCCACTGAAACAAACTGCTTTTTCACATCTTTTATCAGCTCATTTTTTAATTCATTTAGAATATTATCATAATATCTTTTGGCACCAGCTATCTCTTCTGCAGCTCCAACATAAACCTCTTCTAAATCAAATGCCTTCGGTAGACTCTTAAATAGTAATTCGTTGCCTCCAACATTTCTTTTGAGTACTCTCAGAAAGGTAGCATATCGTTTACTTGTTGATGTCTTTGTTTCCTTAGTGTACTTAGGTAGTGACATAAACCATCGTCTAATTGCAGAAACTACAAATTCATACGAACTAGCACTCTTTTCAGCTGAAATAATAAAATCCTCAAACACTCGGCTAAGTGCCTCGATATACTGTTCCTTCTCTGGATTCCAGTCCAAATAGTGAAGTGTATAACCTTCAGGATTAGCATTAATTTGAAGGAGTGCATCCGTTGTCATAGAGATTTGCCCAAATCTATCGTATATAATGATTTCCTGCTTATAGATATGAAATACTACTGCGAGATATAGTGGAATGAGTCCTCTTCTTAATCCAACATGATTTTCTGGAGAAATTAACACTTCATATATCTCTACAAAATTCACACTTCCATCTCTCTTAGCTTTCATTACAAAACACTCTATTTGCTTAAGCATATTACTTATTAGCCTATCTTTCGGCTGCATGTCAATATGCATCATACCCTTGTCTTCTACAAGGATGCCAGTACGTACCAAAGTATTTCTCATAATGGAAACTTCCTGGCCAGTACCAGTCAATCCTAAATTGGGTTCTAATTCTGTCCTAAGCAGTGCTGTAGTAATCTTGTTACGGCTATTTACTGCCGCAGCTGTAGGGTCACTCTTGTTAAGTGCCTCATTGTTAATTACCGGCGTGTCCGAGAAAATCTCGTCACAGATTAACGATACCTGACTAGTCAACGACGCTTTCCTTGTTATCTGCAATATTTCCCCTCGATAAATGTATAATGATTTTATTTCCTCTGGATGGGTGTATATACTAATAAATTTATTGATAATTTCTCGCAAGTCTTCATATATAACATCATATTCCTCAAAAAGGATCTTATCATCTACAGACAAATCACGTAACGTTACCACAGCATTGAACTCGCGAACAATGCTCTCAATTTCTATATAATGTTTGGGAATAATAAAAATGAGTCTTAAAATGTCCTTATTTATTTTTAGAATTTTCTCTTTTAATCTAGACACATCATCTTCATCTTTAGGTATAATCCCATAAATGATGCCATCTGCGTCCACATCTTCGCTCTTTATATTCCAATTAATATCATCCGTCACCTCCGAAGATTCTATAAATTCAAATGAAAAGTACCTTATCATTTCTTTATCATCATTATAGCGATATGGATAAATGTAATTATCAAAATTTACAGAATTCAGCGTTTCCTTAATTGTTACAGTTCTCTGTTGAATCTCCACCAAATCATTAATTTTCTTCTTTATATCCACTCCGGAAGTCTGTTTCAGACGCAGATAATCATTGCTACGTTTCAAATAAATTACAAATTTTTTCTCAATTAAATTATCTATGGCAACTTTAATGTTATCTACCGGATAACTTATTTTAAACATGTCAGCAAGCTCACCAATGGTAGGTTTAAGCTTATCAAACTGCTCCAGAATATAAATTAATGCTAATGCTTTTATTATTTTTGACTCCAGTGATTCCGGATCTAGTTTTTCTAGTATCGTACTTGCCAAAATGTAATTTTTGTGAAGGTCTCCAGAATAAACTTCCTTTTTGAAAAGAGGTTCGAAATAATCATAAATCAAATCTGGAGTGATGACTTCAAAGGATTCATCTTTATACTTTTTCAAGAATGCCAACAATGTAGATTTCCCTTCAGCCGAAAGAAATGTAAATAAAGTTCGTTCATTCTGAGCTACACGTTCTGATAATCTAGGCAATATAAATGTAGATACTAAATGCAGTGGATAACAACCTCGACTTATTTTATCTAAACTTTCTTCAGATATATCCGAAAACAGGCTATGTCTTGCGTATGTTGTCTTTAGACTCTCAAATTCTGCATTTTTATTCTCGCAGAATGTCTGCCATCTATCGGTATCTTTCCGAATGACCGAAGCTATAATTTCATAAGTTTGTGCAAAATTATTGTTCATGTGGATGTGGGTAAACCTCTCTGAAACACCACGCCAACCATCCACTTTTTGTTTTGGCAACTTATCTATGTAATTGGCAATTTCTTTATGCGAAATCAACATAAGATGCATTTGCTTTTCACCACTTCGATTACATTTTTCTGCAAAATCCTGTAGCATCTTTGTGTCACTTACCGATGCAGCAGTAATATTTGCTTCAAGGAATTTACTAAATTCATCATATACGACATAGATACCTGAATATCCTCGTGGCTTGATTGCCTCGATTACACTTTCATAAAGATCTATAATATCAAATCCCATAAATGGATTAAACATACTTCCAGACGTTAATTGAGGGTAAATTTGTTCAAACTGTTCATAGTTTTGAATATTATAATCCTCTAGTTCACGAATAAATGAATCAATTGGAATTTCAATTTTATTGCAGAATTTCCTGTATGTATCAGGAAATTCCTTCTCCCATCGTTTTATAGCAGAAATAGCGGCCTTATAATTTGTCTCAGGCATCACATCAATAAGGCTATTCTCATTCAAAGTTCTCTGCAATGCCAATAGGAAAGCCTGGGGCAAGCTAGTATTACTTCCGGTGATAATTACCGGCAGTAGTTTTCTGTCACTATCATAATAGTTCAAAAGTAGCTGATATATCTGAGAATTTTCCTGGACCTTTGGAAGCAATTTTTTAAATAGTGCCAAATCTTTTCTTAGCAAAATCGAAAGTATAGTTAAAACAATATGTGACTTCCCCTTGCCATACGCACCAACTAGCACTCTTGAGCGATTTGTAGAATTCGGACTAGTACTCAGCAAAACATCTTCCAACAGGTCCAATGCAGATTTAGTTGGTATGAAATTCTTTAATTTATCATCACTGTTCAGATCATATGCAATATTCACAGAATATTGAAACCCGGAAGCGACGGAAATCATCTTACTCATCCTTGCTTCTCCTTGTCTTTATTTTTGTATGTTTTGGTAATATTGGCTCACACATTGTTCAAATGACATCTGTTTATTAATCTGTATAATGTCCAAACCCGCTGTCCTGATTATCTTAATTACCCCTGTCTTCTCAACCCTATGCAATATGTCTAACATGCTAATCGCATCAAGATTAAAAACTTTTCCAATATTTGATGGTGCGGTAAGTAAATCATTGAGTGGAATCTCCGTATTTCCATTAGTCCTGTCTAAAATAACTGCCAAAATCACCCAAGGGTCAAAGGAATTAACCGAAGGTATCGACTTTCGGTATATTTTTTTGCTTTTGTTCATGAAATCTATTAACCCAAGTTCACCAAAAGGACAGTCAATATTATTCTCCGGTGAAACCTTATTAGGGTTCGACTTAAATCTCGGAAGATACGTGTTAATAATGCACGCAAAGTCATCCTCTATTGAACGGGATGCTACTGCCTCTCCAATTTTTGTGAGATAGCTGTTAACTGCGATTACAAAGTCCTCCTTGGTAATTTCTGTCATATTATATTCATTAAAGAAAATATACCATGCAGTCGCAAATTCCTTATTTGAGACCATTTTATAATGGAGCAGATATAAAGTCCCCATTTCTTCAATGAATTTATCATTATCAAAAACCAACTGACCAAATTTTGTGAAACTTTGCGTTCTAGTTCCTCTACACGGTTCTTCAGTTAATCCTACGGCTTGTAGCCAATATCGTAAAGCTTTAACCATGTTTGCTCCAATTCCTAGAACATCCATAGAGTTCTCATTACGGTCAACAAATACGTTGGGTTTATAGAAAACATGCTTCATCCCCTTATTAAGCCAACCTTTTCTTATAAAAAATGTATCATGGGCTCGAAACTTTACAGCCATAATTCGCTACCTCATTTCGTTCTCAAATATTTATCCATCATGCACCCGCCCTCAAGATATTTCGCTGTTACACACATCTTGCAATGTACGCATTTTTCCGGATTAATGTAATAACTACCACCAGCTATCGAAATAGCTCCTGCCCTGCATAAAGATTCGCATTTCAAACACTTTCTACAAGCATTAAACTTGCGAATTTGATAACCAATCATTCGCTGTAAATTCTCATGGTCATCTACATTCATCGTCCTAATTTTCACAGCATAATCATAGTCTTCCTGTCCAAATGGCTGGACAGAAATAATCGGCACGCTTGTCCTAACATCCAAAACGATCACTTCGTTTAGCAACTTACTTCCAAGTTCTGGCGCCAACGTTCCAAACGGTACAAGCATTCCAATAAGTTCATCATTAAACGGTCTAGACAATCGATAAATCTTTGCATGATTCTCAGCCGTACAGTTTGCAAATTTTATCTTTACATCACTAGCGGCCTTCAGACCATTGCCACCTTGCCGTGCTTTCCACCACCCCTCATCCACATATACTTCAGGGTCCGGTTTACCAATTTTCTTTGCGAACTCTATAAGAAAATTTCGCCATTTTGCAGCTTTCTCCAACATATAGATCTTTGAGAGAAACTGTGCCCTCTGATTATTGTTAGGACAACACCAGCAACCAACTCTATCATATCCCAAACGATAAGCATCATTAAAATCGATTTTTGTAGATAACAAATAGAGCCATATATCGATATCTCGCCAAAAGAAAATAGGGGAAGCTACTGTCTGTTGCTGAATTTTTACCGATTCTGCAGCATCCTCAAATCTATTATACTTGCTTCGACTAACAGATTCCGCTTTTCTAATACCATAAAAAGTCAGTATTTGTTCATTTCCATAAAGGCTATTAATTACTCTTGTAATTGGACCCGTCTTAAACATAGAGCAGCACCACCGCATCATTCGTGCTGGAGGTCCAATATCTTCACAAACTTTCTCAAAATCCTGCTCATAATTATGCGCCGTCTGAAAAATAGCGTAAGGATGCTCTTGCCGGTACCTTTCAGCATATTCCATCGTCATTGGGAATTCCAATGTAGTATCTCCAAAAATATGAACCAAACTTGAATCACTTAACGCTCTAATTACCACCTCTGCTGTAACTGTAGAATCTTTACCACCAGAAAACGAAATCACCAAGTTCTCTCTTTTAAACCTTATAGCTTTAGAACGAATAAACTGCCCAGCTTCATCTATCAAATAATTTAAACGGTTCTTATTCGCTTTTACAAATCTTGCAATATATGTATCAAACATCTCATATGAATTCTCATATTTGTGCGCTGCCATTTCTTCTGCAACCTTATCCGCACCCGCTGAATGAAAAAGTTCATTGGGAAGCGCTATCGATTTTCCATTTATATAATATCTATTATTTGCAGCCCACACCGAACAATTGATGTATTCACAGGGTTTCTTATCTAACAATATCTCCAGCAGTAAACGCTCTTCCGGAAAAACTGGACGCAGATCTTTAGACATATATTTTGTCTTACAGCCACATATTGGACATATCCCCTTATCTGCCTGACTTATCTCATAAATCACTGGTGTTTGACAATGATAACACCAATGAACCTCAACTGGTTTATCTTCAGCAGTGCTATCGCCACAGACAGGACAGATTTCCTCATTTGTCTTGATATTGCAGCGAGTACACCAACGCTCTTTTACTGGTGATTCCTCTACAGTATGGGTTCTACAAATAGGACAGATTTTTTCATCTATCTCAATACTACAATCTCTGCACCACATAGCGCTTCATCCACACCTACCTTTACCTCAATTTAAACCGAAATCCGTAAAAAGATTCGGCATAAATAGTATTCATATCATCTTATTTATTAGATTCCTTTTTGTCAAAACCAAACTAAATTATGTCATCAAGCGTATGCTCAATAACATATCATACCTCTTTCCAAATTAAAGCCACATTTCGCTCATATCCTTATGCAAGACGTCCTTAACTCCTTATTCATAGAATCTAAATAAAAATGATTTGTCTTTTTAAGATTCTTGTCTTCATTTTACCATGAAATCTTGAAAAAGTCAGTATTAGTAATAGTTTCTAAACTGTTCAGAGAAACTACATATTAAAATCCGACCATTTAAAACTCCAAGCTTCTCTGATAAAATATCTTTCGTTCTTTAACACTACCAGTGCAAAAAACCAATGGCATAATTCGTCCTTTATCATTAAATCATTATCCAAATCTTATTCTAGCCTTTCACCATTTATTTAAACTACGATAATAATGTCTCAATCATAACAATATTAATAACGTAATTTAGCAGTGCTTCATATTATTATCACCAAATACCCTGTATATACAAAAATCTTCCATAAGCTCGACCTAATAAGTAAATTCCCATTTTGCCATAATAGCCTGTAAACATTATAGCATATTTTATGCTCTATAATAAGGATGCTACCGGTTTTCTTCTAAAAAAAATAAATTTCTTTTTCAGTTTGCTCCTATGGTTTTTACCCATAGGAGCAATTAATGACATACAATGAATCTGATTTTATACTATAAGACTAATACTACCATCATGCCAAGAATATTTATAAATCCTATCTGACAACACATCCTCCTTCGGCACTTCATTTTCATTTATCTCGCCAACCATTTTCTGCAATTCCCCATAATCCAACTTCCCATTATCAGGAACCAATATGACTTCATGCGTACTGGACGGCAATATAACAATATCTGAATTTTGAAAATCAGCAAACTCCTTCAAACACCCCTCATATAAAATACACCCGGCACCATTAATCTGTTTTCTGTTGGAAAGCACATACAAAGACGGCTTCTGCGAATCAAAATCTAACAAATCATCTGCCATCTCCTCCATTTCCAATTCCTCTAAATTTTCTTTCAATATATCACACATAATTTCTTTCATTGTTTTAATTTCTGGCGGCAACAATATAGGAGTATTTTTCATTGCCAGACGATACAGTTCGTCTTCCTCCACTCCCCAAAGTTCCATATGAGAATTATGAATCAAAGCCGTCATTTGTCCTCCTTTATGCTCGTCCAGAATAATATAAAATACCACTGCCAAATCCAGAAATTCAATATAGGGAACATCCTTTAAAAGTTCCTGATTCTTTTCCCTTTGTATCAGCTTAAAAGCCACCTTATCTCTTAGATTATTAAAATCCAAAAGCTCTGTCATTTCCCCCAGAACAACATCATTATTCTCCTTATATGCAGATATAATATCTTGCAGAATTTCCTCCAATGACATACCATGGGCAAAATGCATATAGTATGAATTTAAATAAATTGTGGGAGCTATACTTTTACTTGCCTTCCCGATAATCAGCCCATCCAGCACAATTCCGTTATTTTTCGTTATCTTCTGAATGCGAATCTCATAATCGCTTCCTAATCTCTCCTGAACTGCTGCTCTGACTTCCTCTAAAAACTGATTGTAATCCATTTGCTTTTCCTCCATTAGTTTAATTTTATACATATAAAAAGAAGCACCTACTTTGATGCTCCTTTTGCAAAATTAATTTATTTTACTTTTGTTTCTATCATCATTACATTACCAATTACATACTCAGACCTCCTCATTAGCAAGCTGGTATTATTACGAGACGTTCATACCACTCTTTATCAAATAAGAGTCCCAGACTCAGACTATAACCTCTCTCTTCACTCATTTAAACTTTCTTTTTATTCTGTCTTTCATAATCAAATCGAACCCTCCCAACCAAATAAATTGGTACGGTTATCTTCCGATCCGTAATCCCACCATAAGTATCCCCTTTCAGGAAATAAACGGCTTCTACTTTGCCATCATCAAGCAGCATCTGCGCCGTTTTTCCTATTGCTTTACCGGCCTTTACCTCAATGCCATAAGTTTTATCATTGACGATATTTCCAATCAGAAAGTCAATTTCTCCAGTCTTATAAGTACCAAACATAGGGGAAATTCCAGAAAGCTCCATATTCCGGTTTCTCCTAAGCAAGTCAATGTAAACAAAATTCTCACTTAAATATCCTGAAGCTGCATTTTCCTTTATTCCACCTGCTTTCAGAAAATACCTCGCCACACCTAAATCTCTAAAATAAAAGCGAATATTTGGCTAGCCAAGCAGTCACTGCATTAATGCTTTTCTTTGTTCTATTGCTTTCTTCATTAAATATAATACGGGATAATTCCGTGATTAAGTCATCTTGTCCCTTTTTCTCTCGAACGGAAAGCTGTGCAATCGCAGGAAATATCCGCTCAAATAAATTCATATCCTGTATATTACTAAAATACCTTGTTGATTCTTCTATAAAAGGCCTGATAATCTGCATCAAAACTCTTCTGCACTCTTCCACATCCTGTGTTTCCAGATAACAATTTACGACAGCCGGATAACCACCTGTTTCACAGTATATCTTAAAATATTCTTTTAGTTCATCATATTGCTGGTGAGGGCTGGAACCAAACAAATCAACTTGATCATAAATATTCTGTTTGCCGAATGCATCTAAAAATTCTTCAAATGACAATGTATTGAGCATCAAATTTTCCTTATCTCCAGCTGGAAGGAAATACCTTTTTTCACTGTCTTTCCCAGGTAACTTCCTGTAACCACAAAATGGCATATAAATTCCCTTAAAAATTCCCTGATCCGGGAATATATTTTGGCAGATTCCTGAATTTCATCTATAATAATAATTGTATCTTTGTTATCCTCAAACCGGGAATCAAACAACCTAAACGCTTCATGCAATGGCCTTTCTATTCGTGGCTCTCCAGGCTTCCATGCAGATGCCTGTTCCAAAAACGCCAGGAATTGTTCACCAGATGACTGTTCCATATTGATATAAATATAAATTTTGTAATTTTCTCTTGCAAATTTATCCACAATAAATGTTTTTCCAGCCTGTCTGGCTCCTTTTAATTGAAGGACCTTACCTCTGTCACATTGCTTCCAACGAAGCAGATCTTTGTAAATAGTCCGTCTCAATTCCACTCGGATTACCCTCCTTTTTTGAGTATTTCCAATATAACACGCCCAACTCTGATTCAAGATCCTTTCAGCAAAATATATTACTGAATCCTTATCTTTCATCATAATGGTCGCTTTCCGATGCTTCTGGCAGACACTCATTCCGGATCTCGCTCATATCAATAGAAAGCTGGGTTTTCACAGTTTCATCCAAGGTTATTGCTTTCTGAAAATCTGACTTAATCGGTGCATATTTTAACAGTTGCTTAATCACCGTCTTTTTCGCCATCCCCTCATAATTACTTTTCCATGGACTGAAATCCGAGGTAAAAGCCTTGGAATAGCGGGTGGCATAGGCATCCACATAGCTTTTGCTCATAACTTCAAAACGAAAACCACCGTTATCCAACCGGAAAATTGCATAGAAAGCCCGGATCTCTCCCGGCTCATCAAAAGATGGCCGATGAGTCAAAGACGGATGAAGTCCCAACTCATAAGAAAATTCATCATTTTCATAGACCACCTGTGCCTCAATACTCTGCATTCTATCATTGCGATATGCCAGATCAATCAGTCCTCGATACCCCAGCTGAAACTGACACTCCAATACCCCTTTATTTTTATATGGAATTAAATATGCCTGTCCCAGAGGCGTATTTGGCTCCAGCCCTAGCTGAGCCGCATTCATCAACGCCGCAATAAAGCTCATAGGAGTACATTCTCCCAGCTTAGGAGTATTGTTTATTGCAGACAATGCCATACGCGTAAATCGTTCTGGCGTAAGAATACTGGGAAGCGCCCGTTTGATTTCCGGTTCAAGGGCCTTAACCATATCAACGATTGTCATATTTTTTGTCAGTCTGACGGATTGGCTTTGCCCTCCGCCGCCTGCTGCCTTCTTCTCTAATTCCTGTTTTACATCTGACATTTTCTCATTCCTTTCATTTTAGCTTATTTAATCATTTAAAAAGGACCATCCTGCATCCAGCAAGACGATCCCTCTCATCAATACTCAAAATATCAAATTAACATACTCACGTCTGGAATCAACGGCTGAATATATAATTCTGTTTGATTCCGCTCTTCTATGTTATAAAAAACCAAATCATCTACCTGACTGTCCATCTTTATATTCTTATTACATTACAGGTCATGAGATTTCCTAACTAAAAGATTTTTTCGGATATCCGAAAATGTATCCTTTATGGGAGTAGTGCTCTCGTTATCCACATCAGCTTGAGCTTCCGCCAGAATTTTCCATAATTCCAGTTCAGTTTTCATTTTTCCATACTGGACATGGCTCATCAAAACGGTATCCTCTCGACCATTTACTGTAATAAAAACTGGTTCTTGGGATTCCCGTGTTAAGGCTGATATCTCCAAAAACTTATTTTGTAAATCGGATGAAGGTCTGATTGCTTCCATTGTGCGTCCTCCTCGTCATGATTTTATTGCATTATTATAACGTGATAACGATACATGTAGAATCTGCATTTATTCATTGAGCAAAACAAGCATCATGTTAAGTGCTAAACTTGAGCCTCTACAACTTTAAACCTCAAGCAATTACGCAGCTCTGACCGTAAATCGCCTCGACTGGCTGCTCTTGGCAAAGTTCCGGTAAAGATCCGGTCGTTCCTCTTTTAACCGCTTACTGTCAATGCGTACCGTATCCACATTGCTCCAGGAAACTTTATAGTGCTCATTAAATGCCATTTCATATTCGCCCATATAAAGCTTAAGCTGTTGTTCAATCTGATTCTGCTCCTGTGTCAATTTCTTTGCCAAAAGAATGATTTCTTCCCTTCTTTTTAACTGCTTATTTAAGTGTGACGGAAGAGGAATCGTCTTTTTAAGCGCTGATGGAAAATACCGATTAATCACTTCATTTGAAATATCGCTGCCATCCGGATCCGGCATATTTCCTGGCAAAACATGCCCCTCCCAGAATTCTTTTTCTATGGCAATCAGATTTTGAATCACCTCCTCATCACGTTCAATCTTCTTATACTTAAATTCCCTTCCCAATATTACAACAGCCAGATACCAGGCCTTCGCCCCGGTCACCGCCATATAATGATGACATTGGTTTTCATAATGGGCAGGAACAGAATCTCCAGTCCATTTATCTGCATTGTAGGCGCTGGCTGTTTTGCATTCAAGCCCAATATTGTCTCCTGAAATAAGGCGGTCAACATTTGCCAGCATAAACGGATATTCTTCATTCTGATACATGGCATTAGACCTCCTTACTTTTAAGCCTGTCTCTTCCATAAAACGCCGGGCAACGTATTCTTCCAGATCCCGCCCTTGTCTCATGGATTCATTATCATAATCCTCTACTTCTGATCTTGTTTTTTCATAGAAAACACTCATAGGGCTGACATAAGGATTAAGACCGCAGATTGCACCTGCATCAGACCCGC
>Ga0316600_10000331_pt1 | contig 23929 bp, 18 predicted proteins | sample OWC_soil_day5_CT_FD_207652 | JGI IMG/M metagenome (GOLD analysis project Ga0316600, IMG submission 207652) | Wetland soil microbial communities from Old Woman Creek delta, Ohio, United States - OWC_soil_day5_CT | ecosystem: Environmental > Terrestrial > Soil > Wetlands | place: USA: Ohio... | reverse complement strand
TGGGAGATTTTCCTGGAAAGACAGAATGAAGATTTTATTAAGTAAGAATGACATGTCCACTCATGATCCTGCAAAGTTAAATCTGGAGGGAGACTTAAGCAATCCCTTTATTGAGATCAGAAGCATTCCGAAAGAAGTTTTTTTGAATCTGAAAGAATATGCCAGGAATCATGATGCTACCATAAATGATATGATCCTTACAGCATATATCCGCACTCTATATGAAATATTTGGTTATGTATTTGCAATTCCCAGTACGGTTGACTTAAGAAAATATTTATCTGATCATAAAGCTGAAGGTATCTGTAATCTCTGTACCAATCTTACCTGCGACATCGGGTCCGATATAGGAACATCTTTTGAAGATACTCTTTTAAAAGTCAGGGATAGTATGAAGAAAGAAAAGTCCAGTATCGCCTGTATAAAAAGTATGCTGGTGATGGAAAAAGTATATGATGTATTGCCTTATAAGCTGGCAGAAAGTATTGTAAATAAAAGCTTTGATAATGCGTTGATTGCTTTTACAAATATTGGAATCATTGATAAAACACAGTTTTATTTTGATGGGCTTCAGATCATAAAAGCTTATATGACAGGCTCCGTGAAGTACAGCCCCTATTTTCAGCTTGCGGTATCTACGTTTGATAATAATCCTGTGCTGAGTGTCAATCTTTTTGGTTCCCAGGCTGATCGGGATACAATATCTGATTTTCTTGATAAGGTTGTTCTTAAATTGAATCGTAACTATAATTAATTGATGCAATGGGAAAAGGAAACATATGGACTACGAAAAACAAAAACGATTTATAGTGAACCTGATTTACTGTGGATTGATTATTTTGTTAGTGACCATTACCATCCGATATGCATTGGGTATGGTTTCTCCATTTTTAGCAGCATTTTTTATCGCCTATATCTTAAATATACCGGCAAAATGGATCGCCGGGAGAACAAAGCTTCCTTATAAGCTGATTGCCATGCTTTTGGTTCTGGTGTTTTACAGTACGGCAGGTATCCTGATCGCCCTGATTGGAATTAAGCTGGTAACGGTTACCATTGATATGGTTATGGCATTGCCGTCCATCTATACGAACCAGATGGAACCTGCTCTTGGTTACCTTTTTAAAGGGATTGAGCATACGGTTTCCCATATGGATATTGCTCTTGTAAAAACTCTTAATAGCTTGTTTGCCCAGTTTGTTCAGTCTGTGGGCGAACTTATTACCAGCTTATCCGTCCGGCTGGTGGAGACACTTACCGGATATGCCTCCCTGCTGCCTGGAATATTTGTCAAAATCCTGCTGATGATTATTTCAACCTTCTTTATTGCAGGAGATTACGATCTTATGGTTGAGTTTATAGCCCGCCAGTTATCTGATAAGGCAGTCGGATTGTTGTTGCAAATAAAGGAATATGTGGTAGATATCTTGTTTGTGTATATCCGATCCTATGCGCTTATTATGGCTATTACATTTGTGGAGCTATCCGTTGGGCTTACCGTCATCGGGGTGGCAAATGCAATATTAATAGCTATCGCAATCTCTGCTTTTGACATTCTTCCGGTACTTGGAACAGGCGGGATTATGCTTCCATGGATGATGATCGCGGCTATTCAGGGAAATGGTTCGTTAGCTATGGGACTGCTTTTGGTGTATCTGCTTATTACAGTGATCCGTAACATTCTGGAACCCAAAATTGTGGGCAGTCAGATAGGCCTGCATCCAATTGTAGATCTGGTAAGTATGTTTGTAGGAGCACAACTTTTTGGCATTACAGGAATGATCAGCTTCCCTATATTTTTTTCCCTGCTCCGCCATTTAAATGATACCAATACAATAAAGTTGTACAAATAAATAAAAATTAAGGAACAGCTGCAAAACTTATGTGAGTTAGTTGAGCAGCTGTTCTTTTTGTATGCCTTTATTGATGCTGACTTCTCTCCTTACAGTCGCAGATTAGTAATAAGTTTTAATAATATGTCTGGAAGGAGTTATGGATTATATATATTTCACAAAAACGGTCGGACGTTATACAATTATTACAGATGCAAAAAGCAAGCCACAGGCACACAGCAGTGTGGAAATGGAGGTAATCAGGATTCTTCCAAAGCGCTGACAGAAAAGGAATGGGCTGCTGCCTCTACTAATTTTGGAATCAAGGGATTGTTATTATACGACTGCCAGGCAGCGACGTAGTGCAATGCAGCGCCCGGCACCCTAAAGTGCAAAATCTGCAACTGCTGATTCTGCAATTCTGAAAGTACGCTGACAGGCAGAATGGTTGCACGCTCCCCGCTTTCCAAAGATAAAATCATGTTGTCACGATTCGATACGAAATGAACGGAAGGCTCTACTTTTAGTTCATCCAATATTCCCATAGCCTGGTTCATCCCCCTAGTTTCATTTTCTAACAGGATAATCCCACGATAACGTAAAATCTTGAGGAGCATTTCTGGTGTATCCTCCAATTCCTGCTCTGCACGAACAGCAAGAACCATTTCTTCCTCATGAAGAAAACAACAGGACAGACTGCTATTTTCTTTTACAATAGGCTTCTGATGAAGGAAAAATCCAACATCTACCGCATTATTCTCTAAAGCCTGAACAAGGGCGTCATGCTCATAGGTAAGAAAATTGGCCTGAAATCCCGGCAGACTGCCGTGCATATGGAACACTTCATCGGTCAATGCCTTTCTTAAACAGGAACTTCGGATGGCCCGTATATCCAGACCGATTAATACGCTGCGCTGCTGATTCTCATACGTGGCACTGTTGCGGACAATGGGAGCCAATTGTTCCATTTGCCTAAGAAGTTTACGTGATTCTATTAGCAGAGCCTGTCCGGCATCAGTTAATTGAACAGAGCGTTTTGTCCGATGAAAAAGCTGGACTCCCAGTTCAGTTTCCAGATCCGCTACCTGCTGGCTCAGCGCAGATTGTGAAATATACATGCTGCTGGCAGCTCGTGTAAAATTCAACGTTTCAGCCAATGTTACAAAATAACGAAGATGCCGCAATTCCATCTTCTCGCCTCCTGTTTTTTAAATTTAATTATACCATGGTGAGAGTGGAAATGCGAGTATATATAAGGAGGAAAAACATATGAGTTTTAAAATTGTCCGCAGAGAGGAAGCTGTGTTTTATGAAGCACCCGGTCATTACGATATGCGTCCCACAAGATTACACAATCCGGAGGATGTTAACGAAGGCCGTATGATTATGGGACTGTCTCATTTTCTGCCTGGCGGCGGCTGCCAGTTCAGTTCCAATCCGTTAGAAAGCATCTATTATGTGATTGAGGGAGAAATGGACATCGAGACGGAGGAGGGAACAACGGTTACATTACGAAAGGGCGATTCATACCACTGTGGTCCGGATACCAAGAAGGGCATTAAGAACAACGGGTCAGTTACATGCCAGATGCTGGTCTGTCTGCTGCCGCCCGGCAGACAATAAAATAAGGAGGATTCAATCATGACAAATTTATTCGATTTAACAGGTAAGAAGGCTGTTGTAGTAGGTGGTGCGGGTGGAATCGGACAGGCGATTTCAGAAGGTCTGGCAGAAGCCGGAGCACAGGTAATGATCACCAGCCGCAGGGAGGATGCTCTGAAAAAAGCACAGGAGGAGATCAGAAAAAATTGCGGAGCTGATATTCTTTACTATGCCGGAGACGCTTCAAAAGAGGAGGATGTAGTTTCTCTGCTTCAGAAAGCATTATCTCAGATGGGAACGGTTGATATTCTTGTTAACTCTCAGGGATTTAATAAGAAGTTTCCTGGTACCGAGTTTCCGCTGGACCAGTGGAACGCCATGTTTGACGCAAATGTGAGATCTGTGATGCTTACCTGCAAGCACTTTGGCAAGTATATGAAGGAACACGGCGTACACGGAAAGATCATCAATGTCTCATCAGTAAGAGGCATTCGGGCAGTTGCTAATGGCGGAGGTGGAAATGTGGGATACTGTGCAACCAAGGGTGCAGTGGAAATGCTCACAAAGGCTTATGCTTCTGATTTAAGACCAAATATACAGGTCAATGCCATAGGACCAACAATTACATATACACCTATGATGGTGGGAATTCTGCCTGACAGTGAAGAAGACCGCAACAAAATTGCCGCTGCCATGCCTGCACAGCGTATCGGCTATCCGGAGGACTGCAAGGGAACTGCCATTTTCCTGGCTTCAGCTGCGTCTGATTTCGTTACAGGCTCAACAATTTACCCTGACGGAGGTCTTACTGCAATTGGGTAATTCCGGAAAGCACATGGAACGGAATGTGGCAGAAAAAATATAAAAAAGGAGTATCCGTAAAATGAAATTTCAATTTGAGACAGGAAAGGTATACGAAATGCCAGTTTTTTTTGGCCCGGCACCAACTCCCAAAAGTCCGGATTCCAGTGGGAGATATATCCTGAACAAGCCTGCAGATGTTGAGGCGGTTTCTGTTCAGTTTGAAACGGATTCAAACAAGCTGGAAGCACTGCTGCCAGAGCGGTTTTCGTCAAATGCTCCCGTAGTGTCAGTGACTGCGTGTGAATTTTGCAATATCGGGAGCTTTGCCGGAAATACCTATTATCTTATCAACATCTCAACACCTGTACATTATGATGGGAAAGAAGAGCAGGTAGATGGAGACCTGGTTCTTGCTATGTTTGAAAATCACGCAGAACCCATTATCGGCGGACGTGACCAGCTTGGCTACAGCAAGATTTATGCTGATATCCCCCGTTATGTCAAAAACAAACAAACCATAAAAACATCTGCCTTCAGCTGGGGCTTTAAATTTCTGGACATTTCCATTGATCTTGATCAACCTGCCCAGGATGTAGAAATGATGAAGACCTTGTCAGCAAAGAGCCAGGGCAAACTTAACTACAAGTACATTCAGGGAACACCATATAAAGGCGTTGGTGTAGGTAATGTGGGTGCAGATGTCTGCTATCCGACCTTTAACCCGAAAGCATGGACGAAGCCAGAGGACTATTCCTTTACAATCCGGCAGCCAGAGACCTCATTTTGTTCCGGGCAGGTCCGGTTCAACAGCCCTGAACCCGACGATATGCCTACTTACTGGCATATTGCTAAATATTTGGCGGACCTGGATATAAAACGGTACCTTGGAGCGCAGCATTCACTATACAATGATCCTTGTGATTACTCCCATGTGTACCGTTTGAAGTAAGAATAAAAGAACAGGAGAAAACAACATGTCTATTGAAAGAAAGAAATATTGCGTTTATGGAGAATGGCATAACTCAAAGACGGATACATATATGCCGGTAACCGATTCAAGCACAGGTGAGGTGATTGCAGAAGTACCCCGCTGTACCAATGAAGAGGTGGAGGAAGCAATCACTTCTGCGCAGGAAGCATTTCCTGCATGGTCGCAGTTGTCCTTGAGCCGCCGCACTCAGATGATGTTTAAATGGAGAGAGATTCTAATTGCTCATCTGGATGAACTGACCTTGCTTTGCAGCAGAGAGCTTGGTAAAAATTTAAATGAGGCGAGGGGTGATATATTGAAAGCCATTGAGCCTACGGAATTTGCCTGCTCGCTTCCGCTGGCCATTCAGGGCAGCACAGCCTTGCAGGTGACAAGCGGATTTGATTGCAGCACTTACCGTATGCCGCTGGGCGTTGTAGCCGGTATTGTCCCATTCAATTTTCCGGCGATGATTCCGTGGGGATGGATGGTTCCGCTGGCGATAGCCACCGGCAACACGGTGGTACTAAAGGCTGCTTCACCTACGCCCTTGACCTCTATGCGGATTTTGGAACTGTTCTATGAGGAAGCAGGCTTTCCCAAAGGCGTTGTTAATCTGGTCACATGCAGCCATCACGAGGCGGATGTCCTGCTGACGGATCCCAGAGTAAAGGCAGTTACCTTTGTAGGAACCACCGGCGTTGGAAAACAGATTTATTCCAAGGCGGCAGCCAATGGCAAGCGCGTACAGGCTCAGTGTGAAGCAAAGAATCATGCGTTGGTCTTGGAGGATGCTGATCTGGAAAGTACGGTTAATGCGGTAATTAATTCCTCCTTTGGCTGCGCTGGAATGCGGTGTATGGCTTTGCCGGTCATCTGTGTTCAGGAAACGGTTGCGGATCAATTTGTGGCATTGCTGAAAAAGAAAGCAGAGGAAGTGACAATTGGCTGCTCTTATGATCCTAAGACCATTTTGGGACCGGTTGTTTCCCAGGCACACAAGAAAAGAGTCAGTGATTGGATTTTAAAGGGGGTTGAGGAAGGTGCCAGGCTGGTTTTAGATGGGCGGAACATTACTGTACCCGGATATGAAAACGGCTACTTTCTTGGACCTACTATTTTTGACTGCGTAAAGCCGGGAATGTCTGTTGGAGACAGTGAAATTTTCGGACCGGTTGTATGCATAAAACGGGTTAAGGATTTTGAAGAGGGTCTGTCTGTAATGAATGCAAATCCGTTTGCCAACGGTTCCTCTATTTTTACACAGAATGGTTATTATGCCCGTAAGTTTGAACTGTTGACAGATGGCGGCATGGTAGGCATCAATGTAGGTATCCCGGTGCCGACTGCCTATTACCCATTCTCCGGTAACAAGGATTCTTTCCTGGGAGATCAGCATGTACTGGGTATGGACGGATATCGCTTCTATACCAGAGCGAAGACCGTGTCAAAGCACTGGTATGATGAGGAATCTCAGAAAAAGAAAATGGATTCCTGGGAAGGCACCGTGGAACGTGACTAAGCGGTGTGGCATAAAGATTAGAACTGCAGATTCAATTATAGCAATGCTAAAATGGAAGGAGAAATTAATATGTCAAAACCTATGGCAGATTATGTGAAATTACCGGAGCTCGATGAATACAAAGAATGGTTTAAGAATTTCGCAGATTTGTACCGGGAAGATGGAATTCTTCAGGTTACATGGAAAACCAACGACGGCTCCATGCATCACAGCGGGATGTCCCATCGTGCAATGAGCCAGCTGACACGCATTTTATCACTGGACTTTAAGAATGAAATTATTATCTTTACTCATATCGGCAATAACTGGATGATCGAATCCGATGTAAACGGTTGGGAGACCTACTCCCAGCTGCCCACGCAGCGATTTCAGCATCAGTATTTCGATGATACAAACCTGATAAAAAATATGGTGTTCGATTTGGATGTTCCTACGATTGGAGCAATTCCTGGTCCTGGTTTCCATTGGGATTCCGCTATGCTATGTGATGTTACAATCTGCACGGAAGACACCAAAATGGAGGTACCTCACGCACAGGGAGGGCTGGTACCCGGCGATGGCATGGGTCTGATGTGTCAGCATTACTTTGGCACGAAGCGTGGCAATTACTATATGATGACCAGCCGCCAGTTTACTGCTAAGGATATGCTGGAGGGTGGTATGGTAAGCGAGGTCGTTCCAAAGGGCAGGGCTTTGGAGCGAGCCTGGGAGATTGCCCATATGTGGAAAACTATGTCCTATGAGAACCGTACGATTATGTCAAACCTGGCAAAACGTCCTTTGAAAAAGCTTCTGGTTGAGGATCTGAAGCTGCATACAGTCAGTGAGCAGTATGGCTCTCTGCTTCGGATTGCAGCCGGAGATCTGGGCGATGAGAACTCCGCACAGCAGGATGAAAAATATATCAGCCGTGTCAATGACTGGAGATACGCCACTCATGACATGGAAGAACCCCAGACTGCTAAATCATGGAGAGCAATGCCTGATAATGCAAAAAAATGGTTCGATAAAATAGAGGCGGGTGAAATTGAGAATCCGTTTGCACAAGAACATAGTAATGAGCCTGACGATTATGGGGTTTGATGGGCTCTTAAACTAAGGAGTGGACTATGAAGAAAGTGAGTTTACAGATTGACGAGTACATCATTGAGGCTTATGAGGACCAGAGTGTGATGCAGGCAGCACTTACAGCCGGTATCTATATTCCCCATTTATGCTACCATCCTGATTTGACTCCTTTGGGAAATTGTAAGCTGTGCTGTGTGGAGATTGAAGGGGAAGCAGAGCCAGGTCTGTCTTGTGAAATAAATGTCAAAGCCGGAATGGTTGTTCATACGCAGACCGAAACAGTAAAGAAACGCCGGATTACAGCTCTGGAGCTAATGCTTGCAAGCCATCCGAAGGACTGTACTTCCTGCGATAAATATTTAAACTGTGAACTGCAGGCCCTGATGCAATATATGGGAGTAGGACATTCCAGGCTGCGTGAAATTCAGAAAGAGAATACCAGGATTGCCAGATCAGACAGCCTGATCAAAAGAGAAATGAAGCGGTGTATCCAGTGCGGACGCTGCGTAAAGGCGTGCAAAGAGCTGCGGGGGGTAAATGCCCTGTCAATCAATAAAAGAAACGGGGAGACTTACATATATACTCCTGGGGATAAGGAGCTGGCAGAGACTGACTGCCGTTTTTGCGGAGCTTGTGTCGAGGTATGTCCGACCGGAGCCATTCAGGATATGAGAGGTGTTTTTCCTCAGGATGTTCCGTGCCAGCAGGCATTAGTGCCATGTAAAAATGACTGTCCGGCTCATACTGACATCCCGTCTTATATCCGCCTGGTGAATCAGGAGCGATATAGCGATGCGGTTTCCGTAATCAGGGAAAAGCTGACCTTTCCCCATGTTCTGGGATTGGTTTGTACCCACGCCTGTGAATCCGGATGTAAGCGGAGCCATTTAAATGAGGCCATTTCCATCCGCAGTCTGAAGCGCATTGCAATAGAGCATGACAGCGAGGAAGCGTGGCGCAGGAAAGGTACCAGGCTTTCAGCAAACGGCAAGAAGGTCGGTATTATCGGCGGCGGTGCGGCAGGGATGACAGCCGCTTACTATCTGGCAAAAAAAGGATATAAGACAGAGGTCTATGAACGTATGCCATTAGCTGGAGGAATGATGTCATATGGGATTCCCAAGTACCGGCTTGCCCAGGATATTGTAAATAAAGAGATTGGTATCCTACTGGAAGAAGGGATAGAGATACATACAAATTCCCGGATTACTTCTTTAAAACAGCTGAAGGATAAGGGCTATGATGCAGTGCTGGTGGCAATCGGAGCCTGCGGCGGCAAAAGACCGGATCAATTTGACAAAGTATGGATTAATGCAATGGATGCGGTTGATTTCTGCCGCAGATCCTGCCAGAACGATCTTCCTGTACTGGGCGATGCCGTTACCGTATACGGCGGCGGTAGTGTAGGCTTTGATTGTGCCAGAACGGCCAAAATGAAAGGGGTCAGGAATGTGCGTGTCGTCTGCATGGAAGCCCGGGATCAGATGCTGGCTGATGCTGAGGAAATTGTAGAGGCATTGAAGGAAGGCATTGAAATCCTCAGTGGAAATGCAATTACCGGTATAGAGGAGAGCGATGGAAGGATAACCGCTTTAGAACTTGTAAAGATTCACAGCTTTAAGTTTACTCCGGAAGGGTTGGTTATTCATAGCGTGGAGGGTACAAAACGGTATGTGGAAACTGATACGGTAATTTTCGCAACCGGTCAGAAGCCGGATCTCAATGACTCATTGGGAATTGAGCTGGTCAAAGGAAGCTTTGCCAGAGTAGATGAGAATTTAAAAACCAGTATTGATGGTGTTTTTGCCGCAGGAGATGCAGTATATGGAACAAAGTCGGTGGTACAGGCGATTGCTTCCGGTCGGAGTGCAGCTATGAATATTGACCGTTATCTGGGGGGTGACGGCAATATCGAAGAAATTCTGTTTGACCGTGAGCCTTTAAATCCAGATATTGGTGTTATTGAGGGATTTGCACAGCTTAACCGGATTGATTGTCCTACAACAGCCGGTCAGGCCAAAGAGGAATCTGCCCGCTGTCTGCAGTGTGACCTGCGGCTGGAGATTCATAAGGACAGGAACTGGGCTGATTCCCATTATAAGTCCGTAAAGGGGGTGAAGGTATGATCTGCAGAGCTGACAGCTCATTGTTGCCAGACTTTATTCCTTCGGACAGCAGTTGTGTTGTGGATTATTGTAAACAGCTGATGGATAAAGTCAGAAAGGAATCTTGCGGGGAATGTGTATTCTGCCGGGAGGGGACATGGCAGATATATGAGATTATCAAAGACATTACAGAGGGCAATTCAGAAAGTGATGATTATGAATTATTACTGGATATCTTAGTGCAGATTGAACAGGGAGCTTCCTGTGAGATGTCCAGGGAGGCCTCCAGAAGGTGCCTCCGGCTGCTCAAAGACGAGGAAGAGGAATGGGAGAAACACATCCGCCGGAAACGCTGTGCCAATCTGGTCTGTAGATGCTCCTATACACTTTATATTGACCCCCAGCTTTGTGACGGCTGCGGACTGTGTCTTGACAATACTCCGGCAGAAGTGATTGCAGGAGCGCCTGGAATGATTCATGTAGTCAATACGGATATTTTTAAAAACCGGTTATTATCCATATCAGCATGTCCGAAACATGCCATAAAAAAAGCCGGGCTGGTGAAGCCGAAACTTCCTGAAATTCCGGTGCCCGCCGGGAGTTTTCAAGAAGAAGGTAATACCAACGATGGGGAAGGAACCAGAAGACGCCGTCGCAGAGGCTCACAAGGAGAAAGTGACCAGTGATGTAACGGCATGGGGATTTTGAAAGACTATTTAAGTATAAGGAGGTTTTCCATATGAGCAATACGATGGAGGCGGATGTTATTGTTATTGGAGGAGGCGCATCTGGAATTACGGCAGCTGTGGCAGCAGCAGAGAAGGAGGCCAGTGTAATTGTGCTGGAAAAAGGCAGCACAACCGGAGGCGCAGCAAATATGGGAATGGGTATTTTCGCAGTTGAGTCGAAATATCAAAAAGCCCAGATGGTCGATTTGACAAAGGAGGACGCATTTAATTTTTTTATGAATTATACTCACTGGAAAGTTGATGCACGGCTTGTCAGGAAGTATTATGAACAGTCCAGCGATACAATTGAGTGGCTGGAAGGCATGGGTGTGGAATTTCTCGGAGCTTTTAAATATTTTGAAAAATCTCTGCAGACCGAGCATATTGTCAAGTCCAAAGGCAGCAATCTGCCAACAGAGCGTGCGGCTTCCAATATGTACCGGGTGCTGACCGAGCAGGCAGAAGAAATGGGAGTTTCCATCATGTATCATACTACCGCAACCGATATCCTGATGGAGAATGGTTATGTGTCAGGGGTAAAGCTGATTGATGCGGATGGAAATAAGCAGACAATCCTCTGCAATGCCGTGATTGTGGCAACCGGTGGTTTTGGCAATAATCCCAAAATGCTCCATGATATTTTAGGGTATGAATGGGGCAGGGACCTTCATTCCTTTCGAATTCCTGGAGTACACGGTGATGGATTAAATATGCTCTGGGCTGTAGGTGCAGGGCGGACCAATCCAACAATGGAGCTGACCTACACAACCCCGGGAGTTACGGATGTGTTTAAAACCATCAGTGAGACAATGCGTCAGCCCAATCTGATGGTTAACCTGGACGGTAACCGTTTTATCAATGAAGCAATCATGAACAATACGACTTACACAGGAAATGCAATCTCTATTCAGCGTGAACGTTCCGGATTTACAATTATTAATGACAGTATCCTGGATACTTACCGAAAAACCGGACTGGACTATATTACCAAGCATCATAACATTAAAACCATCGATAAATGGGAGAAGGAGATGGAGGTGTATTTAAGCGGCGGCTCTATCGAAGCATCGGGTCTGAGTGAGCTGCACAATGAGGAGGAAAAGTCTCAAGTATGTGTGTTTGCCGCTGATACACTGGAAGAACTGTGTGAAAAAACCGGTATTAATTATGAAAATCTTAAGGTGACAATTGAAGAATACAATCAGGGATGCGAGGGTGAAGATGAGATGTTCTTCAAGAAACATAAATATATGAAGCCATTAAAAGGCGGGAGATATTATGCGGCAAGGCATTATCCGGCCGGATACGGCAGCCTTGGAGGTGTTAAGACCAATGATAAGATGGAGGTACTGAATCAGGAAGGCTTTAAGATTCCCGGTCTGTATGCCTCTGGTATGGATGCAAACAACATTTACGGTGACAGCTATTGCTTCTTTATGCCCGGGAACACCATGAGTTTCGCTATCAATAGCGGCCGGATGGCAGGATATCATGCAGTAGCGTATATGGATTCTGACGAATTCCAATAAAAATAATCAAAGGGGTGATAATTATGAACGATAGTAAAGTCACACAAGAAACAGTTCAATACCCGGCTTATCGCTGGTTAATGCTTGCGGCAGCTGTTCTGACGATGTTCTGTGCACAGATGATTACCATGTCTTTCGCACCTTTTGTAGAAATAATTGCTGAGGACCTTGGGGTGAATTTAGGAACAGCGACCTTTGGATTTATGGGGATGAACTTATTTTCAACTGCTGTTGGGGTCATAATTGCCGGGTTATTGGTGGATCGAATAGGACTATCCAGGGTTATGACTGGCGGGCTGCTGTTAATGCTTTTGGCAAACACATCGTTACCGTTCATTGGACACAGCTTTAGCGCAGTTGTTATTATCAGAATTATTGAGGCACTGGGCTGTGCGCCTGCACTGATTATTATTGAACCCACCGTGTCATATTGGTTTCCGGATAAAGAAAAGGGCTTGGCTTTGGGACTGAATGGTTTTTGCATTTTAGGACCGGTAGGAACCGGTATGTTCGGACCTGCTCTTGTCCTGGGTGCCAGTTCATGGCAGACCGGTATGCTTTATTTTTCTATTGTATTGCTGATTGCAGCTATTTTTATCATTATTGTTAACATTGGTTCGAAACAGTATCTTACACCGGCAATGCTAAATAGAAAAGAAGCTAAGGAAGCTCCAAAACAGGAGTTTATAAAAACAATAATACAAAATCCTGCCTTCTGGTTAGGGCTTTGCGTTATGGCCTTCAGCAACTGGGCAAACCAGGCCTTCAATAATTTGAGCCCGGCTTTTCTGGCAGTAGATCCCCCGGTAGGTGCAGGATATGGGGTACAGGCAGCGGGACAGTTTTCTGCCGGCACATGGCTGGGAATGATGGTAGGCTTTTTTATTTCCGGCTTTGTAATTGATAAAATTTTCAAAGGGAGAACAGCTCCTTTGGTTATGTTCGGATTTTTAGCAAACTTTATCCTTTACAATGGGATATTGTTTCATGCAATTAATGGTTCTCCTGCCGTTCTTACCATGTGGCTGATGTTAGCTGGTATTACAAATCCATTTACATCTGTTGGAAATCAGTGCTTTGCCGTCAGAACCTTTTCTCCTGATGTGATAGGAAAAGTGGCAGCAATCTGGACTTGTATCAGCAATTTTGCCGGTTCAATCGGTGTAATGGCAGCATCTCTTGCCCTTCGTAACACCGGAGATTATAAGCTTTCATTTGCACTGGTAGGGGCTGCCAGCTTAATAGGCTTTCTTTCGGCGTTAATTTCCAGAGAAAAACGGGCACATATAGAAGAACTATCAAATGCCTGAGCTTTATTTAAATAATTACCAGGAGGTAAAAACAAGTGTCATTGAAATATAAAAACCTTTTATCACCTTTGGAGGTAGGAGGATACGTTTTAAAAAACAGAATGTCCTCAGCCAATTCATTACCTCACTTTTTACAGGGACCAGAACCTTATCCCGCAGATTCTGTTATCACCCATTATGCCAACCGTGCAAAAAGCGGCGCTGCAATTGTAACCTGCATGGGAATCAATAACTTTACAAGAGGATCAAAGCTTCCTATGGACTTTGATGTTTCGCATTTTCCGGATTTTGACCTCTATGAACCGACCTGTCAGAATTATTTAATGCAGCTGGCCGATGTGATACATTATTATGATTCAATTGCCTGTATGGGATTTTTTGTAGGGCCTGCATCAGGATATCCTTTGATGGAGGGGGACTCAATCCGGTTGATTGATGCACACAAAGAGGTAGATGAATATGATGAAGAAACTTTAGGTTTAATTGCAGACAGCTATGCCGAACAAGCCGGAATACTGAAGCGCCTTGGCTTTGACATGGTATCGATTCATTTCGCGTATCGCGGACAGCTGCCGGCGAAATTTTTATCCCCCCTTACAAACCATAGAAGCGATAAATTTGGAGGAAGCTTTGAAAATCGTGCTCGTTTTCCATTAATGGTGTTAGAGCGGATCAGAAAGGTAACCGGCCCGAAGTTTATCATTGAATGCCTGATGAGTGCGGAAGAACCAATGGGAGGCTATACACTGGATGATACAGTGAGTTTTTGTAAGCTGGCGGAAGACTATATTAATATAATCCAATTGCGCGCACCCGTTGTAGATCCTGCACATCCCACAGGATTTACCTTAGAAGCAACTCCCTTTGTGCACTATGCTGAGTATGTAAAAAAAAGCGGAACGAAGGTGCTGGTTGCAACCATCGGCGGATACCAGGATTTTGATACCTGCGAGGAAGTTATTGCAACAGGAAAAGCAGACATTATAGCCATGGCAAGAAGCTGGATCAGCAATCCGGATTATGGCAGACTGGCTTATGAAGGAAATAAAGAAGATTTAGTTCCATGCTTAAGATGTAATAAGTGCCACGGGAGGGGGAAGGATGATCCCTTTGTCAGTGTATGTTCGGTGAACCCCATTATCGGATTGGAGCATATGATTGATAAATTAGTTGCTCCTCCTGAAGCTTCTAAAAATGTGGCTGTTATTGGAGGCGGACCTGCAGGCATGAAGTCAGCCATTGAGCTTTATGACAGAGGTCATAAGGTAACGCTGTATGAAGCAACAGATGAACTTGGGGGTGCGGTTAAGCATGCTGATTATATTGATTTTAAGTGGCCTCTGAAAAATTTTAAGGATTATCTTATCCATCAGATTTCTAAAAGGGATATTACAGTACATTTTAATACGAAGGCCACACCGGACATGATAAGAGCGCTTAATTATGACGTTGTCTTAGCTGCACTTGGGGCACAGCCCATAATGCCCATGATTCCGGGAACGGATAATGAAAATGTTGTGTTTGCGGCAGACAGCATCTTAAATCCTGACGCATTGGGTAAAAATGTAGTTATCATTGGTGGCGGAGAGGTGGGCGTGGAAACCGGAATGAACCTGGCAGCAAAGGGTCATAACGTAACGGTTTTGGAAATGAAGAATACGTTAGCGGCAGACACTACCCTTATCCATTACCGTTCAATGTTTGAAGAGGCATGGGAGGCCCTGGATAATTTCCGTTACATACTGAATGCCCGATGCACAGGGATAAAAGAGAATGTGATTACCTATATAGATGCAGAGGGAAATGAAAAATTGATTCATGCGGACAGTGTTGTTTTATCAGTTGGTATGAGGGCAAAGAAGGCGGAGGCGCTGTCGTTTTACGGAACTGCTGATAGATTTTATATGATTGGTGATTGTAAAAATCCAGCTACAATCCAGCAAGCAATGCGCAGTGCATTTTCTGCTGCCTCCACCATTTAATCCAGGATAATGACTTTGAAACCAGGAGAGTACGGTTCTAATCAGGCTCTCCTGGTTCTTTTTTTATATGATTATTTTGCTGGGATGCGAAATTTGTACTATTTCAGAAATTTTTGTTGAAACATTTCCTTTACCATCATACAATAATATAAAACATCTGAGGGGAATACTTATGGACAAATTTGGCACATTATATGAAAAATGGAGAAATTCATTTATCCAGATTGCGTTTTTGATTACTTCTGTAAATTTGGTAATAGAGATCGTCATGTCGTATTTACTTATGGTAAAGTATCCGGGGATGATAAAACTGAACACGTTACCATACCTGCTGCTGTATATTGTATTGCCCTCTTCCCTGAATTTTGCCATATGCATATTTGGTAAATTAAAAGTAGAATCCGATAAAATTTCGGAACAGGAAAAAAATTACATTTCAGTTTTAACGCTTACTGGAATTTGTTTTGTTATGTCCAGTGCCCATAATGTTTACGCAGTTCTTTCCTGCAGTCTTTGTTTCCCTGTTTACATAACCATCATGTTTTCTGATAAAAAGATGACAAGAAATATTACGGTCATATCCTTTTTTCTCATATGCATCAGTACTTTTTTTGGATCCATTGACGGCAGAGCGGATGATAAACTGCTATATGTTGATTTATTTATCACCCTGGATCTGCTCATAAGCTCTTATTTTATAGCAAAATATCTCTTCCGGCTGGAATATGAAAAAAACATGCTGATAAAAGAAAGCTTTATAAAGCAGTCCCAGCTGGAAGAACAGTTAAAATATGATCCATTGACAAATTTATATAACATGAGTACTTTTTTCAATCTGCTGTCTATAGCAATCGAAAAAGAAGAATTTCCTCTGGCAGTGGCAGTCATTGATATTGATAATTTTAAACGGGTTAATGATACTTGGGGGCATGACAATGGAAATATAGTTCTCATTTATTTATCCCAGCTTCTTCGGGCTCACTGCTCTGCTATGGGATCGGTATGCCGCTATGGCGGAGAGGAATTTTCAATTATATTTCCAAACAAATCATCGAAAGAGGCCAAACTCTTAGTAGAGGACATACAGCGTATATTTGAAGCCCATCAGTTTGAGTTTTTTGAACATGGAAGCATTACGTTTAGCTGCGGAATTGCAGAGACATCTCAGAGCCAATGTAAGCCCAGAGATTTATTTCATATCGCTGACCAGGCAATGTATCAGGCCAAGTCTACCGGTAAGAACAAAACAGTTATTTATGGAGATGGTCTGTAAAATCAAAATGATTTCAGTTTACAATTATAACATATTTCACTTTCTATAGAGCGAATGCATTCAAGCAGAAAATGAAGGAGGAGTATGTATGTTGAAAATGAAAAGAGTGTTGGCCTTTGTACTCAGTGTTATGCTGGTATTATCCATGATGCCGGAAATACCGGCAATGGCAGCAAATTCGATGACAGTAGACTGTGCCAATGTACTCAGAGAAGTAACCCACTGTGCCAACGGCTCTCTGTATGGAATGACAGAGAGTATTCCGGCAGATGTAAATGGTCTTGTAGCACCATTAAATCCCTATGTTTTGCGAAATCCCGCCAGGGGCGGCAGCAGTAACCAGCATCCCTTCGGAGATGCAATTCTGGTTTCCCAGAAGCTTTCATCTGTGCCCAGTGCCAGAGTATCCATTGATTTGGCAGATATGCTGCCAGGCTGGCCTTACCAGTGGCCTGGAATGACCAGCTGGCTCAATCAGGTAAAATCATTTATTAACGATAAGAAAGCATCTGGCCGCAATAATTATTATGGTTATGAAATCTGGAATGAGCCGGGAGGAACCTGGAATACGTCTAACGGCAGTTTTAACGACATGTGGAAGCAGACCTATGATGTAATCCGTGCCAATGATCCGGGTGCCAAAATTATAGGACCCTGCGAGAGCTATTACAACAATTCCGGCATGAAAGATTTTCTGTCCTATTGTAAAGCTAATAATTGCCTTCCGGATATCATGAGCTGGCACGAACTGTCTGGGGGACCGAAGACAATTGCACCCAATATCAGAACATACCGGGCATTAGAGTCTTCCCTTGGTATCCCATCGCTGCCAATCAGCATTAATGAATACTGTGATCCGGATCATAATCTGGAAGGTCAGCCAGGTTCTTCGGCCCGTTTTATCGCAAAATTCGAGCGTTACAAGATCGAAAGTGCCTGTATCACCTGGTGGTTTGTACCTACTCCCGGAAGGCTTGGCAGTCTTCTTGCAACCAATACGGAAAAAGGTGCAGGCTGGTATTTTTATAAATGGTACGGAGATATGACCGGAAACATGGTTTATGTTACGCCCCCAAACGATGACAGCGATCTGGTGGATGGAGCAGCCTGCGTTGATTCCAGTGCAAAATACGTGAGTTTTATTTTTGGAGGTCCTGGTGATGGAACTGTTAATACCACATTTAAAAACATTCCTTCCTTTATCGGTTCCACTGCATCTGTGAAAGTAGAGAAGATTGATTGGGTGAGCAAAGATACCGTATCCGGAGGACCGGTGGTTCTGTCTACAACCAATTATGCGGTAGTAAACGGAGAGATTTCCGTTACTGTATCTGGCTGCAGCGATAGCTCCGGTTATCGGATCTATATTACTCCTGGTACCGGAACCAATACGGGAATTGTTTCTGGTGAGACTTATAAACTGATCAACAGGGGCAGCGGTAAAGCTTTAGATGTGACCAATGGATCAACCGCAGACGGAGCAGATGTGATCCAGTGGGGCTATAGCGGTCAGAATAATCAGAAATGGATTATAACCAATACTGGAAATGGATATAAGCTGAGCAATACAAAGAGCGGTAAGGCTCTGGATGTTTATAAGAGTTCAACCACAGACGGAGCAGATGTGATCCAGTGGACGGACAACGGTCAGAATAACCAGAGATGGAATTTAGTCGATCTGGGAAATGGTTATTACAATCTTGTAAATGTTAACAGCGGAAAGCTTCTGGATGTGGAGAAGAGTTCTGTGGCTGATGGCGGAAATGTAATTCAGTGGAGCAGCAACAACGGGTATAATCAGCAGTGGCAGATTACAGCTCCATAAGAGACAAATTTAATAAGCACCCTGTTCCAGATGATGGCAGGGTGCTTATTATTTATGGCGTTCCTATTTAATTATTTATAGCATAAATTCTAAATCCCTGTTCATTAAACTTATCAAACCATATTTCACCATCCCCAAGCATTACTCCCATACTATTGCTAAAAAGATATTTCGTATAGCTGTCTGATAACTTGTTTTTAAAATCGGATGTAATAATATCGTTATAATGCTGAATAAATCCCTGAGAAGAATTGATTCTTGTTTTCTTATTATTTATGGTTACGTTGATTGGATAATTGATTAGATCTGCAAACTCCTGTCTTTTATCTTCCATAATGCTCAACTTTATTTGTCTTGCAAAATTTTCAACGTCTAGAGCATCTGCATTAACAAGGGGATAACGTCCCTCCTGGGGGCTGCCAACTGAATGAGACAGGGTTAAGTAGAATTCAGTTTCTGATTGATCCTTAGTATTTTTAAACAAGCCTGTCAATCGGTCGCCTTTTGACGTATCTGGGCTTAAAGACCCTTCAAATGTGATACTGCCGTCTTCGCTGGTCAATAGAAAAGAGGAGGTATTCCTATTCAGTGTACCAAGTAATTTGGTTTCAGGATCTTCTTCATTCGCTGTAAAAAGAGAAGCTGTTAATTCGCTGCCGCTTCTATAGATCGCCATCCCAATATTCTGTTCGCCAATCGCTCCGTTAAATACGCTTGTAGTCTGGTCACTAATAATATCTTGAATCTCTGACGTATATCCAGTGGTTTCTTCGGTAGATTCCACAGGTGTTCCGGTAGTGGATTCAGGCGGGGCAGATTCTGGAACAGAAGGAACTGCTTCCGGTTCAGCTGTTGTGCTGGGAGTTTTTTCTGCAGAAACAGAATTATTATTGGAAGTTATAAATTTTGTGGTTATGATGTAACAGGCGCAAATAAGACATAAAACTAATAAAGGCACAATAATAAATATGTTTTTCTTTGATTTCAAATTTAGATTCCTGCTTTCATTTTTACTCTATAGGAATTGTACCATATAAAAGGCTGTAAATACAGATTTTTTATTAAGGCTTTCTCTTTTGAGAAGAACGAAAACTAAAAAAACAGCAATGGAATCAAGTTGCAGTTGTTAGTTCCCCTGTAAGATGATAGAATGTTACATGCAGTCTTAAGCATATGTGACTGCACCGTATGAACGGAATGAGAGGAACAATAATGATTCATAACAACTTTAGCAGTTTTTCTTTGAGCGACGACATTCAAAAGGCACTATGCGTTTTGGATTACAAAATACCCACGGAAGTTCAGGAACGTGTGATTCCACAGGCATTAGAAAAAAAAGACCTTATTGTGAAAGCAAAGACAGGCAGCGGGAAAACCGCTGCCTATGCAATTCCCATCTGCGAGATGATTGACTGGCTGGAAAACAAACCCCAGGCACTGATTCTCACCCCTACGAGGGAACTGGCGGTTCAGGTGAAGGAGGATTTTACCAACATTGGCAGATTCAAGCGTATAAAGGCAGCAGCAATCTATGGCGGTCACCCATTTGCCATTGAAAAAACAGAATTAAAGCAAAAGACCCATGTGGCAGTGGGAACTCCGGGCAGGGTGATGGATCACATCAGAAAAGGGACTCTGCCTTTAAGCCAGATCAGCTGTCTGGTGATTGATGAGGCTGACCGGATGTTAGATATGGGATTTATCGATCAGGTGGAAGAAATTATAAAAGAACTGCCGGAAGACAGAGTCACCATGCTGTTTTCAGCCACAATGCCTCATGAGATAAAAGAGTTATCACTAAGCGAGCACAAGATGCCGGTTCAGATCGATATTAGTGAGGACGGCAGCGAGGCAGCAGATATCAATCATTCTCTTTTTCTGACGTCTGAGGAAGAAAAATTTGAATTGCTTACCGATATTACGATTATGGAAAATCCGGACAGCTGTATTATCTTTTGCAATACGAAGGACAGGGTAGATCTTGTATGGGAGCGGCTGAAACAGATGGATTACCACCCTCAAAAGCTTCACGGAGGCATGGAACAGACAGATCGGATCTCTGCAATAAGGCGGTTTAAAAGAGGGCAGTACCGGTATCTGGTCGCTACGGATGTTGCAGCCAGGGGGATTGATGTGGATGACATCTCCCTTGTAATTAACTATGATATCCCTTTGGAAGCGGAAACCTATGTCCACCGGACAGGGAGGACCGGCCGGGCCGGGCGGAAAGGAAATGCGGTTTCACTGGCAACTTCCTCACAGTCGCGTTTCGTACGGCAGATTGAAGAATTCATCGGATTTCCCATTGGGGAGCGGGCAGGATATGAAAAAACAGAGGTATCACAGGCAAGGCTTAATTTTAATAAAAAATTAAAAGCAGCTCCTGAGATAAAACAGTTAAAAAGCGATCAGTTAAACAAAGGCATTATGAAACTGAGGTTTAACGGTGGTAAGAAAAAGAAATTAAGGGCAACCAACTTTGTAGGAGTACTGTCCAATTTAGAAAACATGTCGGCGGAAGATATCGGAATCATAACAATTCAGGATACCCTTACCTATGTGGAGATATTAAACGGGAAAGGGCCCATGGTGCTGGAAATCATGAGCCACACCCCAATCAACGGAAAGCAATTAAAGGTAACAAAAGCATTGGATAAATATTAGCGGCATGTTATAGTAAAGCTAAAATATAAAATGAAGCACAAAAGGGGTTCCTATGGAAAATATTGATATATTGAAGAGATTAAGATATGCACTGGATATTAAGGACAGTGATATGGTGGAGATTTTTAAACTGGGCGGAGTAGTTCTTACAAAAACCAATGTACAGGATATGCTTAAATCCAATGAGGGCAATGATGCCAATAATCAGATATGCAATTATCGCATGCTGGAATCATTTTTAAATGGCTTCATTATCTTTAAACGGGGAGCAAAGGAAGAAAAACCAGGGGAATCCGGGGATAATAAGAATTTCATGATTAATGATTATAGAAATGCGAACAATATTTTTCTGAAGAAGGTTAAAATTGCACTGGCTTTTACCGGTGATGATATGCTGGCTATTTTTAAATCCGGAGGAGCAGAACTTTCAAATGGAGAGTTAAGCGCTCTGTTAAGGAGAGAAGGCCAACGCAATTATAAGGTTTGTGGGGACCGTTATGTCAGAGTATTCTTAAAGGGGCTTGCAGAACGCTGCAGGAAGTGATAATAGAAGGTAAAATGCCATGGTAACATTAAAAGAAATTGCAAAAAAATGTGACGTATCCGTATCCACGGTATCCAATATTATTAATGGGATACCAAAAGTAAGCGAGGAGACAAGGCAGAGGGTATTACAGGTAATAAAGGAAACTGGTTATCAGCCCAACTATATTGCTCAGGGTCTGCGAAAGAAAAAGACCAAATTAATCGGGATTATTGCTGAGGATATCTCACTTTTTTCCGCTCCTATTATCATTGAAAGCATCATGTCTTATTGTGAAGCAAAAAATTACAGAACTATTTTGGTAAATCTCCGTCTGTATGCCAGATGGAATGAACAATGGTATCAGGATGAGGAGGAATATTATTCTGTTTTAAATCCGGCGATTCAGGAGCTTTTGTCAATTAAAGTAGATGGGATTATCTATGTACCGGGTCACGCTAGAAATATGTGCTGCTTTGATGATGATTTTAATATTCCCACAGTCATGACCTACGGGTATCCCCATACGCCTCACTTTCCTTCCGTTGTAATTGACGATGAAAAAGGCGGATATGATATGACGGAATATCTACTGAAAATGGGGCACAAAAAAATAGGAGTGATTGGTGGAAGAAAAGATAATATCCATATGGATAAACGTCTTCTTGGATATCAGAGGGCCTTATTTGACAGTCAGATCTTTTACAATCCGGATTTTGTATGCTATGGTAACTGGAACAGGGAAAGTGGTTATGAAGGAGCAAAAGCACTGATAAAGAAGAATGTTACAGCCATATTCTGCTTTTCGGATGTGATTGCAGGCGGTGTTTATGATTATCTGGAGGAGAATGGACTGGAAGCACCGGAGGATGTGTCCGTGGTGGGATTTGATAATCAGGTGATAGCCGAATATTTCCGCCCTTCGCTGACTACGGCGGCACTTCCTCTGAAAGAGATTGGGAAAAAGGCAGCGGAGTTATTAATCCGGACATTAGATGAAGAAGAGCGGCAGACAGAGCAGCAGATGAGTCAGATAGCGCTGCCATGTACTATGGTTTTCAGAAAATCAGTTAAAAAATTATGATAAGATATCAAAATCAGCATAGATGAAAAGCAGATGCCAGGACATTCAGACGGCATCTGCTTTTTTGAATTTAAAGTAAAACGTTTTATACATAAATAAAAAAGAAAAAACATAGTAATTAAGTATATTTAGACTAACTAATAGTTGTTAAAAACATACAAATAACACAAAATAAAGGCGATAACAGTTGACTGAACACATGCGGTAGAATATAATTTTACATAGCAGGTAAAACGTTTTACAAAAGAGGCATATAGATCCTTAACAAATTAAGAAACTGTAAGAACAGGAAAGGATGATTAAATGAGAATGTTTAATGACAGGAAGAAGGCAAGAGCATTCAGAGAATTTATGTATGTGTTACCATTTCTTATTTTAGTTGCTGTATTTTCGTATTATCCGTTATATGGCTGGGTCTATGCATTTTTTGATTATAAGCCGCCGTTTCCTCTTAGTATGGAACAGTTTGTGGGCTTCAAATGGTTTACGTCTCTTTTAACCAATGACATAAAATTAAAACAGCTGCTGGCTGTTTTAAGAAATACCTTTGCCATTAGTGGACTCAGCCTTTTGTTCTCCTGGTTCCCTATGATTTTTGCAGTCTTTCTCAATGAAATTAAATGGAGACCATATAAAGTATTTGTCCAGACTGCAACCACATTGCCGAATTTCATCAGCTGGGTTTTAGTATATTCCATTGCGTACTGTGTATTTAACAGTACCGGCGTTATAAACAGCCTGTTGTTGAATCTGGGAATTTTAAAGACACCTCAGCTGTTTCTGCAGTCTGCAAATCATATCTGGTTTAAAATGTGGCTGTGGCTTACCTGGAAAAACGCAGGGTGGGCAGCGATTATGTACATAGCAGCCATATCCGGAATCGATGAACAGCTAAAAGAAGCGGCCAGAGTAGATGGAGCCAGTAGAATGCAGGTGATCTGGCATATCACAATTCCTGGTTTAATTCCCACATTTTTTGTGCTTGTGATGCTTAATCTCGCTAATTTTCTGACAAACGGAATGGAACAGTATTTCGTTTTTCAAAATGCCTTTAATAAAGATTACATTCAGGTGTTGGATTTGTATGTTTACAATATTGCCATGGGAA
>Ga0316600_10000328_pt1 | contig 24037 bp, 22 predicted proteins | sample OWC_soil_day5_CT_FD_207652 | JGI IMG/M metagenome (GOLD analysis project Ga0316600, IMG submission 207652) | Wetland soil microbial communities from Old Woman Creek delta, Ohio, United States - OWC_soil_day5_CT | ecosystem: Environmental > Terrestrial > Soil > Wetlands | place: USA: Ohio... | reverse complement strand
TTAATTTCATCCTCAGTAAAATATTTTACCATAATTGTCCCCCTTTCAGGACAATTATAGCAATAAAATGAACCCTATAACAAGGAACGGTTATTTTTTAACTGTCCATCTTATAGGGTCCATTTTACCTACGAATGAGGGTATTTTAATTTTTAGAGAAATCGCTGCCTCTATAATAAATACGATAAGATCATGCGCACTTAGTTTATAATAAGGCGGGCTTGTTTACTTCTATTTACTTTTACCGGGTAAATATAACCAATTAAATGAAGCTGATTGGTAAGTGTGCTAAAATCAATGGAATATTGTATAAGAGTACCATCTTTATTAAGTGCTTCATAAATGATATGGTCAGCAGTAACTTGGCGGACGATGCCGACGGACACTTCTTGGTTGGAATTTTTCCATACAATCAGCGCTCCTGCTTGAGCGGCTTGAGGCGCTGTTTTTTCTACCCAGTCAAATTGCGCTGCATTAGAAAACCAGTCATCAGCGTCGCCACTCCAATTCATTCCCGGGGCAGGTGCTATTTTATCAAATTCCTGTGCGATATAACCAAGCGTTTGGTTTGGAAGATGTTTATACCATGGGCTGGCATCGGGATCACAGTCGCAAGCCAATGCTGCACTGGGTATCCATAATGCTAAAAATAATAAATAATAAAAACGAATTTTTTTCAAAACTTCGTCACTTCCGATCTAGCTAATACTTTTTATCATTGAGAATTATTACAATAAAGAGTCGATTAACAGGGAGAAGTCATCTAAGGAAGTAGCATTCGTCAGATGAGTTCCATTGATGAAAAAAGCCGGAGTATTGTGAAACCCTAGCTTATTTTCTTCCTCCATATCGTTTTTAATGTTTTGTTCGATTGTGGGATCGGTCAGATCACGATTCAATTGATCCTTTTCTGACTTTGATAAACTGAGCTTGTCCACTAAATACTGCAGTCCTTTGTGCCCTTGCTTTAAAACTGGTTGCTCAGCCATGGTAAAATCATAAAATTTCCAGGCTTTTTCTTCATCTTCCCTAGAAAGAGCTTCGAAAATTTGTGCAGCAGACATTGCGAATGGGTGTGTGGCATGAGGATAGTGTTTTAATTTTAACTGAACTTTACCATCATATTTAGTCAATACTTGATCGATTAGTTTTTTTGCTTGGACACAATCAGGACATTGAAAATCAATGTATTCGATAATTGTAATAGGTGCTAGGTGGTTGTTGCCGCGAATGGCCTTTGCCGATACAGTGGTAGTAGTACCTAAAATAAACAGACACAATAATAGACTCATTAAGTAAGATCGATATTTGTTTTGCATTTAAAAGATTGTTCCTCTCGTAAAACTTGTAGATAGTAATATTCTTATTTAATAATTATACTGAATTTATGTTAAAAAGCAAATGAGTTTATTATAGAATGCTCTAAAATATCGAATTATTAGAAAATTTGCATAGTTTTATGGTAAAATAAAAGGGAGTCTAGAGCAGAAAGATAATTTGGAGGTTTACTTATGAACGATACAATAAAATCAATCAGAAATCATAGATCAATTCGAAGCTATTTAGAAAAAGATATACCAGCAGAAATGCTGGAAGTAATATTGGAATCCGCGCGGGCTATGCCGACGTCTATGAATGGTCAGCAGTTGTCGGTGGTTGTTGTAAAAGATCAGGAGAAAAAAGCTAAAATTGCAGAGTTAGTGGGAAATCAGGCTTGGATTAACCAGGCTCCTATATTTTTAATTTTTGTGGTTGATTTCTATAAGACCACAATTGCATGTGAAAAAAACGGTATGTCTGAAATCATCCATGAAAGCGTCGAAGGAACTATGGTGGGAACTTTTGACTGCGGACTGGCAATGGGAGGAGCCATTGTTGCGGCCGAATCTATGGGCCTTGGGGTTGTGCCAATCGGTGCTATCCGAAAAAATCCTGAAGAGATGATTCGGTTTTTAAATTTACCAGAGCGCACATTCCCAGTGGCAGGGTTGGTTGTGGGCTATCCTGCCAGTTCTTCTTCTAAAAAACCACGTTTTCCATTGCAGGTATTTGCGCATAAAGAAACATATCAGGCTGAAGTTATGAAAAAGGCAATAGATGAATATGATGGGCTAATGGCTGATTATTATAGCAAACGTGATAGTGATGGTGACCGCAAGGAAACAAATTGGAGCAGTCAGGTTGCCGCCGCTTACAAGCAGGTTTATTTCCCGGCTGTATATCCGGCAATGATCAAGCAAGGTTTTAAGAATGATAAGTAAAATTGATAAATAAAGAATTGTTTCTAAAACGATTCGACAAGCTGTTTATTGACTTGAGTATTGCTATCTATATTAAATATAATAAAAGTTCTTGCTAAATGTGTATGAATTTGGCAGGAACTTTATTCTTTATGGGGAAATATTAATATTAATAGAATTTTAAATATGAATGAGACGTTTGTGATACTGATAGTAGTCAAATTGTCTCACATGAATAACCTATAACTAATGATTTAGTGTAGGTTATTGTTATTTTTACCAACTTCGACAAATTTCGATAATATAGGACAAACATGTTATCGAATGAATATAATAATACGAAATATACAATTATTTACGAAATGTAATATTTGCTTAGTAAAACAACCGGTAACGGATTACATAGATAAAAATAAACTAAGGATGGTAGTTATTATGAATAGAATATTGACAGGTTAATGGATTTTATATTTAAATTTAATTTTTGTCGAGTTTTTTGAAAAACACTATATTTATCTACAATTTAAAACATATATTTAATAAATCTTTCTAGGAGATGTTACAATGAGATATTGCGAATGCTGTGATAGAATGGTTGAGCCCTAAAAGTAAGATAATTGGTTTATGGTTAGTAGTTTACAATATTATATGTAATTTAAAAGAAAACACTGCCGTATTTGTGGAGCTACTTTGACTTGGGCGCTAGGTCAAAGACCAATCAATAAAAACAAGCAGTAATAGAAATAAATTAGGGATGATAAAGTTAGCATAAAACACACAAAGGAATGGGTGGGGATGTTTGTGAGATTTCGCATAATCGCTATAGTTTTTATATTATTGATCTTAGCGAGCTCTATTACTTTTGCTCAAGAATCTAGATTTGAGGATATTACTTTTCAAGGGAAAATCCTAGCTAAATTGGATACCGAATCAATTAAATATGAGAATGATACATATACAAAAGAATTACTAATCAATGTATGGATAAAAACAATTCCTGATCAAACAACAGGAGAATATACACTTTGTAACTATCTCTTTAATCCCAAAAAACGTCAAGCTATGTTGTTAAGTCAATTTTCATATGATGAAGACAGCAATATTATTTCCCAAACAGTAAATAAGTATAATTACGCATTGTGGACACCGATTGTTCCTGAAACGTTAACTGACCAATGGTACATGGAAACCGTTAAATACACAATTAAGCATCATAAAGATTTAATCAAGCAATATAAAAACAGAAAGAGTGATAATAGTGAGAATAGTATTTATGATAAGTTTAATTCTTGGCTTAATGATGTCGGGAATATGTTCAGCATCAATTGATCCTAATCAATCAATACATAATTATACTTCATCTGAAACATATCCAAAGATGGCTATTGTTATAAGTAATATGGGCATTACTAAACAATACCCAAGTGTAATGAAAGGCATTAATGAAAAAATATTAACGCAATCAAAATCACGGTTTTCATTGGTGGCTGATCAAACAGTATCAACCCACTTTATGGAATACCTCGAGGATAATGATATCAAGGATGCTAACCTTATAAAACGTAAAGATATTGCTGACTTCGGCAGTAAGTATGGCTATGCTTACGTTGCAGTACTTTATTTTAACCAACTTGGACAAAGAGATAGCCGTGGTAATTTTATTTTTACGTGGTCTACAAGTAAAACTTTAAATGCAGAAATGGCGGTTAAAGTTGTAGATACTAGCAGTGGCTCATATATTTATAGAAAAGATATTACAAAAGAAGGTACAAGCACATCGGTTTTCCCTATTTTTACGGGTTCTAACACTAGCGTTATTAATTCTTGGCTGGATATTGTTGACTTATGCACACAGGAATTTATTGATGATATAAAAGATATATAAAGGGTAAATAATTTTGCAAGGGGAAAATGATGGTTTGTAGCGTTCTAAAATTTTTGATCAAATCATTTAAGAAGAAATTTAATTTTGTGCAGATAATAATTTAGTAATGGAGTAGTATCATATTCCATAAAAATGAATGAAAAGCGGAAAAATCGTAAAATGATTTTTCCGCTTTTTATACGTTTACGCAAACTTTCTTATATATCTTCATCAATTTATTCGCAAAAATTTATCTCGGGTTTCATAATAAGAAGCTTGTCGATTTTCCGTCTGAGTTGGACAATGTGTGAATGATAGGTCCTTTGCCGTATTATAAATATTTTATTCTTTTTTTCTAAATTTACGAATATACATAACGTAGGATGGTTCTTAAGGCACAGAAAGATTCGCTGCCCAAATTGTAATGCAAGGAGGGGGAGGAGCGATGTAAAGAAAGGCAGTTTGCGGGGAGACGTCGTCAGGGTAATAGGACAAGTAGTGATTGATCTATTAACAAAAGAAAATGATATTGTTGATTAATTTTAAATTTTGTTAAAGGAGTGGAATCATGTCAAGTTTATTATGGGGCGAATTTATTGGAACTGCGGTGTTTTTAGCTTTTGGTTGTGGGGTTGTAGCGAATGTATCGCTAAAGGAATCAAAAGGCTTTGGCGGCGGGCCGATTGTGATTTATACGGGATGGGCGATGGGCGTTATTATGGGTGTTACTTGTAGTCTGGCGATCGGAAACACGGGTGATTTAAATTGTGCGGTTACTTTTTATAAATTATTGATGGGGATTTATACTGTGCCGATGGCGATTAATATTATGATTGCACAAGTTCTCGGGGGGATTTTGGGTGGTGCTTTGGTATGGCTTGCATATTTGCCGCATTGGAAAGTTACACAGGATAGAACGGCTAAATTAGGGGTGTTTTGTACGATTCCTGCAATTCGTAGTTATGGTGCAAATGCGCTTTGTGAAGGAATTGCGAGTGCTTTATTATTCTTGGTTTTCTTCTCACTTGGTAGTAAATTTGTCTCTGGGCCTGATGGATTCCCAGCTGGATTTACTACGTATATGATTGGCTTAGCAGTTTGGGCAGTAGGTTTATCTTTCTGTGGCCCTACTGGGTATGCATTAAACCCTGCTCGTGATCTTGGCCCTCGGATTGCGCATGCGATTTTGCCGATTGCCGGGAAAGGTAGATCAGATTGGAGTTATTCGTGGGTGCCGATTGTTGCGCCGATGGCTGGTGCCTTTATTGCATACATCCTTGCTGGATTTTTTGATATGATATAAAACTGAATTTTAATGTGATTCACGAAATTTTATTAAAAATAAGCTTTGTAAATATAAAGATGACGAGGAGTGGCTTAAAAGACGACAACAAAGTATGTAATGGCAATTGATGCAGGGACGATGAGCAATCGGGCAATTATTTTTGATCAAGACTCTAAAATCGTCGCTGTAGCGCAAAAAGAGTTTACGCGAATTCTTCCTAAAGCTGGCTGAGTAGAACATGATGCCGAGAAAATCATGGTTGGCAAAAGGTGGTTAACCATGCAATAGATTGTTACAGACTCAACGCGGATAAGTTCATAACTTTTGTGAATTGCGTAGAGAATCCCTTTGTTTTCGAATTGGCGATTGCAGAGGGATTCTTCCTCATTGATAATGATTTAGAATAAAATTTTCATTTAATTTAAAAAATAAACTCATGTAAACCATGTATTTTTATAAAAATTTTTTCAAATAATACTATAGTTCAATGAATGGAATTTTATAATTAATATTTATAAAAATTTTTTAGATGCTTTCTACTAATAAATTAAATAAGGAGTGTAACAGATGGACAATGTATTATTGGGTGAGTTTATTGGAACTGCCGTACTATTAACGTTTGGTTGTGGGGTTGTCGCGAATGTGTCCTTAGAGCGATCCAAAGGATTGGGTGGTGGTCCGATTGTGGTTTATACGGGATGGGCGATGGGAGTTATCGTAGGGGTTACCTGTAGTTTGGCGATTGGAAATACGGGTGATTTAAATTGTGCAGTTACCTTTTATAAATTGCTCATGGGAGTTTATACTTTTCCCTTTGCGATTAGTATGATGACTGCACAAGTGCTCGGTGCAATTTTAGGCGCTGTTTTGGTCTGGCTTATCTATTTGCCACATTGGGAAGGTACGGCAGATAAAACTGCAAAATTAGGGGTGTTTTGTACGATTCCTGCGATTCGTAGTTACGGTGCAAATGTGCTTTGTGAAGGAATAGCGAGCATGTTATTATTCTTTATTTTTCTCTCACTTGGCAGCAAATTTGTATCTGGGCCTACTGGTTTTCCTGCTGGATTTGGTACTTATATGGCAGGACTAGCAGTTTGGGCGATAGGTTTATCTTTTTGCGGGCCTACTGGTTATGCTGTAAATCCTGCTCGTGACCTTGGTCCGCGAATCGCCCATGCGATTTTGCCGATTCCGGGAAAAGGTACTTCGGATTGGGGATATTCCTGGGTGCCAATTGTTGGCCCGATGGCTGGTGCTTTTGTGGCATATATCCTTGCTAAAATGTTTTCAATTATTTAATTTCTATCTAAACAAGCGTTTATTCAATGGTCTTGATTTCTGATTAAAACATAAAGGAGATTTTTATATGACAGAAAAATATGTATTGGCAATTGACGCAGGAACAACGAGTAATCGAGCAATTATTTTTGATAGTGAATCTCAAATTGTTGCAGTAGCACAAAGAGAATTTGCACAAATTTTCCCTAAACCAGGCTGGGTGGAACATGATGCGGAAGAAATTTGGAGTACACAGATTACGGTAATCAAAGAGGCAATTGAAAGAGCTGGGATTACTGCCAGTGATATTTCTGGAATTGGGATTACCAATCAGCGCGAAACTGCAGTTGTATGGGAAAAGGCGACAGGCAGGCCAATCTATAATGCAATTGTCTGGCAATCTCGTCAGACAATGGATATCTGTGATGATCTCAAGAAGCGGGGACTTGGCGAAGAATTTAAAGAAAAAACGGGCTTATTAATTGATGCGTATTTTTCTGGCACTAAAATCAAATGGATCCTAGATCACGTGGAAGGTGCGCGCGAAAAAGCCGAGAATGGGAAATTACTTTTTGGAACAATCGATACTTGGATTATTTGGAAATTAAGCGGCGGGAAATTACATGTAACGGATTATTCAAATGCCTCTCGTACGCTCATCTACAATATACGTGAACTCAAATGGGATGAGAAACTTTTAGAATATTTAACAGTGCCAGCTTCGATGTTACCAGAAGTACATGGATCAAGCGAAATTTATGGTAACACCGATCCAGCTATTTTTGGTGCTTCAGTTCCGATTGCAGGAGATGCCGGCGATCAGCAAGCAGCATTGTTTGGACAAACTTGCTTTAAAGAAGGTATGGCGAAGAATACCTACGGTACAGGCTGTTTCTTGTTGATGAATACAGGAGAACATTTATATACATCAAAGAACGGGTTGATTACGACAATTGCCTGGGGCATTGATGGTAAAGTGGAATATGCACTGGAAGGTAGTATCTTTGTTGCTGGTTCGGCAATTCAATGGCTGCGCGACGGCTTGCATATGATTGAAGCTGCATCGGATTCGGAGTGGATCGCGAAAAAAGTACAGGATACAGATGGTGTTTATGTTGTGCCAGCTTTTGTCGGCCTTGGTGCACCGTATTGGGATATGAAAGCGCGTGGCACAATTATTGGTTTGACGCGTGGCACGAAAAAAGCACATATTGTCCGGGCAACTTTGGATGCTATGGCGTATCAGACAAAAGATGTGCTAAGCGCGATGGAGGCAGATTCTAATATTAAGCTTAAAGCTTTGAAAGTGGATGGTGGTGCTGTTGTTAATAATATTATGATGCAGTTTCAAGCAGATATCTTGGGGGTACCAGTAGATCGTCCTAGAGTAACTGAAACTACTGCACTAGGCGCAGCTTATTTAGCTGGTCTGGCAGTTGGCATATGGAAGAGTAAAGAAGATTTAATAAAAAATTGGAAACTGGATAATCGGTTTACACCTGAAATGGATGTCAATGAAAGTAAAAAACTGTATCATGGCTGGCAAAAAGCTGTCAAACATTCCATGGGCTGGATTGAGGATGAAAATTAAATAGTGAAATAAAAAAAGAGAAGCTCCTTGTCGTAATTTTATGAGGAGCTTTCTTTCAAAATAACATTCAAATACTGATTTTTAGTAGCAATGACGATATAAGAAGTTAATTGAAATTTTAGGGATATGTCAGACGTATTTTGGGTTAGAAGGGGCAGTGAGAATGGAGAAGGCAACGGTAATTGTAATTGGTGGAGGCGCCACCGGGGTTGGTATTTTACGTGATTTAGCGATGCGTGGGGTGGATGTACTTTTGCTAGAACAGAGAGACATGGTACATGGTACTAGTTCGCGTTATCATGGCCTTTTGCATAGTGGCGGACGTTATGCGGTGAAGGACGCTGAAGCTGGCAAAGAATGTATTGAAGAGAATAAGATTCTTCGTAAGATTGGCAAGCATTGTGTAGAAGCGACAGAAGGCTTTTTTGTTCGTTTACCAGAAGACGATGAAGCTTTTGAAGGTAAGTGGGTAGAAGCTTGCCAGAAGATCGGTATTCCTGCCTTGCAAATTTCTCCTAACGAGGCGTGGCAGTTAGAGCCGAATTTAACGCATCGCGCTAAGTCTGTATATCGTGTCCCTGATGCCGCAATTGATGGGTTTCGGATGGTTTGGCAAAATGTTGCTTCTGCTAAGCGGTATGGTGGCAGGTTAAGAACCTATACGGAGGTAATTAGTATTGAGCAGAGTAATAACCATGTCGTTGGCGTCATCACTCGAAATTTTATCACGGGAGAAGAGGAATTTATTGCTTGTGATTTTGTAGTTAGCGCAGCGGGGTCTTGGGCGGGAGAGATTGCTCGTTTAGCGGGAATTGATGTCCATGTGCAGCCAGATAGAGGAACTTTAATCGCATTCAATCATCGTATTTCTAGTCGGATTATCAATAGACTGCGGCCGGCAGCTGACGGTGATATTTTTGTACCGCATGGTTCTATTACTATTTTAGGAACGACATCTTCAGAAGCAAAACAACCAGATGATACGGTACCTTTAACAGCGGAAGTTGAAGAACTGCTTAAGATTGGTGAAGCTACTTTTGAAAATTTAAGGGACTATCGTATGTTGCGTGCTTTTTCTGGTACTAGGCCTCTTTATAGTGCTGATCCTACGGCAAAAGGCCGTGGTGCTTCACGAAATTTTGTTATTTTAGATCATGCAAAAGATGGTTTAAACGGATTTGCAAGTATTGTTGGAGGAAAGTTCACAACCTATCGGTTAATGGCGGAAAAAATGACAGATTTCATTTGTAAATCTTTAAAGGTAACTGCACCTTGTCGTACGGCTGAGGAACCTTTGGTGGAAGAGATTTCTCCACAGCTCTTAGCTAAGGCACGCTTGTATTTTCCAGCTTATAGTTCAGATTTAGCTGCTTCTCGTTTAGGTGGGGCAGCTTTAGAACACGTAGTAAAACGGATGGAGGAAAATTCGCAAAAAAGTCAGCTCGTTTGTGAGTGCGAAAATGTTACATTAGCTGAAGTGGAAGAGGTCGCTCATGATGGTACCAGTTTTAACCTCAGTGATGTTCGGCGAAAAACTCGTATGGGTATGGGAACTTGCCAAGGTGCATTTTGTACCTATCGCAGTGTCGGTGCGATTGAAGCCACTGGTTTGACTTTTGGTAAAGATAATATTGATTTATTTAAAGAGTTTTTACAAGCGCGCTGGCGTGGAATCCGCCCAATTATGTGGGGGAATGTCCTGAGAGAAATAGAATTGACCCGTGGAATTTATGATGGGACTTTGAATATAAATGGAGCGATTGATCATGAGAAAAGATGATGTGATTGTGATTGGCGGAGGTCTTTCCGGTTTGATAGCCGCGGCTGCTAGTGCAAAACGTGGTAAAAAAGTGACTTTGTTAAGCTTTGGTATGGGGACAATGACGATTGGCAGTGGGATTATTGATATTCTTGGATATGACAATAATGCTGCAATTGTTTCAAATCCCGAATCAGGGGTAAAAATGGTCGATGAGGATCATCCATATCATAAAATTGGCTTGCAGGCAGTGAAAAATTCGGTAGAATTTTTTCTAAATCTATGTAGGGAGGAAATGTATCCTTACATAGGAAATTTGAATGAGATGAAATGGATACCAACAGCTGCAGGCACGTTAAAGCCGACCTGTCTTGTTCCTAAAACCATAGATCCAGATCAGTTAAAGGTGTCAGATCAGATTTATATTGTTGGTTTCCATGGCTTGAAGGATTATTATGCAGAATTAGTGGTTAAGAATTTAAAAGTGAGCTTGGGGATGGATAGAAAATATGAAATTGTGATGATAGATCATAATTTTTCTGGTGGACGTGATGTGACTGTATTGGATATTGCTCGTTGGCTCGATAGTGAAGATGGGCGTGCAAAATGTATTCAGCAATTAAAAAATAAAATAAAGCCGGATTCGGTAGTTTTAATGCCGCCGATTTTAGGCACTACGCCTGACTATTTGGTACTAGATGAATTGGCAAAAGCGACTGGCTGTCAACTAATCGAAACGATGACAGTGCCTCCTTCACTCAGTGGCTTACGACTTAGGAGTATGTTAATCAATTGTTTGAAAAAACTGGGTGTGCGAATGATTGAAAAGGCAAATGTGATTAAATCAATTTTAGAAGAAGGAAAATGCATTGCAGTAGTGACTGATGGAATCGACCGTGAACGGACTTATTATGCGCAAAACTTCATTTTAGCTACGGGCGGGATTTATGGTGGAGGCTTGATCTCTTCTGCATTAGGAGAAATCAAGGAACCAATTTTTAATATTCCAATTCAGGTTTCTGTTGCACAAGAAAATTGGTCTAATTTAAAACTATTTTCTAATAAAAAACAGCCTTTTGCAAAAATTGGTGTAGACGTCGATAATAAAATGCGACCACTAGATATGCAGGGCGAGGTTCTAATAGAGAATGTATTCGTTGTTGGTCGTAATTTGCAGGGGTATGATTTTTGTTTTGAAAAATCAGGCAATGGTGTTGCACTAGCATCAGGCTATCAAGCTGCTATGTCGGTATAAGAAGGGAGAGAGTCAGCATGAAGAAACATCACAATGATCCAGATCGCTGTATTGCATGTAGTGCGTGCGTTGCCCAGTGCCCAGTTACAAAAGCCACGCCTCATTTTCGTGGTCCTAAAATGGTCGGACCAGCACTTGAGAGGATGAGACTTTCACAGGAAGATGTTGAGCCAACATTAGAATACTGCTCTAACTGTAAAAATTGTGATATGGCCTGCCCATCGGGTGTTCCAATTTCAACATTAAATATGTTAGCGAGAGCTAAATATTATAAAAAACATAAACATTCCCTAAGAGATGATGTACTAGCACATGGCGAAAGAATGGGTAAATTGACCAAGGCGCTGCCAGCAGGGGCTTTTTTTGCTAATTTAGGAATGAACATCGGACGAAATCTAGGGGTAATGCGGATGGTAGGAATTTCTGATAAGAGGCCGCTGCCAAGTTATGCCGCTGAGAGCTTCCACAAACAGTTTAAAAAAATCCGTCAACAAAGTTTTCCTAATAAAGTAGTTTTTTACCCAGGTTGTTTTGTTAATTTCAATGATCCTAAAGTCGGTTTAGATTTTTTGGCGGTAATGCAAGCCAACCAATACGAGGTTATTGTTGAAGAAGAATTCGTCTGCTGTGGTTCGCCCATGCTCGTAAACGGTTATCTCGATGAGGTTGAGCAAAATGCAAAAACCAATACAAGGCTGCTAAAAAAATGGGTAGACCAAGGGTATAAAGTTATTACTTGTTGTACGAGTTGCGGACTGATGCTTAAGCAAGAATATCAAGAACTGTTTGAAATAGATGGTTTGCAAGAAAATGCAAAAAATATTTATGACGCCTCAGAATTTTTGATGTTGCTCTATGATGAAGGCAAGCTAAATACGAATTTTGGTTCGATATCAGGGAAATATCTTTATCATGCACCTTGTCATCTAAGGGCGCAAGGGTTTGGCTTGCCAGCAATGGAGCTCCTAAGAGATGTTGCTGGAGTTAACATAGAAAATGCCGATGCTGGCTGTTGTGGTGTTTCTGGTAACTATGGGTTTAAAGCGGATAAATATGACACTGCAATGGAGATTGGTGGAAAGTTATTTGGTACGATTAAAAATAGCGGGGTGAAAACGGTTGTGAGTGAGTGCGGAACGTGTCGGATGCAAATTAATCATGGCGCAAACGTAGATACGGTTCATCCACTTACGATTTTGCGCAATGTGTATGAAGCAAAAAAATAGCATATGGATATTAGAGAGCGTTTTCATTGGAGAGCGCTCTTTTAATTTATCCTAATGATAACTTTTAATATTTGAGCCAATATGTTACAATACTATTTACGAATATTACTATTTAGGAGGCTGTCATAAATGGAAGAGTTGGTTACACTTCTACGAGAAAAAGGTTATAAGATTACTCCACAACGAAGAGCTGTGATTGCCGCTCTTTTGGAGAGTGAGAAGTTTCCTACAGCGCAGCAAGTGTTAGAGATTGTAAAAAAGACGAATCCAGATGTGAGTTTGGACACGGTATATAGAAATTTGGGGCTTTTAATGGAGCTGAATATTGTGTATGAGATCAATACACAAAGTAGTGCTGGCAATGTATTTGAAATCGTGCATCTGCATCATACACATCATCATCATTTGGTATGTTTGGTATGTGGTAAAACAGAGTGCATTGATATTTGTCCAGTCAATGATGCCTATATTGCTGAGGTAGAACAGCGTGGTTTTGAAGTTACGGGGCATACGTTTGAGTTTTATGGAAAATGTCAAAAATGTAGAGAGATTAAAGCGTGATTGCAGGGGGAAAAGATTCGTGTTAAGGAAATTTTTACACCATACGAACCTGAAGCAAGAAGATCAATGTAGTAAGCTATGTTGTACAAAAATCGAAGGCTTTGGTGTTACCATTGGAAAAACAGAAATTTTTAAAGATGTAAATCTCCACATCCATTGTGGTGAATTAACAGCACTCATTGGCCCGAATGGTGCAGGGAAGAGTACACTTTTAAAATCAATTTTGGGTGAGGTCAATCACACCGGAAAGTTGAATTATTTTGATGCTAAGGGTGAACATACGGGCAATCCTGTGATTGGTTATGTTCCACAGTATTTAAATTTTGATTTGAGTACACCTACAAGCGTCATGGATTTATTTATGAGCTGTTTAACCAACAGACCTGCTTGGTTTTGCAGTTCAAAAAAATTACGAGCGCGGGTTCTAGAAAGTTTAAAACGTGTCAAGGCCGAACATCTAATTGATCGTAGAATAGGTGCTTTGTCTGGCGGGGAATTGCAACGTGTTTTATTGGCGCTGGCACTTGATCCTGTGCCTGATTTATTGTTGCTTGATGAACCAGTATCTGGTGTTGATCAAAATGGATTAGAACTTTTTTATGAAATCGTTTCCGATCTGAGAGAAAGTAACGATTTGGCAATTATTTTAATTTCACATGACCTTAGGTTAGTTGCTAAACATGCTGATCGTGTGGTGTTGTTAAATAAAACAGTAGTATGTAATGGTTCGCCGGAAGTTGTCTTTAATGATGAAGAAACTCGCAAAGTATTTGGCATGTTGGTAACTCCTGTTGATAAGGGGGCGAAATAGTGTTAGCAACAATTTATGACCTACTCAACACATTACTGCCTTATCAGTGGATGGATCATAATTTTATGAAGAATGCATTTTTAGCAGTGCTTATGGTAACACCACTATTTGGACTCCTTGGCACGATGGTTGTTAGCAATCGAATGGCATTTTTCTCGGATTCATTGGGGCATGGGGCTTTTACAGGGATTGCAATTGGCGTATTGCTTGGTGGCGTGCAGCCACTTCTTTCTATTGTATTGTTTTCAGTCGTATTTGCTATGATTATTACTTATATTAAAAGTAAAAGCAGTGCTTCAACGGATACGATTATTGGGGTGTTTTCTTCAACGGCAATTGCTGTGGGGCTAATGATGATGTCTTATGGTGGGGGCTTTGGTAAATTTTCATCCTATTTGATTGGTGATTTGTTGAGTATATCGCCAATGGAACTGGCTACTTTATTAGCGGTTTTTCTGCTGGTAGTTGTTGTGTGGATGTTGATGTTTAATAAGCTATTAATCATCAGTATCAATACTTCTCTTGCCGCAAGCCGTGGAATCAATACTTTGCTGATTGAAATGATCTTTGCTGCTTTGCTGGCGGTTGTGGTTGCAATCAGTATTCAATGGGTAGGGCTTTTGATTATTAATTCGATGCTTGTTTTACCAGCGGCGGCGGCTCGGAATATTACCAATAATGTGAAACAATATCATGTCATTTCGGTTGTATTTGCTTTATTTTCTGGGATTACTGGGCTGATTGCTTCGTATTATTGCAATACAGCAACAGGTGCAACAGTAGTATTAGTATCTGCAATCTTGTTTTTTATTACCTTGGTTTTGAAAAGTCGTATGGCTCGCTGATGCTTGGCATATATATATATAGTGAAGTGCATTTATGTGCAATCTATATGGGGTGAATTTGTGATGGATCGAAGTCAATTGGAGGATTTAGTAGAAACGTTTCTCTATGTAGATTTATTGAGTTCAATCATAGCCCTTATTATTTATTACGAAAGATTAAGGCTAAATGCCATCGATGCTGAGATCGCTGCGAGAGAAGAGCAAGCCCTAAATGCAGAACTTGCGTCAATCAATGATCGCATTGAAGCATTGGAAGAACAATGTCAAGAGATCGAAGGTTTATTGCGACAAATCGTGGTAAATTGCGATACATAGTATAAAATTTATTTGACAGTAAGATACTGCTGTGATATTATATTTAAGCAAGCTAATGAATACGTTAGCGTATGCGGGAGTGGCGGAATTGGCAGACGCACCAGACTTAGGATCTGGCGGGTAACCGTGGGGGTTCAAGTCCCTTCTCCCGCACCATTTGAAATTATGACCCCTGTGAGAAATCACGGGGGTTTTCTTGTATAGTTAAAAATACATATTCTAGCAGGATAATTTATGATGTTGGCGAATTTAAAGGAATAATCGTAAGTTAAAATCTAAATAACTGGCAATGTAGCCTATTATAATCGTTGGTAAAGCCGATGATTATAATAGGCTTTTTCGTCTATAGGCTTTGGTACGATTTCATTCGGGGGTTTTTATGATGTTAACACAAAAACAGTTTATTCGATGCTTATGTTTAGAACATACGGATTTATCGATAGAAGATATTACTATTTTAGAAAATATGGCAGATCAGCTTCAAGTGACAGCCACATTAACGAATACTGATGTGTTCATTGATACTTTGAGTAGTAATAAAGTTGATAGTATCGTCTTGGCATGGGCGCATTCTACTGGTGCTCCATCGCTATATCGCAAGAGTGTTGTGGGTGAAATGGCCTATGCAACGCAGGAGCCAGCTGTCTCACAGGCATTGTTAACGGGGAAAAACTTTTATAATATTCGTGGCGTGAGTCAGGAAGGAATACCGATTGCGCAGACTGTAGTGCCTATCCCAAATGAGAGTGGTCAAATTATTGGTGTGTTAATTATGGAAAAAGATATTTCTGATGAAATTCGTCAAGAAGAGCAGTTTAAGTTCTTGACGCAGACCGCAGATCGCTTAAGTCAGACTTTGATGTCGTTAACGACTACTGGTAGTGGGTGGGAAGAATGGGTTGGCAATGGGATTTTTGTATTGAATCATCAGGGGAAAATTACGTATGCGAATAAACGTGCGACAGCTATCGTGGCAGGTTTATATGCTGGTAACATCGTGAAAGACAACTTAATGTCGATGTTATCGTTTACCTCTCTGCAAACAATGATTGAAAAATTGACGAAGCCTAAAAATTTTCAATTCGGCGATGCCAGCTATTTGCTGCAGGCACATTCTTTAGTAACTGGAGGAGCCTTAAGTGGTTGTGTGGTATCGGTTCAAGATGTAACGGAATTGCGACAAAAAGAACGACAGCTGGATATGCAGAGTATCATTATTGAAGAAATTAACCATCGTGTTAAAAATACATTGCAGAATGTAATCTCCTTGTTACGTTTACAAATGCGTCGTTCCAAATGGAAGAGTGTGAAAAGTGAATTTACCTCTTGTATTCATCGGGTACTATCGATTGCTAAAGTATATGAAGTTTTTACTTACCAATCGCGTGATTTAGTCAATTTATATGAATTGGCAGGCTATATCTTAGAAAATATGGTGGATAGTTCTGTTTTGCCAGAGCAAGAAGTGAAAAACATAGTAGAAGGGCAGGATATTTTTATTCATGCGAGTCAAGCGGTTCCTGTAGCGTTGGTTTTGAATGAACTCATTGCCAACTCTTTAAAGCATGGGATCAAAGATGCACCTCGCGGTGAAATCCGTATCGAACTTGGGCAATCAGGAGAAAGTATTCATCTAAAAGTGCAGGATAGCGGCCAGGAGGAAAAGATACCGAGTTATTCAGCTGAAGGCAAGGGCACTAAACTGGGCTTGTATATTGTAAAGCTATTAATTTGTGAACAATTAGGCGGTGATTTTGCATTAGAGTCTGATGGGAAATCGGTTGTCGCCAATCTTTCTTTTCCGTTGTGTGGCGTTGTGAGTGAATATAAAAAATAGTAAAACGTAGAAGGAGGGAAGGGAATGAAGCCATTATCTATTTTAATTGTAGAGGATGAAATATTAATACGGGTTGATATCAGAGAAATCGTAGAGCAGGCTGGGCATATCGTATGCGGGGAATGTGGTAGTGGAACACAAGCAATCAAATTAGCAAAACAAACGCAGCCAGAAATGGTGATTATGGATATTACAATGCCGGGATTGGATGGTTTGGAAACAGCGCAGGTTATGCATAATCTCAATATTCCCGTTGTTATGGTCACAGCCAATAGTCAGCCCAAAATGATCCAACGCGCTGAAAATGTCCATGTATATGGATATGTGATTAAACCAGTATCGGAACAAAATCTCATTGCGACAATTCAAATTGCGTATGCTCGTTGGAAAGATATGTGCAGCGTACATAAGGAATTGGATAAAATTAAAGAAGATTTGGAAAATCAAAAAATAATCGGCAAAGCAAGATCAATTATTCAAGATCGTTTAGGGATTTCTGCGCAACAGGCGCATAAACGCTTATTACAAGAGGCGATGAAATATCAGATAACGCTTGCAGAAATCGCAAAGAAAATTGTAGAAAAAATAAAATAAAAATAAGTTGTAGTAGCAGGATTATTATTAGATATGGCGAACGATACCTAATATAGAAATAATTGATAACAAAACGCATTGCTCTAAAAAGGAATATTGTGGCATTAACGCCTAATAAAGATGTTTACTTATGTTGACATTTTTATTAGGCGTTTATTTTTGTGCTGTAGAGGAGGCGAATCTTAGGAGTAGAGAGTTATATGCAGGTTTCAATCATTTCATTTCATAGCGGGCAATGTCGCCCATTATAGTTCTTTCCTTAGGGAAGGATTATAATGGGCGTTTATTTTTGTCTAAATATAAGGGGGAAATGCAATCGTGGAGATCAGTAAAGTTGAAGTAGGAATCAATACGGTAGACAATGAGGCGAGAGCAGGTGCAGATGCGGATTTTTCTCGAGTTTTAAAACCAATTCATTTATGGGCATTAGCCGTTGGTCTTGTTATATCTGGTAATTATTTTGGTTGGAGTTATGGTTTTGCAGCAGGTGGAGTTATGGGCTTAGCCATCGCACTAGTACCAGTGACTATTTTTTATTTTACTTTTATTTTATCTTATTCGGAATTAGCAACAGCAATACCACATGCCGGCGGCCCATCTGCTTATGCTCGCCGTGCTTTGGGGAAATTTGGCGGCTATATGAATGGGATTAGTTGTCTGATTGAATTTATATTTGCTCCACCTGCCATTGCTTTGGCAGTAGGCGGTTATATTCACGCTATTTTTCCAGCGATTGATGTTATGCCAGCAACGGTGATTGCGTTTTTATTATTTATTTTTATCAATTATTGGGGCATGAAAGTATCTGCTACTTTTGAATTGATTGTAACCATTGTAGCATTGATTGGTTTGGTCGTTTATTGGGTTATGGCAATACCGCATTTTGAAATGTCACGGGTGATGACTACACCACTTCTTCCAAATGGTTTTGATGGAGTGATGGCGGCAGTACCGTTTGCTATTTGGTTCTATTTAGCAATCGAAGGCGGCGCAATGAGCGCTGAAGAAATGGTAAATCCACAAAAAGATATTTCCGTTGGTTTCTTAAGTGGTATGGGAACCTTAATGGTTATGGCATTTTTAACATTGTTTTTAACAGCAGGAATTACAGATGTTAAAGCAATTGAGGCCGTTGACTTTCCATTGCCAATGGCGTTAAGTTCTATTTTTGGTGAGGGGTCTTTCCCTGTTATGTTAATGAGCTGCATTGGTTTATTTGGTCTTGTTGCTTCTTTACATGGGATTATTGTTGGTTATTCCCGTCAAGCGTATGCTATGGCACGTACTGGTTATTTACCCAAATTTTTAGCTTATGTTGATCCAAAACATCATACACCAGTATGGGCGCTGATTGTTCCTGGCATCATCTGCTTGGGTGCTGCGTTGACTGGTTTAACAGATGTAGTTATTACAATTTCAGTATTTGGTTCAGTTATTATGTATATTATTAGTTTGGTCAGCTTATTTGTATTGCGTATAAAAGAGCCAAATCTTAAACGTCCATTTAAAGTTTCTTACCCAATTGTACCAACGATTAGTTTGCTTATTGCAATTTTCTGTTTGGTTAGCTTAGTGTATGCTTCTAGCAATATTTTACCGTATGTGTTAGCTGTATATGTGGTAGCGATTGTTTACTATTTTATTTGGGGTAATAAAAATATTCGTCCATTTAACGAAGAATTTGGTGTGCTTGAAGAATTGGACAAATAATATTAGGTTTTTAAAATTGAGGTTTATGGCTATGTTATATAGTTCATTGTTATATAACATAGCCGTAAACAAAGATGAGATAAATTGAAGGTATAATAAATGAAAAATCAAATTTTGAGTGTTGGGATCGATATTGGCACAACGACGACCCAGGTGATTTTTAGTCAGATTACAGTAGAAAGTACAGCTACGTCGACGATTCCAGAAGTAAAAATTACTGATAAAGAAATTATTTATAAAAGTGAGATTTATTTCACGCCGTTGTTATCGAATTGTAAGATCAATTTAGAAGAATTAAAAGAAACCATCAGGTCTGAGTATGAGAAAGCGCAGGTGCAAAAACAAGCGATTTCGGTAGGGGCGATTATTATCACTGGCGAAACGGCACGTAAGGAAAATGCGCAGGAAGTACTAGAAGTTCTAGCTGATTTTGCTGGTGAGTTTGTTGTCGCAACGGCAGGCCCTGATCTAGAATCAATTTTAGCTGGATATGGAGCAGGGGCTGCAGAAGCTTCGAAAAAGTTTACAGAACATGTTGTTAATTTCGATATTGGTGGGGGGACAACGAATGCCGCTGTGTTTTGGGATGGCGAAGCCGTGGATTCCTTTGCTTTAGATATTGGCGGCAGGTTGATACAAATCGATAACCAAGGTGTGATTCAATATATTTCATATAAAATAGATCCATTACTTCATCATTTGAATTTGCATTTAGCGGTTGGAATGAAGCCTAAATTAATTGAGTTAAAGGTATTAACGGATGCTTTTGCTGCGATGTTTTTACAAATGAATGGAAAGAAAAAATTGCCTGAAGAATTGGAACAATTGTTTATTTTGCATACACATAAAGGAATTGCAGCGGATATTTTCATGTTCTCTGGTGGTGTTGCCGAATTTATTTATAGCGATGCTGAAGTCCGTAGCATGAACGATGTGATTCGTTTTGGTGATATTGGTCCGTTATTGGGGTATTCTATTCGAAAAATGTTTGAGCAGTATCAACATAAATTACTAGAGCCTAAAGAAAAGATTAGAGCTACAGTGATTGGAGCTGGGAGTTACTCAGTTAAGATTAGTGGTAGTACCATTGTGTTCGATAATGAACTTTTACCACTTAGAAATGTTCCCATTATTAAGCTTATAACGTTGGAGAATATGCAGAGTATGATTGAGAAAAAAGTGCGATTATATGAAGATATTCCCGTAGCCATCGCGTTTTCAGGACCAAAATCGCCATCTTATTTACAAATTAAAGAAATGGCAAAGGCAATTGTACATGGTTTGTCAGAAAATCATCATCCGATTATTGTGATCGTTGAACATGATTTTGCAAAAGCGTTAGGACAGATGATTGAATATACAATTTGTAAGCAGAAACAGGTAATTTGTATTGATAGAATTAAGGTGGATAATGGCGATTATGTAGATATCGGTAAATCAATTACAGATATTGTGCCTGTTGCTGTGAAAACGTTAATTTTTAAAAGTTAAAGTTTTATGAAAAGAGTAGGTGAGTTGAATGATTTTAAAAACTAGGTTGTTTGGTACAACATATGGGTTTAAAGATGTAAAAGAGGTTCTTGCCAAAGCCAATGAAGAAAAATCAGGGGATGTTTTGGCGGGCGTTGCGGCGCGCGATACTGTAGAGAGAGTGGCGGCCAAAGTTGTACTATCAGGATTGACGCTTGGTGATTTGCGCAATCATCCAGTCGTTCCTTATGAAGAGGATGATGTTACAAGAGCAAATCAAGATGGAATAGACAAAGACGCTTTTCAAAAAATTCAAGCAATGACCGTAGGTGGTTTTAGAGAATTTATCTTAAAATCTAGTGGGGCTGAAATTAAGGCGATTCGAGATGGTTTAACATCTGAAATGATTGCAGGTGTTACGAAATTAATGAGCAATATGGATTTGGTGTATGCAGCGAAAAAAATACATAACTTAGCGACTTGTAATACGACCATTGGCGAAAAAGGTACACTTTCAGCGCGGTTGCAGCCAAACCATGCTACAGATGACTTAGCTGGTATTATGGCATCTACGATGGAAGGTATCAGTTATGGGATAGGTGATGCCGTAATTGGCTTAAATCCTGCGATCGATAGCATTGAAAGTATTTCGGCGATTTTAAATAGTTTTAAAGACTTTATGGTAAAGTGGGATATTCCAACACAAAACTGTGTATTAGCACATGTTACAACGCAAATGGAAGTTTTACAAAAAGGTGTACCGATGGATTTAATGTTTCAAAGTTTAGCTGGTTCACAAGTAGGCAATACTGCGTTTGGTATTACGGTTAAGCTTATGGATGAGGCTTATGCATTAATGAAGGGAGAAAAGAGTTCAATAGGACCTAATTGTATGTATTTTGAAACAGGCCAAGGCTCAGAGTTATCTTCCGATGGACATCATGGAGCAGATCAATTGACGATGGAAGCAAGATGTTATGGACTAGCGAAGCGGTATAATCCATTCTTAGTCAACACGGTCGTTGGGTTTATTGGGCCAGAATATTTATATGATGGTCGGCAGATGATTCGTGCGGGGCTAGAAGATCATTTTATGGGCAAATTAACTGGCTTACCTATGGGAGTAGATGTATGTTATACCAATCATATGAAAGCCGATCAAAATGATTTAGAAAATTTAGCACTGCTGCTTAATTCCGCCGATTGTACCTATGTCATGGGAATTCCCGGTGGTGATGATGTTATGCTGATGTATCAAACTAGCAGTTATCATGATGTTGCTGCGATGCGAGAAATTAGTGGGAAGAAGCCAATCAAAGAGTTTAATAAAAGAATGGAAGAATTGGGGATTTTGCAAGATGGCAAACTGACAGAACGTGCTGGTGATCCTTCCATTTTTACAGTTTAGGAGTGGAGTATACTATGGATGAAATCATAAGAGATATTTCGGAAATTGATTATACCGCTAGGGTAACGATTGATAACCCTCGGGACAAAGAAAGTTGTATTAGGTTAAAAAAGACGACTAATGCAAGAATTTGTGTTGGTAGAGCCGGGGAACGGTTCAAAACAGAAACTTTATTAAGATTTAGAGCCGATCACGCAATCGCTATGGATGCAGTGTGGTCTTATGTAGATGAAAGTATTGTTGATCAGCTTGGCTTTTTTAAGGTACAGACATTGGTAGAAGATAAAGAAGAATATATCAGAAGGCCAGATTTAGGCAGAGTCTTTTCTAAGGAAACCATAGATCGTATCAAAGAAAATTGTATACATCATCCAGATGTGCAAATCATTGCTGCGGATGGACTTAGTTCTTGCGCGATCAATGCCAATTTACCTAATATTTATCCAATGATAGTAGATGGCTTAACTGCGAAAGGGTATACGATAGGGACACCGATCTTTGTCAAATATAGCAGGGTTGCTACGATGGATAAAATAAGTGAAGCCCTAGATGCAAAAGTGACCATTTTATTGGTTGGCGAAAGACCAGGCTTAGCAACTGGTGAAAGTATGAGTTCTTATATGGCTTATGAATCTAGTACCCAAAAGCCAGAATCCCAGAGAACCGTTGTATCTAACATTCATAAAAATGGGATACCAGCAGTTGAAGCTGGCGCACAGATTGTAAATTTGGTTGAAGTGCTGATGAGAGAGAAAAAAAGTGGTGTGGAATTAAAAATATAAATTTTTAATTTAAGCATGAGGAGGTCAAAAGCATGGATTTTTCACAGAAAGTAAATCACGCAATTGATGATATGGCGAAACCGCGTAATAGCTTGGGATTATTAGAAAAATATATAAAAAAAGCTTTTGAGGTTTGGGGGAGTTTTTGTTCAGAGCTAAGACCATTTCATCTTATTTTTGCAGCGGATAATGGCGTGACAAAGGAAGCGGTTGTAAAACAATCACCAGAAATCACGTATTTACAGACGAAAAATATGATAGATGGGCATGCAACGATTAGTTGTTTTTGTGAAATAAATCAAATACCGTATAAGGTCATTGATGTAGGTGTCAATCATCTAGATACTGTGGGGGTGGATTACAAAGCAGCAATGGGAACTAAGAACTTTTTGCATGCAGAGGCAATGGATCAACAAGAATTTTTAAAAGCATTTCAGGCGGGAAAAGATATGGTGGCACTCGCCAAAACAGAAGGCTATAATCTGATTTCTTTTGGTGAAATGGGAATCGGCAATACGACGACTTCTTCCGCTGTTTTGCATGCTTTGACGGATATTCATCCAGAATTTATTGTAGGCTACGGTGCGAATCAACAAAATCCAGAAGTGATAAAACGAAAACGTGAGGTAGTTCGTGCTGGCGTAGCGCTACATCGTCCTAAGATGCAGCAAGTCGAGGATATTCTACGATGTGTAGGCGGTTTTGACATTGTGGCAATTTATGCCGGCATGTTAGAATGCAGGAATCAAAAACTACCGTTTGTCATTGATGGATTTATTACGGCTGTAGCCTATGCTTGCGCTGTGCGTATGGATGCTGCCGTAGAGGAATATGCCATTCCATCGCATATATCAAGAGAACCAGGGATGGATTATGCCTTATCTTTAGGTAATATAGAGTCGAAGGATGTTCCTATTCGTGCCGACATGGCGTTAGGCGAAGGAACAGGAGCAATTTTTATGGTGGTTATGCTCAGGACGATGCTGTATGCAGTTCAACATGTAAGTAAGATGTCAGAGTTTGATCAAAGAATAGCAGCTGGGAAATTAGAGGGTTTATAAAAAGTCGTAGGTGGATTAGCGTGAAAAATAAACACCGTATCCTTAAAAAAGGGCAAACTAAACTAAGGTACAAGAAATATGGAAATTTCAGGATGTTTGAGGTAGCATAGAAGAATCTATAATCCCCTGAGAAATTAATAAT
>Ga0316600_10000327_pt1 | contig 24108 bp, 17 predicted proteins | sample OWC_soil_day5_CT_FD_207652 | JGI IMG/M metagenome (GOLD analysis project Ga0316600, IMG submission 207652) | Wetland soil microbial communities from Old Woman Creek delta, Ohio, United States - OWC_soil_day5_CT | ecosystem: Environmental > Terrestrial > Soil > Wetlands | place: USA: Ohio... | reverse complement strand
CGCAGGAGTGACAACGCAGATGTGGTGCTATCGCTTGCCGGACTGGTCTATAGGGTACCACCTGTTCCACTACCGAACACAGTAGTTAAGCCTATACACGCCGATGATACTTGGGTGGAAACGCCCTGGGAAAGTAGGTAGTTGCTGATTAAGATGAAAAGCACTCACATTTGTGGGTGCTCTTTTTGTTATGTAAAAATAGATTCGCAGCAGTAATGAATAAAGGAAGAACCTTTACTTTAGTGAGTGTTCTTCCTTTATTTTAGTTATTTTGTAATTAATTTTATTTTATGCTCATTAAAATATGAGATATATTCATCTGGTGGAGTTTGATCTGTTACAAAGTAATCCAAATCTTTTATATCACAATATTTCATTAGAGATGCACCATCTATTTTTGATGAATCAACTAATAAGATATTCGTATTGCTTTTTTTTATTAAATAACTTTTAATTTCTGCTTCCAGTGGGGAAGCATTTGCTACACCTTTATGAAGAGAAACCCCGGTAGAGGCGAAAAATGTTTTTGAAATATTGTAGTCCTCTAAGAAGCGAATAATGCTTGGACCAACAAAGGCATTAGAGGGTGGATAAAATACGCCACCTGGTGAGATTATGTTTAATTTTGGATAATCGCGGGCAGCGTTGATTACATACAAATTCACAGTAATAATGGTTAATCCACTATGTGATTCGAGAAATGGGACAAGGTGCATTGTTGTCGTTCCAGAATCAATATAAATGACATCGCCATCGACAATTAAATCATTTGCCAATTTCGCTACAATTTTCTTTTGTGTTTTATGTTTTATTTCACGAGATTCAAAAGGTTCAGGGATATCTGTTTCTTTGAGCATAATACCGCCGTAAACCTTTTTTATGAATCCACGATTTTCGAGTTCAGTTACATCTCTACGAATTGTATTTTTAGAAACTCCAAATATTTCACATAACTTGTCTAAAGAAGCCGTTTTTTCTGATTTCAAAAAATCTTCTATTTTTTCAATGCGATTAATTTTCATTTTATATCACCATATCTTTCTCGTTACATAACCAAAAGTTTATCATTATCTTGCCAAAATAGCATACCATAAAACTACTATATTGGTAAAGTATTATGATAACTGCTGAGTAAATTGTAAGTTTATATTAGCATATAAAAATTATAATTTATAGCGAATTTTGGCATAAAATATAGATTTTATCTAAATTTAACAATCAGAAGTTAAAAACATAAACTTTTAATAAAAATTAGTAATAAAAAAATTAACAATGATTATGAAAATATCATTGACAATATTATCAGAATATGATAAATTTACTACCAAGAGATAACCAAAATATTATCAAAATATTATTAAATATTTAATCTTGATGAAGGAGTGGACACATTTTGAGTAATATTTTTTTAGTGCCATCAAAAATATTAACTGGGATTGGCGCAATTAAGCAAATAGGAGAGCACATTCAAGGCAGAGGGAAAAAAGCCTTGGTGGTTACTGATAAATTTATGGTACAGTTTGGTAATGTTGCCAAACTAACAGCAGCTTTAGATGAATGTAACATCCAATACTATATATATGATGGTGTAAACGGTGAACCTACTGATAAAATGGTAGAAGAAGGCGTTCAGCTATACAAAGGTCAAAAATGTGATTTACTGATAGCGCTTGGTGGTGGCAGTCCGATTGATACAGCCAAAGCAATTGGCTTCATGGCAAACAACACTGGCAAAATTAGCGGATATATGAAAAAAGTCATTAATACAGAAGTTCCTTACTTAGTGGCGATTCCAACAACAGCTGGGACTGGTTCAGAAGCTACTCAATTTACGATTATTGCGGATACAGAAAATAACGTTAAGATGCTGCTTGCAGGTCCATCAATTTTGCCAGCACTTGCAATCGTCGATCCAACATTTACAATGACGGCCCCACCAAAGGTAACGGTAGCAACTGGTATAGATGCATTGACGCATGCGATTGAAGCGTATACTTCAAGAAAAGCACAACCGTTATCTGATATTTTTGCATTAGCTGCAATCAAAAAAATTCACAAGAACTTACCAATCTGCTTTGCTGATGGTAAGAATGAAGAAGCAAGACTTCAGATGTCACTTGGGGCTCATGAAGCTGGAATTGCATTTAACAATTCTTCTATTACTATCGTTCATGGTATGAGTAGACCAATCGGTGCACTTTTTCATATAGCGCACGGTGTAAGTAATGCAGTACTTCTTACTGGTTGCATGGAATTTGCAATCAAAGAAAATACCAAAAGATTTGCTGAAATTGCGAAAATAATGGGTGTGGTAGATAACGGTATGACGGATATGCAAGCTGCGGAAGCAATGGTAAAAGAATTGGATCGCTTCTGTAAAGCTTTGGAGGTTCCAACTCTTGAACAATTAGGAGTGACAAAAGACGCTTTCTTCGCACAACTTGATAAAATGGCAGAAGATGCATTAGATAGTGGTAGCCCAGACAATACAATGAGAATACCATCGAAAGAGGAAATTATCACAATATACAAAAAGCTCTATTAATTAAGGAAGCAGAAGAAAGGGGGCAAAGAAATGCCAATCGTCAAATTAAATGAACTTTTGCTCGGTGTTAAGGATAGCTCGTATGCAATCGGTTCTTTTAATGTTTCTAATATGGAGATGTTAATGGGGACAATAAAGGCAGCAGAAGAATTGCATGCACCTGTAATTATCCAAATTGCGGAAGGCCGATTAAAATATTCTCCACTTCATGCGTTGGGGCCGATGATGGTAGCAGCAGCAAAAGAAGCTAAGGTTCCAGTGGCAGTACACCTTGATCATGGTGGAACAATCGAAGTTATTCATCAAGCATTAGAAATCGGATTTACTTCGGTCATGTTTGATGGCTCTCAATATTCATTAGATATAAATATTGAAAAGACAAAACAAGTAAAAAAAATTGCAGATAAATATAATGCGAGTGTTGAAGCCGAAATCGGTAGAGTTGGTGGCTCTGAAGGTGATTATGCCAGCGTGGATATCATGATTACAAGTGTTGATGAAGCTGTAAAATTTTATAAAGCAACTAAAGTTGACGCTTTAGCAGTAGCAATTGGTACTGCGCATGGTAATTACAAAGAAGTTCCTAAACTTCGTATCGACAGATTGAAAGAAATTGCAAAAGCAGTTGATTGTCCACTTGTTTTACATGGTGGTACAGGTCTTACTGAACAGGATTTTAGAAATAGCTTAGAAAATGGTATCAAGAAAATCAATATAGCAACAGCATCTTATGACAGCGTAGCGACGAATGTAAAGAAATTAGCAAAAGATAAGCCAGATTTCAATTACTTTGATCACACCGATATCGTAATGATGGCAACATATGAAAATGTAAAAAAACACATGTTGATTTTTGGTTTGAAAGATAAAGCGTAAGGAGAGAAGAGCAAATGGCAGTGATTGAATTTGATGACACAAAACATATGGATATTGTATTAATCGGTCGAGCGGCAATAGACTTTAACCCGAATGAGTTGAACCGTACATTAGATAAGGTAAATACTTTTACAAAATATGTAGGTGGTTCACCAGCCAATATTGCAGTTGGAGTATCAAAGCTCGGGAAAAAAGCTGGTTTTATCGGAGCGGTATCCGATGACCAATTCGGTACATTTGTTGTAGATTACTTTAATGAAAGAGATATTGATACAACAAGTATCGTAAGAGCGAAAAATGGTGAAAATTTAGGGCTTACTTTTACTGAAATTTCAAGCCCAACAGACAGTCAAATTTTGATGTATCGTAATGGCGTGGCAGATTTACAAATATCTACTGACGATGTTTCAGAAAATTATATCAAAAACAGTAAAATACTATTGGTGTCTGGTACTGCATTGGCGGCGAGCCCATCAAGAGAAGCCTGCTTTTTAGCTATCAAATATGCGAAAAAAAATGGTGTAAAAGTTGTTTTTGATATTGACTATCGTGCGTATACTTGGAAATCGAAAGCTGAAATTGGTATTTATTATTCATTAGTTGGACAAATGAGTGATATCATTATTGGTTCTAGAGAAGAATTTGAACTTACTGAAATGCTTCCTGAAGGTAACCAAGTACCGAATTATGAAATCGCTGAGAAGTACATGAATTTTGGTAATAAAATAGTTATCATCAAACACGGTAAAAAAGGTTCGATTGCCTATAGTGCAGACAAAAAATCTTTTAAAGTGCAATCATTTAATATTAAATTATTGAAATCCTTCGGTGGCGGTGATGCGTATGCATCAGCATTTATCTACGGTTTACTTGAAGGTTGGAGCCTTGATAAAGCGTTAGAATTTGCCACAGCACATGCTGCAATGGTGGTTGCAAGTCACAGTTGTTCTGATGCAATGCAAAGTTCAGATGCAATTCATGCATTTATTGAAGAACATAAAAATGAAAAGGTTATTACTCCAATTGGTTGGAGGGATGAACTATGAAATTTGGTCGCTTAGGTGAATTGAAACATGGCTATAATTCTATGACAACTTGTGAAAGTGCAATGCTTATGGATATCGGTTATCAGGTCATGAATGCGCAAGAAAAGCTGACATTTAAAGAGAATAAAAAAGAAACTGCATTTGTTATTTTGACTGGTGAAGTAATGATTCATTGGCAAAATGAAACCGAAATGATGAAACGCAATTCACTTTTTGATGATAATCCATACTGCTTACATGTTCCAGCGGGAACTGAGGTTATTGTTCAAGCGAATAACCATGCAGAAGTATTAATTCAAAAGACTGAAAATGAGAGAAACTTTGCTCCTAAGTTCTATAGACCAGAAGATTGTCAATGTGATCAATTTGGTGATGGGGTATGGAATGGTACTGCTGAACGTACAGTACGGACAATATTTGATTATACCAATGCCCCATATTCTAATATGGTAAATGGTGAAGTAATTAATCGTCCAGGTAGATGGTCAGGTTATATTCCACATACACATCCACAACCGGAGGTCTATACTTATAAGTTTAATAAACCGCAGGGATTTGGATGCTCATTTATTGGTGATGATGCTTATAAGATTTCGCATAACAGTTATTCAGCAATTCCTGGTGGTGATAGTCATCCACAAGTAACAGCACCAGGGTATGCAATGTGGTATAGTTGGATGATTCGGCATCTACCAAAAGATCCGTGGATAAAAACAAGAACTGATGACCAAGACCATACGTGGTTATTAGAAAAAGACGTAAAAATATGGGAACCAAAATAAAGAGACAAAGAAAGGTGAGATAAATAATGGGTTTTGTAAGAATGACTGTTGCACAAGCAGTAGTTAGATTCCTAGACCAACAGTATATCGAAGTGGATGGCAAAAAAAATAAATTTGTCCGTGGTATTTTTACTATATTTGGTCATGGAAATGTGGTTGGTTTGGGACAGGCTTTAGAAGAGCTAGAACATAAATTAGAAGTTTTTCAAGGGAAAAATGAACAGGGTATGGCACATATTGCAACTGGTTTTGCAAAACAGAAGAATCGTCACCAAATCTATGCTTGTACGTCATCCGTAGGTCCAGGAGCGGCAAATATGATTACTGCTGCGGCGACTGCAACGGCAAATAATATCCCCCTTTTATTACTGCCAGGAGATGTTTTTGCAACTCGTCAGCCAGATCCTGTTTTGCAACAGATTGAACAAACAGATAGTTTGTCAATTTCAACTAATGATGCATTCCAGGCAGTAAGCAAGTATTGGGACCGAGTGAGTCGCCCAGAGCAATTGATGACTGCAATGATTAATGCCATGAGGGTATTAACCGATCAGGCGAACACTGGAGCAGTGACGATTGCGTTACCACAAGATGTACAAGGCGAAGCTTATGACTTTCCAGAGTATTTCTTTCAAGAGCGTGTTCACCGAATTGACCGGAGATTACCAGTAAAAGCAGCGATTGAGGATGCGGTTAAGATCATTACGCGTAAGAAAAAACCAATCATTATTTGTGGTGGCGGACTGCGATATGCTGAAGCTGGTGAGGCATTAAAAAGCTTTTCTGAGGCCTTTCATATTCCTTATGGTGAGACGCAGGCTGGTAAGAGCGCAGTTGCTTACGATCATGCATATAACTTAGGTGGAATCGGTGTAACTGGTAACTCGGCGGCAAACGATATAGCGCATCAAGCCGATTTGGTTATTGGGATTGGTACGAGATTTACCGATTTTACAACGGGATCAAAAGGTATATTTGATGCACCAAATGTAGAATTTTTGACAATCAACGTTTCTGATTTTCATGCTAATAAATTAGATGCAGTAAAAGTTGTTGCTGATGCAAAAGTTACCTTGAAAAAATTAGAAGAAGAACTGAAAAAAGTAAATTATAAAGCTGCTTATACTGACGAAATTAAGCTTGCAAAAGAAAAATGGCAGCTAGAATTAGAACGTTTATATGATGTTAAGTATTGCCCTGATTTTGTACCAGAAGTATCTGGTGATTTTGATGAAAGCAAAATGACTGAATATAGAGAATCTTTAAAAACCTGCTTGACCCAAACAGAAGTAATTGGTGTATTTGACCGATTGCTTGACGATGATGCCATTGTTGTTGGTGCATCAGGAAGTTTACCTGGATGTTTACAACGTGTATGGCGTCCAAAGCAAGTTGGTGGATACCATATGGAATACGGCTACTCTTGTATGGGGTATGAAGTTGCTGCATCTATTGGAGCAAAATTAGCGGAAGAAGAACGTGAAGTGTATGCTTTTGTTGGTGATGGCAGTTATCTCATGCTGCACACGGAATTGGTAACTAGCATTCAAGAAGGAATAAAAACCAATATTGTTTTACTCGACAATAGTGGTTTTGGCTGTATCAATAATTTACAAATGGGTAATGGTATGGGTAGTTTCTATACAGAATTTAGAAAACGTTCAAAAGATGGAAAAGCTAATGGGGCTTTATTGCAAATTGATTTTGCTAAAAATGCCGAAGCTTATGGGGCAAAAACATATTCCATTCATACGTTAGAAGAATTAGAAGCAGCAATTATAGATGCAAAAAAACAAACGGTATCAACATTATTTGATATAAAGGTATTGCCAAAAACAATGACCCATGGGTACGGTGCGGATTGGAATGTTGGCTTAGCCGAAATTTCTAGTAATAATAAAATTAATGCTGCATACCAAAACCGTAAAAAATTCTTGGACAAAGCAAGAAAGTACTAATATTATTCAGAAAGATAATCTATAAATTGAAGGGCGGCTTTAAATATGTTGAAAATCGGTATTATTGGTGCAGGTCGTATTGGTAAGGTTCATGGAGAAAGTATTACGAAATATGTAAAAAATGCCACGGTAAAAGCAATTGCTGATCCGTTCTTAAATGACGCAACAAAAGAATGGGCGAAATCTATGGGCATTGAGCATACGTATACAGATTATAAAAAAATTATGAATGATTCTGAAATTGATGCAGTGCTTATTTGTGCTTCGACAGATATGCATTCTCCACTTTCTATAGAAGCAATTCAAGCGGGTAAACATGTTTTTTGTGAAAAGCCAATTGATCATGATGTAGAAAAAATCAAAGAGGTTTTAAATGTTGTTAGAACTTCTGATCGGAAATACCAAGTTGGTTTTAACCGCCGTTTTGACCATAATTTTAGAGCTGCACAAGAAGCAGTTGCTGCAGGTAAGATTGGTAAGCAACAAATTATTAAAATTACTTCTCGTGATCCCGAAGCACCACCAATTAGCTATGTAAAAGTTTCTGGGGGCATGTTCTTGGATATGACCATTCATGATTTTGATATGGTTAGATTTTTATCTGGCAGTGAAGTTGAAGAAGTATTCGCCGTAGGCGGAGTTACTGTTGATCCAGCAATTGGTGAAGCCGGCGACGTTGATACTGCAATTATCAGCTTAAAACTTGCCAATGGTGCTATGGCAGTGATTGATAATTGTCGTCAAGCTGTATATGGTTATGACCAGCGTGCTGAAGTATTTGGAACAAAAGGGGCAATTCAAATTAGCAATGATAGTGCATCCAATGCAATTCTTAGTAATAAAGATGGAGTTACTGCTGAAAAACCATTGTATTTCTTCTTAGAACGTTATATGCGTGCTTATGCTGATGAAATTGGTGCTTTTGTTGATGCGATTGTTGAAGATAAAGAAGTTATGGTAAATGCAGAGGATGGTTTAGAACCAGTTATTATCGGATTAGCTGCTAAAAAATCATTACTTGAAAATAGACCAGTTAAGACTGCTGAAATTAAGCAAGCTTTTGGTTTATAAATAAAGATTTAGTTTTAGAGATTTTTATGTAATAAGATGATTTACTATGCAAAGATATATTACTCCCTTGATATCAAAGTAAATGTCTAGAACGTAAAAATCTCTAAGCAAATCTATCATTGGTATGACGTTATACTTTATACTCCTAAGCAAAATATAGAAATTATTACTAAAGTGTATATGGTTTTATAAAAATAAAGGGTTGAGGAGCGTAGTTTATGTTAAATATAAACGATATTCATTTGGGAATTGCACCGATTGCTTGGACAAATGATGATATGCCTGACTTAGGCAAAGAAAATACGTTTGAACAATGTATCAGTGAAATGGCTTTGGCTGGATTTACGGGCTGTGAAGTAGGAAACAAATATCCTAGAAATACGGAGATATTAAGTAAAGCGCTAAAAATACGTGGACTAAAAATTGCGAGTGCGTGGTTTAGCTCTTTTTTAACAACAAAACCGCTGCAAGAAACAATAGATGCGTTTATTGAACATCGTGATTTTTTATATGCAATGGGTGCTAAAGTAGTTGTAGTATCTGAACAAGGTCACAGTATTCAGGGGCAAATAAAAACGCCGATTTTTGCTAAAAAACCATATTTTACAGAAGCAGAATGGGCTAAACTTGCTTCAGGATTAAATAAACTAGGTGAGCTTGCAAAAGAAAAAGACATGAAGGTAGTTTACCATCACCATATGGGAACTGGTATACAAACGGCAGCAGAAATTGACAAATTAATGGAAATAACAGATCCTACGTTAGTATATCTATTATTTGATAGTGGTCATTTAGTTTACTCAGGAGAAAATCATTTAAACGTATTGAGAAAACATGTAGATCGAATCAAACATGTACATTTGAAAGATATTCGAACTGAAAAAGTACAAGAGGTAAAAGAAAAACAGTTGAGCTTTCTAGAAGGTGTTAGATTAGGGACATTTACAGTTCCTGGTGATGGAACAATCGATTTTGTGCCAATTTTCGAAATATTAGCAAAAGCAAAATATCAAGGTTGGTTTGTAGTTGAAGCAGAGCAAGACCCTTCTAAAGCAAATCCATTTGAATATGCCCAAAAAGCTAGATGCTATATTAAGAAAACAGCAAATTTATAAAAAAATCAGAGTATTCGAGTAATGATATTTAATTGGTTCCTAATAGGTGAAGAAAAACCTCGTATTAAAGATGAATCACTAATTAAGTATATATTAAATAGTGCGAATTAGAGGAGTGAAATTAATGAATATTTTAAAATCCTATTTGACAGGAGCAGACAAACCCCGTATTACTGATCCTACAGCTGCAAAACGTATGTTTACAACTGCTCGCTGGCAGGTAATGACCTCAATGATTATTGGTTATGGTATGTACTATGTAGTAAAAATGACCTTGGGTGTAGCAAAAAAACCTATGCTCGAAGCCGGTTTCACTGCTACACAATTGGGGCAGATTGGGGCGGCATTACTTATTGCGTATGCTCTCGGTAAATTTGTTCATGGTTTCTTGGGTGACCGGGTTAATGTTAAAAGACTAGTGCCTACTGGCTTACTTGGTTGTGCTATTGTAAATATTATTTTAGGATTTACTACATCCTTTTACGTATTCTTGATTCTTTGGTTTATTAACGGCTGGTTTCAGTCTATGGGATCTGCGCCATGTATTGTTTCGATAACACAGTGGTTTTCTAAAAAGGAAGTAGCAACACAATATGGTGTATTTAGTATTGCACATTATATTGGTGAAGGCACAACTTATATTTTTTCGGCTTGGTTGATTGTAAATTATGGCTGGCAGTCGGCATTCTGGTTCCCAGGGGTTTTGTGCGTAGTAATGGCTTATCTGATGTATAAGTTTATGTGGGATCGCCCGCAGGCATATGGATTACCTACTGCTAATGAATTTAAAGGTGAAGTAGAAGAGGTTAAGAAAGAAAAAGTCAAGACTACGAAGGAAGCACAAATAGAGGTTATTAAAAATCCATTTATTTGGTTAATTGCTTTAAGTGCCGCTTTCATGGGAATTGCACGTTACTCTTTGAGCAGTTGGGGCGTTATTTTCCTTCAAGAAAGCAAGCTATATAGTTTAGTGGCAGCAGGCAGCATTATGGCTCTCAGTCCACTCATGGGTGGATTAGGTTCTTTTCTTTCAGGTTATATTTCTGATAGAATTTTCAAATCAAACCATGCTTTAACGACAATTTTCTTTGGACTAGTTATGCTTGGTGGACTTGTAGGTTTTTGCTATACACCTCCAGGAAATCAACTGCTGGATATGATCTGGATTTCAGTCTTTGGCTTTGGGCTTGGCGTTATTTTATGTTTTGTTGGCGGTATGCTGGCAGTTGACCTTTGCTCGCAAAAGGCCGCTGGGGCAGCAATGGGAACAGTCGGTTTGTTGGCTTATGCCGGTGCAGCTTTACAAGATATTGCAAATGGCTGGCTTATGGATGTCGGAATGACTGTGATAGATGGTAAAACAATATACAATTTCAATATGATTACTATGTTCTGGATAGGTTCAGTTGCTATTATGGTAGCTTTAATTGTTCCTTGTTTGTGGGCGAAAAAGAAAAATATTCCCGAAACTGATACGACTGTTAATGGCTAGTAAGCACTGGAATTTATCGTAAATATTTTGTTCTGATACAGATACAATCAATGACAGAATATTCTGTCATTGATTGTATTATAAGCACCTAATTGGTAATAGCCCCGAAGATAAGACAATGGGATAAGTTGGACATATAAGGAGGGATATGCTATGGCAAAGTTTATTGCTGATTTACATACACATACGCTTGCTTGCAGACATGGTTTTAGTACGGTTACTGAAGTTATAAAAGCGGCCGCTGATATTGGTTTAGAAGCAGTGGGGCTCACTGAACATGGACCGGGATATCCTGGCAGTGTCGGGGATGCTTACTTTAATACATACAGGGATATACCGTCAGAAATGTTTGGCATCACGGTTTTAAAAGGCTGCGAAGTTAATATGATGGATTTTTCCGGTAAAGTAGATTTGGAACAGTCCCGCATGGCTAAACTGGATATTGTTATTGCCAGCTGTCATAAAGAATGTACACCTATAGGCTCTTTAGAGGAGAATACTAAAATGTATTTAGGAGCTATTAGAAATCCTTATGTGGACATTATTGGTCACCCGGACGCACCACTTTATCCTATTGATATAGAAAAAGTTGTAAAAGAGGCGGCTGAATACGGGGTAGCACTAGAAGTTAATAATAGTTCACCAGCAGCACGCCCTGGAAGTGAAAAAACTTGTGCGGAGATTATTCGCTTTGCAAAAAAATTTGGCGCAAAACTGGCTGTAGGGTCGGATGCACATTATCATGTGGTTGTTGGCAGATTTGATTATGCGTATAAAATGATTACAGAAGGTGCATTTCCGCTTGATCAGGTTATAAATTCTTCAAAAAATAATTTAATGGCTCATCTCCGTCGGAACAGGCAGTAAATTTAAATTAAAACTTCAATTGGGAAATGGGGGGCTTGTATATGACGAAATCATATACAGTTAAAAAGATAGTATTATCAATTCTTTTAACCTTTCTGTTACTTTTTCAGGCTGTTACGGTGTTTGCCGCTGAACCGGCTCAAGGTGAAAGTATTCTTAAAATAGATCGCCTAGATGTTTTTCAGATGCCAAAAGATTTTAGAACTTCTAAGGATGATTTCAGAGTTCAGCCTAAAGATGGCATATTGCCTTCACGTGAAGGTTTGGATAAGTTGAATATCTCAGGAAGTAGTACATTTTCACAACTGGAATTTTCTAAAATGTTGACAAAGTTACCTGCAAATCAATTAATTGTTGTTGATTTACGATTGGAATCGCATGGTTATTTGAATGGTACATGTGTTAGTTGGTATGGAGCCTACAACGGAGCAAATCTCGGTAAAAGTGTTACTGAAGTAAAAAGGCTGGAACGTCATCTATTAGATCAGACCATGGTTAAGCCTGTGCAAGTTGCTAAACTTGCAAAAGATAAATCTATTGCCTCTACGATTGAAATGAATGTTACCAAGGCAATGAATGAAGAAGAATTAGTTACTTCTTCCGGAGTGAAATATTACCGGATTCAGTGTCCTGATTATGTAAAACCAACAGATGAGAATGTGGATCAGTTCCTTTCTTTTTATAAAATGCTTCCCAAGGATGCCTGGCTGCACTTTCATTGTCATGCAGGTGAGGGTAGAACTACGGTATTTATGGCTATGTACGATATGTTGCGCGATGCGCAATATGTAAGTTATGAAGATATTATGAAGCGTCAATATCTTTTAGGGGGACAGGATATCCGCACTGCTACTTCAAGTAATCCTTGGAAAAAAACGGTCTACGCTGAAAGAGCAAAATTTACCGAGGATTTTTATGAATATGTAAAACAAAATCCTGACTTGCGTATATCTTGGACACAATGGGCAAAGAAGAATGTTGCTAAATAACAAATTTATATTTAGCAATTATTATAATGTTTAGCTAGGGGATTGATATTAGAAGTCTTGGAACGAAAAGATAAGGAGTTGGTTTTTATGAAAAAATCTTTATGGTTTAAGTCTATTTTATCCATTATGATGGCTGTTGCTCTACTTTTTCAATTTTCTTTATTTGCATCGGCCGCGGAAACAAATAAAGTGGTATTAAAACTTGATCGAGCCGATGCAGATCAACTGCCAAGAAATTATAGAACGACTGACGATGCTTTCCGTACTACAAAAGATGGACAGTATCCTTCGCGCGTTGGTTTGAAAGATATTCATGCCTCTGCCAGCAGCATTTTTTCAGAAAAGGAATTTGAACAAGTAATGTCAAGGGCACACGGACAGGTAATTGTTGTAGATTTACGCCAGGAATCACACGGATATCTTAATGGTATGGCTGTTAGCTGGTTTGGCGCTAACAATTGGGGGAATGACGGGAAAAATTTGGAACAAGTTAAGGTTATTGAAAAAGGTTTACTTGATAAGGCTTTAGCAGAAACCCCTACAACTATTTATCATTTTGATGATGATAAAAACGTAATTACTGAGCCTTTTCAGGTTAATGTAGAGAGCGCACTTACTGAAGAAGAAATGGTAAAATCTCATGGGGCAAGCTATTTTCGTTTAGCTTGTTCAGATCACTTCCGTCCTGAAGATGCAGACGTTGATCGTTTTCTTGAGTTTTATAAATCGCTTCCAAAGGATGCCTGGCTGCACTTTCATTGCTTTGCCGGTGAAGGGCGTACAACTATTTTTATGAATATGTATGATATTTTAAAGAATGCGAAAAAAGTCAGCTACGATGATATTGCATTACGGCAAGGCTTAATTGGACCAGTTGATATTCGAAATGTACCAGCTTCTAAAATGAACTGGAAACGTAAAGCTTATATTGAACGTGCTCAATTTGTTAAGCATTTCTATGATTTTGTGAAACAAAGTCCGGATAATTTGCCAATGACCTGGTCAAAATGGGCTAGACAGCACAGTTATTAATTATTGACAGTATATATGAATTGAAATGAAAATGGTTTAAAATTCTGCTTTGTTAGAAAATACACCATCCTCTCATAAATAGGAGCTTGTTTTTTATAGATATTAAAGACAGGGAGCGGAGTAATCATGAAATTTATTAAGTTTTGCAGGCATCGGATTCATTATGTTTTGCTCCTGACACTGCTGACTCTGACTACAGCATTTTGTCCAGTTAATGCAGCTCAGCAGAGCAAAATATTAAATGGTCCTTATTTGCTGGCACCGACTTCAAATTCTATGACTGTTGCCTGGGAAAGTGATTCTCCAGGTGATGCCGTAATTTGGTACGGATCAGATGGCAATCTGGAAAATAGACAAGAGGTAAAGGTTGAAAGAGGCACACCTTGGAAAGAGAATACGGAAGGTATTTGCCTGTTCAGGGCGACACTTGCAAATCTGAAACCGAATACTGGATACGAATATAAGGTTGAGCTGGCATCAGGAGATATCAGCGAAGGAAGCTTTAAAACGTTAAAGGAAAATCCAGATTCTATACATTTGCTAACTATTAGTGATTCACATGGATTCCAGACAAATAAAGAATTTTCTGCCGCGGTTCTGGCAGAAAAGCCTGATTTTATTATTCATTCTGGTGATATTCCTGCAGGTACAGGTTATCAGAAAGATAAATATGAATCCTGCTGGTTTAATCCGGGAAAAGAATTTTTAAAGAATTTTCCGGTAGTTTATATTAACGGAAATCATGATGCAGGCCCGTTTTTTGAAGACTATTTTATGAAATCGCAGCGGAGTGTGTACAATGCTTCACCTTATGGTTTGAATTATTCCTTTAACTATGGCAATGTGCATATTGTGATGGTAAATAGTAATCCCTGGGGACTGTATGAAATGAATGCTGAATTATCAGGACTTACTGTAGAACAAAGCACGTTAAACACGATTCATGATTCGCTGCAATGGTTAGAAAAAGATTTGCAGGCAGACGCTGCTAAAACCGCAAAATGGCGTATTGTTGTGATGCATCATCCTTATACTGATGCATTTACCAATAAACATGTTATTTCTATATTAGAAGATAATCATGTTAATTTGATGCTAGCAGGACACTTACATTTCTATGAAAAAAACGTTTCGATAAATCCTGAAGTCGGAGCCAGAACGGTATATATCACGCAAGGTAGTGCGGAGAAAAATGCGGGTGAAATCGATTACGGCAAAACAGGCAAACGGATTTTATCTGAATATCCTGAAGTAGTTGCCATTGGCAAGACAATGTATAGTACTTTAGACATTAATGGAGATATGCTGACATATAAAATATACGGCATACCAAAAGGAGAAACTATTCCTCGCATGCTTGATGTAACTAACTTATCTCTAGAAGAACCCAAACTTTCGTTATCAAATGTTATTTTAAAAGTAGATCCAGAGAATGCTAAAAAACTTTCATTTGAAGGTACAGTGAAAAATGAAGGTAGTGGAATGGCTGCCGTTGTAGTTAAGATGGTTGACAATAATAAAGAAACTCTGCTCAATCTATTCGGTACGGCAGGAAACGAACAGGTAATAACACTGAATCCGGGTGAAAAGAAAACTATCAATCGCAGTATTACGCTAACAAGCCCCGGTAAGCATAGCGTTCGGATTGGGAATGCGACTGAGACCTTAATTATTCCCGAGCTCAAGGATGCTATTGAGTTGTGCAATGTAACTACCCGTGCAGGCAAGGGGATTGATTCGAACGTCGTTTTTGCAGCAACGGAAGTTAGCAATCTCCATAACACCAATATTACAAAGCAGCTGGATTTCTATGTAGACCAGCAAGTGGTTAGCAGTCAGAATATCAGCTTGGCCCCTTATGAAAAGAAGGTAGTCAATTTCTCATATCGTTTTGTTCAAGGGGGAACCTATCATGTGAAAATAGGTAATTCTGAGTCCCAAGAGGTGCAGATTGAAGGTACGTTAAAGGGAACACCGCTTGCAAAGGATTTATCGGGGCATGGTAATGATGGAATTATTCGTGGAAATCCAAAGATTATCGCTAAAGAGGATGGTTCAATGTCAGTGTCTTTAGCCGATAATTATGGAGATTATATTGAAATTCCAGATAGTCAGAGCTTGCATGTACAGGATGGCTTTACTGGCATTGTCTGGTCGAACTTAAATCGCTTGTCAAAAGATGGCGAGCAAGAACGTAACCCTATGATGGTAAAAGGTCCTTCGCTTGGCTGGGGAGCAAATTATTTAGTGAGAATGTTGGTTAAAAAATCAGGTGGTAATGTAAGTTGGGGTACTTGTTATGACAATACCGAATATTTATGGGAGGGCGGTAAGGCTCCTATTGGCAGTTGGGCGCAGTATGCGTTGACTTTTGACAAAGCAACAGGCGGTACTTCTTATATTGACAATAAAAAAACCGCTGAGATCGGTCAGATAAAACAGGATGTCAGGTTGCGTGACTGGGAAGGTTATCCATTGTTTATCGGCTATGCATATAGCGGACACGTAATAAAGGAATTGGGTAGACCTAAATATTATGCACACTTTCCTGGACAGGTAAGTCAGGTGAGATTCTATTCTACTAAATTGTCAGCTGATGAACTGCAATATCTTAACGATCATCCTAAAGAAGCCGGTGAAAGTGCTGAGAATATGCTGGTATGGTTGAACTTTAAGGATATTAAGACCGAAGGAATCCATAAGACTGAGTGGAGGCAGCCTTCCTTCTTTAAACCAGCTTTTAAAGCAGATAAGCAGTTGTGGGCATTTAAAATTTTAATGGCCGAGTCTGTTGTTCCTGCGGGTACTTCTCTTAGGGCAACAATTGAAGTTTCTGACAGTCCACAAGCAATAAAAGGGTCCAAAGAAATAGTGCTCCTTGGCGGCAAACAAATGATAGATATTTCTGATCTTCCTAAGGCACAATATATTCGCATTATTACAAAGTTCAATTCAGTTTCAGGCGTAAATGGCACTTTTGTGCCAGAACTCAATTTGTATAAAGTTACAGCTGAGTTTAATAATCAGAAAACACAATTGACATGGGGAACCAAAGCAGATTGGGAAAAAGGCAGTATAGATGGTGCTGTTGGTTTTGAACCTTTAAATAGAACAAAAGTGATTGAAGATTATACAGATGTAATTCATTAATCTGATGAAGATTTTCTTAATCAGATTAATACTTAAAGGAAAATGGTGGACAGGATACAACGCTTTTATGTACTACTCATTACACAAATTTTGCTGAAGAATTATTACATAGCTAGATGGCATAAAGTGAAGTTAGCTGTTAATTCAAAAATTGGCACCAATAAAAATTCATATTTACAGACTAAAGTGCTCTGACTAAGTAACAAAATAGGTTTGATGAAGATAGACAGTGTAGATAATCTTTATGATGTCTACACTGTCTATCTTATGTAAAAGGAGAGATATCTATTATGTGGAAGAAAATGAATATGATGTCAAAGATGTTACTAGCTTTATTATTACCAATGTTTCTTATTGTTGCGGGAATTTGTACGTATTCTTATTCTGAATCTCGTAATATCTTAAATAAGCAAATCATGCAGACCGTTACTTATATGGCGGAAAGTCAAAGTAATACGATATATTATACATTGAAAGAAAAAGAAACATTACTTACAATGTGTGCTGAGATTTTAGGGCAAAAAGAGATGTCCACATCAGAGCGTATTGCTTTATATAAACAAGTGAAAGCAAATTTTACTGGAATTAAATCAGTATTTGATGGTTATGAAGATAAAACATGTAGTGACTCTCAAGGAGTAACGGAAAAAGAAAAACCAGCAGGATATGATCCAAGTAGTCGCATTTGGTATAAGATTGCAAATGAATCGAAAGGTGTTGGCTATACACCTGCTTTTGAGACCTCTAATAAATCATTATCAGTAGATTTAAGCAAAAAAATTATTCGCAATGGGCAAATGGTAGGTGTTGTGGGGGTCGATATTGATATTAGCCAAGTCAGGGAATTAGCACAAAATTTCAAAATTGGTGAAACCGGATATGTAGCAATTTTAGATGAAAAAGGCAATTTCATTTCTCATCCTAAATTTGGTTTGACGGATAATATTAATGAAGTGGAAAATGGAAGTTTAAAAAACTATGTGGCTAATTTGATGAATAAGCAAGCAAATGTACAAAGTGGAGTTTTAAATGGTGAACATGTATTAATGTCCGCATCACCAATTGGTAATACGGGATGGACTTTCGTGATTTTTGCGCCAGAAAAAGAGTTATTTAGAGATGTAAATGAATTGGCATTAAAGTCGATAACTTCCAGCCTTATTGGATTGATTTTAATCGGCCTTATTATTATCGTTATTACAATTAATTTTGTGAAGCATATAAAATTAATTGATAAAATGGCAGGTGAAATAGCAGCTGGTGATTTACAGATTGATCATGATTATAAACCAGATCAATCTAGTAAAGACGAAATTGATAGATTAATACACAGTTTCCAACGAATGAAAATTAAATTACGTTCCTTAATCAGTAATGTTAGTACTTCAGCAGTACAAGTTACACAGTCAACAGGACAGTTCTATGAAAGTTCTCAGCAGTCAGCGGAAGCTGCAAACAGTGTTGCTTCTTCGATAACACATTTAGTTGGAGCAACTGAAAGTCAGGTAAGAGCCGTTAATGAGGTAGTAACAATAGTGGGCAGAATGTCGGAGAACATACAAAGTGTTGCTGGCAGTGCAAATAGTATGGCAGGTATTGCAGACGAAGCTGCTGGGGCAACTATTTCAGGAAAACAATCAGTTGATGAGGCTGTTGCACAAATGGATAATGTCAGCAAAGCCGCTAATCGGGCTAAACTTGCATCGTCTGATATGGAAAAAAGTTCAGATCAAATCGGTCAAATTGTTGAAATGATTTCTAATATTGCGGGACAAACCAATTTACTCGCATTAAACGCAGCAATTGAGGCGGCAAGAGCTGGTAATCAAGGACGCGGGTTTGCTGTAGTAGCGGAAGAAGTTCGGAAGTTGGCTGAACAATCTGACCAGGCAGCCAGGCAAATTACGGAATTAGTACAAAAAAATCATCAAAATATTAATCATATGGTGACATCAATTGAAGATGCAATTAATGATGTAAATCAAGGAAGTACTCGTGTTTATGCAGCAGGTGAAGAATTTAAAAAAATTTTGGATATGGTAAATAATTTAGTCAATCGCGTAAAGCAGATATCTTCATCACTTGATGAGATTTCTAGTGGCAGTCAACGCATTGTTGTCGCGGTAAACAATGTAGATGAGGTATGTAAAGGAACAGCTAGCGAATTTGAATGTGTATCAGCTGCTGTTGAGGAACAATCAGCATCGATGCAAGAAATTGCATCATCTTGTTCTGCATTAAGTAATCTAGCGGAAAAATTAGATAATGAAGTTCAGAAATTTAAACTATAGCCAGCTTTAATTAAACAATATAGAATATTAATGCTAATAAATTGAAAGTATGTACGACTTTTATAGGGGGGGGAAACTTATAATGAGCAAGGAGATTATATTGAATGGACCATACCTATTGGCTCCGACTACGAATAGTATGACTATAGTTTGGGAGACACGGGCTCAGATAGAAACAAATGTATTTTATGGAGTAAATGAGCAATTTGATCAGAAGTCAGAGGTAGAAGTACAAAGGGCAACGCCTTATAAAGATAATCCTAATGGTAATTTTATTTATACGACAATTATAAACAAACTGGATGCAGAAACAAAATATAGCTATAAAATTAAGCTTAGGGATGAGCAAGAAGTTTGTGGGGAGTTTAAGACACTGGGGGATAATCCGGATATAAAGCGTATTTTTACGATAAGTGACTCTCATTTATTTCATACAAATACGCAATTTGCTAATGCAGTCTTAGCTAATAAGCCTGATTTTATTATTCATATTGGAGATATCTCATTTGGAACCGGATATCAGCGTGAACAGTATGAGGATAATTGGTTTAAGAAAATTCCAGAAGTAATAAAAGCAATTCCTGTTATACATGTACCTGGTAATCATGATGATGGTCCATTTTATAATGACTTTTTTACTTTTCCTCAATCAAAGACTTACCTGTGTGATGAAACAAAACGAAATTTTTCATTTGACTATGGGAAAATTCATTTTTTAATACTTGATAGCAACCCTTGGGGATTATTTGAGATGAATGCAATTAATTCAGGATTGCCTGCAGATAGTGAAACGAAGAAGATAATTTACAATACATTAGAATGGGCAATTGATGATTTAAAATCAAATCAAGCAAAAAATGCCGACTGGCGGGTAATCGTACTCCATCATCCTTATACAGATGAATTTAATAATAAGTATATTGTTCCTATCGCTGAAAAATATAATGTTAATTTAGTGATGAGCGGGCATCTACATTATTATGTTAAAAGTGTTTCCATTAACCCTGAGATTGGTGCTAAAACAGTTTATTTAACGCAAGGAACTGCACAGGATGGAGAGCATGAATTGAATCTAGGGCAGTCCGATAAGCGATTATTAGTAGAATTTCCAGAAGTTGTTGCACTTGGAAAAGGTAATTATGGAAAGCTAGATATAACAAAAAGTAACCTGACTTATAAAAACTATGGATTTAATAAAGATGACGATGAAGAGATTTTGGTCGATACAGTTGTTTTAACAAAGGAGAAACCTGAAATAATTATCTCTGGTGTTCAAATTGATACGATCGATAAATTTGGACATATTCGAATTACTGGTAAGGCTAAAAATGCAGGTAGTGGTTTTGAAGCTGTAATAGTTAAGGTTAACGATAATGGTGCAGAACATGTCATTAATTTATTCGGCAATAAGGGAAAAGAGCGGATTATTGCTTTGAATTGTAATGAGGAAAAAGATTTTATTGCGTTTTATGAAACTACAGACCTTGGACAACATGAATTGTATGTAGAAGGTATTACTAAAAACATTACAGTTTGTGAACCAGAGCAACTGACTTTTGAACATATGAAGCTTATAGTTGGTAATGAAAAAAATACTAATTTGATAATTGCGAGTGTTGAAATTACAAATAATTTAAAAAATGAAGTGCAAGTACCTGTTGATCTAATTATAGATAAAGAAGTTGTACAAAGAAAAATGATATCATTAATAGGTTATGAGAAAAAAAATATAGAGTATTATCATAAGTTATTAAGAGGTGGAAGTTATAAAGTAAAGATAGCCAATTTAGAAGAAAAAGAGATCAGAATACAAGGCCCTGTACGGATAATACCAAGGGTTAAGGATCTATCTGGTAATGGCAATGATGCTCTTTTACATGGCACGCCAAGGGTAATAAAAGAGAAAGACAGAGTAATCGTACATTTAGATCAATATAGTGATTACTTAGAAATCCCGGATAGTGACAGCTTGCGCGTTAGCGATGGCTTTACCGGCATGGTTTGGGCAAATATTAGCAGATTAGCTCAGGGGACAGAGATGTCACATAATCCACTGATGGTTAAAGGAAAGTCAATTGGCTGGGGTGCGACATATTTATTGCGTATGGCAGTTGAGAGAGCTGGCAGTTTAAAATGGGGGACTTGTCATGATATTACCGAATATGCATGGCAAGGTGGTAATGCTAGTTTAAATGAATGGGTCCAATATACATCTTCCTTTGATAAAAAAAGTGGTGGTACTTCTTATTGCAATACAAATAGGGTTGCAGAGATCTCAGGCATCGGTGATGATGCTAGATTAAGAAATTGGGAGCATGAACCATTGTTTGTTGGCTATTCATATATTGGACATGTAATTGAAGAAATTGGTAGACCTAAATATTTTACGCATTTACCAGCGCAAATTTGTCAGGTCAGATTTTACAGAACGAAATTATCCAGTCAAGAAAATCAATTGATTTATAAAGAGCCAACTGAAATTGGACCCCAAAATGATGAATTAGCAGTATGGTTGGACTTTAGTAATATTATTACGACCGGGACTCATATTACGGAGTGGAGACGCCCGGCAATCTTTGAACCTTCATATAAAACAGAAAAAAAATACTGGAATTTTAATCAGTTAAAAGTTACCGCTGTTATACCAGATGAAACAACATTAGAAGCTACAGTTGAAGTTTCTGATGATGGTGATTTAGTCAAGGATTCGAAGAAAATTTGTATACATGATGGGGTGTGCTGTATTGATCTAAGTAATTTACAGCAAGCACAGTATATTAGAATTGTGACAAAATTTGTAGCTGAAGTTGGTGATAAGGGTACTTTTACTCCTGAATTGTGGGAATATCAGGTTACTGCATCAATAGAAAATACTTTTACAGAGATGATATGGGCAACACGCGATGATTGGGAAAAAGGTCGAATGACCGATGCAGTTGGGTTCGAACCAGCTGACAGGCTCAAAACTTTTCATGAATATACAGATGTTATTCACGGATAGGTTGTTTGTATTTGGAGGATTAACTTTATTTAAAATGATAGTCCTAGAATTTAGTTTTAGATAAGTCCGTGATTTTTTAATTAAAAGTTGTAGATGTAGAGGGGAGTCATGTAGTGGATCTTATCATGATTTTTATTAGTTTAGTTGGTTTAATGTATTTGGCTTATCGTGGATATTCCATTATATTAATCGCACCTGCCTTTGCTGTGATAGCGGCTATTGGCAGCGGATATGCAACGATGCCAATTTATAGTGAACTTTATATGACAAAGGCAGCTGAATACATTAAAAATTATTATCCTGTCTTTTTACTAGGTGCAGTATTTGCAAAAATTATGGAGTCTGGTGGACTCGCAGCTTCTGTTGCGAGTAAAATCGTGCAAACACTTGGCAAGGAAAGAGCTGTTTTAGCAGTGCTTTTGGGTTGTGGAGCTTTGACCTATGGAGGGTTGAGTGTATTTGTAGTTGCATTTGTGATGTACCCATTTTCCGCTATTTTGTTTAAGCAGGCAAAAATTCCAAAGCGATTATTACCAGCAACTTTATGGATGGGGATACTTACCTATGCAATGATTGCGATTCCTGGAACTCCACAAATTCAAAATATTATTCCTACTGCTTTTTTTGGTACGACGACTTGGGCGGGAATTAGTACAGGTCTTTTTGCTACATTATTATATTTTGTTATCGCATGGGCATGGATCAGTTATCGACATAAGAAATTGGCAAATCAGGGCGAAGGTTATGGAAATTATGTTTTAAATGAACCAGAGGATGTAAAAGAAGATTTACCACATTGGAGCTTAGCAGCGTTACCGCTGGTTCTCGTTGTTGTGATTAATTTGATTGTGAGTAATCCCTTTAGTTGGCAATGGGCATATCATTGGGATAACCATAGTTTAGACAATTTTACAACGCTAAAATTGTCACTTTTAGCATCTAGTGTTGATCGAGTACAAGCGATATGGTCGATAAATGTTGCGCTTATTATAAGCAGCATTGTTGCGGCATTCATTGGGCGAAAACGTCTAAAAACGCAAGGAGGCGTACTTTCGCCAATTAATATGGGAGCTGTATCTTCTACTTCAGCAGTTTTGAATGTAGCATCTGGTTACGCGTTTGGTTGTGTTATCGCTATCTTACCAGGTTTTCAAATTATTAAAGAAATGCTGCTCCATTTGAGCGTTGGTGATGGACCGTTGCTTTCCGCAATCATTACTACGAATATTATGACGGGAATTACAGGTTCGGCGTCAGGCGGTTTAACCATAGCTTTAGGAATGCTCGGAAATGAATGGCTTGCTTGGGCAAACAGCATTCAAATGCCACCGGAAATCTTGCATCGAATTGTTTGTATTGCTTCAGAAGGAATTGATACAGTACCACATTCTGGAGCTTTGGTCACGCTTTTTGCAGTTTGTGGATTGACTCATAAGGATTCTTATTATGATGTTTTTGTACTAACAATATTAAAAACATCAATTGCTTTTATTTGTTTGGCTTTTTATAGCATAACAGGTTTGATCTAACACGAAGATAAGCAAACTACAGGAATAGATCTTATACAGCATTCGGTTTGTAATCAATTAAAGCTTCTATACTAATGAAATTTTAATTGGTCGCATAATTCGGATGCTGTTTCTATTAGAATTACCACGGAAATTTTACTTTAAAATTTTTCAAAAAACATGTTGACATAACAAACTAAACAGTGTAGTATAATACAAGTCGCTGACGAGAAGTCATCGCTTCAACGAAACTCTTCTTAAAAAAGAATTTCAAAATTGTGTTGACAACAACTTAAACGTTGTGTTAATATAAATGAGCTGACAACGCAAGGCGTCGGCAAGTGTTCTCTGAAAACTAAACAATGTAGAAAAAATTAATGCCAGA
>Ga0316600_10000326_pt1 | contig 24111 bp, 25 predicted proteins | sample OWC_soil_day5_CT_FD_207652 | JGI IMG/M metagenome (GOLD analysis project Ga0316600, IMG submission 207652) | Wetland soil microbial communities from Old Woman Creek delta, Ohio, United States - OWC_soil_day5_CT | ecosystem: Environmental > Terrestrial > Soil > Wetlands | place: USA: Ohio... | reverse complement strand
CCGGACTCTTGGGCGTGCCGACCTCTTTGAAGGCCGCGGCGCCATGCGCGATGATCCAGGCAATGTTCGACAGCGACTCGACGTTGTTCACCACCGTCGGGCGCTGGTAGAGCCCCTTGACCGTCAATCGCGGAGGGCGATTGCGGGGGTAGCTCTTCTTGCCTTCGAGGGACGCGAGGAGGCCTGATGCCTCACCGGCGACATACGCGCCGGCGCCGCGATAGACCACGATGTCGCACGAGAATTCGGTGCCGAGGATGCGCTCGCCGAAGTAACCGGCGGCGTAGGCTTCCTCGACCGCGCCGGCGAGGCGGCGGTAGGGAAGATCGAATTCGCCGCGGATGTAGACGAAGCAGTTGCGCACGCCGAGCGCGTAGCTCGCGATCAGCATGGACTCGAGCAGCATGTGCGGGTTGTTCTCGAGGATCCAGCGGTCCTTGAACGTCCCGGGCTCGCCCTCGTCCGCGTTGGCGATCAGGTAATGCGGCTGCCCGTCGTCCGGGACGATCACCTGCCACTTGCGGCCCATGGAGAACGCGGCGCCACCACGGCCCTGCAGGCCGGAGGCCGTCACCTCCTTGGTAATGTCCGTGGGCTTCATCTGCCTGAGCGCCTTGTCGAGCGCCACGTAGCCACCGCGCGCGCGGTACTCCACCAGTGAGTGCGAGGTCCCGGTGACGGGGAACGTCATGATGAGCTGGCGACCGGGCATGGCTATTTCAGCCCCTCCAGCAGCTCGTCGACCTTCTCGAAAGTCAGGTCTTCGTGATAGCCGTCATTGACCATCATCATGGGCGCCGTGCCGCAGGAGCCGAGGCACTCGACGACCGTCAGCGTGTAGCGTCCGTCCGGCGTGGTCTGTCCGGGCTTCACCCCGAGACGCTGCTCGACGTGTGAGAGGATGCTTTCCGCGCCGTTCATCGAGCAGCTCACGTTGTGGCAGAACTGCAGGTGCCAGCGGCCGATCGGCTTGCGGCGGAACTGCGTATAGAACGACAGCACTTCCTCGATCTGGATCGGCGGCACGCCGAGGTAGGCCGCGAGTTCCTCGATGTCGCTGTCCGCGACGTAGCCGCGATCCTCCTGGATGCGGCGCACGCACGGCAGCACGAGCGAGGATTCGAAGCCCGCCGGGAAACGTTCGCGCAGCTTCTCGAATTCGGGGATCAGGTGCTTCACCGATCGCACTCCCCGCCGATCATGTTGATCGAACCGAAGGTCGGGACGATGTCAGCGAGCTGGTAACCGTCGAGCATCTTGTGCACGCCACCCACGTGGACGAAGCTCGGGCTGCGGCAGTGCACCTTCCACGGCACGCCGCCACCCACGCTCACGAGGTAGAAGCCGAGTTCGCCGTTCGCGCCTTCGTGGGCCGAGTACACCTCGCCGGGCGGCACCTGCGGCCCTTCCATGATCAGCTTGAAGTGGTTGATCAGCGACTCGATCTCGGTGTACACGAGGTGCTTCTCGGGCAGCGTGCAGCGACGATCGTCCACGCTGATCGGGCCCGGCTGCAGCTTGTCGATGACTTGGCGGATCATGTGCGTCGATTCGTCGATCTCGCGCATGCGCACGTAGTACCGGTCGTAGTTGTCGCCCTTGATGCCCACCGGGACTTCGAAATCGAGTTCGGCGTAGGCGAGGTAGGGCGTGTCCTTGCGCAGGTCACGCGGCGCGCCGGTCGAGCGCAGGATCGGGCCGGTGAATCCCCAGTTGACCGCCTCCGCGGTGCCGATCACGCCGACGTCGCGCATGCGGTCGATGAAGATGCGGTTGCGGTCCACCAGCCCGTGCACGCGGCCGGTGAAGGTGTCCATCTGGTCCAGGATTTCCTCGAGGCGCTTCAGCCAGCCCTCGGGCAGGTCGCGCGCGAGTCCGCCGATGCGGCCGAAGCTGTAGGTGACGCGGGCGCCCGTCAGGTCGGCAATGTGTTCGTAGATGTAGTCGCGGATCGTGACGAGGTACAGGAACGCGGTCATCGCGCCGAGTTCCATCAGCGCCGCCGCGATGCAGGTCAGGTGGTCGGCGATGCGCGAGTACTCGGACAGCAGCGTCCGCAGGTACCGGCAGCGCGGGGTGATCTCGATGCCCATCAGCTTCTCGACGGCCTCGCAGTAGGCGAAGTCGTTGATCAGCGCCGAGCAGTAGTTGAGCCGGTCCACGTAGGGGATCAGGTTGTGCCAGGTGTGCGACTCGCACTCCTTCTCGAATCCGCGGTGCAGGTAGCCGCAGTGCACGTCGGTGCGCACCACGCGTTCGCCGGAGAGTTCGGCCACGATCTGGATCGTGCCGTGCGTCGCGGGGTGCGAGGGCCCGATGTTGACGATGACCGAGCCCTCGCTCGTGCCCTTGTCGAAGGCGGGCCGGATCGGGTTCGGCAGCGATGTGAGGGGACGGCTCATGTCACTTCGATTCCCGGTAGGGCACCAGCGGCTGTTCGTGCTGCTTGGGGTAGTCCTTGCGCAGCGGATGCCCCACGAAGCCCTCGTAGAGCAGGATCGGCCGCAGGTCCCCGTTGCCGCGGAAGACGATGCCGTACATCTCGTGGCATTCGCGCTCCATGTAGCGCGCCGAGCCGTACAGCGGCACCAGCGTTTCCACGGTCGGGTCCGATTCCGGCACCCGGGTCTTGACCCGCACGCGCACCCGGTGCTGCGTCGAATAGAAGTGGTGCACGACGTCGAAGCGCGGATCGCGCTCCGGCCAGTCCACGGCCGTGACGTCGAGAAACATGTCGAACCCGAAGGTGCCCTTCAGCTGGCGGGCGACCTCGCCGAGGCTCGCAGGCTCGATCGTGAGCGCCAGGATGCCGTGGGCCACCACCGCTTCCCGGGCCTGTGTGGCCAGGGCGGTGCGTACCTGTTCGAAGACTTCGGCGCCCACGTCAGAAGTCCTTCGTGATGATGGGGTGCCGGTCCCGCGCGATGCGGTCCTGCAGCTTCATGATCCCGTCGATCACCATCTCGGGTCGCGGCGGGCAGCCCGGGATGTAGAGGTCCACCGGAATGATCTTGTCGATCCCCGGGAGGGCCGCGTAGTTCTGGTAGAAACCGCCGCTCGAGGCGCAGACGCCGAAGGCGATCACCCACTTCGGCTCGCACATCTGCTCGTAGACCTTGAGCAGGATCGGCGCCTGCTTGTGTGTCACCGTGCCCACGACCATCAGCAGGTCCGACTGGCGTGGCGTGAAGCGGGGCAGGGCGGCGCCGAACCGGTCCGTGTCGTAGAGCGTGGAGCTCACCGACATGAACTCCATCGCGCAGCAGGCTGTCACGAAGGGGTAAGGGAACAGCGAGAACTTGCGCGCCCAGCCGACGAATTCGTCCTTCTTGGTCGTCAGGTACTCGAAGGCGGCACTGGGCTGGCGCGGGGCCGGGGGGGTGGTCACCGCGTCACCTCCTCGAGCAGGCCGGTCCGCCACACGTACAGCATGATCACGACCAGCAGCAGGGTGAACACGGCGAAGGCCGTCAGCAGCGGGGCCGTGAGCGGCTGGGCGCCGAGGGCCCAGATGAAGAGGAAGACCGTCTCGAGGTCGAACAGGATGAAGACGACCGCGATGGCGTAGTACTTGACGGGGACGGCCTTGACGTTGTCGTGCTCGATCGCCGTGGCGCCGCATTCGAACGGTTCGAGCTTGAGCGCGGTGGGCTCCGGCTTCGGGCCGACCACTGCATTCAACCAGAGCGTGACCGCCACGAACCCGAGAATCGCCAGGAGGTAAACGAAGAATGACAGGTATGCGTTCATCGCTGTGCGGTGCCGTTCAGTGCGCGACTATATTCAGGTCGCTGGGCCTGTGATCCCGAGGAAAACACTTATTCCGCCTCGCACGCGGGGGGCACCACGAATCAGGCGGGATTCACGGCTAGCTGGGGTTGGTCGTGCGCTGGTCGACCGGGCGACGACCCTGGCGAAAATGGAGCGGCAGCTCGTGCGTCGTGGTGTAAGTATAAGGAGTGGTGGCGCCACAGCGTCGCCATCCTACGGAAATCACCTATGGATGTCTCCCCGTCCTATCACTCGAAATGCGGCCCGATGACAGCACCATCCACAGCATCGTCACTCGCCGGACCGCGTGCCCGAAGCAGCCGCTGGCCGGCGCGGCTCGACCTCCTGCAGAGCCTGAGCGGGCTCACGCTCGGGGTCTTCATGTGGGTCCACATGTTCTTCGTCTCGAGCATCCTGCTCGGACGGGACGCGATGTGGACCGTCGCGCGGTTTTTCGAGGGTTATTTCTTCTTCGGCCGTCCGCTGCCGTGGCTGGTGTCGATGGTGGTCGCGACCGTCTTTGCGCTCTTCATCGTCCATGCCGCGCTCGCGCTGCGGAAGTTCCCGGCCAGCTATCGCCAGTACCGGACCTACCGCGAGCACATGCACGGCATGCAGCACGAGGACACGACCCTCTGGTACTGGCAGGTCGTCACCGGGTTCGCGCTGTTCTTCATGGCGTCCGTGCACCTCTACATCATGATGTCGCGGCCCGATCGCATCGGGCCCTTCGAGTCGGCCGACCGCGTCTGGACCGACCTGATGTGGCCGCTCTACCTCATCATGCTGTTCGCGGTGGAGTTCCACGGCGGGATCGGCCTTTACCGTCTCGCGCTCAAGTGGGGCTGGTTCGCCGGCGATGATGCGGCGGTCACGCGCCGCAGGCTGCGCACGTTCAAGTGGGCGCTCACCGCCTTCTTCCTGGTGCTCGGCCTGGCGACGCTGGCGGCCTACATCAAGATCGGCATCGAGCACGCGCCGAACTACGGCGAGCATTACGTGCCCTCCTGGGTGGCGACGGGAGTGGCGCCATGAAGGTCGTCTACACCGACGTACTGGTGATCGGCGGGGGTCTGGCCGGCCTGCGGATGGCGATCGGCGCCAGGGCCCGCGGCCACGACGCGATCATCCTCTCGCTGGTGCCCGCCAAGCGCTCGCATTCCGCGGCGGCCCAGGGCGGCATGCAGGCGAGCCTCGGCAACGTCATCAAGGGACAGGGCGACAACGAGGACGTGCACTTCGAGGACACGGTGCGTGGCAGCGACTGGGGCGCCGACCAGCAGGTGGTGCGGATGTTCGTCAACACGGCGCCCAAGGCCGTGCGCGAGCTCGCCGCGTGGGGCGTGCCCTGGAGCCGGGTGCGCCAGGGCGACCGCGAGGTGATCATCAACGGCCAGAAGGTCACCATCACCGAACGCGGCGAGGCGCACGGCCTCGTGGCGCAGCGTGACTTCGGCGGCACCAAGAAGTGGCGGACCTGCTACGTCTCGGACGGGACCGGCCACGCCATGCTGTTTGCCGTGGGCGACCAGGCGACGGCCCGGGGTGTACCCGTGCACGAGCGCAAGGAGGCGGTCGCGCTGATCCACGACGGCTCCCGCTGCTACGGCGCGGTCGTGCGCGACCTGATCACGGGCGAACTGATCGCCTACGTGGCGAAGGCCACGGCGATGGCCACCGGCGGGGCCGGACGCATCTACCGCGTCACGACGAACGCCGTCATCTGCGAAGGCATCGGCGCGGCCCTGGCGCTCGAGACCGGCGTGGCCACGCTCGGCAACATGGAGGCCGTGCAGTTCCACCCGACGGGCATCTTCCCGGCCGGCATCCTGGTGACCGAGGGTTGCCGTGGCGACGGCGGCCTGCTGCGCGACGCCAGCGGGCTCCGCTTCATGCCGGACTACGAGCCGGAGAGGAAGGAACTGGCCTCGCGCGACGTCGTGTCGCGCCGCATGGAAGAGCACATCCGCAAGGGCAATGCCGCGAAATCGCGCTTCGGCGAGCACCTGTGGCTCGACATCACGCTGCTCGGCCGCAAGCACATCGAGCACAACCTGCGCGAGGTCAAGGAGATCTGCCAGTACTTCTTAGGGATAGACCCGGCGGAGAAATGGATCGCGGTGCGGCCTGCCCAGCACTATACGATGGGCGGCATCCGCACGAATCACACGGGCCAGAGCCCCACGCTGCGCGGTCTCTTCGCGGCGGGCGAGGCGGCCTGTTGGGACATGCACGGTTTCAACCGGCTGGGCGGCAACTCGGTGGCCGAAACCGTCGTGGCAGGCATGATCGTGGGCGAGTTCATCGCGGACTTCTGCGAGAGCCCGGAAGGTGAACTGAACATCCCCACGGCGCTGATCCGCGAAGCCATGGAGGCGGAGCGCGCCAAGCTCGACGTGCTGTTGCACGGCGGCGGGACGGAGCATGCCGACGCCCTCAAGATCGAGATGCAGCAGACGATGACGGACAAGGTCGGCATCTTCCGCACCGGAGCCGACCTCGAGGAGGCCGTGCACCGCCTGCAGGGCCTGCTCGTCCGCAGCCGCAACATCGGCCTGCGCCATCGGGCCGACGGCCCGAACCCCGAACTGGTGACGGCATACCGGACGCAGAAGATGCTCAAGGTGGCGCTCTGCGTGGCCCTCGGTGCGCTCACGCGCACGGAGAGCCGCGGCGCGCATTTCCGCGAGGACTATCCGGCGCGGGACGACGCGGCGTGGCTGCGGCGCACGCTCGCGAGCTGGAAAGACCCGGCCGGCACGCTGCCTGGCCTCGCCTACGAGCCACTCGACGTCCGGTCCATGGAACTGCCCCCGGGCTGGCGTGGCTACGGCGCGAAGAACTACGTGGATCACCCGGACACGCCGGGGCGTGCCGAAGAGGTGGCGAGCCTGCGCGAGCGGATGAAGGACCGGGACCGGCACGAAGTGCAGACGGCGCTCATGCCCTACGATCACCTGCTGCCTGAGCGCTTCCGCGGCCGCAACGAGCGCATCGACGAGAAGTTGCCATGACGGATCCGGTCCAGACCACCGCCGCGCCGCGCAAGCTCCGCTTCCACGTCATGCGGCACGATCCGCAGGACCCGGCCAGCGTCCCGAACTTCGAGGTCTTCGAACTCGAGGAAGCCGCGGGCATGACGTTGTTCATCGCCCTGAACGAGATCCGCGAGAAGCTCGACCCGTCGCTGGCCTTCGATTTCGTCTGCCGCGCGGGCATCTGCGGCAGTTGCGGCATGGTCATCAACGGGCGGCCCGGGCTCGCTTGCCGCACGCTCACCCAGGACCTCCCGGCCGACATCACGCTCGCGCCGCTGCCTGTGTTCGAGCTCATCGCCGACCTCTCCGTGAACACCGGGAAGTGGATGCGGGGCATGAGCGAGCGGATCGAGACGTGGGTGCACTCGCTCGAGAAGGACCTGGACCTGCGTCGCATCGAGGCGAAGATGGCCCCGGACCTCGCGGACCGGATCTACGAACTCGACCGCTGCATCGAGTGCGGCTGCTGCGTCGCTGCGTGCGGCACGGCGCGCATGCGCGAGGACTTCATCGGCGCCGTGGGGCTGAACAAGATCGCGCGCTTCGCGCTCGATCCGCGCGATTCGCGCACCGACGAAGATTTCTATGAACTCATCGGCAATGACGACGGCGTCTTCGGCTGCATGACCCTGCTCGGTTGCCACGACGTCTGCCCGAAGAGCCTGCCGCTCCAGACCCAGATCGCGTTCTTGCGTCGCAAGATGGCGCGCATCGGCCTCGGCTGATGGCTTAGCAACTCTTTAAGGTTCCGCTAGCGAGCATTTAGCAATCGGCCGCTGCCGCGTGGCGCAGAATTCCCCTCAACGTAAACCTGCAGGGGGATTCATCATGACGAAGCGATCTGCACTCGGAGCCCTGGCGGGCCTCGTACTGGCATTGGGATATTCGGCGGCATCGTCCGCGGCCGACACCGGACCGGATTCCCGCGTGGCCCGCGGCCGGTATCTCGTGGTCGTCGGCGGCTGTAACGATTGCCACACCCCGGGTTACGGGGAGAAAGGTGGGGCGGTCCCCGAGAAGGAGTGGCTGACCGGCGCGCCGGTCGGTTTCCAGGGGCCCTGGGGTACGACTTATCCCTCCAACCTGCGCCTGGTCGTCAAGTCGATGAGCGCGTCGCAGTGGATCGAGCATGCGCGGAAGGAGCGCCTGCCGCCGATGCCGTGGTTCAACCTGCGCAAGATGACCGACGAGGACCTGACGGCGGTCTATGCCTACATCCGCAGCCTAGGCTCCCCCGGAGTCGCGGCGCCGGCCTACGTCGCGCCGGGTGGCAAGGTCTCGACGCCCTACATCGTGTTCGTGCCCCAGACGGACCAGAGGGCTGCTTCAGCTGCGCCTGGCCGATAAGGCGGCGCCGCGAGCGGCCGGCCACGCAGTCCATGGCGGTGACGCCAGGTAGCGGGCCGGCCGCGTACTGGTTTAGAGTCCGTCCCGGCGGGAGATGGCATTCCTCCCGATTTAGAACCGCCGGTCATCGGCTGATGATGCCTGCGCAAGCCCGATCGGGAGGCGTAGCCGTGACTGAGCGCCTGTCCCGAATGTCATCGAGGACAGGAACATGTGGAAGTCGGTGGTTGCGATCTGCGTGGGGGCGAGCGTCGGCGCGCTGCTGCGCTGGTGGCTCGGCGCCCAGCTCAACAGCCTCTTCCCGACGATCCCACCAGGAACCCTGACCGCCAATCTCGTTGGCGGGTACATCATCGGCGCTGCGATCGCGTTTTTTGCGACTTACTCGGCGATCGCGCCCGAGTGGCGCCTCCTCGTCATCACCGGCTTCTGCGGCGGGCTCACGACGTTCTCCACGTTTTCGGCAGAAATCGTGACGCTCATGCAGCAGGGACGTGCCGTCTGGGCGCTTGGGGCTGCCGCGGCGCACTTGTTCGGCTCCGTGCTGATGACGCTGGCCGGAATCGCGACCGTCCACTGGATCAGGGGCTGATGCAGTCCGGAGACACGCACCATGCAAGGCTCATTCTGCCGTTTCTACGTCCATGAGAATGACCGTCACCACGGCCGCCTGTTGTGGGAGTGGCTTCTCGAGCAGGCCAATCACCTCGGTATCCGCGGCGGTTCAGCTTTCAAGGCAATGGCGGGTTTCGGTCGCCATCACGTGGTGCACGAGAATCACTTCTTCGAACTCGCAGGCACGCTGACCGTCGAGGTCGAGTTCATCGTCAGCGAGGACGAAGCCCGGCAACTCCTCGAGCTGCTGCGCCGGGAGAAGGTCAGGGCTTTCTACGCGCTCATCCCGGCGCGCTTCGGTGTGTTGAACCCCGACGCCAATGAGCCGCCTTCGCTCGGAGAGCCGTGACCGGTGTGGACCACTCGTCGATTGGCCCGGTATGCCGCCGCGTTGCTGACAGTCGTCGGGAGCGCCTTCGTGCCTGCCGCAGAATCGGCACCGGCGGTTGCCGCGGCGTCGGACCTCAAGTTCGCCCTGGAAGAGATCGCCGGCCATTTCAGGACCGACTCCGGGCGCGACGTACGCCTCACGTTCGGTTCATCCGGTAACCTGGCGCGCCAGATCGAGCAGGGCGCGCCGTTCGAGCTGTTCCTGTCGGCCGATGAAGATCTCGTATTCGGACTCGCCGACAAGGGGCTGACCCGCGACCGTGGCGCCCTGTACGCCATCGGACGCATCGTGCTGTTCGTTCCGGCTGGATCGTCCATCGCGCCGGATCCCGACCTCGAAGGGCTGCGCCGCGCGCTCGTGGCCGGGCAGGTGAATCATTTCGCGATCGCCAATCCGGAACACGCTCCGTATGGACGAGCCGCGGAACAGGCGTTGCGACGCGCCGGACTGTGGCCGCGGTTGCAGGGACGCCTCGTGCTCGGCGAGAACGTCAGCCAGGCAGCCCAGTTTGCAGTGGGCGGGGATACCGAGGGAGGGATCATTGCCTACTCGCTCGCGCTTGCGCCGACGATGGCGAGCCGCGGCCGGTTCGCGCTGCTGCCGGAGACCTGGCATGCACCACTGCGCCAGCGCATGGTGCTCATGAAGGGCGCGACGGCCGACGGGGCGAGCTTCTACACGTACCTGCAGGGCCCGGTGGCGCGCGCGATCATGGAGCGCCACGGGTTCATGCTTCCCGGGCAATAGCAGCCTCGCGCAGCGCACCATGGACTGGACTGCCTTCAAGCTGTCGATCGAATTGGCCGCGGTGACACTGCTGATCCTGCTGCCGATTGCGATGGTCGTCGGGCGCGAGCTTGCCGTGCGAACGTTTCGCGGCAAGGGTTTCGTCGAGGCGCTGGTCGCGCTGCCGCTTCTGTTGCCGCCAACGGTGGTCGGTTTCTATCTGCTGCAGGCATTCGGACGACACAGCGCTCTCGGCCGCGCATTCGAGGCGATGACCGGGCACCTGCTCGTGTTCTCATTCGAAGGGCTGGTGCTCGCGTCCGTGCTGATCAACCTGCCGTTCGCGGTGCAGCCGATACAGCGGGCCTGCGAGGCCATACCGCGGGAAGTCCGCGAGGCGGCGGCCCTCTGCGGCATGAGTCCCTGGGGCGCATTCCTCCGCGTGGAGTTGCCGCTCGCCTGGCCGGGCGTCGCGACGGCACTCGCGCTCACGTTCGCACACACGCTGGGCGAATTCGGCGTGGTGCTGATGGTCGGCGGTTCGATCCCCGACGAGACCCGGACGCTGGCGATCGCGATCTATGACCGCGTGCAGGCGTTCGACGATCGTGCGGCCGGAGTCATGGCCGCGACCCTCCTCGCTTTCTCCCTGCTGGCACTCGGCGTGACGAACACGCTCGCCCGGCGCATCGGCCGTCGCCATGGCGAGTGAACCGCCCGTGAACGGTCTCTCGGTCACGCTGCGCCAGGCGCAGCCAATTCCGCTCGACGTGTCGTTCTCCTGCCCCGCCGGGGAAGTCGTCGCGCTGTTCGGTCCCTCGGGCAGCGGCAAGACGACGATATTGCGTGCGATCGCCGGGCTGTACCGGCCGGCGACCGGTCGCGTGACCTGCGGTGAGTCCGTCTGGCTCGACACCGCGCGTGACGAGGCCTTGCCGCCGCATCGCCGCGCGGTGGGTCTCGTGTTCCAGGAGTACGCGCTGTTCCCACACCTGACGGTGCTGGGGAACGTCGTTGCAGCCACGGGCCATCGCGCGCGCAGCGAGCGTGAGTCCCGAGCCCGCGAGCTCCTCGACCTCGTGCACCTTGCGCCCTATGCCACACGCCGCCCGACAGAACTCTCGGGTGGCCAACGTCAGCGTGTTGCACTCGCCCGGGCCCTGGCACGCGACCCGGCGGTCCTGCTTCTCGACGAGCCCTTTGCCGCGGTCGATCGGGAAGTGCGTGTCGCGCTCTACCGCGAGCTGGAATCCGTCCGTGTGTCGTTGCGCGTCCCGATCATCCTCGTGACCCACGATTTCGACGAGGTGGCGCGGCTCGCCGACCGGCTGTGCATCCTGGAGCGCGGGGCGATGACCGCCCAGGGACGAGTCACGGAGCTCACGAGTCGCGTCGACATCCCGCAGCTCGCCACGTATTACGAGCCGGGCAGCGTCCTCGACGTACGGGTCGAGGCGCACGAGCCCGGCCGTCAGTTGACGCGGCTGTCATTCCCGGGCGGCGCGCTGTGGTCGCCCACGATGGCCGCACGAAGCGGTACGGTCGTACGAATAAGAATCCCGGCCCGCGAGGTGTCGATCGCACTTGCCGTGCCCGAGCAGATCAGCCTGCACAACGCGTTGCCGGCGCAGGTGGCTGGAATCGCGGCTGCGTCGGACCCCGCGCTCGTGCTCGTTACGCTCCAGCTCGGACCGACCGTGCTGCTGGCGCAGGTCACCCACGATGCCGTCTCTCGCCTGCAGCTCGCTCCGGGGCGGAACGTGTTCGCGCTGGTCAAGTCCGTGTCCGTGCTGCGGCCCGGCCGGGCCACGGGCGCGGTCAGTTGATCGAAGGCGACGATCGCAGCGTCTGCGCGCCTGGTTGAACTTCCGACAGCGCGACCGGACGCGTCACGTTCAGTCGAAACCGTCCGCGGCCCGTCTTCTCGATGCGCAGGCTCGGGCAGCGCTCCTCGAGCCGCCTCTGCAGCAAGATCAGCCGTGCCTCGAGGTTCTCGCTCAGGTCGGGGAGGCGGATGGCGGGGTCGAGCCGCAGCTCCCGGTTGCTGTGGTCCGTGCGCCGCTCGTCGACGTAGTTCCGCAGCAGCTTCCAGAGGATCGCGCCGGCCACGCCCTTGATCAGGTAGTCCTCGCCCACGAATATGCTGTCGTTCTCGGCATACCGGCGGATCTTGAGCGGTGCGCCCTGCGGCGACGCCGCCTTGCGTGCGGGCGCCTGCGCCACCTCCGCGCCTTCCTCGCGGTCTTCGAGCAATGCGGCCACGGCGCCGACGTGGTTCGCCAGGACGACGAATGCATCCTCGTCGTCATAGCCGAAACGACCGGTTTCTGCGCTTTCCGCAAACAGCACCCCGAGCAGCCGTTCGCCGGCCAGGATCGGCACTGCGATCTGGCTCTGCGACTCGGGCAAGCCCGGGAAGGGGATCTCGTCCTCGATGCCGGCCGTCAGGCCGTGACTGGTCGCATCCGCGCGCATGGCGCGCCCGTAGCCGAACTCCGACGTCGCATGCGAGATGCGAATCGGGGTTCTTGCGAGAGCGGCCATGCCGATCACTCCCTCGCCGGGGCGGACTTCCGCGCCGACGCCGGATTCCGGATACCCCTGGCTCGCCACCGTGTAGAGCTTCTCGCCGGCCGTGTCGCGCATCAGCACCATGGCGTGCTCGGTCCCGAATTGCCCGCGCACGCAGTCGAGCAGTCCATCGAGCAGGCTGGCAAGGTCGGGGGCCGAGGCGAGGCGGGCGATGCTCGAGCGCAGCTGGGCCAGGGAGTTCACCCCGGTCGTCGCAGGAATCAGCGACGTGCGGTAGATCTCGGTCACCGATTCCACGTGGTACACGTCAGCGCCGCGCAGCTTGAACACACCGGTCATGCCCGCGTGCGAGGCGATGCCCGCGAGCTTCGCCCTCATGCATTCGAAGAGCGGCCCCGAGTCCTCGGTGCGCAGGTAACGCACGGCAAGCTTGTACTGCGCCGCAGTCTCGGGGTGGATCACGATCACGGTCGCGCGCGGATTCTCGAGCACGTTCTGCCGGGTCTTGCTGAAGAACTGGTACGAGAGCGCGACGTGCTCGCGGTCGATGTAATGCACTTCCGAGATGTACGAGACGTTCGGCGTGCCGTCCCGCGCACAAGTCGCGATCACCGCAGGCACGGCGCCTTCGAGGCTCGGTCGGATGGAATGCAACGAGAGCGGCACGGTCAGGCGGTGAGCGGCTGGCCGGCGCCCGGGCCGGGTGTTTGCTGGAATGCAGCCGTCGGCGTGAACGCGATCGCCGCGAGGCCCTGCTCCGCGCGTCCGCGCACTGCGCTTGCGAATTCGGGTGTGTAGCCGACCTGGCACAGGTCGTCCACCCAGGCCTGCAAGTGCCGGTCGGCCACGGCGCGGTCGGCGCGGGTCAGGCGGACCAGCTTCGCGTCGGTGCCCTTGAGCTGGATGGTGCGGTGCGTGCTCGGCTGGCTGAAGACGACTGCGATCACGCCGGTCGCGGCGATGTCGTCGAGCACGGTTCCGGCCCGTTCGGGTTCGACCAGCACGGTGACACGGCGCCGGTCACGGGAGACGTGGCAGCCGCAACCGCGCACGACGTCGGGGACGAGGTCGGCGTTGCGCGAGCAGACCACGACGCTTACGCCGCCCTGGATGAACGCCGCGTGGCTCTCGTCGAGCCGCAGCCCGTTGCTGGATGGTCCCGCCATGGCGCGCATGATAGCGGCACTGCGGCCGAGTGGTACGTGGGGCCTGTTTCGGTTACGGTCGCCCGATCCCAGCCCCGGCAGGAGTGCAGGATTATGTCGATTGTGTCACGGGTACTCGGGTCCGCTCGCTGCGGCCTGCTCATTGCCGGGCTGGCGGCCTGCGGACTGGCGGTCGCCGACGGCCCGGTGCCATCGCCAGACGCGACGCAGGCCCTGATCGAGAAGCTGGGGCTGGTGGAGTCCGCCGCGCCGGTGCGCGAGCGTGCGGACTGGCAGCGACCGAAGAAGATCCTGTTCTGGGAGATGCAACCGGACCTGCTGCCGATGTTGCAGGCGACTGCGCCAGGTGTCGAGTTTCTCCCCGCGAGGGACATCGCCGAGGCCGTCGCGCTCGCAAAGGACGCCGACGCCGTCCTGGGCTTCTGTTCCCCGGAGCTGCTCGCGGCCGGGCCCAACATCCGCTGGATCCAGGCGTACTGGGCCGGTGTCGAACGCTGCGTTGCCATTCCCGCGCTGCGCGAACGGGGCATCCTGCTCACCAACATGCAGCGCGTGGCGGGGCCCGTGATGGCGGAGCACGTCATCGCGATGATGATGGCCTTTGCGCGCGGCCTGCATTTCTACATCCCGGAGCGCACGGCGGCCCGCTGGACGCCGGAGCCCCCACCGCCCACGCAGCTGCTCACGATCGAGGGCAAGACCGTCCTCGTCGTCGGGCTCGGCGGCATCGGCGTAGAGGTCGCAAAGCGCGCGCATGCCCTCGGGATGCGCGTCACCGCCATCCGGGCCAGCGGGCGCGAGGGCCCTGCGTTCGTGAGTTACGTCGGGCTGCCGGACGAGTTGCGCAAGCTCGCGACGGACGCGGACTTCGTCGTCAACACCGTGCCGCTCACGCCTGCGACGACCGGCCTGTTCGACGCAGGATTCTTCGCGGCGATGAAACCCGGGGCTTTCTTCGTCAACGTGGGACGTGGCAAGAGCGTGGTGCAGGCAGACCTGGTCGCGGCGCTGCGCAGCGGGCGGCTCGGTGGCGCGGGCCTCGACGTCACCGATCCGGAGCCGCTGCCGGCGGACAGCCCGCTGTGGCAGATGCAAAACGTGATCCTCACGCCGCACGTGTCGGCCGAATCCGACCACGGCAACGAGGCGCGGTTCGTCATCGCGCGGGAGAACCTGCGGCGCTACGTGGCGGGGGAGAAGATGCTGTCGGTGGTGGATGTCGCGAAGGGGTACTAGGAACGTCGGCAGCCGCTCACCCGGGCCGCACTCGCTCCCGGCTCAGGAGGTAACTCCTGAATCGAAGCGTGACTTGAGCAGGTCGAGTTCACGGCGCAGGTCCGCCACTGCGGCCTCGATCGCAGCGATGCGTGCTTCGTCAACTGACGAGCCGCCTGCCGCCGAGCCGACGGCGCGCGTTGCGCGAGGTTCATCCTCGACGAACGGTGGCGCCTCGCCGCTGAAGAGATGCATGTAGCGCGACTCGCGCCGTCCCGGTTCGCGCGTCAGGCGGGCGACGAACGGCCCGTCGGGACGCGTCGCGAGATCCTCCAACTCGGTTTCGACCTCGCTCACGTCGTGCAGGGGCGCGAGGCGTGCCGCGTGTGTACGGAGCTCCCCCGGCGTCTGCGGTCCGCGCAGCAGCAGCTCGCAGATGATCGCCGTGCCCTGCGGCGAAAACTTGAGCGAGCCGAAATTGGTGTTGCAGAAGAGGTGCTGGAACTTCGGCACGCGACTGCCGAACCCGGACTTCTCCATGACCAGTTGCCGACGGATGAGGCCGTCCACCACCGCCTGCACGTCGCGCTCTTCCAGCGCCAGCACCGGGTGGCGATTGCTCTTCTGGTTGCACGCGTTGGTGAGTGCATTCAGCGAGAGCGGGTACTGGTCCGGCGTCGCGATCTGTTTTTCGATCAGGCAGCCGATGACCCGTGCTTCATGGGCAGTCAGTTCGATGGTCATCGCGTGCTCCGTGGGCTGGGTTTCGATCGCATCCGCGGGGCATAATCCGCTCCCCGGCCAGCGGATATTACCCGGTGCAGGATCGAAGCGGCTCGACGCTCAAGGGCGTGGTCACGATTTCACTGATGACGTTGAACGTCATCGCCTGGTGCACGCTGCTCTTCACGCTGGCATTGCTCAAGCTGCTGGTGCCGATCCCCGCTTGGCGCAGGTGGGCCAGCCGCGGGATGACGGCGCTCGCGGAGGGTTGGATCGGCACCAACAACGCACTGTTCCGGCTGATGCACGCGATGCCGCTCGACACACGCGGCCTCGAGGGATTGTCAACGCGCGACTGGTACCTCGTCGTCTCGAACCACCGCTCGTGGGTGGACATCCTGGTCCTGCAGGCGGTCTTTAACCGGCGCATCCCGTTCCTCAAGTTCTTCCTCAAGACGCAGCTGATCTGGGTGCCGTTCCTCGGCATCGCGTGGTGGGCGCTCGACTTCCCGTTCATGCGTCGCCATACCTCCGCGTACCTCGCGAAACACCCCGAGCATCGCGGCAAGGACCTGGAGGTGACCCGCCGCGCCTGCGAGAAGTTCAGGCTGATACCCACGTCCGTGATGAATTTCGTCGAGGGCACGCGTTACACGCCGCAGAAGCACACGGCGTTCAAGTCGCCGTACCGCAACCTGTTGCCGCCACGCGCAGGCGGGACCTCCTTCGTGCTCTCGTCGATGGGGGGCACGCTGCACTCGATGCTCGACGTCACCATCGCTTACACGACCGGGACGCCGAGCCTGTGGGACCTGTGTTGCGGACGCGTCGGGCGGGTGATCGTGGACGTGCGGCGCCGGCCGATCGACGCATGGATGGCGGCGGGCGACTATGCGAGCGACCCCGCCTTCCGCGAGCGTTTCCAGCACTGGCTGGGCGGCCTCTGGACCGAGAAAGACGCACTGCTCGACCAACTGGTGTCCTGAGGAGGCCTCGCCGATGTCCTGGGACCTGCCGTCACCCTTCATCCACGAGCGCGTGGCTGTGCACACCGAGATCGACGGCTATGGCCACGTGAACAACGTCGTGTACATCGCGTGGATGGACGACTGCGCCTGGGCACACTCGACCGAGCGCGGCATCCCGCCGGAACTCTGCCGCCGCCTGAATCGTGGCATGGCGGTCTGGCGCACACAGGTGAATTACCTGGGCTCGGCCTACGAGGGCGACGTCATCCAGGTCGCGACCTGGCCGGTGCTGAACGACGAGCGCCTGCGCATCGACCGGCGTTTCCAGATCCGGCGCAAGTCGGACGGCCAGACGCTGGTGCGGGCGCTGATCCACTACGTCTGCATCGACCTGCAGACGGGCAAGGCGAAACGGATGCCGGCCGAGTTTACGAAGTATACCGTGGCGCCCGAGGTCGCTGCGGCCCTGGCGCTCGAGACAGAGCCCTACCAGCCCGGCGTCGAGCCGCGCTGATCGCAACCGACCGGACACAGGAGGACCCCATGCACGACAAGTGGACAGGCCCAGAACTCGATTCGCTGCTCGGCAAGCCGGGCCTCACACGACGCGAGATGCTGGTCACCTCGCTGGCCGTGGGGTTCGCGGCGGCGACCTTGCCGGTGCGCGCGGACACGGTCATCACGACGGACACCGACGGCCTCACCGCGGGCGAGGTCAAGATCCCCGTGACCGGCGGCGAGATCCCGGCGTACCGCGCGATGCCGGCCAGCGGCGGCCCGTTTGCGGTCGTGCTCGTGGTGCAGGAGATCTTCGGCGTGCACGAGCACATCAAGGACGTCTGCCGGCGCTTCGCCAAGGCGGGCTACCTCGCCATCGCCCCGGAGCTCTATGCGCGCCAGGGCGACGTCTCGAAGATGACGGACTACAAGGAGATCTTCGCGCAGGTCGTCTCGAAAGTGCCTGATGCGCAGGTGATGTCCGACCTCGATGCGGCCGTCGCGTGGGCTGGCAAGTCGGGCTCGGGCGACGTGAAGCGCGTGGGCGTCACCGGGTTCTGCTGGGGTGGACGCATCACGTGGCTCTATGCCGCACACAATCCGAACCTCAAGGCCGGCGTGGCCTGGTACGGGCGACTCGCCGGCGAGGTCTCGGAACTGCAGCCGAAGCACCCGCTCGATCTCGTTGCACAGTTGAAGGCCCCGGTGCTCGGGCTCTACGGCGGTCAGGACCAGGGCATCCCGCTTGCCGACGTCGAGAAGATGAGCGCCGCGATCAAGGCTGCGCAGGGAACGTCGAAAATCGTCGTGTTTCCCGAGGCGGGGCACGGCTTCCACGCGGATTACCGGCCGAGTTACCGCGAGCAGGACGCAAAGGACGGCTGGCGCGAATGCCTCGCGTGGTTCCGCGAGCACGGGGTGGCCTAAAACTTCCAGAGCACCCCGACGGAGGGCACGAGCGGCAGCCAGTGACGGTACTCGTGCTCGAGTTCCGGGCTGCCGTCGGCGCCGTACTGGAACGAGTAGTCCACGCAGCACGGATTGCGCTGGTCGAGCAGATTGGTCACTTCGGCGAAGACGGTGAGATCGCCGCGCGGCAACTCGAAGTCGCGGCTCACGCGCACGTCCACCGACGAATAGTCCTTGAATCGTGCCGAGTTGCGCGCGCCGATCCCGTCGACGGTCACCGGCGTCGTGGGCCAGCCGGTGTGGTAGGAGCCGGCAATTGTTGCCTGCCAAGGGTGGTCTGACCAGGTGATGCCGCCGCCGACGGCGTGTGTCTGGTCCCAGCTGCGCCGCACGTCCGTGCCGTCGACCCGGTCCTGCACCCGGGACCATGCATAGCTCAGCCAGCCATTCCAGGGATCTGCGCTCTTGCGTGTCAGGAGCCACTCGACGCCTTCCGCACGCGCCGACTGTGGCGCAATCCGCACGCGGTCCCAGCGCAACTCGGGCACGAGCGACAGCGGATCGAACAGGCTTTCGTAGCGCGGCTTCAGGTCCCGGTAGTCCTTGCGGTAGCCCTCGAGGCGCATGGAGAAGCCGGCGGGCAGGTCCTGCTCGAGACCCACGATCGCATGGTCCGCGTGCTGAGCCGGGAAGAATTCGTCGATGCCGTCTTCCACCTGCAGTTCGTTGATCCCCTGGAATTGCTGGAAACGGCCCCAGCTCGCCCGGACGCGAGTCGCGGCGCCGAGCCGGTAGGCGAGGTTGATGCGCGGGCCCAGTTGGTCGTCGGCATCGGCACCGTAACTCTGCTCGTCCCAGCGCAGGCCGACTTCTGCCGCAAGACGGTCGGTGACCAGCACACGGCTCGTCGCGTAGGCCGCGACGTGTTCGCCCGACGGTTGCGGAGCCAGCGCTCTCTCGACCGTGCGGCCCGGATTCCCGGGGAGGGGATAACCGGGATCCAGTCGGACCGTACTGGCGTAATCGTAATCCGCGGAGAGGCTCCGGAACTCGAGGCCGAACCGATGCAGCCAGCGTTGGGCCGTGTAGCTGCCGTCGACCTTGATGCCAAGCACGTCGTAATCGCGCTCGTCCCGCACCGTTCCGACGCGTGCCAGGTCGTTCACCTCGCCGGTGCGGTCGGAGGCGACGTCCGTGTACGACACGATCGCCCGCCCGCTCAACGCCGGCGAGAAATCGTGCTCGAGTGTTGCCCAGACGTAGGAGTTTCGGTACTCCGCGTCCGCGAACTCGGTCTCGTCGGAGTTGCGTACCTCCGCACGATCGCTCGCGAGCAGCGCGTGCAGCCTGCCCCGCGTCGTGGCCGAGAATTCGTAGTCGACGCGGGCAAAGCCGTCCATGTAGCTCGGTTCGCCCAGGTCCGAGTCGACGAGGTCGGCCACCTCGTCCAGGTTGCTGCGACGGATGGCCGCGAGCCATTGTCCCTGGCCGGCGGCAAAGCGCTGCGACGCGAGCGCATTGGCGTGGAAGAGGCTGAGGCCCAGTTCGTAATAGGCGTCCTGCTCGGGCCTGAGCGATGTCGCGTCGATGACTGCGCTCATGCGGTCGCCGTACTCTGCGGTGTAGCCACCGGCGTGCACGTCGAGGCCGCTCAGGATTCGCGGGTCGAGGACGCTGGCCGGGCTCAGGAGCAGCCGCAGGTGGAACGGCTCGTACAGTGGCAAGCCGTCGAACACCACGAGCGTCTCGTTGTCCTCGCCGCCGCGGATGTTGGCGAGCCCCGAGAGGCCGTTGCTCGCGGCGCCGGGCAGGCGATGCACGGCCTTGAGCGAATCGTCCGCCAGGCGGGGCAACCCCTCGATCTCGTCCTGGGTCAGGAAGGTGTGGGGATCGGGCACGCTGGCCGACAGCGAATAGCGGCTGGCGGCGATCACGATTTCCTCCAGTGCAAGACTCGGAGCATGCGCTGCCGGCGCAGATGCGGCGGGGGTCGCGTCGTGCCGGACGATCGCGTAGGTGTTCTCGCCGACGTGGTTCGCGCGCAGGCCGTGCTCGACCAGCACTTCGCCGAGGATCTCGACTGCGGTGGTGCCCTTCGGCTCCTGCGCGACGCGAAGTGACGCGGGCACGGTCTCGCTGCTGTAGATCAGTCGCAGTCCTTGCGCACCGAGCTCATGCAGCACCTCGTCGACGCTGCGTCCGGCGTAGTGCGGGCCTGTGGCGAAACCGAGCGCGCACCAGAGTGCGGTGACGGCGAAAAGCGCGGCGCGCGAGGTCGTCGAACGGGGCGGAGCGGGAGTATTGCGATCGGGCGGCACGTGCCGCCGCATAGTAGCCGAGCATTTCCCCGCAGCCTACCGTGGCTGCCCGCTGCTCACCGTGCGGTCGTGTCGATCCTGATGTGCTCGGCCTCGACGATCGGCCGCAGTGAGGTCGTCGAAAGCACCGCCACGACGGCATCGTCCGGCGTGAGGCCTTCCACGGTGCCGCTCAGGAGGACACCGCGGGCCAGTCGTGCAGCCTCGGGAGTTGCGTACACGACGGTCCTCCCGGTTTCCCGTCCTGCCCACGCGAGGAAGGCGTCCACGCTGCGGCCCTCGATGCTGAATGGCGGCGTGACCGTCGCCACCCAGTCCCAGGCCGTGGCCGTCGGCGCAAGGCGCGAACGGACGACCTGACCGTTGCCCAGGGTCAACTGTTCTCCGGCATCGGCCATCACGTCACCGCCCGGGGTTCCGATCTGGACGCGTCCCTCGCGCACCCCGACGTGAAGGCTGCCGCCCGCGAGGCGGGCTTCGTATTGCGTGCCCAGGTGCCGTACGGTGCCCGCGGCCGTCTCGAGGGCAAAGTCCGGCGCCGGCGCTCCCGGCATCGCGCCGGAGTCGACGTACACGGCGCCCATGGACAAGGTCGCGTGCTGCGCGTCGTCCAGGGCGATGAGCGTCCGCGAGTCGATGCGCAGTTCCAGGCCGTCGCGCAGCCGGATCGCCGCGCGTCCACCCGTTCCCGTGCGCAACTGCACGCCTGACTCGAGCGAGTCGGCCGCCGCCAGCGGTGTCCAGCGCCCGTTGCCGCGGTTCTGCTGCACGTCGCCGACGACGCGAGCGAGTGCAGCCACGGTCTCGTGTCCCGGCTGAACCAGCGGTCGCACGACCCAGACCGCAATCGCCGCAACCGCAACGCCCGCTGCGGCCGCCCAGGCGGTGACGTGTCGCCTGCGCTGGCGAGAGGCCAGTGTCGCGCGCCATTCCGCCTCGACGCTGGCCCGGACCTCGGCCATGGCCTCGGGCGAAGGCCGCGCGCGTGGCCCGGCGGCCGCAAGCAGCGCAGCAATGTCTGCGTCGTCCGTTTCGACCCAGCGCGATTCGTCGTTCACGTCTTTCCCCTCAGGCCTCGAGGCTCGCGATCACGTCGGCCGCGGATGCCCCGAACACGGCCTCGAGCCCGTCCCGAAAAGCCACTCGCGCCCTCGCCAGGAGCGACTGAGCCGCGGTGTGCCCGATCCCCAGCAGGTCGCCGATCTCCTCGACCGAGCGGCCCTCGACATATTTCCATTCCAGCGCTTCGCCATAGCGGCTCGGCAGGCGGTCCAGCACCGCGTGCACGAGTCGCTTCAATTCGGCGCTGTCGGCGCGACGCAGTGGATCGTCGCCCGCCGGCGCCTCAATCGACTCGAGGGCCGCGCGCACTTCGGCGCTGTCCTCGATGAGCACCACCTTCTCCGAGTGGCGCCGCTGCGAGCGTACGTGGTCGGCGATCTCGCGGCGACAGATCTGGCAGAGCCACGTGAAGAGTGCCGCCTCGCCGCGATAGTCACCGAGCTTGCGCATCGCCTTGATCAGCGAGGCCTGCACGACGTCCTTGGCCGTGTCCTCGTTCCGATTGAGGCGCGGCAGGGCGAAGCGATAGACGCGCGGGAAGTACGTCTCGAAGAACGTAACGAAGGCGCGTTCCTCGCCCGCCAGCATCTTCTGCACCAGTTCCCGGTCGTCGTTCACGTTTTCGCTCTTTGTGCGTTGCCCAGTTAGACGCGGTACAGCCCGCAAATCAATCGGTCCGGGCCAGGGACCCCCGCGAGTGCTCGTAAGGCATTGATTAATAAATGTTTGTCGGGGGCCGACGGGGCGGCGATTGATTTCGTCGCCGGGCGCCGTCTAACCAGCGAACACGGGGTCGTGGCCCCCGGGGGCCAGCCTCGACCAAGGAGTCCTGTCTTGAGTGAAGTTTCCGCTTGGCGCGCCGCTGGCCGTCGACCCCTGGGCCGGACGCTGCGCCTTGCCGTTGCCCGGGACGACGCGCCGGACCGCGCCGAGCTGGAGGCATTCGTCGGGGATGCGTTCAAGCGTCGTCACGACGCGACGGTGGCGACCTTCATGCCGACCCTGCTGTCGTTCCGCGATGGCGCCGGACAGTTGCGAGGCGTGGTCGGATTGCGCGGTGCGTTGCCACGGCCCCTCTACCTGGAGCAGTACCTGGAACACCCGGTCGAGTCGGCGATTGCTGCCGCGACTGGCCGCACCATCCGCAGGGAGCAGGTCGTCGAGGTGGGCAACCTCGCCGGCGCGAACTGTCGCGCGGCCGTGCGCATGGTGGCGCTGCTGCCCGGTTACCTGCTCTCCCTCGACTACCGGTGGATCGTCTTCACGGCCACCGGGCCGATGCGCAGCATCCTGCAGGGATTCGGCGCCCCGCTGGTGGAGCTTGCCCGCGCGGACGCCACACGAGTTGCCAGCGGCCCGGACCGGTGGGGCAGTTACTACGACACGGACCCACGCGTGTTTGCGGGCTATCTGCCCCTGAGCCGGAGGATCCCCGGCTTCAACCTGTCGGCGTATGACCGCTAGCTCGCTCGCATCGGCCCGTCCCGCGACACGCGGCGGCGTCGCGCTCGACGACGGCAGGCAGACGGTCGGCTTCGACGATCTCGTCGAACTGATCGACGAGGAAGGCGACTGGCTGGCCGCGAACGGTGAGCGCATCGCACTGCACGCGGACAACGGTCTCGGCTGGGCCATCGCCGACCTCGCGTTGCACGCTCGCCGGCTGCCGTGCGTGCCACTGCCCGGCTACTTCACGCATGGCCAGATCCAGCACGCGCTGGACGATGCCGGCATCGACTGCGTGGTCACCGACGAGCCGCAGCGTCTGCGCGAGCTTCTTGCGGGCTGGCGCACGGCCGGCGTCTCGGGGCGGACGGGGCTCGCGATGTTCCGCCGCCAGCTCGATGCAGCCGCGCGCGTGCCGCTGCCGCCCGGCACCGTGAAGGTCACGTACACGTCGGGCAGCACGGGCTCCCCGAAAGGCGTCTGCCTCGGAACGGCGCAGATCGAGGCAGTGGCCCGCTCGCTCGCGGATGCCACGGCGCCGCTCGGAATCGAGCGGCACCTCTGCCTGCTGCCCCTCGCGACGCTGCTCGAGAACATCGCCGGTATCCATGCGCCGCTGCTGGCAGGCGCGACCTGCCTGCTGCCGCCGGCGAGCGTCACCGGCATGAGCTACGCAGGACCGGACGTGCCAGGCCTGCTCGGCTGTATCACCGCTTTCCAACCCCAGAGCATCGTCCTGGTGCCGGAACTGCTCCGCCTGCTGGTCACGGCCGCCGAGCGAGGCTGGCCCGTTCCTGGGTCGCTGAAGTTCGTCGCGGTGGGCGGCGCCGCAGTGTCGGTCGACCTCCTTGCGCGGGCAGAGGCGGTTGGCCTGCCCGTGTTCGAGGGCTACGGGCTGAGCGAATGTGCGTCGGTCGTGTGCCTCAATACGCCCGAGGCCCGGCGCCGTGGCAGCGTCGGGCGGCCGCTGCCGCACGCGCGCGTTCGTCTTGCCGACGATGGGCAACTCGTGGTGTCGGGCGTGACCATGCGCGGCTATCTCGGGGATGCACCGCGCCTCCCCGGAGAGGAGTGGGCCACCGGCGACCTCGGCGAGATCGACGCCGACGGCTACGTGTACGTGCGCGGCCGCACCCGCAACGTCTTCATCACGAGTCTCGGCCGCAACGTCGCACCGGAATGGGTCGAGCGCGAGATCGCGCAGCAACCCGGGGTCCGGCACGTGATGGTCCACGGCGAGGCGCGGCCCTATGCCGTCGCCATCGTCAGTGCCGCGCACGAGACCATCGACGACGAGGGCATCGACCGCGGCATCGCCGCCGCGAACGCCCGGCTGCCCGACTACGCGCAGGTGCGCCGCTGGGTGCGCGCCCCGGAGCCATTCTC
>Ga0316600_10000325_pt1 | contig 24143 bp, 27 predicted proteins | sample OWC_soil_day5_CT_FD_207652 | JGI IMG/M metagenome (GOLD analysis project Ga0316600, IMG submission 207652) | Wetland soil microbial communities from Old Woman Creek delta, Ohio, United States - OWC_soil_day5_CT | ecosystem: Environmental > Terrestrial > Soil > Wetlands | place: USA: Ohio... | reverse complement strand
GTCGTCGGCGGCACGCCGCGCCATCGGCAGGACGATGAACGTGAGTGCCGCCGCGGCCGTGACGACTTCAAGTGCGATGAACAGCAACGCGAGCCAACGCGCATATTGCTGCGAGAGCGTCGGGCGGTTCCGTTCACGCCGCATCAGGCCGATGCACCCAGGGGATTGAACAGATAGCCCTCGCCACGCACGGTGCGGATATAGGCAGGGTGCGTCACGTCGGCTTCGATCCTGCGGCGCAGCCGGGTCACCCGTACGTCAATGCTGCGATCGAAGGCGCTGCGCTCGTAGCCCTTGAGACGCTCGATCAGGTCGTCACGGGACAGCACGCGATTCGGATGCTCGACGAAGACGCGCAGCAACTGGAACTCGGCCGTCGAGATTGCGATTTCACTGTCGCCACGCAGCAGCCGCCAGGCTGCGGTGTCCAGCGTATAGGGGCCGAAGGTATGCAGGTGCGGACCGGTTGGCGAGCCCTCGGCCCTTTGGGTGCTCGCGGCCGCAGCCGCGACGACATGTCGCGCACGCCGCAGCAGGGCACGCAGCCGGGCCAGCAATTCGCGTGGACTGAACGGCTTGGCCAGGTAGTCGTCGGCACCGACCTCGAGCCCCACGACGCGATCGATCTCCTCGCCGCGCGCCGACAGCATCAAGATCGGCGTGTCCCCCGATTTTCGCAGCCCGCGCGCCAGACTCAGGCCGTCCTCGCCAGGCAACATCAGGTCGAGCACGATGGCATCCGGTGGTGCCCGGGCCATGCGTTCGTGCATCTGCACGCCATCCGAAGCCGAGTCGACGACGAAGCCACTCGCGCTGAGGTAGTCGATGAGCAACTCGCGCAGCGCGGGATCGTCATCGACGACCAGGATGCGATAGGGCTCGGCGGCAGTCATCGGTGGGCAGTGTAGCCAGCGCCGCGGCCAGGCCGCAGCGTCGTGAAACGCGCCGAAACACGATGGCACACGACGGCACCCGCTCGACATCGGCCGGCAACCGTGCCCAGCGAGCATCTACTCCATGCTCGAAGTCGATTTCAAAGGGGTCGGGATGGACGCAAGTTGGATGCTGTCCCGCTCCCTTCGCGTGTTGTTGGCGGCCGTGCTTGGTGCAGCGGGGTCGGTGCACGCGCTGGATGAGCAGACAAGGACGCAGCAGCGGCCGCTCGATCTTGCGCTGCCGCGCAGCTTCGACATGCCCGCGGATGTGCGCACGCGCAACGTTGAGCAGGAGCGTCTGCGGCTCGGCGCACAGCGCCAGATGCAGGACTTGCGGATGCGAAAGCCCTACGGCGCCGGCTACGAGATGCGTATATCGGCGGCTTCGGTCGCACCGGCTCGTGCCCCTGCAACCTGGGCCGGTGCAGCGCCTGAGGCTTGCGCGACCGGTGCGCACAGCCCGGCAGCGGCCTCCGGTCATGGCGGTGGGCGCGGTGGTCGCTGAGCGACGAATTCATTGCATGCAGGAGCCGCAACGGTCGACCGGCAAGCAAGGGGTGACCCATGAAGCGTAAGGAGTTCACCGCGCTGACCGTGGCCGCCGCTGCGGCCCTACCCGTCGGCGTCAGCGTTGCGCAAATGACCCGGCGCGATGCTGCCCAGATCCGGTCGCGCGACCAGTGGCCGGAGGTTGAGCGAATCTACGGCAGCGATCGGATGACGCATCGGCAACGCAACCACAGCCGCTGACCGCGGATGGCGACGATGTGTCGATCAGAGCCTATTTTCCCAGGGACTACGGCGTCTGCCGAGCAGTCCTTTTGTTTCTTAACCATGGAGATTTGTCGATGAACACAAACCAAGCCCTCAAGGCGTTGCTCATTTCCGGAGCCGCCGCCACCTGCGCAACTGTCTTCGCGCAGAACCCGGCACAGACGCCGACGCCGACGCAGACGCAGACGCAGGCCCAAGTGCAGGCCCAGACCCAAAGCAAAGCCATGGACCAGACCAAGGCTCAGCTGCAAACGCAGACCCAAACCAAAGCCACGGACCAAACCAAGGCTCAGGTGCAAACCCAGACCAACGCACAGGCTAAGCAACAGGGCCAAGTGCCGAACAAGGACCAGGTGCAGCAGCAATCGCGCAACCAGAAGCAAACGCAGACCCAGCAGCACACTCAAACCCAGCAGTCCACTTCGACCGGCCCCGGGCCGGGAGCGGGGCCTGGCGCTGGTGGTGGCGCGGGTGGCGGCGGTGGCGGTGGGGCTGGTGGTGGCGGCGGCGGTGGGGCCGGCGGCGGGGGTGGTGGCGGTGGGGCCGGAGGCGGGGGTGGCGCTGGACCTGGCCGCTGACTGCAATTTATTGGGTGGCCGTTCCTGGCGGTGTCCGTGCGGAACTGCCGGACACGGCCGGATGAGAGCGTGGGTAGCGCGAGAGGCACTCAGCGAAGTGTTCGACCGCGCCCATGCCGGGTCGCCTTCTCCTTCTGGGTGCTGCCGGCGCAGGACTCCTGGCAGTCCCGAACAAAGGACAGCTCATGCCTCGCAAGCAATTCCTCCGACACTTGGGCGCCACTGCCGGTGTGATCGCGGTCGTCACCTTGGTCGTGGCCTGTGGCGGCGGCGATGCCGAGGCACCGCTGTCGTTGAGCGCCGCTTCGGCCCGTAGCGCCGCGCCCGTGGCGGCCGAGTCCGACCCAACACCCAATGAACTGTCGAGCGCGGCGATCGACGGGCTCAAGTTCATGCGCGAGGAAGAAAAACTGGCGCACGACGTCTATGTAGCGATGTTTGCCCTTTGGGGACATCGCACCTTCGGCAACATTGCGCAGAGCGAAACCGAGCACACCGAGGCCGTGCTGTCCATGCTGACAAGGTACGGCATCGAGGATCCTGCCGCGAACAAGTCTGCCGGCTTGTTCGCGGACCCCGACCTGCAGGCCATGTACGACGCCCTGGTCACGAGAGGATCGGCAAGCCTCGTCGAGGGCCTCAAGGTCGGGGCGCTGATCGAGGAGACCGACATCCGCGATATCGAGGACAAGAAGATCGTCACCGACGAGGCCGACATCCTGGGTGTCTACGACAGCCTGCTTTGCGGATCTCGCAACCACCTGCGCGCATTCAACAACGCGCTGCTCGGTCAAGGCGTGGTCTATGTTTCGCAGGTGATTCCGCAGCAGGAATGGGACGCCATCGCGCAGTCGCCGCGGGAGACCTGCGGGGGGTGACGGTGCTTGCCGACGGGCTGCAAGCCGGGGTCGGTTCAGGCGATGGGTCACGGGGGTCAGCCGGACGAATGTCTCGGATGAGGGCGAAGACCGGGCACCTGCGGCCGCGGCGCTTGTGCGCTGCGCACTGTGCCGCAGGGCGGCCAGTATCATGCGCGGCCCTCGATGCAACTGCCCATGGCCGACGCCCCTGTTTCCCTGAACGACGCGCAGATGCAGGCGGTGCACCACCTGTCCGGGCCGAGCCTGGTGCTGGCCGGGGCCGGCTCGGGCAAGACACGGGTCATCGTGCACAAGATCGCGCGGCTGCTGCAAAGCGGCATCGAGCCGAAGCACATCGCCGCCATCACCTTCACCAACAAGGCGGCGGCCGAGATGCGCGAGCGTGCCAAGGCACTGGTGGGTGCGCGTACCGCCAAGGAGCTGGCGATCAGCACCTTCCACTCGCTGGGGGTGCGCATGCTGCGCAGCGATGGGCAGCGCATCGGCCTGAAGGAGCAGTTCTCGATCCTCGACAGCGACGACGTGCTCGGCGTGCTGCGCGATGCCGGCGGCTGCAGCGACAACGCATTGGCGCGGCGCTGGCAATGGACCCTCAGCCTGTGGAAGAACCAGGGGCTCGATTCGGCCGGCGCGGCCGGCGTGGCCGCCAGCGACGACGAGCGCATCGCCGCGCGCGTGATGCAGGTCTATGAGCAGCGCCTTGCGGCCTTCCAGGCGGTGGACTTCGACGACCTGATCGGCCTGCCGCTGAAGCTGCTGCAGCGCGATGCCGAGGCGCGCAGCAAGTGGCAGGAGCAGTTCCACCATGTGCTGGTCGACGAGTACCAGGACACCAACGCGGTGCAGTACGAGCTGTTGAAGGCGCTGGTCGAGCACCCGGACGAACGCCGCCACGGCCTGTTCACCGCGGTGGGCGACGACGACCAGAGCATCTACGGCTGGCGCGGCGCCACCATCGACAACCTGCGCCGGCTGCCGCAGGACTTTCCGAAACTGCGGCTGATCGCGCTGGAGCAGAACTACCGCTCCACCGGCCACATCCTGCGCGCAGCCAACCATGTCATCGCCAGCAACCCGAAGCTGTTCGAGAAGAAGCTGTGGAGCGCGCTGGGCGACGGCGAGCCGGTGCGGGTGATCGAGTGCGACGGCGAGGAGCACGAGGCCGAGCGCGCGGTAGCGCGCATCCAGTCGCTGCGCAGCCAGGGCGGCGAGGTGAAGTTCAGCGACTTCGCCATCCTCTACCGCGCCAACCACCAGGCGCGGGTGTTCGAGCAGAAGCTGCGCGCCGCGCAGATCCCCTACAAGGTGTCGGGCGGGCAGAGTTTCTTCGACCGCGCCGAGATCAAGGACCTGTGCGCCTGGCTGCGTCTACTGGTCAACCAGGACGACGACCCCGCTTTCCTGCGCGCGGTGGTCACACCCAAGCGCGGCATCGGTGCGCAGACGCTGGCCAGCCTGGGTGACTTTGCCGGCAAGTGGAAGGTCAGCCTGTTTGAAGCGCTTTTTTCGCCCACGTTGGCCGGCGCACTGGGCACCAAGGCCATCGGCTCGCTGCATGAGTTCGGCCGCTGCGTTAGCGACCTGGAGCACCGCGCCCGCCAAACGACCGGGGCCGAGGATGCCAAGGCCTTGCTGCTCGGCTGGCTCAAGGACATCGGCTACGAGCAGCACCTGCACGACAGCGAGGACAGCGAGAAGCTGGCCGCCGCGCGTTGGAGCAACGTGCTCGACTTCGTCGACTGGGTGGCGCGGCGCTGCGGCGGCGAGATCACGCAGGACGGCGGCCAGTTCGAAAGCGAACGCCAGAGCGTACTGCAGGTGGCGCAGACCATCAGCGTCATCATCAGCCTGGCCGAACGCGGCGACGACACCGATACGGTGACGCTGTCCACCCTGCACGCCGCCAAGGGCCTGGAATGGGCGCATGTGCAGCTGGCCAGCGTGAACGAGGGCCTGCTGCCCTTCAAGGTGGAGGACGACGCACTGGAAGCCGCCGCGCTGGCGCAGCGGCTGCAGGAGGAACGCCGGCTGATGTACGTGGGCATCACGCGCGCGCGCCACACGCTGGTGGTGAGCACGCTGCGGCGGCGCAAGCGCGGCCGCGAGACGGTGGCCGGCATGCCCAGCCGCTTCGTTGCCGAGATGAAGCTCGACGAAGGCAGGGCCAAGGAAGATCCGCGCGAGCGGCTGAAGCGCGTGCGCGCCGAGTTGGCGGAGCGGGCGCAGGCCACGATCGCCGCGCAGGCCAAGGCGGCCAGCCTCGAATAGCCGGGGCCCAGCCTCGGATCAGTCGGCGCCGATGTTGCCGGCCAGGATGGCGGCGCGGTACTTCTCGCAGCCCGAACGGATGATGGCGTTGATCCGCTCCGGGCTGCGCGGTTCGCGCTTGGCCAGTGCCACCCGTGCTTGCGCGTCGTTCACGCCCAGCGTGGCCGGCACGGCGATGACCGATGGCGCCACCCCCTTCACGCCGACGCCGGTGACGTCCTTCACCGGATCCCACAGGCCCGTGTACAGCGAGGCGTTGGCGGTCAGCGCCGAGGCGGCGAACACCCAGGCATCGCCGTCTGCCGGCGCGCGCCGCCCGGCCTGCGTGCCGGTGTTGGCACTGCCGCCGGGCCGCGGGTCGACGTTCACCGTCTGCCCATCGGCGAGTCTCCTGGGGCATGCCGCCGGGCTGCGGCGCGAAGGATTGTGGTTGCGCCTGCCGCGGCGCGACTCCGGGCAAGCACGGTGTCCGACGGCCTTGGGCTCAGCGCCGGAAGCGCAGCACCTGCCAGCCCTTGCGCAGCGCAGTGGCCTCCAGCCGCGGGTCGGGGTCCACCACCACCGGCTGACGCACCACGCTGAGCAAGGGCAGGTCGTTGATCGAGTCGGTGTAGAAGGTCGCCTGCCGCAGCACCGTCTCGGCCTCGCCCTGCTCCTGCAGCCAGGCGCGCAGACGCTCGACCTTGCCGGTGCGCATGTTCAGCATGCCGCGTGTGCGGCCGGTGAAACGGCCGTCGGCCATCTCCACATCGGTGGCCAGGTAGTGGTCCACGCCCAGGTCGACCGCGGTGAGCGCGCTGACGACGCGGTTCGTCGCCGTGGTCAGCACCAGCGTGTGGCCCAGGTCGCGGTGCCGCTGCAGCAGAGCGCGGGCGTCGTCCGGGATGCGTGGATGGATCACCTCGGTCAGGAAGCGCTCGCGGATCGGTGCCCAATGGGCCTCGCCATGGCCGGCCAGCGTGCCTGCGTAGAAGTTGCAGTAGTCCGCCGGCGTCACGACGCCCGCGGTGTAGGCGCTGGCCATCCTGCGGTTGCGCTCGGTGAAGCCCTCTTCCAGCAACCCCAGGCCGACCAGGAAGTCGCACCACAGCACGTCGCTGTCGCCGCTGAGCAGAGTGTGGTCGAGGTCGAACAGCGCGAGTCGCATGGGAGCAGGGGGCCGCGGCGGCGGAACTGCGGCCATTATCCGGCCCGCTCGGGGCCGGCCTCAGCCGGGCCGCGGCATGTAGCCGGTGCGCAGCGCGTGGGCCCAGTCGGGCAGGCCACGCTGCTCGGCCAGCCGGGCCATCGATTCATGGTCGTAGGGCACGGCCAGCAGCGATGCCTGCCATGCACCGTGCACAAGCTCGACGATCGCATAGCGCGCATCGGGTGCGCCGTTTTCGATGACATGCCAGTGCGGATGTTCGTCGTCGTAGGCCGGCAGGCCCACGCTGCCGGGGTTGACGATCAGCTGCCCCGCGGCCGTGCGCACGATGCGTGGGTGGTGGGTGTGGCCGCACAGCACCAGCGCGGCGGTCACACCGGCCAGCCGCTCGTGCACCTCGCCGGCCGAGGCCAGGCGCACGCCGCCCGGCTCGACCGTGTCGAGCAGGTATTCCAGGTCGCTTCGCGGCGAGGCGTGGCACAGGTGGATGTCGTCGCGCCAGGCCAGGTTGGGCTGCAGTGTGGCCATCCAGGCCAGTTCGTCGGCGCCGAGCTCGGCATGTGCATGCGCGTCGGCCGCGGACCACTGGCTGGGCCGCTGCGTCAGCACCTGGCGCTCATGGTTGCCGGCCAGATGCAGCCAGCCGCTGGCCATCAGGTAGCGTGCCGTCTGCAGTGGCAGCATCGGCCCGGACACGCTGTCGCCGAGGTTGATCACCGCGTCGACGCCGCGGCACTGGAGGTCCTGCACCACCGCCTGCAGCGCGGGCAGGTTGCCGTGGATGTCGGTGACGACGGCAATGCGCATCACGGCCGCAATTCGACCTCACCCTCGATCTCCACCGGGATGTCGAAGGGAAGTTCGGCCAGGCCCACCGCGCTGCGGCTGTGTGCGCCCAACTCGGGCCCGAAGAGCTCGAGGATCAGGTCGGAAAAGCCGTTGATCACGCTGGGTTGTCGGTTGAAGCCGGCCGCCGAGTTGACCATGCCGAAGACACGCACCCAGCCGGCGATGCGGTCCAGGTCGCCCAGCTCGCGCTGCAGGCTGCCCAGGATCGACAGCGCCGTCAGCCGGGCCGCGACGTAGCCCTGCTCGACCGTCAGTTCGCGACCCAGCTTGCCCAGAGGCAGCGCGAAGGCGCCGTCGGCGCTCTGCGGCCCATGCCCGGAGATCAGTGCACGCCGGCCGATCACGTGCACGAAGTGGAACGGCAGCACCACGCCGGGCGGCGGCTGCGTCGGCGGCGGCAGCACCAGGCCCAGCGATTGCAGGCGGGCTTCGATCCTGGCCATGGCGTGGGCTCCTTCAGCGGGTCTTGGCGAAGGCGGCGTGGGCGGCGCCGCGAAAGTCGGTCGGCTCGCTCTGGCCCTTGGCCAGCGCCTTGTCGCGGGCGATGCGGTGGTTCATGTCGGCCGGCACGAAGTGCACCGGCTTGCCGGCCGCGCGCGCGGCGCGCAGTTCGTCGCGGGCGATCTCGCCGCCGCCGATGGCGACGAACTCCCGGCTGTTGGCCACGATCGCGGCCGAGGTCGGCGCCAGCCGTATCGAGCCCGGCAGCCGCCCGCCCCAGCTGGCATCCCGCACGAAGAACACCTGGTCGACGCAGGGCGAGAGCGTCTCGCCACTGTCGCGCGCCAGCGTGGACACGATGCCCAGCGTGACGAAGCCGCGGGCCTTGGCCAGTTCATAGACCTCGCCAATGCCCACGGCCGTGCCGCCGATGTTGACCATCGTCTTCGCCGGGTCGCGGCGTGCCAGCGCCTGTTCAGCGGCGGCGCGCATCGCCGGCAGGTCCTCGTAGCCGGCGCCGGAGTAGCCGACGAAGCTCAGCACGTCCATGCCCTTGGCACGCACGAAGGCGCGGATCTCCTGCGACGTGGCCTCGCGCACGGCGGGCGCGGCGTTGCAGGCCAGCGCCCACGGCGGCAGTGCCGCCAGCAGCGCAAAACTACCCCAGGCCAGCAAGGGCTGCCAGCCGCGGCGATGCAAGTGATGCGATCGCATGGGCTTCAGTGCCGCAGCGCCGCGATCTGCCGGTCCTGCAGGCCGGACAGCAAGAGCAGCGCGCTGCCGGCGCCGATCAATGCCATCAGCATGTCCGACTGCGTGTCCCAGGGGTCGCCCTGGGTGCCCAGGAACTCGTCCGCGCCCTGGCCCAGCGCCAGCGCAGCGGCCCATTCGATCAGCTCGTAGCCGGCGCTGATGGCCAGCACCACGCACAGCACCAGGAAGGCCAGCATCTTGCGGCCCCGCACGTAGGCGCCCTGCACCAGGATCTCGCGTGCCGCCAGCGCTGGCACGAAGCCTTGGAAGAAGTGGCCGATCTTGTCGTAGGGGTTGCGGCCCAGGCCCAGCAGCTCCTGCAAGTGCAAGCCCAGCGGCACGCGGGCGTAGGTGTAGGCGCCGCCGAGCATCAGCACGCCGGCATGCACGAAGATGCACAGGTACAGCAGCGTCGTCAGGCGGTAACGGGCGGCTGTGGCCCACAGCAGCGGCAACACGATGATGACCGGCATCACCTCCAGCCACCAGGTTACCCGGTCGTAGGGGCGCAGGCCCGACACGGCCAACAGCACCAGCACCACGGCCGACCCGATCGGCAGCCAGCGGTCGAGTGGCTGGGTCATGGTGCGGCACGGCCGTGCGGGCCGGGGCGTGGCGGTGTCATGTCGAGAGGTGCAGCGATCCTGGACCATCGTAGCCCAGCCGCAGCGCCGTGGCAGCTCTGCGATGATCACTTCCATGCCCTCCTGGCCCACACCCCTGCTGGCTGCTGCCACCTTGGCCTGCGGCGCGCTGGCCATCCTGTCGGCCCCCTGGGGCCTGGGCCAGCCCTGGATGAACCTGGTGTTCAAACCGCTGACCACGTTGCTGATCATCGCCTACGCCTGGCGGCGCGGTGCCGACCAAGCGCTGACGCGGCGCTGGGTGCTGGTTGGTCTGGGGCTGTCGCTGTGCGGCGACGTGGCGCTGATGTGGCCCGAGCGCGGGTTCCTGCCGGGCCTGGTGAGCTTTCTGCTCGCGCACCTGGCCTACCTTCGGGCCTTCACCCGCGACGGAGTGCGCCTGGCCATGCGGCCACTGCCCTTCGTGCTCTACGGGGGGCTGGCCGCGTTGATCCTGTGGCAGTTGTGGCCGGGTGTGCCGCGGGGCTTGCGGGTGCCGGTTCTGGCCTACGTGGTCTGCCTGGCCGCGATGGCGGCGCAGGCGGCGGTGGTGGGCCTGCAGTCGCGCGGCACGCCGCGATGGCGCAGCGGTGTCTGGCTGGCCCTCGGCGGCGCGCTCTTCCTGTGCTCGGACGCGCTGCTGGCCACCAACCGATTTGCCGTGCCGTTGCCGTGGTCGGGCTTGTGGATCCTGCTCAGCTACTGGCTGGCACAGTGGTGCATTGCCTCGTGGCTGGAGGCGCCGGCGTCGCGGGCCGGCTGATCGCTCAGATCAGCACGCCAGCGCCGACCACCAGGATCAGTACTGCGGCCGTGGCGCTGAGCACCAGGCGCAGCATCGCGCCGTCGCGCTCCTGCTCGGCCATCAGCAGCGCCAGCGGATCCTGCCTGGGGATGCCCGTGCCCACGGCTTCGACCAAAGAAGGCGACCAAAGACGAGTGTCGTCGGGCGTTTGCGCGTTGCTGGCGAGGGCGTTCATGGCGGTGTTCCGTTTGGGCTGATGAACCGCGGCAACAATCTTGCCGCGCATGCGCCATCTTCGACCCAGGGGATGATCGATGCATGGCGCGCCCGCATGCAGCCCCCGGTGCGGCGTGAAGGAATCCCGATGCGTCCGGCCGTTGCAGTTGCACACAAGTCGCACGGCTCGGCGCGGCCGGAACGGCTCAAACGTCGTACACGATGTCCCCGCGCCGACCGAGCACGCCGCTGGTCAGCAACTCTTGCAGCAGCCGTTCGGCCCAGACCGCGAACTCGCCTTCGGGGCGGGCCAGGCCGGACCAGATCGACTGCATCAACGGCGTGTCGCGCAGCCAGTCGCGCAGCGCCGGCAGCGCCTGCTCGCGCTCTTCCATCAAGTGGTATTTGAGCAGCACCTTGGCGCCGTGGCGCAGGTGCCGTTCGGGGCTGGCGCGAAAGCCGGCGAGCCGCGAGCGCGACCGCTGCAACGCGGCGGCGACGTCGGTGAAGGGCGCGCCGTGGCCCGGGATCACGCAGCGCACCGGCAGCGCCTCGATCAGGTCGAGCACGCACCCCACGTCGTCGAAGGCGGCATCGCCGTCCAGTTCGGGGAAGACCACACCGAAACCGTTCTCCCACAGCGCGTCGGCCGAGATCAGCACGCCGTGGATGGCATCGAACAGGATCACCGATTCCGGGTCATGCCCCGGCGCGGCCATCACCTCCCAGTGCCGCGTGCCGATGCTGAGCACCTGGCCCGGCGCCACGCTGCCCTGTGCGGTGTAGCGTTCGCAGCGCTGGCGCGTCGGCGCATAGCTCAGCGCCTGCTCATCCCAGGCCTGCACGGCCTTCAGGCTGCCGCTGGGCACGCGCACGTCCAGCGCCCATTCGCGCTGCACCGCGGCATTGCCGCCGCAATGGTCGGAATGTAGATGGGTGTTGATCAGGTGGCGCAGCGGTTTGCCGCCAAGCAGCTGCCGCAGCAGTGCCACCGTCTGTTCGGCATGCACGCTGTGGCCCGAGTCGATCAGCGTGGCGCCGTCGTCACCGTCCAGCAGCACGTTGTTCGAGGACAGCCAGCCGCGTTCCAGCACGTGCAGGCCGGGGCCCAGGGGGAGCATGCTCGTCATGCGCGCACTGTAGGCCAAGCCGGCCGTGCACTCGGGGCTAACCCGCGTGGCGCCGATCCGGCGCCGGCGTTACCGTTCGATGACATGGCGCCGCCGGCGCAGCGGGGCAGGGTTCGTTGAGCCTGTCCCGGATGTGGCGGCCGTCGGATTCGACCCACTACCAAGGAGACAGACGATGGATACCACGGCCCAGACCGGCCCGGCCCCTGTGCAGGAGCGTCCCGCACGTCGCAAGTTCCTGGGCGCTGCGGCGTCTGGCGTGGCCGGCGCCGCCGCGATGAGCGCGCCGATGATCGCCAGGGCGCAGAACACGATCGTGCTGAAGATGCAGGGTGCCTGGGGCGCCAAGGACATCTTCAACGAGATGGCCGAGGAGTACGTGAAGAAGGTCAACGAGATGGCCGGCGGCCGTCTGCGCATCGACTATTTACTGGCCGGCGCGGTGGTCAAACCCTTCGAGGTGATGGACGCCACCAGCAAGGGCGTGCTCGACGCCAGCCATGGCGTGCCGGTGTACTGGTACGGCAAGAGCAAGGTCGCTTCGCTGTTCGGCTCCGGGCCGATCAACGGCTGCGACGCGCCGCAGACGCTGGCCTGGATCTACCGCGGCGGCGGCCTGGAGCTCTACAACGAACTGCTGGCGAAGATCAACCTGGACGTGGTGGGTTTCTTCGCCACGCCGATGCCGACCCAGCCGCTGGGCTGGTTCAAGAAGCCGATCACCAATGCGTCTGAACTGAAGGGCCTGAAGTACCGCACCGTCGGCTTGGCCGCGGACTTGTTCCAGGAAATGGGCGCCAAGGTCACGCAGCTGCCCGGCGGCGAAATCATCCCGGCGCTGGACAAGGGCGTGATCGATGCCTTCGAGTTCAACAACCCCACCTCCGACATGCGTTTTGGCGCGCAGGACGTGATCAAGAACTACATGATGGGCAGCTACCACCAGGCGATGGAGTTCTTCGAGATCGCCTTCAACAAGAAGAAGTGGAACTCCCTGCCAAAGGACCTGCAGGCTATTCTTCGCTATGGCGTCGAGGCCAGCAGCTCGTCGAACTGGTGGACGGCGATGGACAACTACTCGCGCGACCTTCAGGAGCTGATGGGCAAGCACAAGGTCAATGTGATCCGCACGCCCAAGTCGGTGATGACCGAGCAGCTGAAGGCCTGGGACGTGCTGACCAAGAGGCTCTCCGACGAGGACCCGTTCTTCGCCAAGGTGGTCGAGTCGCAGCGCGCCTGGGCCAAGCGCGTGGCCTACTACATGCTCGTCAACGAGGCCGACTACGCCGCAGGCTACGAGCACGTGTTCAAGACCAAGCTGCCGGCCTGAGCAATAGGTGTCGGTCCAGGCGGGGGCGGCCAGGGTTCCGCCCCCTTTTCGTTTGCGAGGTGAACGACCATGGTGCTTGGCCTGATTCGCGGCATCGATCAATTCAGCAAGACCATCGGGCACGCGTTCGCCTGGTGCATCGTCATCCTGACGCTGGGCACCTGCTTCGAGGTGTTCGTGCGCTACCTGCTGAACGACCCCACCAGCTGGGCCTTCGACCTGAGCTACCTGATGTACGGCGCGGTGTTCTATATGGCCGGCGCCTACACGCTGTCGCGCGGCGGGCATGTGCGTGCCGACATGTTCTACCGCCTCTGGCCCGAGCGCCGGCAGGCCCTGGTGGAGCTGGTGCTGTACGTGCTGTTCTTCTTTCCGGGCATCCTGGCGCTGGTCATCGCCGGCGGCGGCTACGGGCTGGAATCGATGCGCATCCGCGAGGTCAGCGTCAACAGCCCGGCCGGCGTGCCGATCTGGCCGCTGAAGATGATGATTCCCGTCGGCGGGGCGCTGATCGCGCTGCAGGGTTTTGCCGAGGTGCTGCGCTGTCTGGTCTGCCTGCGCGAAGGCAGCTGGCCGGCGCGGCTGCACGACGTCGAGGAACTGGAGCAGCAGATCCTGCGTGAACATGCGGCCAAGGCCCAGCAGGAGGTGCAGGTATGAGCCGTTCGCCGAGCCGCCTCAAGAACGGCGCCCCGCCCCTCGGGGGCCGGGCGCGCAGCGACCTGGGGGGCTGTCATGACTGATCCCATGGTGGCCATGGTGATGCTGGGCATTCTGGTCTTCACGATCATGATCGGCTTCCCGGTGGCCTTCACGCTGATGGCATTGGGCGTGGGCTTCGGCTATTACGCCTACTTCCAGGTCGACCAGGCCTTCTTCGACAACCGCGTCTTTTACCTGCTCACGCAGAACACCTTCACGGTGTTGAACAACGACGCGCTGGTGTCGATCCCGCTGTTCCTGCTGATGGGCTACCTGGTCGAGCGCGCCAACATCCTCGGCGACCTGTTCAAGAGCCTGCAGATCGCGCTGAAGCACGTGCCCGGCGCCCTGGCCGTGGCCACGCTGGCCACCTGCGCGCTGTTCGCCACCGCCACCGGCATCGTCGGCGCGGTGGTCACGCTGATGGGCGTGCTGGCCATGCCGCAAATGATGAAGGCCGGCTACGACTCGCGCCTGGCCTCCGGCGTCATCTGCGCAGGCGGCTGCCTGGGCATCCTGATCCCGCCGTCGATCATGCTCATCGTCTACGGCGCGATGGCCGGGCTGTCGGTGGTCAAGCTCTATGCCGCGGCCATCGTGCCCGGCTTCTTCCTGGCTGGCATGTACATCGTGTACGTCGTCGTGTTGGCCATCCTGAAGCCCGAGCGGGCGCCGCCGCTGCCCAAGGAGGAGGGCGACGTGCCCGTCGGCGAAGTGGTGGTGATGTTGTTCAAGTCCTTCGTGCCGCTGACGCTGCTGATCCTGTCGGTGCTGGGGGCCATCATGTTCGGCATCGCCACGCCCACCGAGGCGGCCGCGGTCGGCGCCTTCGGCGCGGCCGTGCTGGCGATTGCGTACCGCTCGTTCACCTGGCAGGGGCTGCGCGAATCGGTGTTCCTGACGGCGCGCACCTCGGCCATGGTGTGCTGGCTGTTCGTGGGCTCGGCCACCTTCGCCTCGATCTTCGCCTACCTGGGCGGCAACGTGCTGATCAAGGACTTCGTGCTCGGCATGAACCTGAACGCGGTGACCTTCCTGCTGCTGTCGCAGGTCATCATCTTCGTGCTCGGCTGGCCGCTCGAGTGGACCGAGATCATCATCATCTTCGTGCCCATCTTCCTGCCGATGCTCGAGCACTTCGGCATCGACCCGATCCTCTTCGGCGTGCTGGTGGCGCTGAACCTGCAGACCGCCTTCCTGTCGCCGCCGATGGCCATGTCGGCCTACTACCTGAAAGGCGTCAGTCCGCCCTCGCTGCTGCTGACGCAGATCTTCAGCGGCTGCATGCCCTTCGTCTACGTGGTGCTGGTGACGATGCTGATGATCTACATCTTCCCCGGCATCGCGCTGTGGCTGCCCAATGCCCTGTACGGCCGCTAGACGATGGACATGACACGGCTCGAATGGCTGTCGGCCGGCGACGCGGCCCAAGGCATCCGCGACGGGCTGTTCGACTCGGAGCAGTTGGTCCAGGCCTGCCTGGAACGCATCCGCCAGACCGAAGGCGAGGTGCAGGCCTGGCAGCACCTGGACGAGGCGCATGCGCTGGCCCAGGCCCGCGCCCGCGATGCCGACCGGCGCGAGGGCCGCCCCACCGGGCCGCTGCACGGCGTGCCGGTGGGCCTGAAGGACATCATCGACACCCTCGACATGCCCACCGAGGACGGCACCGTGCTGCATGCCGGGCGCATGGCCGGGCGCGACGCCGCCGTGGTGGCGCGGCTGCGAGCGGCCGGCGCGGTGATCCTGGGCAAGACCGTCACCACCGAACTGGCCACCTACGCGGCCGGCAAGACACGCAACCCGCACGACCCGTCGCGCACGCCCGGCGGTTCGTCCTCCGGCTCGGCCGCGGCGGTGGCCGCCGGTATGGTGCCGCTGACGCTGGGCACGCAGACCAACGGTTCGGTCATCCGCCCAGCGGCCTTCTGTGGGGTCTACGGCTTCAAGCCCTCACAGGGGTTGGTGTCGCGCCACGGCATCCTGAAGACCTCGCGCACGCTCGATTGCGTCGGCTGGTTCGCGCGCAATCTCGACGACATCGCGCTGCTCGCCGAGGTACTGTGCGGCCACGACGAGCGCGACACCGACACGCGCGTGCAGGCCAGCCCGCCCTTCCTGCGCATGCTGGCCCAGGAGCCGCCGCTGCCGCCGCGCTTCGCGTGGGTGAAGACGCCGATGTGGCCCCAGGCCGACGCGGACACGCACGAAGCGCTGGCCGAGGTGGCCGAGGTGCTGGGGACGCAGTGCGAGTCCTTCGATGTCGGAGAATCGGTGCGTGCGGCATGGGACTGGCACCGCACGATCATGGAGGCCGAGATGGCCTTCAACCTGGATGCCGAATGGACCCGAGGCCGCGACAAGCTGTCCTCGTCGCTGCAGCAGCAACTGCAGCGCGGTCGCGAGGTCAGCGCGCTGGACTACCAGCACGCCCAGGCCCGCATCCCGCAGCTGGTCGACGGCTTCGACGAGCTGTTCGAGCGCTTCGACGCCATCCTGACGCCAGCCGCGCCGGGCAGCGCGCCGCCGCTGGGCAACACCGGCGACCCGGTGTTCTGCACGCTGTGGTCGCTGTGCGGCATGCCGGCGCTGAACCTGCCGCTGCTGCATGCGCCGGACAACCTGCCGATGGGCCTGCAACTGGTGGGCCGCCGTGGCGACGATGCACGTCTGCTACGCAGCGCACGCTGGCTGGTGCGCCAGCTGCAGGCCGCCTGACGCCCACGGCACGAGAAAGGAACGACCATGTCCGTGAAGATCTTCTCCGCCATTGCCGCCGTGGTGCTGATGCTCGGCTACCTGGGCCCGGTGGTACTGAAGCTGAAGGAACTGTCGCTCGGCGCGGTGGTGTTGGTGGGTGTGGTGATGATGCTGGTCGATCTCTGGCAATCGTTGCAGAAGCCGGAGCCCTGATTCGCAGCGGTGCAGGCCGCTACTGCCGGATGCCCTCCACCTGCACCCGCAGACGCACGCGATTGGCGACGAAGGGCATGCCGAAGCTGGCGCCGAAGTCCGCGCGGTTGAGTTCGCCTTCGAAATCGCCGCCGCACACTTCGCGCTGCAGCTGCGGGTGGGTGTGGCAGCCGAAGCGCAGCGCGCGCAGCTCCAGCCCCTGGCGTACGCCACGCAGCGTCAGCTCGCCGGTCAGCGCGCTGACCTTCGGCCCGTCGAAAGAGAAGCGCGAGGCCACGAAGCTGGCCAGCGGATAGGTTTCGCTGGCCAGCAGGTCGCCCTGGAGCAGGCGTGCGTCGAAGGCCGGCATGCCGGTGTCGACCACGGTGGTGGGGATGCGCAGCGACACCCAGCCGCTGGGCACCGTGCGGTCCAACTCGACATAGCCGTCGATCTGGCCGAAGCGCCCGCGCAGCGTCGAGGTGCCGAAATGCATCACCTCGAAGTGCACGAAGCTGTGCTGCGGGTCGAGCCGGTAGACCACTGGCTGAGCAAGCACCGGCAGCGGCACGGACAGTGCCAGAAGCCAGGGCATCAGCAGTCTCATGCCGGCATGTTGGCAGCATCGCTGCCGCCCCGCCTGCCGGCGGGGCGCGTGCCCCTACTGCTTGACGGCTTCCACCTGGATCAGCAGGCGCACGTCGTCGGCCATGCCGAACTCCAGCCCGTAGTTCACGCCCCATTGGCTGCGCTTGATCGTGGTCTCGAAGTCGCCGCCGCAGACTTCGCGCTTGAGCATCGGGCTCATGTAGCAGTTGAAGTTGGTGGCCTTCAAGGTTACCGGCATGGTCTTGTCGCGCAGTGTCAGCGTGCCGCTGACCGCCTCGACCTTGTCACCCTTGAAGACGAACTTGTCGCCGACGAACTTCGCGATCGGGTATTTCTCGGAATCGAAGAAGTCCGCGCTCTGCAGGTGCTTGTTCATCATCTCGACGCCGGTGTTCACCGACTTCAGATCGAATACCACCTCGACCTTGCCACTCTTGGCGGCGCGGTCGAACTGCACCGTGCCTTCCTTCTTGTCGAATCGGCCGCGGTTGGTGGACGTGCCGAAGTGGCTGACTTCGTAGGTCACGAAGGTATGCGTCGGGTCGATGGCATACGTCGCGCTGTGCACCGGGGCAACGAAGGCCAGGCCGAGGGCGGCTGCAGCAATCAGGGATTTCATCATGGTCGTGTTCCTTGGAGGTGGGGGGATGAGTGAGAGGCCGGGGATTGAACGCTCGTATCAGGCGCGACCCGGGCGCATGCGGTGCAACAGCCCGTCGTGGTCGACGAAGTGGTGCTTGAGCGAGGCGGCGACATGCATCACCACCAGCGCGCCCAGTGCATAGGCCAGCCAGGCATGCCAGGGTTTGATGCTTTCGGCGAGCTCCTTGTCAACCTGCAGCAGGTTGGGCATCGGCAACACGCCAAAGACCACGATCTGGAAGCCGGCCGCCGAGCTGTAGGCCCAGCCGACCAGCGGAATGGCGAGGCACAGCAGGTACATCGCCTGGTGCGTGGCCTTGGCCGCCAGTTGTTGCCAGTGCGGCCCGGGTGCCTCGGGTGGCGGGGCATGGCCCAGCCGCCACAGCAGTCGCAGCGCGGTCAGTGCCAGGATCGTCATGCCGGCCCACTTGTGCCAGTTGAACAACTTCACCCGCTGTATCGAGAAGGGCAGGTCGCTCATGTACAGGCCCACACTGAAGGAGCCGACGATCATCAGCGCGAGCAGCCAATGGAACGCGATGGCGACGTTGTCGTAACGTTCCTTGGCGGTGGGCATGGGTGTCGAGGTGGGCCTGGGCATTCGGTGCTCCAAAGTGTGCCGTCGGGCCGCGCGCGCCGCGTTCAGCGGGCTTGTAGCGGGTCTTCAGATTCATTGAACGGCGCCGGCGACGCGTCGTTCACTCAACGCCGCCTCGAGCCGCTGCCGCCGGGGCGTCGGAATCAGCGCGTGGCGCAGCGCGAAATCCAGCGTCACCAGGGCCGCATCGACCGTCATTGTGTCGCCTGCGGCGATGTGCAAGGCCTCATCCAGCGGCAGGCACTCGAAGCCCGCGACCTCGCCGTCCTGGTTCTGCGGGCTGAGCCCGGCCGGCAGCTGCAGGTCGAAGGCGTAGAGCCATTCATGCTGCAGCCCTTCGCGGATGTCTCGCTGCAGGCACAGCACGCTGCCGGCGCGCGCGCCTTGCATCAGCTCGGGTGGCAGGCCGGCTTCTTCCCAGCCTTCGCGCACCAGCGCCTGCCGCGGCGACTGGCCGTCGGGCACGCCACCACCGACCAGGTTGTCGTGCTTGCCGGGATCGGTGGCCTTGGTCATCGACCGCTGCGCGATCCACAGGTGCGTCGGCGTTCCCCGCAGGTCGGCGACATAGCCCGTGGCATGCGCACCCAGTGTCAGCGTGCCCCAGAAGCGGGCCGCAGCCCGCTCCATCGTGGCCAGCCGCGCTCCGCTGGCCGGGTCGAACAGCGCGAAGACTTCGTCGCGCCAGGCGCGGATCAGGCCCTGCTGGCGCAGCGCGGCATTCAGCTGCGCCAGCACGGAGCTCAGCTCGCCGGCCTCGACGCGCAGCGCCACCTGCGTGTCGTCGATGTGCAGCAGCCCGTGCGGCCAGGCGCGCAGTGCGCTCAGGTGCATGCGCGCTACCGAGCCCACCAGCGTGCCGTTGACGCTGAACGGCAGGCGCGCCGTGGCGTCGTGCGCGGCGGCGGCGCGAAGGGCCGGCCAGTCGCTCAATGGTCTGCCGCTCAGGCCGCCTTGCGCTCGGCGCCAGCGCGCCACTGCGCCATCAGGCTGTCCCACTTGATGCGGGCGGCCTTGACGTGGCGTTCCTTGACGTGGCCGTAGCCGCGGATCTCTTCCGGCATGCGTGCGATCTCGGCGGCCAGCGGCAGGTTGGCCGCGTTCAGCGTCTTCAGCAACTCGTCGATGCAGTCGCGGTACTGCTGGATCAGCGCACGCTCCGTCTTGCGCTCGTTGGTGCCGGCAAAGAGGTCGAGTGCACCGCCGCGCAGCCCCTTCAATTTCACCAGCAGGCCGAAGGCCTTGCGCATCCAAGGCCCGTAGCTTTGCTTTATCAACTCGCCCTTGTCGTTGCGCTTGGCCACGATGGGCGGTGCCAGGTGGTGCACCAGCTTGTAGTCGCCTTCGAACATCGATTCGATCTTGGCGACGAAGGCCGGGTCGGTGTGCAGCCGCGACACCTCGTACTCGTCCTTGTAGGCCATCAGCTTGAAGAGATAACGCGCGACCGCCTCGCTCAAGGCCTTGCTCTGGCCCAGTTTCGACTCGGCCGCGCGCACCTTGTCGACGAAGGCCTTGTAGGTGGCGGCATAGGCGGCGTCCTGATAGCCGGTGAGGAATTCGACGCGCTTGGCCACCATCTCGTCCAGCGAAGGCTTCTTCACGAACTCGATCACCTGCGCCGCCTTGAACAGGGCCTGCACCGAGGTCAGGTCGTGCGCGCAGCGGCGGCCCCATTCGAAGGCCGCCTTGTTGTTGTCGACCTGCACCGCATTGAGTTCGATCGCGCGCATCAGCGACGCATGGCCCAGCGGAATACGGCCCCGCTGCCACGCATAGCCCAGCATCAATGGGTTGGTGTAGATCGAGTCGCCCAGCATCTGCAGAGCCACCTGCTCGGCGTCGAAGGCGCCAACCAACGCATCCCCGACGCTGCCACGCACGGCGGCTTCGCAATTGCCGCCAGGGAACTGCCAGTCGGCGTTCTTCACGAAGGCTGCCGTCGGCGTGCCGTGGGTGTTGAGCGCGACATAGGTGCGGCCCTTCTGCATCACGGCCAGCGTGTATTTGGTGGCGCCGACGATCGAGTCGCAGGCGATCACCAGGTCGGCCTGCGCGGTGTCGACCTTGGTGGTGTGGATGTCCTCGGCACGGTTGGCGATCTGTACATGGCTCCAGGTGGCGCCGCCCTTCTGCGCCAAGCCGCCGGCGTCCTGCGTGACCACACCCTTGCCTTCCATGTGGGCCGCCATGCCCAGCAGCTGGCCGATGGTGATCACGCCGGTGCCGCCGACACCGCCGACGACGATGCCCCAGGCCTTCTCGGCCAGCGGCAGAGCCGGCTCAGGCAGCGGCGGCAGCGCCGACAGGTCGCCGCGTTGTTCCTTCTTCGGCTTCTTCAGCTGCCCGCCTTCGACCGTGACGAAGCTCGGGCAGAAGCCCTTGACGCAGCTGTAGTCCAGGTTGCAGGTGCTCTGGTTGATGCGCCGCTTGCGGCCGAACTCGGTTTCCACTGGCTCGACGCTCAGGCAGTTGCTCTGCACCGAGCAGTCGCCACAGCCCTCGCACACCAGCTCGTTGATGACCACGCGCTTGGCCGGCGTGGCCAGCTTGCCGCGCTTGCGGCGGCGGCGCTTCTCGGTGGCACAGGTCTGGTCGTAGATGATGGCGGTGACGCCTTCGATCTCGCGCAGCTCGCGCTGGATGCGGTCGAGCTCGTCGCGATGGTGCACCGTGATGCCGGGTTCCAGTGCCGCGCCCTGGTACTTCTCGGGCTGGTCGGTGACGATCACCACCTTCTTCACGCCCTCGGCGACCATGCTCTTCTGGATCTGCATGACGCTGTGGCCTTCGGGGCGCTCGCCCACCTGCTGGCCGCCGGTCATCGCCACCGCGTCGTTGTAGAGCAGCTTGTAGGTAATGTTCACGCCCGCGGCGATGCTCTGCCGGATGGCGAGCGAGCCGCTGTGGAAGTAGGTGCCGTCGCCCAGGTTGGCGAAGATGTGCTTGTCCTTGGTGAACGGCGCCTGGCCGACCCAGGGCACGCCTTCACCGCCCATCTGCGTGAAGGTGCTGGTGCTGCGGTCCATCCACACCGCCATGTAGTGGCAGCCGATGCCGGCGGTGGCGCGCGAGCCTTCGGGCACGCGCGTGCTGGTGTTGTGCGGGCAGCCGCTGCAGAACCAGGGAATGCGGTCGCCCGATTCGGTCTTCAGTTCGGTGAGTTCGCGCTCGCGCGCGGCCACGATCGCCAGCCGCGTTTCCATGCGCGCGACGATGTCCTCGCCCACGCCCAGCTTCTTCAGCCGCTTGGCGATGGCCTTGGCGATGATCGCCGGCGTCAGGTCGGCCTTGGCGCGCAGCAGCCAGTTCTCGCTCGGGTTGGGCATGCTCCATTCGCCGCCGGTGGCATCACCCTCGGGCTCCTCGAACTTGCCCAGCACGTTGGGGCGCACGTCGGGGCGCCAGTTGTAGAGCTCTTCCTTGATCTGGTACTCGATGACCTGGCGCTTCTCCTCGACCACCAGGATCTCCTGCAGGCCCTGCGCGAAGCTGCGCGTGATGGTCGCCTCCAGCGGCCAGACCACGTTGACCTTGTGCAGCCGGATGCCCAGTTGCCGGCAGGTGTCGTCGTCCAGGCCCAGGTCGGCCAGCGCCTGGCGCGTGTCGTTGTAGGCCTTGCCACTGGCGATGATGCCGAAGCGGTCGTTCGGCCCTTCGATGACGTTGTGGTTGAGCTTGTTGGCGCGCACATAGGCCAGCGCCGCATACCACTTGTAGTCGAACAGGCGCGCCTCCTGGTCGAGCGCGGCATCAGGCCAGCGCATATGCAGCCCGCCGGGCGGCATGGCGAAGTCCTCGGGCAGGATGATCTTCACGCGGTCGGGGTCGACGCTGACCGAGGCTGAAGACTCCACCACCTCCTGGATGGTCTTCATGCCGCTCCACACGCCAGAGAAGCGGCTCATCGCGAAGGCATGCAGCCCCATGTCCAGGATGTCCTGCACGCCGGCCGGGAAGAACACCGGCAGCCCGCAGGCCTTGAAGATGTGGTCGCTCTGGTGCGCGGCGGTGCTGCTCTTGGCCACGTGGTCGTCGCCGGCGATGGCGATCACGCCGCCGTACTTCGACGTGCCTGCCATGTTGGCATGCTTGAACACGTCGGAGCAGCGGTCCACGCCCGGGCCCTTGCCATACCAGATGCCGAACACGCCGTCGTAGTTCTTGCTCTGCGGGTACAGGTCGAGCATTTGCGTGCCCCACACCGCGGTGGCGCCCAGCTCTTCGTTGACGCCGGGCTGGAACACGATGTGCTGCTCGGCCAGGTGCTTCTTTGCCGCCATCAGCGCCTGGTCGTAGCCGCCCAGGGGTGAGCCGCGGTAGCCGCTGATGAAGCCGCCGGTGTTGAGGCCGGCACGCGCATCGCGCTGGCGCTGCAGCATCGGCAGGCGCACGAGAGCCTGCACACCGCTCATGAAGGCGCGGCCGGATTCCAGGCTGTACTTGTCGTCGAGCGTGACCGATTCGAGGGCCTTGCGAATGGACTCGGGAAGAGGGGCGTTCATGCGGCTGGATCTCCTGGCAAGAGGTCGCGGCGAAGGGACGGCATGCCTATCTTGCATCGCACGGCGAACGCGTGCTGCGGCATGGGCGAAAGGAATGCGGAAGTGTAAAAGTTCGGGCGCCGGAAGTCTTTTCTTTGTTTGCCCGCATAGGCATACTCTCGGCAGTTTCATTGCGTGATCATGCCAATCCGAGAAAGAAAAGAGCCACCAAGGTCGAAATCGGGGAAAACCCGGGAGCTGGAGGCCGAGCCCGCGGGCGAAGCCCACGGCGCCGGCCTGGACCGCTACGACATCGCCATCCTGAGCGAACTGCAGCTCGACGCGCGCCTGAGCAATGCCGAGCTCGCCTCGCGCATCGGCCTGTCGGCCGCGCCCACCTGGCGGCGCGTGAAGTGGCTCGAGCAGCAGGGCTACATCACCGGCTACCGCGCCGAGATCGACCGCCGCAAGATCGGCCTGGGCGTGCTGGCCTTCGTGCGCGTCGATGCCGAGCGCAACAACGCCGAGGCCACGCGCGCGCTGGAAGACGCCATCCGCGCGCTGCCCGAGGTGGTGGCCTGCCACTACATCAGCGGCGCCGGCACCTTCGAGCTGCAGGTCATGTGCACCGACCTGGACGCCTACTCGCGCTGGTCGATGGACAAGCTGTTCAAGCTGCCCAACGTGAAGGACCTGCACACCAGCTTCTCGCTGGGCGAGGTGAAGGCCGGTGCGGCCTTGCCGCTGGGGCATCTGCGCTGAGGTTGCCGTCGATGAAAGGATGAACATGACGAGCAAGAACACGATCTGCCTTTGGTACGACGGTGCCGCCGAAGAGGCCGCGCGCTTCTACGCCCGGACCTTTCCGGACAGCGCGGTGCTCGAGGTACATCGCGCGCCCGGCGACTATCCCGCCGGCAAGCAGGGCGACGTGCTGACGGTGGAGTTCACCGTGCTGGGCATCCCCTGCCTTGGGCTGAATGGCGGCCCGGCGTTCAAGCACAGCGAGGCCTTCTCGTTCCAGGTGGCCACCGACGACCAGGCGGAGACCGACCGCCTGTGGGACGCGATCATCGGCCACGGCGGGCAGGCCAGCGCGTGCGGCTGGTGCAAGGACAAATGGGGCCTGTCTTGGCAGATCACGCCGCGCGCGCTGACGGCGGCGATCGCCGATCCTGATCGTGCGGCGGCCAAGCGTGCCTTCGAAGCGATGATGCAGATGACAAAGATCGACATCGCTGCGATCGAGGCGGCTCGGCGCGGCTGAAGTTCACTCGGCGTCGGGAGGGCCGGGAACGGCCGTCGCGGCTTGCGGTTCGATAGGCGCCGTGGGAGGGAGCGCCATCCTCTGCGGGGGGCGCCCGAGGAACCAGCAGTTCAAGCTCCGCAACCGGCCATGAACTGCGGGCCGATGCTGGTCGTGGGGGATCGCTTCAGACTGTTTGCTGCCGACCAGGGCGCGACGGGCTACACCCGCTGACGACCCATCACTGCTCTCCGCCTTTCCAGATTGGCCGCCTAAAGCGGCCAGTCATCGCATTTACGA
>Ga0316600_10000323_pt1 | contig 24203 bp, 12 predicted proteins | sample OWC_soil_day5_CT_FD_207652 | JGI IMG/M metagenome (GOLD analysis project Ga0316600, IMG submission 207652) | Wetland soil microbial communities from Old Woman Creek delta, Ohio, United States - OWC_soil_day5_CT | ecosystem: Environmental > Terrestrial > Soil > Wetlands | place: USA: Ohio... | reverse complement strand
CATCATGTGGGGCATGGCACACCACTGGTGGACGACGCGGGATCGCTCCTGGATGGAGAAGGCCGCGCCGAAACTCGTCCAGTCGTGCGAGTGGGTAATCCGGGAGCGTCAGGCGACGATGAGGCCGAATGCCGATGGTTCGAGGCCGCTGGAGTACGGTTTCCTGCCGACCGGTTCCCTCGAGGACGTCACCGATTTCTGGCACTGGCTTGCGACGAACTCGGCGACCGTCTGGGGTTTCGACGCCGTGGCCGAGGCGCTGGCGGATTACGGCCACCCCGATGCCGGGCGGTTGAAGGGAGAGGCGCGCGCCTACCACGACGACTTCATGCGGGGACTGACCGAATCGTGTGTCCTCGCACCGGTCGTCCGGCTTCGCGACGGCACATACGTACCAAAGTATCCCTCGCGTTTGTATGAACGCGGACGGGCGCATGGGTGGCTTCGCGAAACGCTCGAAGGCTCGATCTTCCTGCTTTACTACAAGCTGATCGCGCCGGGATCGCCGGGTGCCAGGTGGATCCTCAAGGACTACGAGGACAATCTCTACATCTCGAACCAATATGGCTACGAGATACCTGCTTTCGATGCATTCTGGTTTTCGAGGGGCGGGTTCTCGATGCAGGCGCAACTGCTCGATGGGCCGCCTCCGTACCTCTACCGGGACGAGATCAAGCACTACCTGCGGGCGTACTTCAACGGGTTTGCTTCGGCGTTCTACCCTGACATCAGGATGTGCAACGAGCACTCACTGCCTGAGCTCGGCTATCCGGCAGGCGATCACTTCAAGAGTTCCGACGAGGCGCAGTCCACGTCGTGGTTGCGGCTGATGTTCGTGTACGAGGACCGCGCCGACCTGCACCTAGGCCGGGCGATTCCCCGCTACTGGCTCGCCCAGGGAAAGAAGATCGGCATAGAACGCGATGCGTCATATTTCGGCCCGCACTCGTGGACCATGACCTCCGACGTGGCCAACGGGCAGATCAGGGCGACGGTAATTCCGCCGACACGCAATCGCCCGGCGAACATCTTCGTCCGGTTCCGACATCCGGCAGGCAGGCCGATGCAGGGTGTCACGATTAACGGAAAGCCGTGGACCAGGTATGACGCAGGCAAGGAATGGGTAGTTCTTCCCGGCAGCGCCGATGGACCGCAGGAGATCGTGGTCCGCTATTGATGAATCGGGATCGGATTCGGTATCGGGATCGATATCGATTGCGATATCGATTCCGACTCTTTGAGGCTGGTCAGGGGGCATTCGCGACCGTGCGCTCCGAACGGGCGGGCGGAGAGCCGAAGCGCGGAGCGCCGCAAGAATGTGGTCGCAGTCACTTCCCCGAGTACCGGAGATAGATCATTACGAGAGACGACACCGCAACCAACGCCGCGTTGCACAGGATCCATATCCGCAGGAAACGACGCTGCCGCCACTGGCGCGCGACATACCTGTCGCGCATGAGTTCCTGGAATTCAATTACGTCCATAGTCGAGCGACACAGTATCTCCCGCCTGAATCGGCAATCAGTGTCGCAGATCACAGATCCCGGGGGAGCCGGCGGACGGCCAAAACTCCGGCCGCCAGATATCGGGGCCCTGGGGCGATGGCGGGAGGAGAGTCAGGTCCCCAAACAGCGGGACGGGCCCGCGAGGGCCCGTCCCGGAAATAGTCAAGCCTCTACTTGCGCAAATCAGGCTTTGGGCTTCTTGTCGTGAACCTTCTTGATGGCATCGGCGTAGTTCTCAACCTTGACGTTCTTCTTCTCGTGGCAGGCCTTGCAATCCTTTTCGGTGGGTTCGATCAGGCCCGCGGCCTTTGCCTTCGCCTTGTCCTTCATGATTGCCATTGTCTTGTAATTGGAGCCGGGACCGTGGCAGTCCTCGCACTCCACCTTGGCGGCCGCGTGCTTTGTCGTCTGCCATGAGGCGAACTCCACCTTGTGGCAGAGCTTGCACTTGTCAGCCCCAACCTTGGTAGGGGCCTGGCCGTAGACAAAAGCAGCTACGAACACGAACAGCAACAAAACCAACAGAACTCTTAACTTCATGAATCCTCCCTATTCAAAACGTACACTGCCTTTCGCGAGAGATGATGCTCTCATGGTCGAAAAGTTTCACTCTCAGGATCCCAGAAAGGTTGATCCTGCGGGAATGGCAGCTCCCCTGGCAGTCCCTTCCCCCCTGAGAAGCGCAAAGTCGCGGCGCCCCTATATTCTACTTCATCTGGGATGGTGATTTCCAAGCCGTATCTGTTAGATCCGGTCGAAATCCGCCGAATCTGATGATTGGAGAGAACTCCGAAAACCGACTAGGTCGCACGGCATTCTGAATCCACGTCTGAGGAGGCGTCGCATGAGAAGGCTATTCGTGTTGTTCTGGATTGTTCTTCTGCTTATGCCCGCAGGAAACCTTTGGGCAAGGATCGAAAGATGGACCGGCCCCAGTTGCAGCGGTCTGGCAACCATCACCCAGGGTTCAGGCGGTATCTATTTCATTGAAGGGGCAGGAGTGGACTTGACCACAGGCTTAAGTGTAAGCAATTCATCACTTACGGCGACCATCCAGCAAAGGTGGAATGGCGCCCAGAACGCGGCGGACGGTGGCAACGTTCTGTGGGGCAAGATCAAGGTCCTCGTGCATGCAAGCACGAGTATCCCGGCCGGTAGTCACTACGTATACATCAACTACCCTGTCGGAAGAGACAGCTTCAGCGTCAAGGTAATTGGCAAGGGTGTCATCACAGGGGCCACGGTGCCGACCTTCTCCGCGCCGTTCCAAAGCAACGTCGACGTCAAGCTGACGGGAACAGGCTTGAGCAGCGTAACTCCTACGACCGGTGCAACGGTCCGGATCATCAGCGACTCATTCAACCAACTTCTGGACGCCGGCGGCCAGGCGGCATCCGGCGTGAGCGTAACCGCACAGCCTGACACTTCGACCAATACTGATACCCAGGCGATCGTGCGGCTGAACTTCTCACAGAGGCTGACCCTTGCCACTGTTGAGATCACCCTCCGCTCGGGGAATACTTGCAGCGGACTCAATCCGGGCACGGCACGCTTCAACGTCACATTGAAGGCTCCGGCCGCAGGGCCCATCTATGTGAAGGACCACCTTTTTGACCGCACCGACAAGACCTATACGGTCGCCTATTCGACTACCACTCTGGTCACGGTGACGATCCGCCTGGATCGGCCGGTTCCATCAGGTGGCTTGACTCCGATATCGATGGACAAGAGCACCGGCGTGGTCTCGGGTCCGGGGGTGGTCTATTGGGCGGTAATTCCCAGCAGTGGCATCAAGCAAGCCACGGGCGGTACAGCATATAATCCGGCTGCCCGCTTCAACCAGATCACAGTTCCGGCGGGCCAGCAGAACTATGCGATAACCTTTCAGGTAGCCAGCTGCCCTGGAGCGGCAACCAATGCGGCGAAGTTTGTAACCTGGAAACCGGATCCGAACAACGACGGACAACCGAATCGGAAGGAGACGTTGTTTACCATCCTGTGCCGATAGCCTGGAGTATCGCCACTCCGGCGCATTGTGCTTGACGCGCGACTCGTGGTTACAGGCGCGGAGGATTCTCGATATCGAGATCGGAATCGGAATCGCGGTCGGTATCGGAACTCGGAATTACGATTAGCTGATAGGTCCTGTGATTGAGGTCAACTCCAGGTCGATACCGATAGCGACCCCGATACCGACCACGAAGGGAGCTTCGATTGGCACGGCTGTGAGGTGAAGGTCAAATCCACGCCTTGTTGGCGCAGTCAGAGCCGCTTCCGCAGCTGGATCATCTCGCTGGTAAGCGGGAGATTGGGATCGGCGTTCTTCCACATCGTCTCGAGTCTGGAGAGGGTGGCGCTCGCCCTTTCCCGATCACCGGCGGAGAGATACAGTTCGGCGAGCCGGGCATGGGCCGCGACCCAGGATTGCTGCGGTTCCCAACCCAGTGCACTGCAGGTTCTTGAGATCAGCTTCTCATACGACTCCCTGGCACGTACTCCATTGCCGGATCTGTCATAGGCATAGGCCAGGCTCGCGAGCGTCTCCTCGGTGCCGGCTTCGCGGTCGGCGAGGAGCAGAAGCTCCACTGCCCGCCGCGGGCTGCCGTTGGCCAGGGCGAGTTCGCCCTCGAGCAGGTGGAGGTAACTCCTCTGCTCCGCGTTCTTCTGGTCAACCGCGGGCTGAATCGTGTGCAGAATCCGCTCCGCCCTGCCGGGGCGGCCGCTGCGGGCATATCCGGCACCTATCCTGGCAGCAAGCCAGACCTGTGGATCGGGCAGTTGGGCGACATTACGGACTGCCTCGTCGAGCGCCTGCAAACGTCCGGCTGGATCGTTCTCTCCATCAAGCAGTATCGACATGAAAACATAGCCGCGCGCCATTCTCAGGAAGTCCTTCTTCGCCTGGCTGAGCAGAATCGATTCCTGGAGGTGTTCCTTTGCCTGAGCATACTTGCCCTCGTAGAGCGCGAGGAGGGCCATCGATCGCAGCCCGGAAGACTTCAGATCAGGGTTGTCGAGCGCCAGTTGGATGACCTCCCTCGCCCTGGCCGGATCGCCTGCGGCGAGGAGGGCAAAAGCGTACTCGTGATTGATAGTAGCGTTGCTGAGGAACGTCCGTTCCAGTTCGAATGCCTTGGCGTAATAGGGAAGCGATTCCCGCGGCTTGTCCAGCTTCCTGTAACTGGTTGCCAGGTTGATGTACGCAGGTGCGTAGGACGGTGCGGTCCGGATGACCTCTTTGAATTCCTCGATCGCCGCATCCGGCCGTTGGTTCAGCATCAGCATGGTGGCAAAGACATAGCGTGCCGAGGCGTCGTCCGGGTATATCGACAGATAGAGCTTGTAGTCCTCGGATGCTTCTTCGATGTGGCCCAGATCGCGGGAAAAGGCAGCCCGGATGTAGAGCCTTTCCCTGTCCGTGATTCGCTCCTCGTTGCGAAGCGCGCGTTCATAATGCTCTTTTCCGAGCATCGGCTTGCGGAGCATGAAGGAGCAGTAGGCCGTGCCCAGTGCCGCATGCGCCATGGCAAAGTCAGGATCGCGGGCCACCGCCGACTCATACATTCCGGCCGCCTGCTCGTATGCGCCCCGTCGCCACAAACGGTTTCCCTCCGCGAAGGACTTCAGGGCTTCCAGCGAGTGTGTCGTCACAAGAGGCAGAGGACGGTCGTTTTTCTGAATCGATGCGAGCGATTCGCCAAGGTCGTGGCGGACCCGTCCCGCTATAGTCCCGAGGGCTTCGATCACGTCATCCCGTTCTGCGACAGTCACCTGGTAGGCCCTCACGGAGGCTGCCGTCTGCGGGTCCACCAGCCGGGCGGAGAGGGCGTACCTTCCCCCTATGCTTGCGATCTCCGCCGTCACCAGACCCCGGATATCTTCGCGCAGGCAGATCTCGCGGCCGACCGCTTCGTCGATGGGAACGTCGACGTTCCTGCCCATCCGCCTCAGCGTCTCCTCGAGACGCGAACGAGGGAAGACGTTGGCGGACGTGGACTGCTGCAGAGAGATGCTGAAAGCGGACCACAGGGACCTGTCGAAGACCGGCTCACCCGTTTGATTCACGAAATCAGCGACGAGGATCCAGTCCCGCGACATGAAATCAAGGGGCCTGCGCATGGAGGACCAGACCATCCAGCCCAGGCCGGCGGCCGCCAGGACGAAGACGGCAAGAGCTGCGGCAGACCGGTTTCTGACATGCGAAACCGTTTTGAGGGCTGACTCGAAGGCCCCCCCGGTTGCCAGAACAGTCCGGTCCAACGGTCGATCTTGAGCTCTCGACATGACCGCGTTTCGGGAGTATGGACTCTTTGAGGAAATTCCCGGCTGCGAAACCGCTGCTGCGGCAGCATGGAGGGTTGCCGCTCGTACCGAGGATCTGGCGGTCATGACCAAATATGCGGCCGCGCCAATCGCTACCTGGGCCAATGCGGCGATCCCGATTCCTGCGTATCCGCCCCAGTAGAGGCTGCCTAGCAGGGTCAGGATGGACGACAAGATCAAGCCGGCCGTTTTACATCGGCCCAGGAACCGGGCGCGGGCATGCCGCTTTCGAACCGACTGGCCCGCGAGCAAGGCGGAGAGATCATCGTGCATCTGCTTCGCGGAGTGGTATCTCTGTTCCGGCCGGTTGGTGCAGGCTCTGAGAATGACGTCGTTCAGCTCGGAAAACGCCGCGCGGTCGCCATCTGCGCGGAACTCGGAGGGCAGTTCGGGAAATTCGTTTCTGTCCTTGCCGGTACTGATTTCGTAGAGCACTTTACCGAGACTGTACAGATCGGCCTGCGGGAAGCCCGGCCCTTCGGGAGGAATGAATCCCTCCGTTCCTACATAGGAGCGTGCTTCGCTGACGCCGGCGACCAGACCTATGTCGGCAAGCTTGGGCGCTCCACCGACAAGGATAATGTTCGAAGGCTTGACATCCCGGTGTACCAGCCCATGAGCATGTAGGTGGGCCAGGGCATCCGAGATGGCAATCCCGATCTTCAGGCATTCGGGTACCGGCAAACGGCCCCGCTTGTCCATTTCGGTTCGCAGCGTCCTGGGCAGATATCCATCCGCGGACGGTTCACCTGCATGATCCCGCGCGTCATCCGCGAGTTCCATCACATAGTAGAAGTAGCCTGCTTCGTCATTCCTCCCCAGCTGCAGGATGTCCACGAAGCCGTCATAGGAGCGGGAAATGGGCTCAAACCTGCTGATGCCTGCGAACTCGCGTTCGTAGGGTCGTTCGTGGTCGAAGGCGCGCCGGTAGATCACTTTGACGGCCCGTTCCGTCCCCACGATGTTCCGTGCCAACCAGACCTCTCCGTAGCTGCCGATGCCGATTTTCCGAATCAGGCTGTGATCGGGGATGACAGGGACCGCAAGCGTCATAGAACCGGAACGTATCTCGTGAGGCATCTTCGCCGCGAAAGCCTGATCTAGCTCCTGAAGTTGAACTGAGCGTAGCCTGCGCCTTTATATGACATCGAGGCCGCCGGCACAAGGACTCTACTACTGATCGGTAAAACATCGCCCTCCTGTGCAGGATTTTCTGGGGGTTCCGGGGCCAGAGGTGGGGACCAGCCAGGATAGCCGTGCCAGCCGGGCAGGTTCAGATGGTCTGGGATTGGAGGAGGCGGACCTCAGCTTTGATGAGCCTCGAAATCCGCATCTTTGCCATGTACACCTGGGCGGCATTGACGCCCAGGGTGTCCATCACCGCTTTCATGGGCCACTGTTGCGTGACGTAGAGGTCGAACATCTGGAATTGCCTGGGGTGGGTCTTCCGTTTCACGCGTGCTATCGCGGTGCGCAGGAGATGCTCCTGCCATTCCGCCTCCCACAGGGCATCGAAGCCGGGCGTGGTTGTATCGGCCACCTCTTCCATGGAGTCCACCGCACCACCATCCCGGGCCGGCTGCTCTTCAGGCCGCCGCTTCCGCAGGTGGTCGAACACTCGCCTCCTGGTGATCTGCTGCAGCCAGCCCTTGAAAGACCCAATGGACGGGTCATACCTGAAACCGGGCATCTGTTTAGCCACGGCAAAAAAGGTGTCCTGGACCACATCCTGTGCTTCGGCGTCAGCAAGGCCCGATCTTCTGGCAATTCCATATATGAAGCGGCCGTAGGTGTCGAAGAAGTCCCGCCAGCTCTCCTGGTCGTCCCAGCTCCTGAGCCTGCTGAGCAGGCTCTGTCTGGTCGGGATGAAATCGTCGGTTTCCGGTCGCATAGGCGGACCCACCACCCGATCTCGGAATGTTGATCCTATTTCCCTGTTCGTGCCTTCGGAACTAATTCTAACAAGAAGATACCGTCGTAACGTGACCGAACCGCCGCGCGGCTGTTAGATGAGGGAGTGCCGGCCCGAAGAACAGGGTATGGGAACAGGGGGGGTGATTTGTCTGCCTCTAAGACGGAGCAGGCGCGGACCGTCATCTGAACGGACGAGACAACCGTTGGACCGTTGTGTGGGGCCGCGTCCGTCGGCGTTATTCCGCGTTCAGAGCAACGCTTCCCTGCGCTTGCGAGCAGCAGCGTTAGGCTTGGCCGCCGTGCTTCTTTGTTTCGAATCAGGACGAACAGCAGCCTACGGTTCCACAGCTGGATCAGCGACTATTTCCGGCAGGATTGTCGACGACGGTTCCCAAGGCGTTTCAGGCGTACTTGTGGAGCTTACGCCGGTACCGGCCGGCGGTGGTCGACAGAAGGTGGTCACCGGCACCGACGGTGCATACTCGATCAAGGTGCCGAAGGGCTGGGCCGGCATGGTGCGGCCGAAGGCGGCAGTGTGCGCGGTATACTCGCCGGAATCGAAATCCTACACGAATGTCACCGCAGATCGGCCGAGCCAGGACTATCAGGTCAGCTACAGGACGGTATTGATATCGGGCCGCGTCACAGACTCGTCCGGTAAAGGGATCCCCGGGGTCACGATCGGCGGGCTGGCTGCGTTCACCGGCACTACATATGTCACTGTCGTCACCGGCCCTGATGGATCCTATCGTCACAGGGTCTTGTGCGGTTTCTCCCACCCGGAAGTCAAGCCCGCCAAGCCGAACTGTGCTTTCACGCCAGTCTCAAGAAGTTACTCCGGAGTCACCGCTGACCTGGTGAACCAGAATTACCAGGGAAGCCGCCAACCTCCCTAGATTCGGGGAATCGGAACTCCCTGCAAGCCTGGATTCTCAGTTTGTTTTTCCGCTTCCGACAGCGGGGGCACGGCAGTTCAGAAGATGATAAGCGCTCGGGCAATCTTGCCAATACTCAAATCGATCACCGCCCTGCCGGGTCTGATCCTGCTGCTCATCGGAAGCAGCATCTCATTCGGCCAGACTCGCGACAAGCCGAGCCAGGACAGCATGTGGGCGCTCGTGATCGGCGTGTCCCGCTATACGCACGCCGATCCGCTCGAGTTTGCGGCGTCAGACGCGCAATCCTTCCGTGACTTCCTGAGCAGTCCGCGCGGTGGCGGAATCCCCGGCGATCACATCTTCACGCTCCTTGAAGACCAGGCAACCCGGCGAGGCGTGGAGGTGGAGCTCGAGGCGATGCAGGACCGCGTCAAGGCAGGCGATACGGTCTATATCTTCATCGCCGGGCACGGTTTCCTCACGAACCGCGGCATCGGCTATTTCATTCCCAGCGACGGCGACATGAGGGTCCCCGCCTCGACGTCGATTTCTTTCGCCTCATTGAAAGAGCTTGTCGAGCTCGGCCTGGGCAACACGGAACGCCGGATCCTGATCACCGATCTTTGCCACGCGGGTCGGATCGGCCCTCAGCAGTCAGAATTGACCGGGAAGATCCAGGAGTTGATTAACGCGGAGTTGATGAAGGTCACGCAGGGAGGAAAAGGAAGCTACCTCAATCTCCTGTCCAGCCACCCGCTGGAACAGTCCTGGGAATCCGGCAAGCTGAAGAGCGGCATTTTTTCCTACACCCTGTTGGAGGCCTTGAATGGAAAGGCCGCTCGGCCAGGAAGCCCGGTAGTCCATGCCCGTGAACTTGTCGCCTATCTCAAAGCGGAAGTGCCCAGAGCGACCGGCGGCCGGCAGACGCCGATGGTGAACGAGGACTTTGACCCTCAGCTTCCGCTGTCCTACCTCGACCGGCCGGCAACTGCCGGGGCTGGCCCCGCAGCCGCCGCTGCTCCCTCCAGGTCCACCCTCAAGGTCCTGAATGCGGATCAAGCGGGTTTCGTACGAGTCCAATGGATCGATCCTGTGACCCAGGCAGTCGCTGTGAGACGGATTCAGTTGCCCAGCTCCACGTTCCAGATCGATTCGCTGACTCCCGGCGACATCGATCTCATTTTCTTCGACTCTGAGAATTCCAGCCGCAAGGTCACCGTGACATTGAAGCCAGGCGGCAACAGCCTAGATCTCCTGACACTGCGTCAGGGCCGGCGGTGGGCTCCCGCCCGAGAGCGATTTCTACCGGTCGTGTTCTCGCCGCGGCCCGCACGGCCGGCGGTCCAGGCCTATACAGCCGGCGCCGATGCTGCGATCGACGCGTCTCTCCTGCTGAGACTGGAGGCCGACACACAGGTATACATCGATGGCGATTTCTTTGGTGCCAGCCCTGGCTCCGACAGGTACTTCCTGTTGCAGGGCATCTCGCCAGGGCTTCATGGATTGGCGCTCATGCCCAATCCTGAGCGCGAACAACGATTTCGCCTGACCCTGTTTCCCGGCAGGCAGATGTTTGACGTCCAAAGCGGCGAGCTGCGCGCTGTAGTTTCCATCCAGCCTCCGCCGGACTTCCTGCCGTTTCCGCCTGCGCTTCCACCTGAGCAGCAGGATACCTACCGCAAGTTCTCTCAGGCACTTTGGGACGAGAAACTGATCAACCCCGCGGGTGCATCCGCCCTGGACTATTACCATGCGATGAGTGCAAGCCTCCCGAGTGAGCTGCTCGAGACCCTCAAGAACCGGTTGGTCGTTGCGATGGGGGATCGAGCGCAGCGCATCATACTCAAGTATCTCAAGGGCAGCGACATCCGATGGACGACCGAAATCTTTGAAGAGGGGGCGGCACTTGCGCACCAGGCGCAGAGTCTGCAAAGGCCAACCGACACTCTGAAATCTCAGGAACAGTTCTTTGCAGGGCGCGCACTGATCGAGAAAGGTCAGAATTCCGAGGCGATCCGGGTGCTGGAGCAAGCGCTAAAAGTCGACCCTGCCGCCGGCCACGCCATGAATGCACTCGGTCTGGCGCTGTGGAAACAAAACCTCCTCGATCAGGCGATCACGCCGCTCGGGCAGGCCATCAACCTCAATCCCGCCTGGACTTACCCGCGCAATACCCTCGGCCTCATATACCTCGAGCAGCGCCGCTACCAGGACGCAGCCCGAAGCTTTCAGTCGTCCATCAAGCTGAACGGCGAAGACAGCATGGCATATCACTGCCTCGGCCAGCTTCAGCTCCTGCTGGGCCAGCTCGAAGACGCAGAGAAGAACCTTCTCCAGGCGATCGAAGTCACGCCCGGGAATGCCTATGCCTATGAGACTCTCGGGAAACTCTTTCAGCGGCGACAGGAATGGGTCAAGGCGGAGCGGATCTTCCGGCTCGCCATCCGTCTCGAGCCGGACGAACCGTCCTTCCGCCTGAGCCTGGCGGAGTTGCTCCAGAGGACTGCACGTTACGACGATGCGGAGAAGCTGTACGCGGAGCTTGTGCAGCGCAACCCGTCAAACACTCAGTACCTGCTGGCCCATGCCTCATTCCTTGCGTCCCGAAATAGGAATCCTGATGCCGAGAAGGGATTCAAACAGGCGCTGGGTGTTTCTCAGGCGGACCCGATTGTGCACGTGCGCTACGGGATGTTCCTGCTGCAGCGGAATCGCACCGAAGATGCAGCCAGGGAGTTCAGAGCTGCGATCCGAATTGAGCCGGCCAATCCTTATGCGCACCACAACCTCGCATTGGCCTACCTTGCCCGGAAGAATCTTCCTGATGCCGAGATAGAGCTGGCTGCCGCAATAAAGGCCGACCCGCGCTACCCGGCTCCCCGGGTGCTCCTCGCCGACATGCGCGCGGCCCAGAATCGTTACGAAGAGGCGCTCAACGAATATCGATCGGCTCTCAGCCTGTCGATCGAGGCACCTCAGCGACAGGAGATCACGGAGAAGATAGAGCAGGCCGAAGATGCCGCCGTTAGAGGAAGTGTCGAAGAAGCGAAGAAGAAGATAGATGCGAAGGCGTATGCATCGGCCTGGGAAATCATTGCCAGGGCGCTGAGAGCCGCCCCGGAGAACAGGCAGCTTCGGGATGTTGCCCTGCCGCTCGAGGCCGGACAGCCTATGGAGGCGAATCCGGCGAGCCTGCCTCCATGCCGGCTGAAGGAGATCATGCAATCTTCATTCTGGCGGAACCAGGCGGAGGCCGAGAGGCTGTGGCGGGAAGGCCGGAAGATGCCCGCTTCCGAGGCGATACTCGCTACTCTGGGATCCCTGAAGCCCGACGAAAGACTACTCATCCTGGGTGTCTATTTTAACCTCGGGAACAACATCTACGGTATCCACGGAAGAGTGAGCCGGTGGGCTCTACGCCTTGTGGAGGAGGGGGATTATTCGGCGGCCATAAAGCTCATGGATGAAGCCTTGCGTCAGAGGATTTTTGGCATCGTACCGGATTTTTCCCCGCTCACCATCGACAGCCTCATGCTTCCCCCCGATAATCCTGAGCCCGGCAGGTTTTCCGATTTCGAGATCGCACATCACCCCGACAGGCATGCACACGAGGCATATGCCGCAGCCCACGCCGGCTTGGGGAATAGCGTGGATGTTGCCAAGTATCTGGCTGCCCTGGAAACAGACAAACCGGACCTGGCCGTCCGTATGACTGTCGCCAGAGTGTTTCGCCGGGAAAAGAGCTGGACCCAGGCGATTTCTATCCTCAAGGAGAGCCTGACTCCCGAACAGGTTGCTGCCCAGAGAGATCTGGCCGCGGATGCGCTTGTTCTTCTGGCTGACATCCAATGCCTCGCGGGCGATCGCACAGCAGCCCGCGACACGTTGAAAGAGGGGCTGAAGATGCAGCCCGAAAACAAATCCCTGCAAGAGGCTTTGCGAAAACTCAAGCCATAGAGCCGGAGTCGCCCATGCGCCACACCGAGGCTGTGGTTCTCGTTGCGCTCGCGTTGCTTTGCTCGCGGGTCCCATGGACCTGTTTCGCCGACACGCTGACCGGTGAGGTACGCGGCACCGTGCTTGATATCGAAGGCGGCGTGCCCCTCGCTGGAGCCACGGTCACCCTGACGAGCGTGGATCGGGGATGGAAGAAGCAGTTGCAGGCGGACAGTAGCGGCACTTACACGTTCCTGCAGCTGGAACCGGGCAGTTACTCGGTGTCGGTTGAGATGGAAGGGTACTACCCCAGTGAGCGGACGGATGTGCTGATCCGGCTGAACATGCCGAAGGTCCTGATTCCACCCTTCGAGCTGAGAAGGAAAGTCTCGACTCCGACACAGCAGATCACGCTGCGGGGCGAACAGACCAAGACGGCCATTGTCGATCTGTCCAATCCTGGGGCAACTCCTGCGATCCTTGCCGTGCTGACCGCCCCCGGCTTCACCTCTCTCGTGACTCTTTTCGACGCGGCGCTCCGTTTCAACTTCGGGAGCACCCTTGTCCAGAGCCTACCGCTGGCCGGAGGCCGGACGTTTGACCAACTTGCCCTCTGCGCGCCGGGGGTTTTCCGCGTGCCGTTTTCCACGGGGCAGGGCCCCTCGGTGGGAATTGGAGTCGGTTCAGGCGGTCAGTTCTCCGTTAATGGAATGCGACCCAGGAGCAACAACTTCACAGTGGATGGCTCGGACAACAATGACGAAGACATCGGTCTGCGCCGGCAGGGCTTCGTAGCACTCGTCCCTCAAAGTGTTGAGAGCATCGAGGAGTTCCAGGTGGTCACTGCGGGATTCCTGGCCGAAGCCGGCCGGAACTCCGGCTCCATGGTCAACGCAGTTTCTCAGTCAGGCCGAAAGGATACTCACGGCAACATCTACGGCCTCTTTGGAGACGATGGACTCGACGCCCGCAACTTCTTCGATTACGAATTCGTGGATAGAGTCAACGCCGGCGGCCTGAGCGGTGGAAGCTTTGACGGCAAGGAATCGAGTCGCCTGAGCTACGGTGCCACGATCGGGGGACCGATACGTGCTGACAAGCTGTTCTATTTTCTCTCTTTTGAACAACAGAGGAACCACGGCACCGCCTTGGGTCACTTCGTTGTGCCCACCACCGGCGAGCGGGGTCTGCGGACCAGCCAGGGCTTTGTTCCGATCGAAAAGCTGGGCGAGTTTTTTGGCGACTACGCCATCGACTACTCGGACGTGGCGGGGGCCGGAGTCTATTCGCTCTATCCTCTGCCGAACAACCCGTCAGGTCCGTTCGGGGTGCACGACTATTCCCAGGCGACGGGGTGGAAACAGAACAGCTCCAACTTCTCCGCGAAGTCAGACTGGCGTCTGTCGTCGGCACATAGCTTCGCCGGCCGGTATAGCCTGACGGACGACAGATCGCGAATTCCGTTCACGGGCGATGCTGTCAATTCGGCGGTGGGCACTGGTACCAGGACGCAGAACATCTCGCTGTTTCTGAACAGTAGATGGTCGCGACTGGCGAGTGCCTTGCGAGGCTCCTATGGGCGGACAGCACTCTCCTTTCCATGGCAGGAAGGCAGCCCGCTCCTTTTCGGCTCGGCCCCTTCTGATCAATTGCCCCCGGACCTGAACCAGTCGATCGCGACATCCTACGGCCAGTATGGTCCGTTCGGTGCCACCGGGCCGGTCGGTCAGCTTCTGATCGAACCCTACAGCCCCATCGGGGTCGACGCATACAACTTTCCGCAGGGACGTGTCGACAACACTTATCAAGTCAGCGAGTTCCTCACGCGTTCAGGCGCAAGGCATACCTTTAAGGCGGGTTTTGACATCCGGCACTCCCAGTTGAACAGTTTCTCGGATCGTAACAGCCGTCCTTTGCTCCTCTTTGGCAACGGCATCGTGTCCTCGGGATGCGCCAGCAATCCGTTCTGCCTTTTTGCCACCCCGGATGGCTTGCTGCACGGCACCGATCTGGCAGCGCTGGGTGTGGCCGCAGGACTATTGCAGACAATCAGCACCGGCGCAGTTCCCGACACCACGATCGGGCTTCGCTTCACGCAGTATGACGTCTTTGCACAGGACCTCTGGAAACTGCGGTCCAACCTCACACTGAGCTTCGGCCTTCGCTACGAACTTCAGACGGTACCCACCGAGGCCAATGGGCGGATCGAAGACACATTCAACCTGACTCCGGATATGTTCGGGCACCTGACTCCATCGGGGAGCCCTCAGGATCAGGCGATCATCAAGGCCGGAAATGCTGCTTTTGACGCGGCCCTTCAGGCCTGGAATCAATTCCTCGATGGCAGGCAGAAGATCTACGAGCCGGACCGAGACAACTTCGCACCGCGCTTCGGCGTGGCGTGGGACCCGCAGGGGCAGGGCAGGATGGCCATCCGCGCGGGTTTCACGGTGTCATACGATGCGAACCTGGGAGCCGTCACCAGCCAGTCGCGCAACGTGTTTCCCACGTTTGCCCCTTTGAACCTCGACCCGAGCTTCTACGTGACCTCAGGGCAGATCGTCAACAGTCCGCGCTTCTTCGTATTTACGCCGACGCAGACACCCTTGATCCGGCCCGGGACTCTGAACACGTACAACCTGCCCGCAGACGCCTTTGCCACCGGCCTGGGTACCTTGTTTGTGCAGTCGCCGCCATTTCCCGGGGGCAGCCTGAGCAGCAACGGGCTGGCATTTACACTGCCTCAAAAGGAATTCAAAACAGCGAGTGCCCAGCAGTGGTCGCTGACGTTCGAGAAACAGCTGGGCGACTACTACGTTCTATCTGCCGGCTACGTTGGAACACACGGTCTGCACCTCACCCGTTTCATCACGCCGAATGCCGGACTGGTTTCGACTCCGGTGCTTTTGTCGCCGGGACCCAACGGGGCCGTGCTGACGGTAGTGAGTCTTCCTCCGACGATTCCGTCCACGGGTCGCAGCCGCCCGCAACCGTCTTTGGGTGCCTACACTGTGTTTGCGAATTCGGCCGCGTCTGATTTCCACTCTCTGCAGCTTTCTGTGGAGAGCCGGTTGCGTCGCGGGCTGCAGTACCGTGCCAGCTATGTGTGGTCGCATGCCATTGATGAAGTGTCGGATCCGTTTGACAGCCGGGCGTTCTTTTCACTTCCACAGGACAGCCTGAATCTGGATCTCGAGCGTGCGTCCGCCAATTTCGATGCGCGCCACCGTCTGACCTGGTACTTCAGCTGGGCTCTTCCGGGAGCCTCTGCGAGTGCGTTCCTGCGAGACTGGTACCTGGCGGCGATCGGGGAATTCCAAAGCGGGCAACCATTCACTGCAAATACGTCTCTGGACCGGAATCGTGACGGCAACCTGACCGATCGTCTCGATTCGGTCGCCGGTGTTAGTGCGGATCCCGGAGAAGTCCGAGCGATCAGTATCGATTCAGACGTGTCGCTGCTCAGCCTGGTTGCCCCGCAGGGATCCGACGGCAAGGTGGCCCGCAATTCCTTCCAGACCGATGGGATTGCCAACGTCGACGTGGCATTCTGGCGTACTCTTGCATTCGGGGAGTCGAAGAGGCTCGACCTCCGGGTGGAGGTATTCAACATCTTCAACCACACCCAATTCGGAGTGCCGGACAGGATCCTCGAATCGCCGGGCTTCGGCAGTACCTTTGACACACGGTTGCCGCCCAGGCTGATCAGGCTAACCGTACGGTTTTCATTCTAGAGTCCGACGGAGAAACAGCAATGAAGCATCGAACCATCCTTGGAGTCCTGACGCTGGTGGCGGTTTCCTGCAGCACCGTGGTTGCGCAGACTGCACCGGCTCCGCAGGAGAGCTACAAACCCTATGTGTTGTCCACCGACGACTCCGGGCTAAGGGCCCGGGGCGCGCCGCCGAAGAACCCGAGCTCATTCACCACCACTTACGTTCTTGTGTCGCCGGGGGGGCCGGGCCAGGCCCAGGGACTGCCGCCGCAGGCAGCGGCTGAGTTCAGCTTTCCTTCCCTGAGCTTCGTCTTCTCCGCCGCCGCGAAGCTCATGACCGATGACGTGATCGAACCGGGGAAGGTGGAAGGGAAGTGGGTAAGCGACGCGGAACTGCGCAAGCTGCACGTGAATGTCAAGGTCCGCGGTCTTGATGCAAACAAGAAACCGATGCTGGCTCCGCGGCGGGCCTCATTCCCCGGCGACCGTGAATTGGAGCTCAGGTCGAAACAAGATACGACAGAGTACGAGGAGAACCCTTACGTTGCCGTGCTCGCCCTCACGCCCAGCGAGAGTCAGTTCAGGACGACCGAGGCCACGGTTTCGAAGGAGATGACCAGCATCGACATCTTCTCCAGGTTCATGGGGCCTTATGGAGGGGTGGTGTCCGGCGTGACGGCCCTGTTCAAGAACTGGTTCAGAACCAAAGATTCACCGACGCAGGTGGCCTACCTGAGTTCCGACGACGAATTCGGGTGGAGCTGGCGTGATGCGGAGCAATTCGGTATCGAGGGCATCCACCAGTGCGCGGCCGCCCTGAGGACGCGCAAAGAGGTCAAGTACCTGAACGTGCATCTCGACTTCATCACCGAATGGCGCCGCTTCGGCGCATGGATGAAGACCTACGATTACATTATCGCGGTCCCCCAGGAAGGCGCCTCGAACTGAGCACACGCCTGAGTGCGCCCGGGATTGCATCCGGACACCGGGCGGCATGATTCCATGGCAGCCGACCATGGGGTTGCCGCCGGTTGTGCGACGATACGAGCCGGGCTGCGTGACTTGAGGTTTCTCCTCAGAAGCCCTCAACCCATGTCTTGTTGCACGGCCTGCCCATGGTCAACCACTGCATATTAGCCTCGACTCTCTGGGTTCCACCCTCGATCCAGAGGTGAATGACGTACGTCAAATCACGGCTGCCTACTTGCGGCCTCTTGATGAATGTGGCGCCTTTCTGAGGGCCGACAGGCAAGCCGTGCGCACCGGAGAGGTCCCAGTAATCCTGAAATTGGCCGAACGTGAAGTGTTCCTTGAGCAACTTGCCGCTGAACACGGTAATTCTCACGGCGTTTTGTTGAGATCTCTGTTAGATACGACTGACCTGGTACGAATCTGGAAGCAGGGAGACAGTGTCAAGAGAAGGCTGGAGATGAGCTCTATCTACTTGCGGCATCCAGCCTTCCAACTCAGGAAGGGAGCGCGAGCATGAAAGCAGGGCAGAGAAAAAAGGTCGGCGTTGCTACCTTTGCGGTCACTTTCATGGTTGCACTATCCGTGCGGGCGACTATCTTCGATGACCTCAACAACCTGATCAGTACAGTCAACGGCTTGCTCGGTCAGGCCAGAAGCTCGGCGAAGGCGGCAGCTCAGAACAGCTACAACACACTGGATTCGGCACTGCGGACGTCAGGCAACAGCGTGACCAACGTTGCGGCGGCGGCGAAGCAGTCAGCCTATGACTCGAGAACCAATATCAACCAACTGGTCAATAACAGCCTGGTCATCAATCCCCAGGATGTAACTGCGCCCCTGCAGGGACTTCTGGATTGCATTGGAGCCATTCAGGCCTCTGCGACCGGCACCGCCAGCAGCCTGAACTTGATCACCGCCGCCAAGCAGGTCATTGCCTCAGAGATGAATGCGGCCAAGGCGGCAGCCCCGATCGGTTCAACAACTGCGGCCACCGCCGTCAAGGCCGTGCAAACAGCAGTCAGCGAGGCGGATGTCCTTTCTCAGAGGGTGCAGGCGTGGTCAACAGCACTGTCGAGGCTGACCAAAGAAACCAACGACGTCGTGCTGGCAGTGCAACAGGCGAGATATGGGGACCTGCAGAAAGAGGTCCCGGAGATGCAACAGGCGCAGACTTCCTACCAGAGCGCATGGAGTCAGCTGCAGATGCAGGCAACCAAGACAGGAACCGCACTCGCCCAGGCCCGCCAGATCGTTCAGGCTGCACAGGGAGACGCTGCCCTTGCGGTCTCCCATCTCAACAATGTGCTGGACCAGGTCGGCAAGATTGTGACTCGTGTCGCCGCGGATGTCAGTGCTTTCAGGAGTGGCTACGACTCATGCATGACCGCAGTGAGCAAGTATGTCACTGCCTGGAACAACGCTCTGGCAAGCGCAAAACAGCGTTTCCTTGATTCCCTGACTCCCGAGCAGAGGGACCTGATCGCGAACCTGAACAACAAGATCGCCCAGGTGGACGCTTTGATCACCAGTATCGGGGCGGCAGTAACCGCGGCACTGTCCGCCGCTTTGAACGTCGTCAACACCGCAGAATCCGCAATCTCAAACGCGGTCTCGGCAAGTATCACCGTCTTTATGAAATTCCTGCAGGGATTCCTGACTCACGTGTGGGATCTCAATATGACCCGGTTGCAGGCAGACCTGAACAACCTGACCTCCACGATTGCGTTCGAGGTTGCCAAGGTAGCCAACGCGGTTCTGACGGCGGCCAATCCCAAGAAGACGGAAGCCGAAACCCAACTGAGCAGCCTCACCGCCATTTCGGCCCAGCTTGCCCAACTCCATCAGCAGTTGAACCAGGCTGCGAGCAGGTCCACCGTGACCCTGCGAACTGGCTTCACCCTCGTGCAACCCAGGGCTGTCCTGCTGTCCCCGGTCAAGTTTGTCGCGCTGAGCAGTACGAGTATCCAGACGACCACGGCCGCCCAATTGAATGCCACGCTGACCACATCCGTACAGACCCTGTCAAAGAGTGTCTACGAGGAGCGGTTACGCAGGAAACTACCGGTGCAGTAATCCCGGAATTGTCTGGCTGGCCCGAAGCTGTGCCGGCCCGGCTGCCCGCCATCGTGGGTTGGCCGCGCCAAAGAGGAGGATATCGAGATGAGTAGAGACTTCCATACCGTATTCCTAGTCGCGCTTCTGACAATCACGCCGGGTTTCGGTCAGAACTATCGCGGGACTTACACAATGACGTCCGGCGACGTCACGCTTACTTTGACGCTCGATCAGGATGCTGCGGGCCGGATTACAGGGAGTCTGGCCAGTACCAAGGGCACCCGTTTCCGACTCGAGGGAGTTATCACGGAAGGGGTCGCACAGGGCACCTGTGCCGGTGATGCAGGTCAGTCCTACTTCGAGGCTGAATTTGAGGAGAGCAAGCTGATCTTCACTCTCGTCGAAATCAGTGCCGGAGGTGAGGGTTCCTCACGCTCACTCGAGTTCACGCGTTCGAAAGGTGCCCTTGCAAAAGGAGTACCCGTTCCACCTGCCCCTGCCGGAGAGCGGAAGCCCGGCCTCCCGGCACCGGCCCCACAGCCCGCATCACCGTCAATGCCGGCGCAGGCCGACAGCGACCTGATGCGCTACTTCGCCGGCGACTACTATTCCTACTCCAGCGGTTCGACCATGTATGGCGGAGCCGGCACGGAACGTACTGTAACGCTCTGTCCTGACGGCCTCTATCGCGATTCTTACGAGTTCAGCGCCTCCGGCACCGGCTCCTGGGGCGCGGTCAACAATCAGAGGGGCGCGGCGCGCTGGAGCATCCAGGGGGACCGGAACCGGGGCGTGATCTCCGTGACCTACGGAAGCGGACAGTCGAAGAGGATCCCCTACCAGGTTGTCTCCAAGGACGAGGGAGCGATCCTCTTCGATGGCATCAAGTTCGCTTTTGCCGGCGCACCCAAGTGCAGGTGAGCAGATGAAGTCCAACCCGCCGGCCCCGTTCAGGACTGAGGGGGCTTCATCTCCTTCCATTCCGGTGCCGGCGTTAGATCCTTTCCGCTTTGTCTCTAGCGGGGAAGGGCAAGCGCGGACGGCGGCCCTATCTTCACGGTTGTCTTTACAATGTTAGCCGTGTTCTTCGAGGCATCGCAGTTCAGGGGAGAAACCGTAACAGTATAGGTCTTGACTATAGTGGAGCCCTTCACTATGGCATAGGTGTGCGTTGCCGACTTTGTCAGGATCCCACCCGGTGCCGACATCAGTTTCCCGATGTTTACCGGCTTTGTGCCATCCCCATAATCGATGAACAGGTCGCAAGGGCCGTACAGGTATTTGATGCCCTCATCCGCTGCGGTTATGGTAACGGTGACCGGCTTTCCCGCGATCCCCGGGTTTGGTTTCACATCCACCAGAAGGCTGGCGGCTGACGCGGAACCAACCAGACCTATCGAGAGTACCAGCAGGATGCCCACGGTAAGAATCAGTGTCAAACTACCTCTCATAGCTGCCTCCATTGTTGAGTGTGCTGCTCATGCAGAATGACCGACCACATCTGGGAATTCGCTCCTGCGCGGCCAGATCTAACGAACCGGTTCATATTGCAGCTCTCAGGCGCGCCGCACAAAACGCCATTGATCAGGGGATGGACCCGCGGATGGCCCGGATACGATAGTTGCCGGTGTCGGCGATGAATATGTTTCCGGCAGAATCAACAGTAATTCCGGTCGGTATGGCCAGGAATGCTGCCGTGGCCGGTCCATCATCACCGTAGCTCCCCCACTTTCCGGGGCCCCCGACAGTTGTGATTATTCCGGTGCCTGCAGCTATCATCCGGATGCGCGCGTTGAGCGTGTCTGCGATGAGGAGATTGCCACGAGCGTCCACCGCAACGCCCTTCGGGCTCTGCAAAGTGGCTGCTGCTGCTGGTCCTCCGTCGCCCGAGAAGCCGGCTTGCCCGGTCCCCGCAACCGTAGTGATCAGGCCTGTCGACGCTGCGACCTTACGAACGCGCTGGTTGCCGGTGTCGGCAATGTACAGGTTCCCGGCAGAATCGACCGCGATGGCGGCCGGCTCCATCAGGCTGGCAGATATGGCGGGAGCGCTGTCGCCTGAGAACCCGCCGCTGCCGTTGCCTGCAACCGTGGTGATGATTCCTCCGGCAAAATTCAGCCTGCGGATCCGGTGATTCCCGGAGTCTGCGATAAGCAGGTTGCCCGCGGGATCAAACACAAGCCATGTCGGTACGTTCAGGCTGGCACTGGTGCCGGGGCCGTTGTCTCCCGAGTAGCCCTGGTTTCCGTTCCCGGCCACGGTAGTAATGACGCCGCTGGCCGCATCGATCCTCCGAATGCGTTGATTGGCTGTATCGCACACAAAAAGGTTTCCCGATCGATCCGAGACAACTGCCTCCGGCATGGACAAGCCGGCAGAAAGTGCCGGCCCGTTGTCCCCCGAATATCCAAGGGCGCCCGTCCCGGCTACGGTGCGGATGATGCCGGTCAAGGCTTCAATCTTGCGAATCCTGTTGTTGAAGGTATCTGCGATGAAGATGTTCCCGTCGGAATCGACAGCAGATCCATAGGGTCCCATGAGCTGTGCGGCGCCTGCAGGGCCGTTGTCTCCGGAGAGCCCCTGCGTCCCAACCCCGACCATCGTGCTTATGATGCCCGTGGCGGCCGACGCACGCCGCACCCTGTGATTGAAAAAGTCGGCAACATAACAGTTGCCGGCACCATCGACAACTATCCCCGTCGGCGCCATCAGTTGTGCGGATGTGGCTGGACCACCGTCGCCCGAATAACCGGGATAGCCGTTGCCCACGACGGTTTGTATGATTCCGGTAGCTGCATCGACTCGGCGGACACGGTTGCTCCCGGTATCCGCAATCAGGAGGTCGCCGTTCGAATCCAGGGCAACCCCATAGGGCCTCGCCAGGTTTGAAGCCACTGCCGGGCCGCCGTCGCCAGAGATGCCGAGAATGCCATTACCGGCCACGGTCCTGATGATCTGCGACGATGCATCTACCCTGCGTACGCGGTTGTTTCCTGTATCCGCGATAAGAATGTTCCCCCCCGAATCGAGAGCTATGCCGCAGGGCTCCGACAGGGTTGCACTCGCAGCCGGTCCTCCGTCACCAGAGTAGCCGCCCGTGCCATTGCCGGCGACAGTGGTGATCACCCCCGTGCCTGCGTCGACTCTCCGGATGCGGTTGTTTCCGGTGTCTGCAATAAAGAGGCTACCGGAACCGTCCACGGCAACTGCGTATGGCGAAGTCAAACTCGCGGATCGCGCAGGGCCACCGTCGCCGGAGTACCCGTCCTGGCCGATGCCTGCGACGGTCGCGATCACGCCGGAGGCCGCGTCGACTCTGCGAATCCGGTTGTTGATAGTGTCGACGACCAGAAGACCGTTTGCATAGTCGACCGCAATCCCGAAGGGGAACGCCATGCCTGCCAATACTGCCGGCCCCCCGTCACCCGAGTAGTCTACGAATCCTGTGCCGGCCACGGTCGTGATTATTCCTGTGGAGGCTGAGACCCTGCGAATGCGATGGTGGTATGCGTCTGCGATGTACAGGTTCCCGCCGTTGTCCAGCGCGACTCTCGCGGGGTGGAAGAGCCCGGCCGATTCAGCTGCTCCCCCGTCACCGGCAAAGGAGCTTCCGCCGGCAACCGTTGTGATGTGCCCGGGGGTCAGATCCCTCAGCGCGACCGGTTCCACGTAAAGCGATGTCTGGGCCGCTCCACCACGATTCTGGATTGTAAGAGTCGCAAGACCACTCGGCAGTGCGGAAGTAACGAAGCTGATCGTGTTCGAGTCCCTGACTTCGAAGTCGGTGATTCGGACGCCGGCGATCGCCAGCAGTGTCTCGGGCGCGAAATTCCCGCCCTGGACTATCACCCTTTCGCCGCCCTTAAGGCTGACTTTGAAGGGACTGATACTCGTGATCCGGGGCGTGCCGAAGCGGATTTCCTTTGCCGCATTGTTCGAATCCGAGACAACCACTCTGCCGCCTTCGGCGGCCACGATTCCCATTGGTGCAAAGAAAGTAGAGACCATGTTCATGGATACCAGGGTCCCGTTTCTGAGCAGCGTCTTCACAGTTGCCGAATCTGGTTCGGTTATGTGGATGTTCCCTGCGGGATCGACTGCGACACCGTATGGTCCCCTCAGACCGTCCTGGGCGGCGACCGGCTCTGGAGCTCTGCTCATCTGTCTACGCATGCCAACTGACTGTTCCGAGGTGCGGATGGTCACAACTTCTCCGGATTCTGTGACGCGTCGGAGTGTGTTGTTGCCGCGGTCGGCGACGATGATGGAGACGGGGGGAGGGGGTGCGCCTGAGATCTGCCGTTCGAGCTGTTGGGCGATAGGTTCGGTTTCGACGGCGATGCCGGCTGGGGAGTTGAAGCGGGCCTGGGAGCCGGTGCCGTCGGAGTTACCGGGGGAGCCTGGGGATCCGGCGATGGTGGAGACGGAGCCATTGAGGAGGTTGATGCGGCGGATCGAATGATTGCTGGAATCGGAGACCCAGAGGAAGCCGCGGTTATCGAGAGCGATGCCCTGGGGGTTATTAAAGGAAGCCTGATTAGTGGGGCCGTCGATGCGGCCCGGGGATCCGGTACCGGTGAGTGTGGAGGTTCTGCCGTTGGGGCCCGGTGAGACGCGGCGGATGGAGTGGTTGGAGGAATCGGAGACGAACAGAGAGCCCTGGGCCTGGTCGAAGGCGAGGAAGGAGGGGTTGTTGAAGCGGGAGAGGAGGCGGAGGTCATTATTAAGGCCCGGGGTGTTGGAGACGCCAGCGTATGTGGAGGGGGATTGGTTGATGTTCTGGGAGAGGAGGATGGTGTGGAGGGAGGAGCTGGAGAGGTAGAGGCGGCGGGAGAGGTCCTGGGCGATGCCGGAGATCTGGAAGCCCTGGGGGCCTGAGCTGACGGAGACTACGGTGGCGGTGGC
>Ga0316600_10000322_pt1 | contig 24227 bp, 26 predicted proteins | sample OWC_soil_day5_CT_FD_207652 | JGI IMG/M metagenome (GOLD analysis project Ga0316600, IMG submission 207652) | Wetland soil microbial communities from Old Woman Creek delta, Ohio, United States - OWC_soil_day5_CT | ecosystem: Environmental > Terrestrial > Soil > Wetlands | place: USA: Ohio... | reverse complement strand
AAGAAAAGTATAGCATAATAATAATTGTAGATTGACTCATTTATTTCACACACACACTTCTAACTCACACAAGTTAGAACAGGACAACTTCGGTTGTCCAAAGACTCACAACATCACACACACCCAAATTATTCTTATTCTGAAAAAAACAGGGCTATCCATAGGCCCTGTTTTTTTCGTATATGTGTATTTGAAAAACTTGATTTTATAATACTAGGATTATATTCCTAATTTTAAAACTCAAAGAATATTCAAAGAAAAATCAAAGTAATTTCAAATATAACGATTACATAATAAAGCTATAAGTATTCGATTTAAAAATAGTTTAGATTGAAAGGCGGGCTATAACATGAGTCTTAATGGTGTTTCAGGTAGTAGTTACAGCGCGTATCATAGTGACAGTACAGATAATAAAGAAGCACTTTTGTTGTCTTCAAAACAACAAAAGGCATCTATGCAATATCAAATGAACCAATTAGCAGCGAGTGATGATAAAGATAATACAGCAGCGATTTCTGTGCTAAAACAACAAATCAAAGATATGGACAATAAGATTTCAGAAGTGAAATCGGTAAGTTCGGTACCGAAATCAAATAGTTATGAGTCAGCATCATCTACGGAATTTGCTACAAATATTGGCCCGGCTTATAGTGTTGAATTAAATAATAATCAACTTAATTATCGTCGTCCGTTGGGATATACGGCAGATAGTGAGATTACATATATGGTATGCTAATATTTGAGTAAGATAAACAAGTATCAAAGATAGTATTTCTTTAAAGAATACTATCTTTGATACTTGTTTTTTTTCTTTCAAACTCTTTTCAAAGAAATGTAGAAGATAATGATGGTAAGAATTGTATTATTTTCTGTGATATAGTCAAAAGATTATATGCAATGACGTATAATGTAATTCTTCAGTAAATATATGTTGTGAAAGAGGGTATTTAAATGAGTATTAGTGGTGTTTCCTCAACAAGTAGTAGTACCTCAAGCGCACAATCTACAATTAATGCGTTGGAGCAAAAAAAAACGTTGTTACAAAAACAAATTGACCAATTAGAAAAACAAGATGCAGACGCGAATGCAAATGCTATTAAAAGCCTTGAAAAGCAACTTGAAGCGGTAGAAAAGCAAATAGAAGAAGCGCAAAATTCAAGTTCAACAACGTCTACGGCGAGCGGTAAAACAGATGCAGATGAAACAAGTAAACTCGCTGAAAAATTTGGTGATGCATACTCTGTGGAACTGACGAGTCAAGCAAAAGCAAGTGATTCGAATGCTTCTGTCTAAGATGATTATTTTCAAAATTAAACGGTAAATTTTTATACATAGTTAAAATAAAAATGAGAATGGACTGTTGTAAAACTAGTCCATTCTCATTTTATTTTGTTGGTAATTTGATTGTAAAAGTGGTACCCTCACCTAGTGTGCTTTTCACATCAATCATCCCACCATGTTGTTCAATAATCCACTTGGCGATTGATAAGCCAAGCCCAGAACCGCCTTTATGGCGAGATTCATCAACTTGGTAGAAGCGATCGAAGATTTTTTTGAGATGCCCATCAGCAATCCCTTCACCGGTGTCGGTAATGGTGATAGAGATGGCATCATCCTTACTATGACAGCCAGCAACGACACTGCCGTGTTCAGGAGTATGCCTGAGAGCGTTGTCAATCAAGATTGTCAGTACCTGTTTGATACGGCTAGCATCACCTAGTGCAGTCATAGGACCGTTCATATCTGTCGTAAGTGTGATATTATGTTTTTTTGCCATAACTTCAAAAGGGTGAATGGCATCCAAAATTGTTGGATTTAATGGAAAATATTCTTTTTCCATTAGCTGCTGGTTGGCATCAGCCCGCGCTAAAAACAGCAAGGAATTGATCAGTTCAGTCATACAAGTTGTTTCATCTTGTATATTATTCAGCCATTTTTCATTATCTGCAATTGTTTCGTGAGGTGGCGCACCTTTGATGATATCTAAATTCGTCTGAATGATCGTAATTGGGGTTCTGAGTTCGTGAGAAGCATCAGAAACAAAATTATTTTGCTGTTCTAATGAAGCTTGAATTGGTTTTATCGCATGTTTTGCTAAAAAAAAGCTTGCCAAAAATGAAAGTAAACTACAAACTAAACCTACTAATAAGAGGTGAGTTATGAGTTGATTCATATTTTCTTCTTGTTCAGACTTATCATTAAAAACAAGTAGTGTACAGTTTTCTTCGGGTAAATAGGTTCGCAGATAAGCAAATGGAATAGTTTCAAAATTAATTGTATCCATATCTAGAGCTTTTGATGTCGTGAGATTGATTAATTTTGCTAACTGTGAATCGGTAATCGTAATACCAGTAGAACTCATGATGACAGTTCCATCATTTGCAACTTTTACAAAGAAAAAATTAGGCTTTGGTGGTGGTATCAAACCAGTAAAATCACTAGGGGGTTTTTCGGGCTTCTTATGTTCAGGAAATTCAAAATTCTGGTTATATTTAACATCATCACTTATCTTTTGTAGCATAAATAGCGTGCTTTGATGAGAACTGACTCTTAAGAGTGCATATAAACTAATGCTTAAAATAATAAATAATGTTACGATTACGCTTACATTGATTAAAGTTAATTTTAAACGGAGTTTTTTAAACAATAGCTATTCCTCCTCAAAACAATAACCAATGCCACGGATGGTTTTGATATTTGATATATTTAATTTTTTTCGTAAATAATAGATGTAGAGATCGACATTTGCGATATTCGTTTCACTATCATAGCCCCAAATTTTTTCCATAATACGTTCTTTGGTGATGACTTGCCCTTTATTGCTCATTAAAAGTGCTAGCAAAGCAGCCTCTTTGACAGTGAGTTGGAATTTTTCTTTACCGTTGATGACTTCACCGTGCATTGTATATAACGTAATGCCTGCGGCTTCGATAACACCTTCAGGCGCTTTCTTTTCTACACGTTTAATTAATACTTTGATTCTTGCGAGTAGTTCTTCGGTAAAGAATGGTTTGATTAAGTAGTCGTCAGCCCCGGCTTCGAGTCCAGCAACACGCTCTGCTGGTGAATCTTTTGCCGTTAAAAATAAAACTGGTGTATTATTTTTTCCTTTACGCATTTGTTGTAATACGGATAGTCCATCTAAACAAGGTAACATTCGATCTAAAATGATTACATCATACGCATTGTTTCTAATTTTTTCTAAAGCTGTTAAGCCATCTAAAGCAGTATCAACAGTGTAACCGGCACGGCTGATTAATACAGTTAGAGATTCACTTAGCTTTACTTCATCTTCCACCAATAATAAGTTCATATAATTGAATCCTTTCAATTTTTAATTTTGTATAAGAAGTTACTTAAATGATATTGCATTACTTATAATAATATCATATAAGAGTATTATTGGAAGTTCATTTGTTTTTTTTGTAAAATTAAACTAAAATAGAGATAGAATGAATAAAAAATGAGGTTAATCATGAACGGTACAGAAAGAAAAAATATAAAGGCTGGAACAAAAGTAAAAATCGTGCAAAAAGAACATCAACGGACTGGACAATTAACAGAGGGGATTGTAAAAGACATTTTAACAAATAGTGCCATTCACCCTCGAGGGATTAAAGTTCGTTTGGTAAATGGTATTGTTGGCAGAGTACAAGAAATATTATAATAAAAATAAGAGGTGCATTTAGTGGGAAAAAAGTTTCTAGAACTTAAAATCAATGAAGAGTTATGTTTGGTCTTAAAGCAAAATGGTATTATAGAAGCAACACCCGTGCAAGAAGTTGCAATACCAGTGATTCGTAGTGGGAAAGATGTTATCGTCCAAGCACAGACTGGTACAGGGAAAACGCTTGCCTTTTTACTGCCGATTATGGAAAAAATCAAAGTAAATGCACCAGCTGTACAAGCATTAATTGTTACGCCAACGCGTGAACTTGCACTCCAAATCACATCAGTAGCACAAAAAATTGGCGCGAGCATTGGTGTAAGGTCACTCACTGTTTATGGTGGACAAGCGGTGGACAGGCAAGTACAAAAGTTAGGGCAAAACCCGCATATTATCATTGGAACACCAGGGCGTATTTTAGATTTATTACGTCGTGAAAGATTAAGTCTTGCTGGTGTAAACAAAGTAGTGCTGGATGAAGCGGATCAAATGCTTCATATGGGGTTTTTAGAAGAAGTAGAAGCACTGCTAAAACAAACTGCGGGTGACCGTCAAACGATGTTCTTCTCGGCAACGATTCCCGAACGTATTCGCGGACTTTCCTATCATTATATGAAATCTCCGCAAGATATTCATATTCAAGCGGAAAACATTACATTGGATGAAATTGAGCAAGTGATCATTGATACAAACGAAGATACAAAACTTGATCAGCTCTGTGCGATGATTAACGAATATCAACCGTATCTTGCGATGGTATTTTGTCATACTAAGCAACGTGTAACAGAAGTAACAACAGAACTTGCCAGACGTGGCTACTTAGTGGATGAATTGCATGGTGATTTAACGCAGGCAAAACGTACGCAGGTCATGCGTCGTTTTAGTACGGCTAAATTACAAATTTTGGTCGCTACTGATATTGCAGCACGCGGTCTTGATGTAGAGGGCGTCACCCATGTATTTAACTACGATATTCCCCATGATGTAGAGAGCTATATTCATCGTATCGGTAGAACTGGTCGCGCTGGGGAAAAAGGGAAGGCGATTACCTTTGTCAATGCACGGCAACATGATTTCCTTCGTATCATTGAACAAGGGATTAAGAATCGGATTATTAGACAAAAAGCAACGGTAAAAGCAAACAAAGAGCAAGTTGCCAGAGTGAAAACAGCGGAAGAAAAAAAAATAGAGCCTAAAAAAGAAAAAAGAGTTTCTTTGAGTAAATATGCAAATCGCAAGGGAACTAAGCATGGCGGATCAAATAATCGCAGTCGCCGTAAGGCAAAGCCAACAGGTAAAGAAGAAAATAATAATACGAAAGATAAAAATAGAAAACGTAGATAGCATAGATAAGAAAAAATAAGAAAAAGCCAATCCACTTAAGTGTTAAGCGGTCGGCTTTTTCTTATCTATTACTTAATATTATTCAGTTTTAGAGAGTGGTATAGAAAATTTATTTAGCTTGTGCGGCAGCCGCTTCTTGCGCTGCAATTAAATCTTCTAATTGTTCTTTTTGACGCATTAATTCAGCTAACGGAATCTCCCCAGTGCCTTGTTGTGGCACTAAAGGTTGAACTTGTTGAGTCGCGCAGCGTTCGTTCATCATTTTATAACCGAATACGCCAGCAACTGCACCAACTGCTAATCCAATCCAAAAATCAGTTCTTGCAAACATTATAATCACCTCCTTTGTTGCAATTTTGGAATCAATATATTTTTATTTGGCAATAAGATACGAGCACTATTTAAGACTACACCAATGGTAGCTGCGTTATGAATGATAGCAGCCACTAAGGGATTGATCTTCCCCAATGCCCCAAGGAGCATTGCTGTAGTATTGATCGTAATTGTTGCTGTGAAATTTTGTCGTACAAGTTGCATTGTATCACGACCAAGATTAATTACTTCAGAAAGCTTTAAAGGATCATCGGAATTGATCGTTACAGCAGCGGATTCTACAGCAATATCAGTACGCCTCCCACCCATAGCTACGCCTACATCTGCAAAAGCAAGTGCTGGAGCATCGTTAATTCCATCACCAACCATTAAAACATGACCGCGCTTTTGCATTTTAGTTACAAGGGTTGCTTTATCTTCAGGTAATATTTCTGCATGAAATTCATCCATATCTAATGTTTGCGCAACATGCTGCGCAACTATTTTTGAATCACCTGTTAACATAACAATTTCATCAATACCTTGACGACGTAACTGATTTAATGTTTTCTTAAAATCAGGGCGAATTGGATCATTAATGATAAGTAATCCAATCAACTGCTCATTTCGGGCAACATAAAGAATATTTAATTCAGGTGAAGTTACTGTAGAAGCAAAATGGTCTAAACCATTTATATTGCGTTCTTTCATAAATCGTAAGCTGCCAACGAGTATTTCGCCGCCTAAAATATCTTCATAGTCCTCAATCAATCCAACCATGCCACGTCCGACAATCGTTTCAGAAGTAATATGCGGAGGAACTTGCCAATCAGCGTCGGCAACATATTTTTGGATTGCTACGGCAAGTGGATGAACCGAGTGTAATTCTGTTGAAGCTGCCAGTAGTAACAATTCTTTTTCACTAACGCTAGGGATTGTTTTAATTGCAGTGATTTGTGGTGTACCAACCGTAATTGTACCAGTTTTATCCAAAATAACGGTATCAATATCTGCTAGAGCCTCAATGTAATTTCCACCCTTAACTAAAATTCCTTTTTTTGCAGCCATTGCAATTGCCGCAGATATTGCGGTAGCTGTCGATAATTTTAAACCACAGGAAAAATCAATAAATAACATATTTAATACACGTTGCCAATCGCGTGTTGCGCCAAATACTAGAGCCGCAGATAGAAAAGAGATAGGTACCAGCATATTTGCCATACGATCAGCAAAGTTTTGCACAGGGGCACGCCGTGTTTGGGCATCTTCTACCATATGTACAATGCGGGCCAATGAAGTTTCATCGCCTACTTTTTCAACGAGTATTTCTAATTGTCCACCTTGTACGACTGTACCAGCATAAACCTGAGCCCCAATTGTTTTTTCCGCAGGAATAGATTCACCAGTAATAGAAGATTGATCAATAGAAGCATGACCGACTAATACTTTGCCATCTACGCAAACTTTTTCACCAATATGGACAGCAATTCTGTCGCCTACTTGAAGCGTTTCGATGGCGACTTTCACTTCATGACCAGTTAAATCATCAATTTTCCATGTATATTGTTGATCTAATCGTAGTAATGTGGAAATATGTTTGCGTGCGCGATCCGCAGCGTAGATAGTAAGCATTTCAGCAAAGTTTGACAAAGCCAGAAGTGTCAAACTTGATTCTGGTTTACCAGCAAGGACGGATGCAATCACTGCTGTAGCGGTTAATGCATCCGCATTAGGTTGTCGTTTTAATACTAAACTTTTTGTTCCACTTATCATTAACTTTCGAGCCACAAAGAGTACAAAAACATTACGAAGCAGCTTAAGCGATAAAAAGGTTTGTGGTGACACTTTCTTTAGTAGCTGCATAGCGATAAATCCACTAAAGGCAAGTACAGCGTCGCGTCGATATTCAGCGAGGCTCGCATGCTCTTCATTTGCAGGTATTGGCACTAATTGTTGCCGCCTAGTAGTCGTAGAAATAATAGAATGAATTTCTTGTTTCACGAGCAGTTCATTCCAGTGACCGTTAAAGTAAATTGTGGCTTGTCCTAGTTCATTTATCATCACAAAGATAATATTAGGTACTAAGCGAAGATGAACTTGAAGTAGTAACTTTTGCTTGCCAGATATTTTACTAGGTAAATTTAATTTTACATATGAATACTTCACTTTATCACCCAACCTCTAAGCAAGGTGAATGCCCACCATAACATTTGAGGCCCTGAAGGGTATTGTTTAAACGTCAATACTTTATTTATACCTCTAGTGATAAAAATAGAGGCAATTAAAGAGCGTAAATCAAACTGATTATTTGTAAATTGCCGGATAAATTGATCTAAGTTTATAAATATATTACGAATTTGTAGACCGACTTCACTGTGTGAGGGAGATTTTGAAGAACCTAAAAATTTATCCTGTAAATAATCAACCAAACCATCAATTTGAGCATCGTTACAACTATAGTTTAAAAGCATACTCCCCGTGTAAGGGTTTATTTCAACTGATGTAATGGAAGGTAATGCTTGTATTTTACATTTTAGCTCGGTAGCAAGTTTTAGATTACCAATCAATCGTGTGCTTTGATAACGACGTCTACCTGGCAGAGTATGTATTAAAATTAAAGCCGTAGTTTTTTGGGGGGGAGTATGCATGTTAATTTTTTGGGAAAAATTAGGCGTTAAATTTGCACAGCTTTGTCCTCTAAACATATGATGAATTTGTTTTCCAGCAGATAATCCAATCGCTAGACCAGATAAGTATGACATAGTTTCTAACTCCTTTTATACTTTTTTAATACCAATGTTTCAATTTCTTTTAACTGAGGGTTCTTGACAAGATTCTCTGGCATATATGTTAGTAAAATTGAGCCAGTCGTTGGATTTACTACAAAATTACTTAATTCTTGTATTTCTGAAAGTTTAGTATGAATCGTAAATGCTAAATTAGGGTTATTCACTAAAGATTCAGAATATAGACGAATGCGCCCAGGAGAATAATGTGAAACTGTAACCTTTTGCATTAAAAATTCAAATGTTGTTGTGGGAATACTAAATTTTTTAAAAATATCCAAATAGAAACTCTCCTTGCTAAATTCATTTTGTAAACTTTTTTTATGGTTTATTGTATGTATTGCAGACAATAAAGAAAAAATAATGCCTAACCATACGTGATAGCGTTTGTTATAGGGAATTGTCAGCAGTGTACCCAAAAGTGATAGTAATAAAGGTAGACCTAAACGAAGTTTAGTCACAATAAAAAACAACTCCTTAATAAATCATGTATATAATTAATAATTGATAACTATAATCGTTATCAATTATTAATTATATACATAATACGACATTTTTCATATAGCTGTAAAGGAAAATATTACGTTTTAGTTAAGAAGATGTAAATAAGGGCTAGAAACTGCAGCATTAAATTAGTATAATAGGAACACAAAAGACTTTTTATGAGTACTATAAAATATTTAGGAGGCAAAAATGACTTTAATAGGTAAGGCGGTAGTTGCTCAAGGTGGCGGCCCAACTGCAGTAATAAATCAGAGTTTGGTTGGTATTATTGAGGAAGCGAAAAGACACCCTGAAATTACTCGGGTTTATGGTGCAGTTCGAGGGGTAGAAGGTATTGTCAATGAAGATTTAGTTGACTTAACCCAAGAAACATCTCGTAACTTAAATGATGTGGCAATGACTCCATCATCAGCGTTATTATCAACTCGTGTAAGACCTGATAAAGCGTATTGTCGTGAAATTTTTAAAGTATTAAAGGCACATGAAATTCGTTATTTCTTCTATATCGGTGGTAATGATTCATCTGATACGGTGAGAATTGTGAATGAATACGCTGAAGTAGAAGGCTATGCCCTTCGGGCGATTCACGTACCAAAAACCATTGATAATGATTTGCTGGGCAATGATCATACGCCGGGTTTTGGGTCGGCAGCTCGTTTTGTGATGCAAGCGTTCTCTGGTATCAATCTAGATATGAAAGCACTCGGCGGTATTTATGTTGGGATTATCATGGGAAGACATGCAGGTTTCTTAACAGCATCATCAAGTGCGGCAAGAAAATTCCTTGGTGATGGTCCACATTTGATCTATTTACCAGAACGCCATTTTGATATGGAAACTTTTTTAGCAGATGTCAAGCGTGTTTATGATCAATTAGGTCGTTGCGTGATTGCGGTATCAGAAGGCATTGTTGATGCAGAAGGTGTCCCAATTGTAACGAAACATATGAAGAGTTTAGAAACGGATGCCCATGGCAATGTTAATATTTCTGGCAATGGTGCGCTTGGCAATCTTCTCGCTGAGACCATCAAGGCTAAATTAAAGATTAAAAGAGTACGGGCAGATACGTTTGGTTATATCCAACGTTGTTTCTTAGGAAATGTATCTGACGTTGATCAAGACGAAGCACGTGAAGTTGGCGAAAAAGCAGTACAATTTGCTGTGCGGCAGGGAAAATCAGGTTCTGTTTGTATTGAACGTATTGGCAATTATGCTGTTCAGTACACTATACTACCAATTCAAGAAATTGCTGGACTTACACAAACAATGCCAGATAAATTTATCAATGCAGAAGGCAATGATGTAACCCCAGAATTTAGAGAATATATCATGCCACTATTAGGTTCAGATATTCCTAAAACAGCAGTAATTCGCGCACCAAAAGTAGCGAAAATTATTCATAAAGATAAATAAAGGTTCACAGGAATGGGAGTTGCTGTCGCAATGCATAGGCAGTAACTCCCATTGTTTTAATTTTGTATAAAAGTTACTTGTAAAATTTAAAAGTTTGGTATATACTAATAATGAGCATATGCTCAAATGAAGGGAATGGTAGTAGTGGCAAGATTACGATGTTGTGGATTGGTTGACGATTTGCCCGAGTGCAGAAAGTTTTCCAGTGATATTGGTGCTGATAAGGATGCTGTAATCATCCATTTCGAAGAATTTGAAGCAATACGCTTAAAAGATTACCAAGGGCTAGATCAAGCTGGTGCGGCAGAAACGATGGGATTATCTCGTCCGACTTTTCAGCGAATTTTACAGTCTGCTAAAGCGAAAATTTCAATTGCTTTGGTGGAAGGCCGTACCATATTAATAGAAGGGGGAAATTATAAAATGGCTAACAGAACATTTGAATGTCAAGAATGTCAACACGTATGGGAGGTACCACCTTGCACCGAAGGTGGAAAACACGGCTATGAAATTGAATGTCCTAATTGCAAAAGTTTGAAGAAAATCAAACTAGAAAATGGGGTTCGCCATGTTTGTGGCGGCGGGCATAGTGAAGGTCATGCACATGGTGGCGGTTGCTGCGGTGGACATCACCATCATCACGAATAATATAAACGAATTTGATGAGATTATATAAATAAAGCTTTTTGTATTTCAACAAAGACTTCTGCAATTATTTTGTGGAAGTCTTTTTATTTTTAGATGAATTTTCACAGTACTATTTACTGATATATAAGTATAGTTAAATAATTTTTAAATATTTAAAAAATTGCGATTATATATATACAATAATTAATATATGAGCTATAATAATTATTGTATATTACATTTTGTATACATTGTGTAGTTTTATTGACAAAATATATGCTCACCTATATAATAATTAACTTGAGTGACCAATTCTATATTGATGTAATTTATTATTAAATTACTCAAATAGGATAGCCAAAATAAAGTATAAAAAATACAAAAAATACTACTAGGGGGATGCAAAATGAATAAAAAAATTGGTCTTAGCACACAGATTCTTTTAGGATTATTGATTGGGGCATTATTTGGTTATTTTTTTCCAGAAATCGGTGCTAAGCTAAAACCAGTTGGCGATGGTTTCGTCCGTATGATTAAAATGATTGTTGTTCCATTGATTTTTAGTACATTGGTAATGGGGATTGCCGGTACTGGTGATTTTAAAAAATTAGGTCGTCTAGGTGGCAAAGCAATTATTTGGTTTGAGGTCGCAACTACAGTAGCTCTTGCAGTAGGTCTTATTGCTGTGAATCTTATAGAACCAGGTGTTGGGGTACATCTTCCTGTGCCAGCAGATGCAAGTGCACAAGCAGCAGCTGCTGCTAAAAAATCAATTAATATGGTAGAATATGTTTTGCATATTATTCCAACGAATATTGTAGATGCTTGTTCTCGCAATGATATGTTGCAAATTATCTTCTTCACGTGTTTCTTTGGTGTTGGGGTAGCACATATCGGCAAGGATGCAGAAATTATCGTAAATTTCTGTCGTAGTATTGCTGAAACAATGTTTAAAGTGACGCACTATGTAATGAGACTCGCACCAATTGGTATTTTTGCGATGATTGCTTATACCGTAGGTAGTTTTGGTGTAGGTATGTTGATTCCATTAGGAAAATTAATTTTATCCTTGATTGGGGCAACCATCGTATTCTTAGCGATACTACTTATCAGTGCATCGCTACTGACCGGTATTAATTTTATGCATGTTGTAAAAGGCGTAAAAGAAGCCTTATTACTTGCTTTTTCTACGGCTAGTAGTGAAGCTGCACTGCCAATTGCGATGCAACGGTTAGAACAATTAGGTGTACCTAAAAATATTGTAACTTTTGTTATGCCAACTGGTTATTCTTTTAATTTAGATGGCTCAACTTTATATAGTTCTTTAACAGTAATTTTTATTGCTCAAATTTATGGGATAGATTTATCCTTAGGCCAACAGTTATTAATGATGGTAACGTTGATGTTATCGACTAAAGGAATCGCCGGTGTACCAGGAGCAGGTTTTATCGTTGTTGCCGCTACGGCTACTGCGTTTGGCTTACCAGCTGATGGTGTGGCAATTGTTCTTGGGGTTGATCGTATTTTAGACATGGTTCGTACATGTTGTAATGTTTTTGGTAACTGTATTGCTACTGTAGTGGTAGCTCGTTGGGAAAAAGATTTAACAGTTGAAGCTTTCAACGATGCATATGAAAAGAATTTTAACGCTTAAGTAGAATTTTTAGTAAAAATAAAAACCTATCGATGATGCTTAAAGAAAGTGTTATCAATAGGTTTTTTTTATAATGATAAAAAATAAGCATCAAAAGACAACTGAGTATTTATAAAACTTATGATAAGTGCGTAATTGTATTTTTCTCTTAAAATAAAAGTACACTATGTGATATCTCTAAAAGTAATGGTAGGAGGAAACTATATGAAAAAAAAGTTGGGGCTTAGTGCGCAGATTTTTTTAGGGTTGGTCTTGGGTGCTCTATTTGGTTATCTTTTTCCGGAAATAGGTGCGAAGCTAAAACCTCTAGGTGACGCATTTATCCGTATGATAAAAATGATTGTAGTACCACTTATATTTACGACTTTAGTTATGGGAATTGCTGGGACGGGTGATTTTAAAAAATTGGGTCGCTTAGGCGGCAAAGCAATCATTTGGTTTGAAGTAGCAACTACAGTGGCGCTTGCCATTGGTCTGATTACAGTGAATCTCATCGAACCTGGTATTGGGGTAAATATTCCATTACCAACAGATGGTAGTACACAAATGGCAGCGAATAAACCAATTGATATGGTAGAATATATTCTTCATATTATTCCAACGAATCTTGTGGATGCTTGTGTTCGAGCGGATATGTTGCAAATCATTTTCTTTACTTGCTTTTTTGGCGTTGGTGTAGCACATATTGGTGAAGATGGAGAAATTATTGTCAATGTTTGCCGCAGTATTGCCGAAGCTATGTTTAAAGTGACGCACTATGTGATGATGCTTGCACCAATTGGTATTTTTGCAATGATTTCTTATACAATAGGTAATTTTGGCTTAGCGATGTTAATCCCGCTAGGAAAATTATTTATTTCATTGGTAGTTGCTGTTTCAGCGTTTTTATTGCTGCTTATTATTTGTGCATCGATCATTACTAAAATTAATTTATTTTATTTGATAAAAGCGCTTAGAGAGCCATTAATATTAGCTTTTTCTACAGCAAGCAGTGAAGCTGCATTGCCTTTGGTAATGCAACGATTAGAAGAAGTAGGTGTACCGAAGCATGTGGTAACATTTGTTATCCCAACGGGCTATTCTTTTAATTTAGATGGTTCTACCTTATATAGTGCTTTAGCACTGATCTTTATTGCTCAGTTATATGGTGTTGATATTCCATTGGGGCAACAATTGTTGATTATGCTAAGCTTGATGTTATCGACAAAAGGAATTGCTGGTGTACCTGGGGCTTCTTTTATTGTTATTGCAGCAACTGCTACGGCGTTTGGCTTACCAGCTGATGGAATCGCTATTATTCTTGGTATTGATAGAATATTAGATATGATTCGTACTTTGTGTAATGTATTAGGAAACTGTGTCGCTACGATTGTAGTGGCGTGTTGGGAAAAAGAGCTAACAAAAGAACAATTTAATGAAGCTTATGAAAAAAATTTTAATGTCTAAATAAAATTTGCTGAGTTTATGTAGGAGTAACTATATCCATAATAGAAGTAATCTATTATGGATATTTAATTTTACAGGAAGTGATACTATGTTTACAAAAAAATATAAGGCAACCGTAGCAATCATAATTAGTATGGTTGGATGTTTACTAACCTACCCCGATCACGCAGGTTTTTTGGGAGGATTGATTTATAGTGGCTTTTTGGCAGCCATGATTGGGGGACTTGCAGATTGGTTTGCGATTACTGCTTTGTTTCGTAGGCCATTAGGAATCGCTTATCGAACAGAAATTATTCCGCGTAATCGTAAGCGGATTTTTAATGAAATGATCGTTTTTGTGAGTAAGGATTTATTAAATCCGCTGAACATTATGAAGGTTGTTCAGCAATATGATACGAGTGAAATGGTCATCAAATATTTGGAAGAAAACGATGGTCAAACAAAGGTAAAAGTACTAGTGCAGCAACTTAGCACAGCTCTATTAGATAATGTGGATAGTCAAGCAATCGGTGCATTAATTGAAGGGGTTATAAAAGATGGAGTAAAAGATATCAATTTAGTCCCTGCGCTGCAAACGAGCTTAATCTGGTCAATTGAACATCAGTATGATGAAGCTGTTGTGAATTTTATGTTAGATGAACTGATTTGGATCATTCGTGAAGACGAAATGAAAAAAAAACTAACACTCTTAATAGAAAAAGCGAAGGAAGAATATGAAGGTAGTAGCAAACGTCGACAAATAGCTAGTATGATTTTTGCGATATCCTCGGAGCGGTTGGCGACAATGGCACAAAAAGAAATCATCCACTATTTAGAATCGTTGCATGAAAGCGATCATAAACTGCGAGTACAATTAAAACGATCTTTAAAAGATATGGTTGTAACATTAGCTACTAGTCCTGCTTTTCAAGAGCTGATTAAAAATTATCAAGCCAAAATAATTTCTGAAAAATTAAATATTGGTGAAAAGGTAAGCGAATATATTCACACAATTTTGCAACCAGTAGCTACCCAAAAATCATTGACTCATCCAAGCCAGATTGATAGATTTATTGATGAAAAAGTGGTGGAATTAAAGAAAAATGTTCGAGTGCAAACAGTAGTGGATACAAAAATTAAAGCGTATTTAGAGATTTTTATTACTGAGCAACATGATCTGATTATGAAAATTATGCAAGAACGATTAAACGAATTTTCCAATGAGGCATTGGTTAACTTTATCGAGAATAGAGTTGGTGATGATTTGCAAATGATTCGAATCAATGGTTCTTTGATTGGTGGGGTGGTAGGTATGGTATTGTATGTGATTACCTTCCTAGCAGAAAGGATGTGGTGCTAAGATGAATCAATTTAATAAAGCAGATCGCCTACTTGGTGCTATTTTTATATTGTTTATCGTAGTGCTATTTTTAAGAATACAGTATCATCATAATCTAATTATAGAAGGACTGTTTTTCTGTACGGAAGCAGCTTTGGTTGGTGGAATTGCCGATTGGTTTGCGGTCACCGCTTTATTTAAAAAACCATTAGGAATTTCTTATCATACAGAGCTTATTCCCCGTAAACGTGAAATGTTGATTCAAGCCTGTGTCGTAATGGTGCAAAACGAATTTTTTTCTAAGAAAAAACTCATGATTAGATTAAAAAAAGTCAGTTTAGTCGATACGTTACTCCTATGGGTGGAGCAAAATCAAGGTAAAGAAATTTTTTCTGGCCTCATGATCGAATTTATTGAACAATCCTTGGCTAAACTTGATGCTGAGAAAATTGCACTTAAATTAGAGCAAGAAGTAAAAATTAGTTTGCAAAAAATTCCGTTAGAAGATGTATCCATGAAGATATGGCAATGGGTGATTGATCATCGGAAAGAGGAACAATTGTTCAATTATCTTCTTTCTGAATTGAAAATTTTACTTGAAGGAGAAGCGGCAAAAGAAAAAATTTCTGAATATATTGAACGTTATGTTGAAGAGCAAAGTAAGAATCTTTTATTTGCACTCGTTGCTTTTGCCGCGCAAAAGACAGATATCATCAACTATGAAGAAGCGGCAGAGGTAGTGAGTGAACAATTGTTAAAATTTGTTGATGAACTAGCGGAGGGAGACAATCCACTACGTCAATGGCTTTTTGAAAAAATCAAAGGTTCGATGGATGAATTACTAGTAGATGGTACTTGGCAAAATATGTTGCAGGTTTGGCAAGCTGGTATTATAGAAAATCTTTCATTGCAGACTGAATTAGTACGATTTATTGAAAGGATGGTGGAAATCTGTAAGCGTTGGCCAAGTTCAGAAGTAGGGAGTAATGCTACCGTTCAATCGCCAATTGCAAAATTTGTCGTAGATGAGATTGACCATGGATTAGCAGTATTAAAAAATGATGATGAGGTGAATCAAGAGGTTGAAGCCTATTTATATGATCTTTTTGGTCGGATTGTACTGCAAGCACAAGCTTTAATTGGTGTTATTGTAAATGAAGTGATGGAGGAGTTGAGTGATGAAGAGCTCAATGAACTTATTTATTCTAAAGTAGATCAAGACTTGACTTGGATTAGAATGAATGGTTCTATCGTCGGCGCATTGCTTGGCTTTCTTATCTTTTCTTTTATACAAGTGCTTTAATTGATGAGTGGAGGTGAAGGGGATGCAAGGCTATATTCAAGTTTATACAGGTAATGGTAAGGGAAAGACAACGGCAGCAATAGGTCTGGCGATTCGTGCCTTGGGGGCAGGAAAAAGAATTCTTTTTTTGCAATTTATGAAAAGTAAGGTATATAGTGAACATGCGATATTAGAAACCTTATCTGCCAATCTAACACTAGAAACGACTGGTAAACCATTTTTTATTGTCAAAGAAGGGATGCTTAATGAGGCTGAACTAGCAAAATGGGGCGATGATGTGGTGGTATTTCCGCCCGGAAAACCACCGGCTGATTATTTAGCCTTGATGAAGGCAGGCGTTGCTAGAGCGAAAGAGGCTGTAGCAAGTGGAGCGTACGATATAGTTGTTCTAGACGAAATCAATGTTGCGCTCTTTTTTGGACTCATTTCACTATGTGATGTACAAGAGGTTTTGGCGAGTAAGTTAGCAACGGTTGAAGTTGTATTAACAGGGCGTGGTGCACCGCCAGAAATCATAGATTGTGCTGATTTAGTAACAGAAATGCAAGAGGTCAAACATTATTATAAAAAAGGGGTAGAAGCACGGCTTGGTATTGAAAACTAAAATAAGGATAGCTTTTGCTTCGGAAGCTATCCAAAAAAATAAAAGGTGAGAAAAAACTCCTGTAGTAGGTTCAAATTAACTACTATAGGAGAGGCTATTATGTCTGGTAAACAGGAAATAAAGTATAATTTAGTGGATTTTTATTAATTGACAAGCAGACACGAAAGTGGTAACATAATTTTTGGAATAAATAAATTTTATTTAATCATACAAATGAATAATCGTATTGAAACAGGTGCCCGTGAGGGCTTAATAGGGAAATTGGTTAAATACCAATGCGGTCCCGCCACTGTAATAGGGAGCAAGTCCAAGAAATACCACTGGGGGTTTTACCTCTGGGAAGGTTTGGAGGAGCGATGATCTAGAGCCAGGAGAACTGCCTGTTAAAAAGTCACCGTTATGTACCTGCGAGCGATAGGGATGGGGATTAAATAGATATATTTTTTTTGATATCTAAATAAGCCTTTTTGTTATGCAGAAAAGGCTTATTTTTTTATATTTATACTAGTATAATAAAATATTTAGGAGGAATTTAAATGAAACAAAATTGGAGAAAAATGCTTATTGCGTCGATAGCATGTGCTACATTTGTTGGTGTGGGGATGACGACAAGTTATGCAAGTTATCAACTGAATCCAGAAGTTAAGGATGCAACTCCGGCTTTGAAGCAGGCGGCAGAAATTGGTGTACGTGTGTCAGAAAACGCTGATATGAAGGATTTAGAGAATAAAGATGCGATTGTTGTCATGAGCTTTGGCACCACATTCACTGAGTCACGTAAGGCAACGATTGAAAAAACTGTAGCGGATATTCAGGCTGCACATCCCAATACCAAGGTTGTAATGGCATTTACTTCCCATATTATTGTTGATCGAATTCAAGAAAAGGAAGGAATTAAAATTCCAACCCCTGAAGAAGCTTTAGCTGAGCTGAAACAAGAAGGCTATACACGTGTAGCTCTGACTTCTTTGGATCTTATTCCGGGAATGGAATATGCATATGATAGTGCTATTTTTGATGTATACAAAAATCAATTTAAAAAAATGACGCTGGGAACATCTGTAATGTATTGGATGGGGCAAGAAAAACAAAGAGATGACGTTACCGAATTTTTGCAGGCAATTCGTACCGAGTTCCCTAAAACTGGTAAAAAAGATGCTATTTTATTGATGCAACATGGTACACCACATCCAGCAAATGCATATTATTCTGTTGTGCAGGCTCGCATAACTGAAATGGGAATGGACAATGTTTTACTTTATACCGTTGAAGGCTGGCCAAGTCTAGAAACGATTATTCCAAAGTTAAAAGAAAAAGGAATTAAAAATGTTACATTGATTCCAATTATGATGGTTGCCGGTGATCATGCCAATAATGATATGGCAGGATCAGATCCAGATTCACATAAATCGATATTAGAAAAAGAAGGCTTTAAGGTATCGACTTATATCCATGGTGTAGGTGAGAATGAAAATGTTCGTAAACTTTTCGTTGATCGGGCGAATGAAGCTTGGGATGCATTAGAGAAAGAAGCAGTGCAGCCAGTTGCTCATCATATGATGAAAAGATAATTAGAGCCAAAACTTCCTGATTTTATTGGGAAGTTTTCTTTCTTTTTTTTTCTTTCGGTAAAGCGGTTAGTGTTTTAAGAGTACCTAGTCGTGATGATAACAAAATATTACTGAAAAGTATGGTAGTGGGGTGAAATCGTGTTAAAGCATAGAAGATTATATATATTATGCCTGCTATTCCTCGTGGGAATTCTCTTTAGTGGATGTCAATCGACAAAGCAAAGTGTGACCAATACGCAGGGAGTTTATCTTACAGTTACGGATGATAATGGGCGTCAGGTTTCATTACCGAAGCAGCCAGAACGCATCGTTGCATTGTCTGCCTCATTCTTAGAACCACTACAGGCAGTCGATGCAAAACTTGTCGGCCGTCCGAGTTCCAAAACAGGCGTGCCTGAGTCAGCGCAGCCTTTGGAAGAAGTAGGACCGGTTTACCAAATCAATATTGAAAAGGTTATTGCTTTGCAGCCGGATCTTGTTATTGCTTATAAAGGGATGAATGATAAATTTGTGCAAACCTTAGAAAGTAATAACATTCCTGTCATTGTAGTGGATATGAAAACTTATGAAGCTGTAAAGGATAAAGTGCGGCTTTTTGCTAAAATTACTGGAGCAATAGCCAAGGGAGAATCCTTGGTGAAATCTATGGATGACAAGATTGCGTCAGTTCAGGCTAAGTTGCCATCAGATAAAAAAAGAGTAGCGATTCTGCACAGTACTGCGCAAAATGTAACGGTACAACTTGATGGCAGTATTGCCGGTTCTGTTGCGAAGATGATTGGCTTTGATAACGTAGCGTCTGGCAGCAAAGCGTTGGAGAAGGAACCAGATGCTACGCCGTACAGTCTGGAAACTTTGGTCAAAGAAAATCCGGATATTATTTTTGTGACTAGTATGGGCGAGATGAAAACTATCAAAAAAAGTATGCTTGATAATGTGGAAAATAATCCAGCTTGGCATACATTGCCCGCAGTACAGAATAAGCAGCTATATTTTTTGCCACAAAACTTATTTTTATTAAATCCGGGCATCCATTATCCAGAAGCGGTAGAAAAGATGGCCCAAATTGTCTATCCGGAAGTTTTTAAAGGAGCAGAATAAATCGATTAAAGAAAAAAGAGGGTTAATGTATAAATTGCCTTCGTGTGTTGACAATATATTATTGTAATGATAGTATAAACAGGAAGTAAGTTATTAATTTAACTTTTAATTAAATAAGAAGAGTTAGGTGTCCTTAACGGACTTAATAGGGAAGTTTGGTGTAATGCCAACGCGGTCCCGCCACTGTAATAGGGAGCGAATCCAAGATATACCATTGAAACATTTGTTTTGAGAAGGTTTGGATAAGCAATGAACTAGAGCCAGGAGAACTGCCTAATTGACAATCACCGATTGACCTGCGAGCGATGGGAAGGGGATTTATAGAATACGATGAAGTAACTATAAGTCTCGACATTTGTCGAGATTTTTTAGTGTGTAGTTCTATTTATTTTTAACTAAAATCTCTTTTTTGTGCGCAGAAAAAGAGATTTTTATTTTGCCTGAAATTGCTCAAGCAGTGTAACTTAATTTTGAGGAGGCACTTTATACTATGATTAAAAAAGGAAAAATTGTAATTGTCGGAAGTAGTAATGTTGGTTCGGCAGTACTTAATAAGTTAATTGATTTTCAGTTGGCATCAGAGATTGTTCTAATTGATTTAAATGAGGATAAAGCAAAAGGGGAAGCTTTGGATGCTACCCATGCTACTTCTTGTATTTACAGTACAAATATTAACATCCATTCGGGTTCATATGAGGATTGTAAAGATGCAGGCATTATTATTATTACGGCAGGACCTAGTATTTTGCCGGGAGAAATTCCAGATCGTCTGCGTTTGGCTAGTATCAATATAAAAATAATGAGTAGTGTTATGGGGGAAATAACCAAATACACAAAAGAAGCGATACTTATCATGATAACAAATCCATTAGATGTTGCTACATATCATGTTTCGACAACTTTTGATTATCCGCGTGAAAAAATTATTGGCACAGGAACGCTTCTTGAAACTTTTCGTTTTAGAAGAATTTTGGCAAATCAATATCATGTCGATCCTAAAAATATCCATGGGTATGTGCTAGGAGAACACGGAAATTCAGCATTTCCAGCTTGGAGTACCGTTGATATAGCGGGATTAGGATTAGAGCACCTTGATGAGTACTTTCATCTTGAGAATCAGTTGGATCGTAAGCAGGTTGAGGAAGAAGTTGTAAAGGTTGCTTATGAGGTAATAAATTGGAAAGGGTTTACAAACACTGGAATTGCTATGGTTGCTAGTCGATTGGTAAAATCGATTTTATATGATGAACATACAATTTTGCCAATGTCAGCTGTGCTTGAAGGTGAATATGGCATCAAAGATGTAGCCTTGAGCATTCCAAGGATGATTTGTGCAAGTGGTATTGTTCGTTCGTTTGAAATCCATTTAACTAGTGTAGAATTAGATCTTTTACATGGTTCAGCAGAAAGTGTCAGGGCGGCTTTATTAGGAGACACAAAAAAATCATAAAATTTAGTTACTGCATATTTTCATTGTATTATGTTGACAATATATCATAGTAATGATAGTATAAACAGGAAGTAAGTTGTTAATTTAACTTTTAACTGAATAAGAAGAATTAGGTGTCCTTGACGGACTTAATAGGGAAGTTTGGTGTAATGCCAACGCGGTCCCGCCACTGTAATAGGGAGCCAATCCAAGAAATACCATTGAAACAATTGTTTTGAGAAGGTTTGGATGAGCAATGAACTAGAGCCAGGAGAACTGCCTAATTGACGATCACCGATTGACCTGCGAGCGATGGGAAGGGGATTAATAGAGTAATCTATTTTTCTCGACTGTTTTTAAATGTCGAGATTTTTATTTTTAGATTGGTTTATTATAGCTGATTAGCCTCTTTTTGCACTGCGCAGAAAGAGGTTTTTATTATTTTATCGAAAAGTTTTTCCCTACTTATTAGCTTTTGTGGGGAAACATTGCTCATATATTTTAATTGTCTTGTTACGTTTTTTACGTAACTTATGTTCCTACTAATCATAGGGACATCCTTTTTACAATAACAGCCATTTTGACTGTTATGATAGATAGCCCTGCATGAGTTGCCCCTCATAGTTCAGGGCTATTGTTTTGTTATTTTTAGATGATTAAATTAGCCGAAAGCCTTTCTGAAACTAATTTAAAAAGGTTTTTATATTTTTCATGTTAGGTTAGGCATCAAATAAATTTTCTGGTTTTTAGCTTATTTGCCTTTTAAGCATATGAAAAATAGATGGTTTATTTGCCTAACATGGATTATATTATATAGTTTTATGTGTGTGATTTTTGCGTTTTTTAGAGATACTTTATCATTCCTTTAGAGAAGAACTAACATCTATACGAAGCAGGGGAATTGACTTGATATTTCATTATGATAAAATATGAATTGAAATAGAAAATAATAGCAAAACCATTGTAGTTTATTTATTTTGAAGTGATAACCAAGGTTTGCTTATGATCGAAAAATAATCGTATAAAATTTGCTTTTACAGGCTACACGTATCTTGTTATTTTACTATATGCTCATTACTAAGGCTTGAGTTGGCGAGGAGGAATCTATGCGTATTGCGGTAATTGATGGACAAGGTGGAGGTATGGGAAAAGTAATTGTTGAGAAGTTGAGGAAAGAATTTCGAGATCAGATTGATATCCTTGCTTTAGGGACAAATGCATTGGCGACTTCGGCGATGCTAAAGGCAGGCGCTAACGAAGGCGCTACGGGGGAAAATGCGATTGTGTATAATAGTAGCCATGTTGATGTAATTATAGGCTCGTTGAGTATTATCATGGCGAATGCAATGCTTGGGGAACTTACTCCGAAAATGGCAGAAGCAATAGCAGGTAGTAAGGTACGGAAGTTATTAATACCAATCTATCGAGGAAATATTGATATCATTGGAGTAGTAGTAGAACCACTGCCGCATCTGGTGGATGCTTTAATTTTACAAATAAAAAAGCTAAAGGAGATCAAATATGTGTGAGTCCAACGTTTATTTAATGAATAAGGATGTAGAGGAATTATTACTTGAGAGAGTAGATATAATCATCCCAAAAGACAATGAAATCTACCTTGAAAATATTTTTGGTGAACGTAAAATATTGTCTGCTCGTATTAAAGAGCTCCATTTAGTTGACCACAGAATTATATTAGAGAGAGTTAAAGAGACGGTTTGAATCAGTGCCAATCCTATGTCGAAATGTTAATATTTATGACATATATTCTTGACATAGGGAATAACTTCCTATACTATGAATACATAAGGGTGGCATGAAGCTGCTATTTGCATTGGAGCGAGTTTTGTTACATTGGCTTGTAAAGGTATACGAGTACGATCGATATAAGATAGAATACAAGATAACCATGAAGGTTTACTGCGATACATAAGTGTTGTGGATGACTTTTGTGGTTTTTTTATGTCTAAATTTAATTGAAAGATAATTTTGGAGGAAAAAGTATGGGAATTCTCTTGGAAAGCGTTGAAAAATATTGGAGTCAAAGATCGGTTGGCTATTGTCAGACAAACGTAGAAGAATTAGAAAGTTTTAAAAAAGAAGCTTGGCTTGAGTTGATACATGAATATGCTCCCAAGATGGAGGGGAAAAAGCTCAGAATATTAGATATTGGAACTGGACCTGGGTTTTTAGCAATTATTATGGCTGGCTGCGGGCATGAGGTTACTGCTGTTGATTATACGGCAGAGATGCTGGCAAAAGCTCAAAATAATGCGCGCAGGTATAACTGTAGTATCCGTTTTAAGAAAATGGATGCGCATAATTTGGAGTTTGGCGATAATATGTTTGATTTAATCGTTACGAGAAATTTAACTTGGAATCTTGAAAAGCCTGAGAAAGCCTACAAAGAATGGCATAGAGTTTTGTCGGCAGGAGGCAGATTGCTGGTTTTTGATGCCAATTGGTATCTGCATGTACATGATGCGAAAAAAAGAGCCCAATACGAGCAAGACAGGTGCAATACACTGAAAAGAAATTTTGAAGATCATTATACTTGTACAAATACAAAAGCGATGGAGGATATAGCAAAAAATCTACCATTGAGCAAAGAGCAAAGGCCAGAATGGGATACAAGAGAACTACTTTCGATTGGGTTTAAAAAAATCATGATAGAAAGTGAAATTGGCAATCGGGTGTGGGATGAAGTTGAAAAAGTCAATTATGCCTCGACACCGATGTTTATGATTGGTGCAGAAAAATAGTTTATGTAGAACAGCGGTGTCAAAAAAATTTGACAATTGTAATAAGCGTGGCAGATTTCTATGACGTATATGTTTATTAAAAGAATATATTTTTTCTTGACAATATTTGATATTATATGATATTATTAGAAAATATTATTATGGGAAGTAATAACACTATAAACTTCATATATGGAATAGGTGTCCGAAAGGGCTTAATAGGGAAGTTGGTACAATGCCAACGCGGTCCCGCCACTGTATTAGGGAGCGAACTCAAAGTATGTCACTGGAATGTATATTCTGGGAAGGCTGAGCGAGCGATGAACTAGAGTCAGGAGAACTGCCTATTTAACAATCACCGTATTTTTACTCACGAGCGATGAGAAGGGGATTTCAGTACACAGTAG
>Ga0316600_10000321_pt1 | contig 24293 bp, 18 predicted proteins | sample OWC_soil_day5_CT_FD_207652 | JGI IMG/M metagenome (GOLD analysis project Ga0316600, IMG submission 207652) | Wetland soil microbial communities from Old Woman Creek delta, Ohio, United States - OWC_soil_day5_CT | ecosystem: Environmental > Terrestrial > Soil > Wetlands | place: USA: Ohio... | reverse complement strand
CCCTGTGCGCGCGCGGCGCACTCGGCCTTCTCGGCCGCGAGGAAGGGCTCGAGGTAGGCCACGGCCTTCTTCATCACGCGTGCCGACTTCACGACCTGCGGCAGGAACATCTTGCCGGCGCCGAACAGGTCCCCGATCACGTTCATGCCCGCCATGAGCGGCCCCTCGATCACCCTGAGCGGTCGGCCCAGCGACTGTCGCGCCTCCTCGGTGTCCTGCTCGATGAAATCGGTGAGTCCCCGGATCAGCGCGTGGGCGAGGCGCTTCTCGACCGGCCAGCTGCGCCATTCGGCGTCCTGGGTGTCGCGGCTCGCCGACGCGCCGGCGCGGTAGCGGTCCGCCACCGCCAGCAGGCGCTCGGTGCCATCCGGGCGGCGGTTCAGCACCACGTCCTCGACGGCGTCGCGCAGCTCGGCCGGCAGGTCGTCGTAGACCGCGAGCTGGCCGGCGTTGACGATGCCCATGTCCATGCCGGCGGCGATCGCGTGGTACAGGAACACCGAGTGGATCGCCTCGCGCACCCGGTCGTTGCCGCGGAACGAGAACGACACGTTGGAGACGCCGCCCGACACCAGCGCATGGGGCAGGGTGCGCTTGATTGCCCGCGTCGCCTCGATGAAGTCGACGCCGTAGTTGTCGTGCGCCTCGATGCCGGTGGCGACGGCGAAGATGTTCGGGTCGAAGATGATGTCCTCGGCCGGGAAGCCCACCTGCGCCGTGAGAATGCGGTAGGCCCGCGTGCAGATCGCGACCTTGCGCTCTCGGCTGTCGGCCTGTCCCTGCTCGTCGAAGGCCATCACGATGACGGCCGCGCCGTAACGGCGGATCAGCCGCGCCTGCTCGACGAACCGCGCCTCGCCCTCCTTGAGCGAGATCGAGTTGACGATGCCCTTGCCCTGCAGGCACTTGAGGCCCGCCTCGAGAACCTCCCACCTGGACGAGTCGATCATCACCGGTACGCGCGCGATGTCGGGCTCGGCCGCGGCGAGGTCGAGGAAGCGGACCATGGCGGCCTGCGAGTCGAGCAGCCCCTCGTCCATGTTGACGTCGATGACCTGAGCGCCGTTCTGCACCTGCTCGCTCGCCACCTGAAGAGCGGCTTCGTAGTCGCCGTCCTTGATCAGGCGGCGGAATTTCGCGGAACCGGTGACGTTGGTGCGCTCGCCGACGTTCACGAACAGCGAGTCCTCCAGGATGTTGCAGGGCTCGAGTCCCGCGAGACGACAACCCGGGGTGATGGCCGGCCTGGCACGCGGCGGCAGGCCGGCGACGGCGTGCGCGATCGCGCGGATGTGCTCCGGTGTGGTCCCGCAGCAGCCGCCGACGATGCTGAGGAAGCCCGCCTCCGCCCACGAGCGGATCTCCGCCGCCATCTGCTCCGGCCCGAGGTCGTAGCCGCCCATCTCGTTCGGCAGGCCGGCGTTGGGATGGGCCGAGACGTGGCACTCGGCGATGCGGGACATCTCCTCGACGTACTGGCGCAGCTCGTAGGGGCCGAGCGCGCAGTTGAGGCCGATCGACAGCGGCCTTGCGTGGCGCAGCGAGTTGTAGAAGGCCTCCGTGGTCTGGCCGGTGAGCGTGCGGCCGGACTGGTCGGTGATGGTCCCCGAGATCATGACCGGCAGGCGGATGCCGGCCTCGTCGAACACCCGCTCGCAGGCGAACACCGCGGCCTTGGCGTTGAGGGTGTCGAAGACAGTCTCTATCAGCAGCAGGTCGGCGCCGCCCGCGATCAGGCCGCGCGCGGCCTCGGCGTAGGCGGCGACGAGGCCGTCGAAGCGGACGCTGCGAAATCCCGGGTCGTTGACGTCCGGCGAGATGCTGGCGGTGCGGTTGGTGGGTCCGAGCACGCCCGCGACGAAGCGCGGCCTGTCGGGCGTGCGCCGGGTCCGGTCGTCGGCGCAGTTGCGCGCCAGGCGCGCCGCGGCCTCGTTCAGCTCGAAGGCCAGCTCCTCCATGCCGTAGTCGGCGAGCGAGACGCGGTTGGCATTGAAGCTGTTGGTCTCGAGGATGTCCGCGCCCGCGTCCAGGTAGGCCTCGTGGATGCCCCGGATCACGTCCGGCCGCGTGAGGACGAGGAGGTCGTTGTTGCCCTTGAGGTCGCGCGGCCAGGTGGCGAAGCGCTCGCCGCGGTAGTCGGCCTCGGTCAGGCCCTCGCGCTGGATCATGGTGCCCATGGCGCCGTCGAGGATCAGGATCCGCTGGGCGAGCAGGGCTTCGAAGGCGGTGATGTCGGCTCTGGGCATCGGGTGGCTCGGGCGTGGTTATCTTTTTAGTTTCGCCGATTGAGGCGTCGAAGGGCAGGGAAAGAAAGCGGAGCCGATAGGGCGGGCGAGCGGTGGTGGGCGCGCCGGACCGGGCCGGAAAAAGCCCATTCCGCGCGGGCCTTGCGCCGGGAGTCGCTCGCCGCTCGACGAATCGTCCAGAATCCACTCGCTACCGCGCACCGACCCGCTACGCAATCCTGCTCCGCGTTTGGGCCCCGCCCATGCCATCCCTGGCATGGGCGTTCACCGCGCCGCGAAGGTCCACTGGACCTTCGGTCGCGGTTCACCCCTGTGCGCTGCTCCCGGCTGCCCGGCTCCGGCCCGCTGCAGGGTGAGCCGCCGACATCGAGGACGGCGGGCGCGTGGGACAAGCGAGGACCGTATGCGGCAGGGATGCCGCATCCGAGCCTACAGGGATGTATTCACGGCGTGTCCGAGCATGTCCTGCGCGCCCACCGTCGGCGGCAGGGCGATCGCGACTTCTGCCGGCGAAGAACCGGCGAGCAGCCAGGCCGTGGTGACGACGCCACAGCGCTGCGCTTGCCCAACGGACGAGTCATGCTTACCGCCGCGGGACCTCGAACCGCAGCCGGTCGGCCTGGCCCGGATTGTCGATGAAGGGATTGCGGCGGCCCTGGAGCTTTGCGATTGCCTCGTTGCGCCGCCGCTCCTCCGCGTCCGGCGGGTCGGCGCGGTGCCAGCGCATCAGCAGCTCGCCCTGGCGCGGGTAGATCGGCAGCTGGTAGGTGTCCTGCATGTAGAACATCGCGCGCGCGATCTCGCCGCGCACGGCCGGGCGCGGCTCGGTGACGCGGCTGCGGTCGTCCACCTCGATGTCACAGCCGGAGATCGCGTGCTGCTCGCCGGCGACCTCCGCGAACGCCATGCTGCTGCGCAGCTGGTTTGCGTCAGTGCGCGACGGGTAGATGTTGTGCAGGTCGGACTCTATGCGGTTGAAGCCCGGGCTGCGCTCGCGGCACTGATCGCGCGTCCCGCAACGCAGCTCGCGGGTGACCCAGGACATCGGGTAGACGTGCTCCGCATTGAGCTTACGTCCGCTCTGCCGGTCGAACCGGCCGCCGCAGTAGAGCTCGATCCCGCCGTCCGCGTAGATCTCGCCCCAGAGCTGGCGCAGGGCCTCGCGATAGGTGTCCGGGGGCTCGCCCGCCGAACAGGCCGGCGACAGCGCGGCGGTCGCGACGAGCAGGCCGCTGATCAGCTGCGTCTTCATCCTCGTGTCCGATTCCTTCGATGTCCGATGTCGTCTCTCTGCCTTCGTGGCACCAGCGAGCTCGAGGGTCAGCCGTCCAGCCAGGCCGCCAGCGCGCACAGGTCGGGGACCTCGACGTCGGCCGGCGGCAGCACGGCGGGAAACGCGCGGCCGGACCGGTTGACCCAGGCGGTGCCGAGCCCGCAGGCCCGCGCAGCAGCCACGTCGTTCACCGGGTCGTCGCCGACGTGCAGCGCGGCCGCCGGCTCCACCCCGGCCCGGTCGATGGCGGCACGGAACAGCGCCGGGTCCGGCCGCATCGCGCCCACCGCGGCGGCGTTGAGCGCGTCGTGGAACAGGCCCCGCAGCGGCGTGCGCTCGACGTCGGCGTTGCCGTTGCTGACCGCAATCAGCCGGTAACGCTCACGCCAGCGTGCCAGCACCTCCGCGACCTCGGGATAGGGCTCGACCTGCTGCCGGGCGGTGACGAACACCTCCACGGCCGGCTCGGCCAGCGCCGGGTCGTCGCCGTGTCCACGCAGCGCCTCCGCCAACGCCGCCGTCCGCAGCGCGGTGATGTCGTGCGCCACCGCGGGATTGGCGCGAGCGTAGGCGATGCGGTGCGTGCGCAGGGTCGAGAGGTCCTCGCTCGCCCCGAGCCGCGGCGCGCGCGGCGCCAGCCAGGCCCAGAGTGCCTCCTCGGCCTGACGGATCACGGGGGCGCAGGGCCAGAGGGTGTCGTCGAGGTCGACGACGATCAGGCGCAGGTCCCGTTCCCCGGGCATGGCGGGGCGCTCAGGCCACCCCGGCGGCGCTGGGCGTCGCGAGGTAGGCGTCCAGCGCGGGCAGCACGCGGTCCTCGACCAGGGCCGCGAGGTCGGCGAGCTCGGGGCGGCGCGCCGCGGCCTCGACGATGTAGCCGAGGGTGCGCGGGATGTCCTTCAGGTAGCCGGGCTTGCCGTCGCGCAGCCACAGGCGCGCGAAGATCCCCGCCGCCTTCAGGTGCCGCTGTGCGCCCATCAGGTCGAACCAGTGCAGGAACTGCCCCTCGAGCGTCCCGTCCAGGACCCCCGACTGGACCGCTAGCTCGAAGTAGCCCATCGCCCAGTCGTCGACCCGCTGCCGGGGCCAGCGGACATAGCAGTCCTTGAGCAGCGACACGAGGTCGTAGGTGACCGGCCCGACCACCGCATCCTGGAAATCCAGGATCCCGGGCGTCGGTGGTGCCGCGACCATCAGGTTGCGCGAGTGGTAGTCGCGGTGGACGCAGACCCGGGGCTGCCCGAGGGCGCTGGCCGTCAGCAGGGCGAAGTCCCGATCGAGCCGGGCATGGTCGGCCGCGTCCAGCGGCAACCCGAGCAGCCGGCCCGCCAGCCAGTCGCGGAACAGCTCCATCTCGCGCTGCAGCAGGGGGGCGTCGTAGGGCGGCAGGCCCGTCCGGGGGCCGCAGGCCTGCAGGGCGGCGAGCGCGCCCAGCGCGTCGCCGTACAGCCGGCCGGCCGAGCCCTCGTCGAGGACATCCAGATACAGCGTCCGGCCCAGGTCCTCCAGCAGCAGGAAGCCGAGCCGGGTATCCGCGCGGTGGACCGCCGGGACGTGCAGGCCGATGGCCGCCAGCTCGGTGCCGACGTGCAGGTAGGGACCGCAGTCCTCGTGCTCGGGCGGGGCGTCCATCGCGACGAGCGTGGTGCCGTCGGCGAGGCTCACCCGGAAGTAGCGGCGAAAGCTGGCGTCGCCGGACGCCGGCGTGACCCCGAAGCGGTCGAGCCCGCAGGCGCCACGCAGCCAGGATTCGAGTTCGGATTGCCGTGGGTCCATCGCTTCGCGAGCGGCGGGCGACCCGCGCTACCGGTCGCCCGAATTGAAGAGGCCGCGATTCTATGCGATTTTGCCGCACCCCTTCATGCCGCGCTGCCGGCTGGCGCGACGCCGGAAGAGGTCGACCCAGCCGTCGCCTGACACCCGGAACCCAGTGCCTACCTTGCGCCGCCTCGTTTCCCTCACGCTCGGTGCCGCGCTCTGCCAAGGCCTGCAGACGGCCTCGGCCGAGGGCGCGTGGGACTGCCGGGCGAGCGTCGCCGGCACAGGTTGGGAGTGCCGGTCGACCGGGGCCGCGCCCCCACGCAAGGTTCCCCCGCCGGCGGCCGCGCCAGCGGCGGCTGCAGCGCCCCCCCCGGCCGCGAGCGCCGCGCCGCCTGAAGCGCGAGAGTCGATGCCGGCGCCGGTCGCCGAGCCGACCGGGGCGGCACCTCGGGCGAGCGCGCCGCCGATGTCGCCGGCCCCGCCCGCCAAGCCTGCCCAGGCGGCCCGGTCCGAGCCGCCCGCCGCAGGCGCGCCTCCGCCGTCGCCTGCGCAGGCGTCCAAGGCCGCCTCGCCGGTCCGATCCGGACCGGCCGCGCCGCGCCCCGCCGCCGCTGCCCCGGCGGCGGCTGCCGCCGACCCGATGGTCGGGGTGTCCACGATCGCGGTGCCTTCGACCATCGACGCCGGCCTCGCCTGGACCTACTGCGGACCGCCGCCGGCCGACGCGCCGAGCGATCTGAGGGTCGAGGCCGACAAGCCGGACGAGGTGGTCGAGGCCGAGGCGGACTCTGCCGAGGGCCGGCTGGGCGGCGAGGTCGTCACGCTCAGCGGTGACGTCCGGGTGCGGCAGGGGATCGACGTCCTGCGCGCCGACCGGGCGGACTACGATCGCGGGCGCAACGTCATCGACGCGCAGGGCAACGTGCTCCTGGCGCGTCCCGACGCGCGGGTCACGGGCGAGTCGGCGCACCTCGACATGACGACCGACCGCGGCGAGATGAGCAAGGTCGAGTACCGCCTGGTCGGCACGAACGCGCGTGGTACCGCCGACGTTGCCCGTTTCCGCGGCTCGGCGGTCTCCGACTACGAGAACATCACCTACACCACGTGCCGGCCAGGGCGCGACGACTGGGTGCTGAAGGCGGGTGAGCTGCAGATCGACAGGGCCGAAGGCCTCGGCGACGCAAAGGACGCGACGCTCCGGCTCGGCGGCGTGCCGGTCGCCTACCTCCCGCGCATCATTTTCCCGATCGATGACCGGCGCCGCTCGGGCCTGCTGATGCCGACGATCGGCAGCAGTGACTCGAAGGGTTTCGAAATCCAGGTTCCCTACTACTTCAACCTCGCACCCGACTATGACGCGACCCTGACCCCCCGGATCATGTCGAAGCGCGGCCTGATGCTCGGCGGGGAGTTCCGCCATCTCTCGGAATCGAGCAACAGCCGGGTGCGCGGGCAGATCCTGCCCGACGACCGGGACCGTCCGGATCTGGGTATCCGGGGCGCCGTCTCGGTCCAGCACCACCAGTCGTGGGGCAACCTCGTCGGGAACGTCAACTACAACCAGGTTTCCGACGACGACTACCTCAGCGACTTCGGCAACAGCCTGACCCAGTCGAGCGCACGCTACCTCACCCGCCGCGCCAGCCTCGGCTACGACGGCGACGGCTGGTCGCTGTCGGCCCTGGTGTCCGACTACCAGTCCATCGATCCCGGGGTGAACCCCTACCGGATGCTTCCGCGGATCGCCTTCAGCGGCGGGCATGCGGAGGAACTGGCGGGTCAGCAGGTCAGGCTCGGGGTCGGCGCCACCTACGCGAACTTCGACCGCGACATCGGCGTGACCGGCCAGCGCCTCGACGTCTATCCCTACGTCACGTTGCCGTTTCGCGGCAGCTGGGGTTATGCGATGCCGAAGCTGGGCGTGCGCTACACCCAGTACAACCTCGCGGATCAGGCCGTCGGCGAGCCCGACCGCCCCGATCGGCTGCTGGGCATCGCGAGCTTCGACAGTGGCCTGTACCTGGAGCGTGACGACGAGTGGTTCGGGTCGGCGTTCACGCAGACCCTCGAGCCACGCCTGTTCTACGTCTACATACCGCGGGTGAACCAGGACGACATCCCGATCTTCAGCACCAGCCAGTACAGTCCGATCTACGACGTCTACTTCCTGGAGAACGTCTTCACGGGGCCGGACCGCGTCAACGATGCCAACCGGCTCAGCCTCGGCGTCACCACGCGGCTGATCCCGAACGAGACGGGGATCGAGCTGCTGCGGCTCAGTCTGGGTCAGGCGTTCTTCTTCGCGGATCGCCTGGTCCAGCTGCCCGGCAATCCGCCCGGCACCTCGACGACGTCGCCGATGTTCGGCGAGATCGGCGTGCGTCTCGACCAGCATTGGAGCGCAGTTGCGTCGGGACAGTGGGACCTGCTCAGTGACTCGAACACGAACCTCGTGGACCAGAGTGCAATCCGGCTCTCCTACCACGATGGCGGCGGCCGGTTCGTGCGCGCGGGTTACGGCAAGACCGAAGGGGTCACCGAGTTCACCGACCTGGCATTCACCTGGCCGGTGACCCAGCAGGTGTCCGTGATCGGCCGATGGAGCTACTCGCTGGAGCTGCAGGAGAACATGGAGGCGCTGGCGGGCATCGAGTACGGTTCCTGCTGCTGGCGGGTGCGCGCCTTTGCGAGGCAGTACCTGAAGAGCGCGTCGAGCCAGCAGAATGACTTGACCGGTGAGCAGGAGCTCTCGTTCCTGGTCCAGCTGGAGCTGCGGGGCCTCGGCGCGGTGGGCGACGACATCGAGGAGCTGCTGGACCGCTCGCTGCACGGCTACGTCGACGACTACGACCGCAACCACAAATACCAATAGATTGGGATCACTTCCGATGCTGCGCTGCCCGTTCCGTTCCGCCCTTGCCGCCGCGATGGTCGTTGCCGCGTCCCTCGCGCCGGCAGCCTTCGCCCGCGCACCAGCGGCACCCGCCCCGCTCGATTCGATCGTCGCCGTCGTGGAAGACGACGTGGTGCTGCGCAGCGAGCTCGATGCCGAGCTCCGAAAGGTCGCCCGCCAGCTGCAGGCCCAGGGTGCCCAGGTGCCGCCCCGGCCCCAGCTGGAGCGCCAGGTGCTGGAGCGCCTGGTCCTCTTGAAGCTGCAGCTGGCCGCCGCGCAGCAGCTCGGCATCACGGTCAGCGACGACGACGTCGACAAGGCCCTGGAAAACGTGGCGAAGGCGAACAACATCCCGACTGCCCAGCTGCGCGAGGCCATGGCGCGCGCGGGCATCGCCTACGACGCCTATCGCGAGGACGTGCGGCACCAGATCACCCAGGGGCGGCTGCGTCAGCGCGAGGTGATCGAGAAGATCCGCGTCACTGACCAGGAGGCGGAGGCCTTCATCGCCCGCAATCCGAAGTTCTCCGAGGGCGGTGCCCGCACCGCCTACCATCTCCTGCACATCCTCGCCGCCACGCCGGAGGGCGCCACCGCCGAGCAGATCGCCGCGGCGCGGGCCAAGGCCGAGCGGCTGGTGGCCAAGCTGCGGGCCGGCGCGAGCTTCGGCGAGGTGGCTCGTGCCGAGTCGGACGCCCGCCAGGCGCTGGACGGTGGCGATCTCGGCTGGCTCGAGGCCGCACAGGTGCCGAGCGCCTTCATCGACCAGGTCGAGCGCATGCGCCGCGGCGACGTCAGCGATCCCATCCGCAATGCCTACGGCTTCAACATCGTCAAGCTCGAGGACTTCCGGACCGCGGCGGGCGGCGGTGGGAGCGAGCGCCGGATCGTCCAGCAGACGAAGGCCCGCCACATCCTGATCCGCACCGGCGAGAACGCCTCCGACGCCGAGATCAAGGCGCGCCTCGAGGCGCTGCGCGAGCGCATCGCCAATGGCGAGGATTTCGGCAACCTGGCGCGCGCCAACTCCGAGGACAAGGTCAGCGCGGCGAACGGCGGCGAGCTCGGGTGGATCACTCCCGGCGGTACCGTGCCGCAGTTCGAGGAGGTCATGAACCGCCTCGCCCCCGGCCAGCTCAGCGAGCCCTTCCGGACGCCGTTCGGCTGGCATCTGCTGCAGGTGGAGGAGCGTCGCGAGCAGGACAGCACCGACCAGATGCGGGTCCAGAAGGCCAAGGAGGCGATCCGCCAGCGCAAGGCCGAGGAGGCGACGGAGCTGTTCCTGCGGCGCCTGCGCGCGGAGTCCTACGTCGAGATCCGCCTGCCGGTACCGGAGGGGTGACAGCGGCCGCCATACCGCGCATCGCGATCACCCCCGGCGAGCCGGCCGGGGTGGGACCGGACCTCTGCGTGCGGCTCGCACAGGAACCGCAGGCCGCAGAGCTGGTGGCCGTAGCCGACCCGGCCCTGCTGGCGGCGCGGGCGGCGGCGTTGGGACTGCCGCTGACGCTGCGCCAGTTTCGCGCCGATGCGGCGCCGCGCGCGCATCGCCCTGCGGAGCTGGCCGTCCTCGCCGTGCCGCTGGCAAGACCCGCTCAGGCGGGCCGGCTCGATGCCGCGAACGCGCTCTACGTCCTCGATGCGCTGCGTCACGCGGTGACGGGCTGCCTGGCCGGCGAGCTGGCGGCGCTGGTGACCGGCCCCGTGCACAAGGGCGTGATCAACGACGCCGGCATTCCATTCTCCGGCCACACCGAGTTCCTCGCGGCACTCACCGGCGGCGAGCCCGTGATGATGCTCGCCTGCCCGGGGCTGAGGGTCGCGCTGGCCACCACTCACCTGCCGCTCGCCGCGGTGCCCGCGGCGCTGACCCGCCATCATCTCGACCGCGTGCTGCGGATCCTGCACCGCGATCTGGTGACGCGCTTCGGCATCGCCGTGCCGCGGATCCTGGTGTGCGGACTCAACCCCCACGCCGGGGAGGGGGGGTACCTCGGGCGCGAGGAGATCGACGTCATCGGGCCGGTTCTCGACCGCCTGCGCGCGGAGGGGCTGGCATTGGAGGGGCCGCTGCCGGCCGACACCGTCTTCGTGCCCTCGCATCTGCAGCGGGCCGACGCGGTGCTGGCGATGTATCACGACCAGGGCCTGCCAGTGCTCAAGCACCGCTGCTTCGGCACAGCCGTGAACATCACGCTCGGCCTGCCGCTGATCCGGACCTCGGTCGACCACGGCACCGCGCTCGACCTGGCCGGTACGGACCGGGCCGATCCCGGCAGTCTGCGGGCCGCCCTGCGCGCGGCACTCGACCTCGTTGCTGCTTCGCGTCTCAGCGCCGGCTGAGGATCCGCTCCTTCACGGCCAGCGCGACCTCGAGCGCTTCGACACCGATCTCGCCGCTGACCAGCGGCTCCCGCCGCTCGCGCACGCAGGCGACGAAGTCGGCGATCTCGGCATCCAGCGGCTTCACCGGTTCGATGGTCACGCGCTCGCTGACGATCTCGGGCCACTCCTCGCCAGGCCGTTCGCGCGGGTAGACCACGTCGAGGTGCTGCTCGATGAAGTCGAGCGACAGGTAGCGGCGTTCCTGGAAGACGCGGATGCGCCGGCTCTTGTCGCGCGAGACGCGGCTGGCGATGACGTTCGCGACCGCGCCGTTGGCGAACTCGAGGCGGGCGTTGGCGATGTCGATGTGGTCGGTGAGCACCGGGGTGCCGATTGCCGCGATGCTCACGATGTCGGAGCCGACCAGCGACAGGATGATGTCGATGTCGTGGATCATCAGGTCGGAGACGACGTCGACGTCGGTGGCGCGCGCGACGAAGCCGCTCATGCGGTGCGCCTCGATGAAGCGCGGCTGCGAGATCCGTTCGGCCAGTGCCATCACGCCACCGTTGTACCGTTCCAGGTGGCCGATCTGCAGCACCGTGCCGGACCGGCGGGCGAGCTGCACGATGGCGCGGCCCTCCTCTGCCGTGGTGGCGATGGGCTTCTCCAGCAGGACGTGGACGCCGTGCTCGAGGAACGGGCGGGCGACCGCGAGGTGTGCCGTCGTGGGCACCACCACGCTCACGGCGTCGACGTGCCCCAGCAGGTCTCTTCCATCGGCGTAGGCTGCGCAGCCGGCCTCGGCGGCCACCTGCCTCGCGATCTCGCCACGGGTATCCGCGACGCCGACGAGCTCGACGCCGGGCAGGCGCGAGTAGATGAGCGCGTGAAACCGGCCGAGGTAGCCGACACCGAGGACGCCGACCCGCAACCTGTCCATCGCGCGCTCCGCTGGGTGGGAAACGCGGCGAATTTACGCCCGTGGTCGGTGTGGCGCCAATTCTTCTTGGCGGGTGTCGGCTGTTACGGCGGCGGGCGCGTAAGACCTGCTCGGACACGCCGTGAATCCATCCCTGTAGGCTCGATCGCGACGTCCATGTCGCTCACGGTCCTCGCATGTCTTACGCGCCCGCCCCCTGCCCGGCTGGTGCCGCTGAGTCGCGGGCCGGAGCCGGTGTGCTGCGAGCAGCGGACAGGGATGTCCGCGGTAGCCCGTGAATCCAGGATGGATGCTCGGGCGGCGAGCAGCACCCGGCGCAAGGCCCGCGGGAGCGGTAACACCTTGCCGGCGCGGGCCTGTCAGCTCGGGCAGTGCACGCCCGTCCCCCCGTGGCCGCAGTAGCCGCCGGGGTTCTTCGCGAGGTACTGCTGGTGGTAACCCTCGGCGTAATAGAAGGGTGGGGCGTCGAGGATCTCGGTGGTGATGGGGCCGTGGCCGGCGGCGGCGAGCGCGGCCTGGTAGGCGTCGCGGCTCGCCTCGGCGGCCACCCGCTGTGCGGCGTCGTGGACGTAGATGCCCGAGCGGTACTGCGTGCCCGCGTCGTTGCCCTGGCGCATGCCCTGCGTGGGGTCGTGGGCCTCCCAGAAGATCGCCAGAAGGCGCCGGTAGTCGATTCGGTCCGGGTCGTAGACGACGAGCACGACCTCGTTGTGGCCGGTGCGCCCGGAGCAGACCTCGTCGTAGGTCGGGTTGGGCGTGAAGCCGGAAGCGTAGCCGACCGCGGTCGTGTAGACCCCGGGTTCGCTCCAGAAGCGCTTCTCGGCGCCCCAGAAGCAGCCGAGGCCGAACATGGCGCGCTGCATGCCATCCGGGAACGGCGGTTTCAGGGGCGTGCCGAGCACGAAGTGCCGGTCCGGGACCGGCATCTCGTCGGTGCGCCCCGGCAGGGCCTCTCGGGGGCTCGGCATTCGCGTCTTGCGCTGCATCCACAACATGGTCGGTGCTCCAGGCGGACTCCGATCGCTATTCCACCGCGCCGCGCACGAGACAACCACCCCGTCCGCAGCGGGGCTTAGCCGCCGGCCAGTCGCGAAAGCCCGTCCCAGCCGAGCTGGCCGGCGAAGACGAGGAGGGCGAGCCCGAGCGCCCTGCAGACCCGGCGGTAGCCGACTGCGGTGAGGCTGCGCCCCCAGCGCGCCGTCAGGATCGCGAGCACCAGCTTGGTTCCCACGAGCAGCAGGTAGAACACCAGGAGGAATGCCGCGGCGAGCCACGGCGACCGGGCCGCGGCGAGCAGCGGCCCGCCGAGGGTGATCCAGAACAGCCAGGGATAGGGGCTGAGGAGGTTGACCGCCGCACCCCGCAGCAGCGACCGGCTGCCCTCCGCAAGGCGGGGCTCGGGCAGCACGGCGCGCCACTGTTCGATGGCCAGGTGGCCGACGACCAGTGCCCCGGCCAGCGAGAGTGCGGCGAGCCAGGGCGACTGCGGGTCCAGGCTGCCCGCCAGCCCCCAGCTCAGGGCGACGATCGGCGTGTCGGTGACGAGCGGCGCGAGGGCCACGCGCATGCCCGCGCGCGGGCCGCCGCGCAGGCTCTCCGTCATGACCAGCGCGAGCAGCGGGCCGGGCGCGAGGCCCGCGCCCAGGCCGAGCATCAGGGCCTGCAGGGTGATCGCGAGCATGGCTGCGCAGCGCGTGCCCTGTCCCGGCGCGAGCGACGGGTTGCTGCCGGCCTAGCGGCGTTCCCGGGCGACGGCGCGGTAGCCGATGTCGTGCCGGCAGGTCATGCCGTCCCAGCGGATACGGTCGACCAGGGTGTACGCCCGGTGTTGCGCCTCGCCGACGGTCGCCCCGAGTGCGGTGGCGCAGAGCACCCGGCCCCCGTTCGTGACGACCCGGCCGTCGCGTGCAGCGGTGCCCGCGTGGAAGACCTTCGCGTCCGCGGCGTCGAGCCCGTCGAGCCCGTCGATCGGGTCGCCCTTGCGGTAGTCGCCGGGATAGCCGCCGGCGGCGAGCACGACGCCGAGGGCCGCGCGCGAATCCCAGTCGGCGTTCTCCCGGTCGAGCCCGAGGTCCAGCGCGGCGAGGCAGTGCGCCACCAGATCGGACCGGAGCCGCAGCAGGATGGGCTGGGTCTCCGGGTCGCCGAAGCGGCAGTTGTACTCGATCACCTTCGGCGTGCCGTCCGCCATGATCATCAGGCCTGCATAGAGGAACCCCGTGTACGGCAGTCCCTCCGCGGCCATGCCGCGCACCGTCGGCAGGATCACCTCGTCCATGATCCGCCGGTGAACCGCCGGGGTGACCACCGGCGCCGGCGAGTAGGCGCCCATGCCCCCGGTGTTCGGGCCGGTGTCGCCGTCGCCGACGCGCTTGTGGTCCTGGCTGGTGGCCATCGGCAGCACGTGCTCGCCGTCGGCCATCACGATGAAGCTCGCCTCCTCGCCGTCCAGGAATTCTTCGATCACCACGCGGTGACCCGCCGCGCCGAAGGCATTGCCGGCGAGCATGTCGCGCACCGCTGACTCGGCCTCCGGCAGAGTCTGCGCGACGATCACGCCCTTGCCGGCGGCGAGCCCGTCCGCCTTCACGACGATGGGCGCACCCTGCTGGCGGAGATGGGCGAGCGCGGGCTCGACCGCGGTGAAGGTCGCATAGCCGGCAGTCGGGATGCCGTGGCGGGCGAGGAAGTCCTTGGTGAAGGCCTTGGAGCCTTCGAGCTGCGCCGCGCCCCTGGTCGGGCCGAAGCACTTCAATCCCGCGTTGCGGAAGGCGTCGACGACGCCGAGCACCAGCGGCGCCTCCGGGCCGACGATGGTCAGACCGACGTCGTGTCCACGCGCGAACTCCACGAGCCGCTGGATGTCGTCCGCGCTGATCGCGACGTTCTCGACCTTCGGCTCGCGCGCCGTCCCGGCGTTGCCGGGCGCGACATAGACGCGCTCAGACAGCGGCGACTGGGCCGCCTTCCAGGCCAGCGCGTGCTCGCGCCCGCCGCTGCCGATGATGAGGATGTTCATGGAGCGCTCCGCATGCGATGCCGACCTAGCAGGATCAGGGTCCGGAGCGGCCCCGAGGACCGTATGCGGCAGGGATGCCGCATCCGAGCCTACAGGGACGTATGCACGGCGTGTCCGAGTGGGCCGCTACGGGCCGTGATCCTGGCCGAGCGGGCTGTGATTGTTCCCGTTCATTCCTCTCGTTCTGCACTACCACCTGCAACCCGCCGCCAGCCGATGATGCTGCGCCGCCGGTCCGCGGAAAGAAACCGCAGGATCTCGTCGAGCTCGGGAGACGACGGCTCGGCGCGCAGGCGCTCGAGCGCCGCGTCCCGGCCGAGCCCCGACCGATAGACGACCTGGTAGGCGGCCTTGATGCGTCGGCGCGCCGCCTGGTCGAGGCCTGCGCGCCGCAGGCCGACGACATTCAGTCCGACGATGTCCGCGCGATGGCCGTCGACGGTCACGAAGGGCGGCACGTCCTGCGACACCCCGCTCAGTCCCGAGACCATCACGTAGGCGCCGATGCGCGCGAACTGGTGGATCGCGGTGTGGCCAGACAGGAAGCAGTGGTGGTCGACATGGACGTGCCCCGCGAGTGTCGCGCCATTGGCGAAGACGTTGCGGTCGCCCAGCACGCAGTCGTGCGCGACGTGGCTGTTGACCATCAGGTAGTTGTCGCTGCCGATGCGGGTGGCCGAGCCTCCCTTCGTGGCGCGGTGGACGGTGACGTGCTCTCGGAAGGTGTTGCGCTCGCCTATCTCGACGAAGGTCGCCGCGGCCGGATCGAAGGACAGGTCCTGCGGCAGGTCGCCGATCACGGCACCGTGGTGCAGGGTGTTGCCGGTACCCATGCGCACCGCGCCGGTCACGCGCACGTTCGAGTGGATGACGCAGTCGGCGCCTATCCGTGCGCCGGATTCGACGACGGAGAAGGGGCCCACCCGCACGGAAGGGGCGATCTCGGCGCCCGGCTCGATCGTGGCGGTGGGGTGGATGAGGCTCATGTCGTCGAGGCGCTGGTTCGAAACCGAGTGAATCGTAGGCCGGGTTGAGCGAAGCGATACCCGACAATCTGGAGCCTTGGCAACCCTCGTCGGGTCTCGGCTTCGCCGCTGCCCGACCTACGGCACTTGCGCGCCGGGACCGATCTTCCTCAATGCCGGAAGTGCCGCATGCCGGTGAACACCATCGCCATGCCGTGCTCGTCGGCCGCGGCGATCACCTCCTCGTCGCGCATCGAGCCGCCGGGCTCGATCACGGCGACGATGCCGGCCGCCGCAGCCTGGTCGATGCCGTCGCGGAACGGGAAGAAGGCGTCGGAGGCCATGACCGCGCCGCGCACCTCGAGGCCTGCCTGCTCGGCTTTGATGGCGGCAATGCGCGCCGAGTTCACGCGGCTCATCTGCCCGGCCCCGACGCCGATCGTCATCTGGTCCCTGCCGTAGACGATGGCATTCGACTTGACGAATTTCGCCACGCGCCAGGTGAACAGCAGGTCGCGCAGCTCTGACTCGGTCGGCTGCCGCTGAGTGACCACCTTGAGCTCCTTGACCAGCGCCAGGTCGGCGTCCTGCACGAGCAGACCGCCGTTGACCCGCTTGAGGTCGAGGCGGTGCGCGGGCTGCTGCGGCCAGTCGCCGCACGCGAGAAGGCGCACGTTCTTCTTGGCGGCGACGGCCGCGACGGCGCCCTGCGACACCCGCGGGGCGATGATCACCTCGACGAACTGCCGCTCGACGATGGCCTGCGCGGTGGCCGCGTCGAGCTCGCCGTTGACGGCGATGATGCCGCCGAAGGCCGACTCGGCGTCGGTCCTGTAGGCGCGGTCGTAGGCCTCGAGCAGGCTCTCGCCGATCGCCACGCCGCAGGGGTTGGCATGCTTGACGATGACGCAGGCCGGCGCGCCGTCGAACTGCTTGACGCACTCGAGCGCGGCGTCGGTGTCCGCGATGTTGTTGAAGGACAGCTCCTTGCCCTGGAGCTGGCGCGCCGTGGCGACCGACGCCTCGTGGCTCCGATCCTCCACGTAGAAGGCGGCCCCCTGGTGCGGGTTCTCTCCGTAGCGCATCCCCTGGGCGAGCCGGAACTGCAGGTTGACCGTCCGCGGGAAGGTCTCGGGCTCGCCGCCGAGCCGCGAACCGAGGTAGCTCGCGATGGCGCCGTCGTAGCGGGCCGTGTGCTCGAATACCTTCACCGCGAGGTCGAAACGCGTCGGACCGGTGACGGCGCCGCCGTTCGCCCGCATCTCGTCGAGCACGCGGCCGTAATCCGCCGCGTCGACCACCACGGTAACTGCCGCGTGGTTCTTGGCGGCGGCGCGCAGCATGGTCGGCCCACCGATGTCGATGTTCTCGATGGCGGTGGGCAGGTCACAGCCCGGCCTCGCGACCGTCTGCTCGAAGGGGTAGAGGTTGACGACCACCAGGTCGATCGGCCCGATGCCGTGCGCCGCCATCACCGCGTCGTCCACCCCGCGGCGGCCCAGGATGCCGCCGTGTACCTTCGGGTGCAGCGTCTTGACCCGGCCGTCCATCATCTCCGGGAAACCGGTGTAGGCGCCGACCTCGACCACAGCGATGCCGTTGTCGGCCAGCAGCTTCGCGGTGCCGCCGGTGGAAAGGATCTCCACGCCCATCGCCTGCAGCGAGCGGGCGAAATCCACGACGCCGGTCTTGTCGGAGACGCTGATGAGGGCGCGGGTGATGGTGTTCACGGCTCGACTCCTTAAGTTGGTGCCGGTCACTCGATGTCGTAGTGGACGAGCTTCTTGCGCAGGGTGCTGCGGCTGATCCCCAGCAGCGCCGCCGCCTGTGTCTGGTTGCCACCGGTGTGCTCGAGGACCGTGCGCAGCAGCGGCCCCTCGACCTCGGCGAGCACCAGGTCGTAGAGGTTGCTGACGGCGTGGCCGTTGAGGTGGGCGAAATAGTTGCTCAGGGCCTCCCGCACGCATTCGCGCAGCGGGTCCGAGCGGTGTGTCTTCACCACGTGAAACAGTTCTTCCGCGGGCGTGGCGACGCGGCGGTGAGTGATCTGACTATTCATGCAACGCGTTTCTCCTCCAGCGTCGTCGGCGTCGAAAAGAAGGCCGCGACGAGTTGTCGTTGTTCTCGCGCCGTGCCGGCGCGATTCACCCGTTCCCGGAACGAGGCGTACCCGGCCATGCACCGGGCGTACCAGGCGATGTGCTTGCGCGCGATGCGCACCCCCTGCGCAGCCCCGTAGTGCTCGTGCAGCCGATCGAGGTGCGCGAGCACGATGCCTGCCACCTGTTCCGCCGTCGGTGTCGGCCGGCGCTCGCCGGTGGCGAGGTAGTGGTTTATCTCCGCGAACAGCCACGGCCGCCCGCACGCGGCGCGCCCCACCATGATGCCGTCTGCGCCGGTGTAGGCAAGCACTGCGGCGGCCTTCTCCGCGGAGTCGATGTCGCCGTTGGCGATGACCGGAATGGACAGCGCCCTCTTGACGGCCCGGATGGTGTCGTACTCCGCCGACCCGGTGAAGCCGCAGGCCCGGGTGCGGCCGTGCACCGTGATGGCTGCGACGCCGGCCTGCTCGGCGATCCGCGCGATCTGCGCACCGTTACGGTGCGCAACGTCCCAGCCAGTGCGCATCTTTAGCGTCACCGGCACGCGGACGGCACCGACGACCGCGTCGAGGATGCGGCCGACCAGGGTCTCGTCGCGAAGCAGGGCGGAGCCGGCGGCGACGCGGCACACCTTCTTCGCCGGGCAGCCCATGTTGATGTCGATGATCTGCGCGCCGAGGTCGGCATTGGCGCGCGCGGCGTTCGCGAGCTGGACGGGGTCGGCGCCGACGATCTGCACGCTGACCGGGACCGGCTCGCCAGCGTGGTCCATCCGCTGCCGGCTCTTGCGCGTACCCCACAGCGCCGGGTTGGCGGAAACCATCTCGGACACCGCGAGGCCGGCGCCGAACGACCGGCACAGCGCGCGAAACGGGCGGTCGCTCACCCCTGCCATCGGCGCGAGGACGGTGCTGCTGGCGAGCTGATACGGGCCGATGCGCATGCCGCCGTCGGGGCCGAGCTGGGGAGAGGGGCCGCGATGGTACGCGGATCGGCAGTCGCTTGGAAGGGAGGCGCGGGCTGCCGGCGGTGATACCGGAATCTCGCGCCTGAAGGGGCGCGGCCTAGTCGCGGAGGACGGCGACGAGCGCACGCTCCAGGTCGTCGCGGGCGTACTCGCCGAAGTGCCGGACGCGCACGTCCCCGCGGCGGTCCACCACCACCGTGTAGGGGAGGCTGGAAAGCCGATTGCCGAGCTGCGCGGCCAGGCGGGTGGCTGCGTCCTCCCCGTGCAGCACCGGGAAGTTGAAGGGGTGCTCGGTGGCAAAACGGCGGACCGCCTCGACGTCGTCGATCGCGATCGCCAGGAACTGCACGCCACGCCCCTCGTAGCGCGCCTGCAGCTCCGCGAAGGCCGGCAGCTCGCGCCGGCACGGCGGGCACCAGGTTGCCCAGAAGTTGATCACCAGCACCCGGCCTGCCCACTCGCCAGCGCGGCGCATGCGGCCGTCGAGGTCGGCGAAGGCGAACGCGGGCAGGCGCTGGGCCGCCGCCGTCTCGGCCGGCGCATCGGCCGACCGGGTTCCGAAGTGCTGGTGGAGGCCGACGGCAGCGAGCGCCGCCAGCACGCCCGCCGCAGCGGCACCCAGCAGAATGCTCAGTGTCCTCATCGCCAGGCGGCCCGGACGTGCTCGCTGAACTCCTTCGCGGGCATGAACCCGAGCAGACGGGAGCTTCGGCGCTCGCTGCCGTCGGCACCGTAGAAGATCATCGCCGGTGGTCCCGGGATCCCGATCCGCGCGAGCAGGGCCTTGTCGGCGTCGTCGTTGGCCGTGACGTCGGCCTTCAGCACTACGCCCGCCGACAGCACGGTCTGCACCGCGGGGTCGGGGAAGGTTTCCTTCTCCAGCTGCTTGCAGTACACGCACCAGTCGGCATAGAAGTCGAGCATCACCGGCCTGCCGGCGGCCTTCGCGGCGGCGAGCTCGCGGTCGAGATCGGCGATCGTCTTGATGCGCCTGGGCTCGACCTGCGGCAGTGCGCCGCTGCTCCCGCCGGGGCCGGCGAGCACGATGCCCCGCAGCGGCTGCAGGGTGTCGCGCCCGCCCGCCGCCGCGCCGACGAGCATCAGGGCGCCGTAGACGACCAGGATGACACCGGCGCCCTTCCACAGCTTTCGCCAGCCGGTGGCCTCGATCGGGAGGTGCTGGAAGGCGCCCAGGAACACGCCCGACACGATCAGCAGCGCGCCCCACAGCAGCATCGCTGCGGCCTCGGGGATCACCCGCTCGAGCAGGTAGATCGCCACGGCGAGCATCAGCACGCCGAACACCGCCTTCACGCCGTCCATCCAGGCCCCGGCCCGCGGCAGGAACTTCCCGGCGGACGTGCCGATGACGACGAGCGGTGCGCCCATGCCCAGGCTGAGCGCGAACAGGGCGAGCCCGCCGAGCACGGCGTCGCCGGTCTGGCCGATGTAGATGAGGGCGCCGGCCAACGGCGGCGCGACGCAGGGGCCGACGATCAGCGCCGACAGCAGGCCCATGATCGCGACGCCGATGAGGTTGCCCCCCGCCTGGCGGTTGCTCAGCTCGGACAGGCGGCTCTGCAGGACGGAGGGCAGCTGCAGCTCGTAGAACCCGAACATCGACATCGCCAGGGCGACGAAGACCGCTGCAAACAGCCCGATGATCCAGGGGTTCTGGAACGCCGCCTGGAGGTTCTGTCCGAACAGGCCGGCGAGGACGCCGGCGACCGTATAGGTCAGGGCCATCGCCAGGACGTAGACGAGCGAGAAGACGAAGGCCTTGCGGGCGGTGATGTGGCGGCCCTGGCCAGCGATGATGCCCGACAGGATGGGGATCATCGGGAACACGCAGGGCGTGAAGGCGAGCAGCAGGCCGATGCCGAAGAAGCTGGCGACGACGAGCCAGGCGCTGTCGCGCTGCAGCATGGCCGCGATCCGGTCCTGCTCGGCGACGGGCTCGTCCCCGGCGGTCGCGACCGCCGGGCCCGGTTCGGGGGCGGGGCGGGGCACGACCGGGGCCGCCGCGGTGCCGGGCCCCGCCGCCGGGAGCTGGAGCTTCACCCTCGCCTTCTGCGGCGGGTAGCAGATGCCCCGCTCCGCACACCCCTGGTAGTCGGCGACCAGCAGGACCTCGCGGGCCGCCGGATCGGGGCGCTGAAGCCGGGCGACCACCTCGAAGCCCTCGGCATAGACCGCGACGTCGCCAATCTCCCCGTCGGGGCGAATGGTGTCGTGCTTGACCTTGGGGGCCGGCAGCTCGAGCGGCAGGAGGCTCGCGCCGCCACCCTCGACCGTGACCTTCACCTTGTCCTGGTAGAGATAGGTGCCGGGCGCAACCTGCCAGGCGAGGCGCAGGCGGGTGTCGTCCACGACGCTGGCGGTGAACTTGAAGGCCTCCTCGGCGGGCAGCAGGTCGTCGCCGTCGTCGAGGCCGAGCGTCCTGCCCGGGCCGAGGCCGGCCGCCGCCGGCTTGCCGAGGGGTGCCGCCGCCGGTCCGGCGGGGCGTTCGACCGCAGCCGGCGGGGCCGGGACGGCGCTCGGCTGGCCCGTCCCGGCCGCCATGGCCACCCGCACGGTCTGCTGGTGCGGCGGGTAGCACAGGCCGGCGTCGGCGCAGCCCTGGGAGAGGACGCGCAGGGTGACGGACTCCGGAACCGGGCCGGTCGCCTTGAGGGGGACACCGAGCGTCACCTCACGGCGGTAGATCTCGACCCGCCCGAAGAACTCGTCCTCCTTGCTCTCGCTCGGCGGCAGCGTGGGTTGGCCCAGCTCGACGCCGGGCGTGTCCGACTGGACGCGGAACTTGCTGCGGTAAAGGTAGTAGCCGTCCTCGACCTTCCAGGTGACGTTGACCCGGTCGCCGCCCGCGGCGATGGCTGAGACGCGGAAGGCCTGGTCCGCCGTCAGGAACTCGGGGGCGGCGCCTGCGACCACTGCGGCGACCAGGGCGCCGAGCGCGGCAAGAACTGTCAGGAGACGTCTGTGCATGACCGCACCCAATCGAGGTAGTCGTGGAGGCCCTGCTCGACCGGCACGGCGACGATCTCTGGCACCTCGTAGGGGTGCCACGCGCGCAGGGCCTGCTCCAGGGCGGCATAGCGATCGGCCCGTGTCTTGGCGAGCAGCAGGACCTCGCCGGCGGTCTCGACGGCGCCGCGCCACCGGTAGATCGAGGTCACCGGGCCGACGATGCTAACGCAGGCCGCCAGCCGATCCTCGACCAGGGCCCGGGCGAGCCGCTGCGCGGTGTCTGCGTCCGGACAGGTCGAGAGCACGAGCAAGGTGTCCGTCGGCATCGGGGCAAAGATAACCGAGGGCCTCGGGGGCGGCAAAGACAGGGCTCCCCGCCGTTTGTGCGGCTTTAGGGGCCGCGCGGGGCGCCGCCGTGTCTAGCTTTGGCCGGCTGGCGGTCTGTGGCGACTGCCCCACCCTCGGTCAGTGCAGGCTCAGGACAGCGGGAGCGGGATGCCTCCGGCCCCAGGGGGGTCGCCGGGTCTCAGGATCTCGACCTGGCGTGGCTCAGGAGCATGTCGTAAAGCTGGTCCTTGAGGTGCACGCGGCGGAACTTAAGCTCCTCGGCGTACTGGTCCGAAACCGGCTCGATGTTCTGCTCGATCTTGAGGACTTCCTCGTCGATCGCCTCATATTCGTCATGCATCGCCGCGAATTCAGGGTTGACCTGCCGCAATTCGGCGATGAGCTCGGCGTGATTGGGGAACTCATGCGGCAGATCGTGGCGTTCACCAAACATGGTCGGGGTCCTCAGGGCTGCTGGGAACAGGGGTGCGCGTTGCGGCGCGTCAAACCGGTGACAGTTTAACTACAACCCCGGGGCCGTGTTTGCTAATTTGCGCGCGTTTACCCCCCTCGCAACGGACTGAAGGACCGCGAATATGCCCAGTTACACCGCAAATGGTATCCGTAACATCGCCCTGGTCGGGCAGAGTGGGGGGGGCAAGACCACGCTGGTCGAGGCAGCCCTGAAGGAGGCGGGGGCGATAGCGGCCGTCGGCAGCGTCGAGAAGGGGACCACGGTCTGCGATTTCGACCCCCTCGAGAAGGACTACCTCCACTCCCTGGCTTCCGCCGTGGTCAGCGTGGACCACGACAACATCCACTTGAACCTGATCGACACCCCCGGCATGCCGGATTTCATCGGTCAGGCGATCTCCGCCCTGCCCGCCGTGGAGACCGTGGCCGTGGTGATCGACGCCGCCGCCGGCGTCGGCATGGTGAGCCGGCGCATGCTGGAGTGGGCGGCGGAGCGCAAGCTCTGCCGGATGATCGTCATCAACAAGATCGACAGCCCCGGCGTCGATCTGGAGACGCTGACCGAGCAGATCCGCGACGAATTCGGCGCCGAGTGCCTGCCCATCAACCTGCCGGCGGACGGCGGGAACCGGGTGGTGGACTGTTTCTTCAACCCGAGCGGGGACGCCGATTTCTCGAGCGTGGCCGAGGCCCACACGCGGATCATCGACCAGGTCGTCGAGGTCGACGAGGCCCTCATGGAGCTCTACCTCGAGCAGGGCTCGGAGCTCTCGCCCAGCCAGCTGCACGATCCCTTCGAAAAGGCGCTGCGCGAAGGCCACCTGGTGCCCGTCTGCTATGCGTCGGCCAAGACCGGCGCCGGCGTGCCCGAGCTGCTCAACGTGCTCGAGCACCTGATGCCCAACCCGCTCGAGGGCAACCCGCGACCCTTCCTGAAGGGCGAAGGGGAGGCCGCCGAGCCATTCACGGCCGTGCCGGACCCGTCCCTCCACGTCGTCGCCCACGTCTTCAAGGTGATGGCGGACCCCTATGTCGGGAAGCTGGGGGTGTTTCGCATCCATCAGGGCACGATCACCAAGGACAGCCAGCTCTACATCGGCGACGGCCGCAAGCCCTTCAAGGTCGGGCGGCTGTTCAAGCTGCAGGGCAAGCAGCAGATCGAGGTCGACGCCGGCATCCCGGGCGACGTCTGCGCAGTGGCCAAGATCGACGAGATCCATTTCGACGCGGTCCTGCACGATTCGCACGACGAGGACTACCTGCACCTCACCCCGCTGCCCTTCCCGGTTCCGGTGTTCGGCCTGGCCGTCCTGGCAAAGACGCGCGGCGACGAGCAGCGCCTGGGCAGTTCGCTGCAGAAGCTGACAGAGGAGGACCCTTGCCTCAAGGTCGAGCACAACGCCGACCTCAACGAGACGGTCCTGCGCGGCCTCGGCGACCTGCATCTGCGCGTGGCGCTCGACAAGCTCCGCAAGCGCTTCAACGCGGACGCCGAGACCCGGCCGCCGCGGGTGCCGTACCGCGAGACGATCAGCGCACCGGCGGACGGACATCACCGCCACAAGAAGCAGACCGGTGGGGCGGGCCAGTTCGGCGAGGTCTACATCCGGATCGCCCCGCTGGAGCGTGGCGCCGGCTTCGAGTTCGCGGACGAGACAAAGGGCGGCGTCATTCCCGGCCAGTTCATCCCGGCGGTCGAGAAAGGGGTGCGGCAGGCGATGGAGACAGGCGTCGTCGCGGGCTTCGTCATGCAGGACGTCCGGGTGGCCGTGTACGACGGCAAGTACCACGACGTCGACTCGAAGGAGATCGCCTTCGTCACCGCGGGCAAGAAGGCCTTCCGGGAGGCGGCCGCCAAGGCGAAGCCGATCGTGCTGGAGCCGATCGTCAACCTCGAGCTGGTGGTGCCGAGCGACAGCGTCGGCAACGTCACCGGCGACCTGTCGGGGCGGCGCGGCCAGGTGTCCGGCAGCCAGACCCTGCCGAACGGCATGATGAGCATCCGGGCAACGGCGCCCCTCGCCG